>Ga0268264_10002279_pt1 | contig 16993 bp, 14 predicted proteins | sample KBSSwiS32_FD_190357 | JGI IMG/M metagenome (GOLD analysis project Ga0268264, IMG submission 190357) | Switchgrass rhizosphere microbial communities from Kellogg Biological Station, Michigan, USA - KBS Switchgrass S3-2 (SPAdes) (version 2) | ecosystem: Host-associated > Plants > Roots >...
CGCCACGCAGATGGACGTCGAGAATCGCGACATCGAAGGCGCCGCCATCGATCTGATCGATCGCTTCGGACACACAATCGGCAGTGCCGGCGACTCTATGCCCGAGCGCTTCGAGGAAATCCTCGAGCATCATGGCGATCAGCGGTTCGTCTTCGATGATCAGGACGTTGTGCGACCGGTCCATAGTCTCTCAATCATTATGTCGTCGAATTGACGAAAACGAAGGGTTGATAGATCGGAACGGCGGCGAAATCCTTGATTTGCATCAGCCGTCGTGAAGAAGCCCATCAATGCCCCAGCCGCTCGCGCGCGGCCTCCGCCAATTGCTGCACGGAAAAGGGCTTGGGCAGGAAGCCGACATTCCGGATGTCGATCGACTTGCGCAACTGCTCCTCGGCATAGCCCGACATGAACAGGATCGGCAGATCGGGAAAGCGCTCGCGCGCGCGCCGCACCAAGGTGGGGCCGTCCATCGTCGGCATCACGACATCGGAGATCAGCAGGTCGATCTTGCGGCCCTGGTCGAGAATCTCCAGCGCCTCCTCGCCATGTTCGGCGGTCAGCACCTGATAGCCGTGCCGCGTCAGCGCGCGCTCGGCGACGGCGCGGACCATGTCCTCGTCCTCGACCAGCAGGACGGTGCCGGTGCCCCACAACTCGCTCGGCTTGGGCTTCGGCGCCACCAGCATGCCGTCGGCGCGCGCCTCGGCGTGGTGGACGGGCAGATAGATGACGAAGCGGGCGCCCTCGCCCGGCTTGCTGTCGGCGAAGATGAAGCCGCCCGATTGCTTGACGATGCCATAGACCGTCGAAAGGCCGAGACCGGTGCCCTTGCCGACCTCCTTGGTGGTGAAGAACGGCTCGAAGATCTTGGGGATGATGTCGGGCGGGATGCCGGTGCCGGTGTCGGTGACGCTGAACGCGGTGTAATCGGTGATCGGCAGGATGTCGCTGCCCATCCGCCGGACCTCGGCGGCGGAGACCGCGAAGGTCTGGATCGTCAACGTGCCGCCGCCCTCCCCCTTCGCCACCATCGCATCGCGGGCATTGACCGCGAGGTTGACGATCACCTGCTCGAGCTGGCCGGGATCGGCGCGCACGGCACCGAGGTTGCGGCCATGCTTGACCACCAGGGTCACCGTCTCGTCGAGCAGCCGCTTCAACAGGTTCGAGACTTCGGAGATCGTGTCGGGCAGCTGCAGCACCTGCGGCCGCAGGGTCTGCTGGCGCGAGAAGGCGAGCAGCTGGCGGGTCAGGCTGGCGGCGCGGTTGGAATTGGCCTTGATCTGCTGGATGTCGTCATAATCGCTGTCGCCCGGCGTGTGGCGCATCAGCATCAGATCGCAATGGCCCATGATCGCGGTCAGCACATTGTTGAAATCATGCGCGACGCCGCCGGCGAGCTGGCCGACCGCCTGCATCTTGGTGGCCTGCGCCACCTGCCGCTTGAGCTTCGATTCCTCGCTATTGTCCTTCAGGCTCAACAGCACCGCCGCATCGCCGAGGCCGCGCGCGCCGGCGATCGTCAGCGCGATCGGCTCCTCGGGACGGTTGGCGAGGCGCACCGCGAGATCGCCCGACATCGCCTGGCCGTTGGCGAAGCGCCGGACCGCATCCGCCACCGCCGCCTTGTCCTCGCGCACGACGAGGTCGCCCGGATAGATCGGTGCCGGCGTGCCCGCCTCGATCCCGGCGGCGGCGGTGAAGGCGTCGTTGAGGAACAGGAAGCGGCCATCGCGATCGGCGAGCGCGAGCCCCAGCGGCAGCATCGCCAGCAGGGTCTGGATATGGCTGGCGGCGGCGGCCGGCGCGGCGCTGCCGCCGGCATCGTCGACGAGGAAGATCAGGGTCGGCCCCGCGCCCTCGGCGTCGGACAAGGGCACTTGGACGAGGCGCAGCGGCGTGCCCTTCAGCCCTTCGGAGGCGAAGTGGATCAGTCCGTTGCGATCGGATGCGAGCAATTGAACGAAGTCGCGGCCGGCGATCGCGGCGTCGGTGCGTCCGGCGGCGCGCAGCGAGAAGGCGCGGTTGGCGGCAATCACCCGCCCCTCGCCGCCGATCATCACCGCCATCACACCGGAACTGCCCAGCCGGTCTCCGGCTTCGCCGGCGATCAGCCCTTTCGCCTCGACCGCGATATCGCGCGAGCGGCTGGGGCGCAGCCGCCAGACGAGATGATCCTCGCCCCGCCCGGCGCGCAGGATCTCGACCGAGAAATCGCCGGCATCGCGCTTGATCAGATCGACCGTGCCGCGTCCGTCGCGCCACGCGCCACGCCCGGCGGCCGTCAGCTGCGCGACCGCGACCTCGCCCAGCGGCAGGCCGGGTGGGGTCTCGTGCCCGGGGAACCAGGCGCCGAACAGGTCGTTGGCGCACACCAGCCGTCCGGCGCGATCGGTGATCGCCACCGCGGCACCATCGGCGTCGGCCGCCTCGCGCGTCAGCGACCAGTCGATCGCGGTCGCGACGACCGGGACGGAGGGGTAGAGCCGGCGGAACACCCAGACCAGGGCGGCCGCGGCCACCACCATCGCAAAGAAGCCGCCGGCGATGCGCCAGTCGCCCATCGCCCACATCAGCAGCGCCGCCGACAGCGCGGCACCGCCCGCCGTCACGGCAATGGCCGGACGGTCGACTCCCGCAGGGGTGCCCATCAGCGAATCGAACGAACCGGGATCGGGGGACAGCGAGGCCATGGTTGATCGCATAGCCTTCGCCGCCGCTTGGGTCCCCGTCAAGGGTGGTGCTGATATCGCGCTGATCGCTTGTCCTCCCCTTCCCCCTTGATGGGGGAAGGATACGGAGACTTGGCGGCTTTGCCGCCTAGTCGCAGTTGGATGGGGGTGATGTTTGGCGAATGGCTCTACGCCGAACATCACCCCCATCCAGCTCCGACTAAGGCCCGCCAAGGGGCGGACCTAAGTCTGCGCAACCTTCCCCCATCAAGGGGGAAGGCTAGACAGTAGAGATCAATGCCCCCGCATCTGGCGGTAGTGCATACGCTTCGTCCATTTGCGGCCGACCCAGAGCCGCCAGCCGAACGACGCGATGACATAGCCGATCGCCGCCGACGCCACCGAGATGATCGCGAGACCCAGCAGCATCGCCGGGGCGGCGCCCGAGAACAGCCAGCCGGTCCATTCGCCCAGCGAGGCGCCCTGTTCGATCATCGCACGAATCCGGCCGACATCGGCGCCGACATCGAGGATATTGTTGCCGATATAGACCGAGGCGGCGAGGATGAACGGCGTCGTCAGCGGGTTCGACAGGAAGGTCATCGCCGCGGCGATCGGGATGTTGGCGCGGAACGGCAGCGCCAGCAGCGCGGCGCCGGCGATCTGGACGCCCGGGATCAGCAGGAAGATGCCGACCAGCAGCCCCAGCGCGGCGCCGCGCGGCACCGAGCGGCGGGTGAAGCGCCACAGCGCGGGCACGAACACGCGGTGCGCGAACGGCCGGAAGAAGCGGCTGCGTTCGAAACTCTCGCGGGTCGGTGCGCTGCGGTGGACCCAGCCGAAGAAGCCGGTACGCTCCTCCTTCATCATCCCCGTTCCCGCATCAGGCGTCCCTGTTCGCGTTTCCAGTCGCGCGCCTTCTCGGTGTCGCGCTTGTCGTGGAGCTTCTTGCCCTTGGCGAGCGCCAGTTCCACCTTCGCCCGGCCACGCGGGTTGAAATAGATCGACAGCGGGATCAGGGTCATGCCCTCGCGGCCGACCCTGGTCGCCATCTTGTGCAGCTCGCGCTCGTGCAGCAGCAGCTTGCGCGGGCGCTTCGGCTCGTGATTATAGCGGTTGCCGTGGCTGAATTCGGGGATGTTGGCGTTGATCAGCCAGGCCTGCCCATCCTTGACCTCGGCATAGCTCTCGGCGATCGACCCCTCGCCGAAGCGCAGCGACTTCACCTCGGTGCCGGTCAGCGCGATGCCGGCTTCGAAGAAATCCTCGAGGAAATAGTCATAACGCGCGCGCCGGTTCTCGGCGACGGTCTTCACCTTTTCGAACGCTGCAGGTTTGGGGCGGGCCATTCTTGCCTATCTAGGGTCGCGCGACCGGCATTCCAGCGAATGCCGTCGCGCTGGCATAACAAAAAAGCATGAAGATCAGGTCAGGCTGGCGATTGCGAGCGCCTGGTCGACCGCGGCCCGGCTTGCTTCGGACGGCGGCGTCATCGGCAGGCGGAGATCGGCGGGCATGTCGGGCCGGACGATGTTGAGCGCATATTTGACCGGACCCGGCGACGCATCGGTGAACAAGGCGACGTGTAGCGGATAGAGCCGATCCTGCAGCTCGAGTGCCCTGGCCCAGTCGCCGGCGGCGCAGGCCGCCTGGAAGTCCGCGCACAGCCGCGGCGCGACATTTGCGGTGACCGAGATGCACCCGACCCCGCCCATCGCCATGAAGCCGAGCGCCATGTCGTCATTGCCCGACAGCTGGCAGAAATCCTCGCCGCAGCCGAGCCTCTGGCCGGTGACGCGCGCGACATTGCCGCTGGCATCCTTGACGCCGATGATCGTCGGAATCGCGGCCAGCCGGCTCATCGTCTCCACCGAAATGTCGGTGATCGTCCGCGACGGCACGTTATAAAGGATGATCGGCAGGTCGCACTTGTCCGCCAGATACGCGAAATGCGCGTAGAGACCGTCCTGGTTGGGCCGGTTGTAATAGGGCGCCACCACCAGCGCGGCATCGGCACCGCAGCTTTTGGCGACCTGCATGTGCTGCAGCGCGGTCATCGTGTCGTTCGATCCGCAGCCGGCGATCACCTTCACGCGCCCCGCCGCCTGTTCGATGCAGACTTCGACGACGCGATGATGCTCGTCGATCGACATCGTCGCTGACTCGCCCGTGGTGCCGCACGGGACCAGCCCGTTCGACTTTTCTTCGATCTGCCAGTCGACGAGCGCACGAAATGCGGCTTCGTCGAACGCTCCATCGCGAAATGGTGTCACCAGGGCCGGTATCGAGCCGGAAAACATCTAGAAGCTCCTTCACCGCACGGCGCGATCACGCCTATAAGCACGGGTATGAATCCATTCATCTCGTTCGTCGCGCCTGATAGGGATGCACCCCCCCGACTGTCCAGCATGGTGACGCGCCTATTGATCGGCGCCTGCCTGGCCGCGATCACCGCCTCCCCCGCCATCGCCCAGTCGCTGAGTCCCGAACAGCGCAGCTGGTATCGCGCACGGCTCGGCACCGGCGGCGCAATGTACGCGCCGGTCAGCATCCGCACCGATCCGCTCGCCGAGGCGGTGCTGCAATGGAACAATCTCGCCAGCAACGACCGCGCGACCTTCGAGCAATATTCGGCCTTCCTGATCGCGCATCCCGGCTGGCCGGGCGAGATCGACATGCGCCGCGCGGCCGAACGCGCGATCCAGCCCGACAGCTTCTCGCCGACGCAGGTCGCCGCCTTCTTCCGCCGTTTCCCGCCGCTGACCCCGATCGGCCATGCCCGCAATGCCGACGCGCTGAGCGCGACCGGCGACCGCGCCGGCGCGGCGCAGGCGGCGCGGCTGGCCTGGGCAGCGGGCGTGCTGCCGACCACCGACGAGGCGCGGCTGATCGCCGCTTATTCGGCCTGGTTCGCGCCCGGCGATTATGATGCGCGGGTCGAGACCCTGCTGTGGGCCAGCCGTCCCGCCGATGCCGCGCGCGTCGTCGCGCTGACGTCGGCGGGCAAGCGGCCGATCTACGAGGCGCGGATCGCGATGCTGTCGCGTGCGCCCGACGCTGCGATCAAATCGAGCGCGGTCTCGACGATCGCACGCGGCGACGCCGGCTTCCTCGCCGACCGCGCACGCTGGCTGCTGGCAACCGGCCAATATCCCGCCGCGCGGGCATCGCTGGCGCAGCCGCATATGCTGACCGCGCGGCCGACCAATGTCGAGAAATGGTATGAGGTGTTGCTGTCGATCGCCCGCGGTGCGGAGAAGGATGGCCAATATTCGACCGCCTACGACATCGCCCGGCAGATCGACGATGCCTATCCGGCCGGCATATCGGTGCGCGACCGCCCGATCGGCGAGCGCGACGATTATACCAGCCTGGCCTGGCTCGCCGGCCTGACCGCGCTCGAGCGGCTCAACCGGCCGGCCGAGGCGATCACGATGTTCGAGCGCTATGCGCTGGCCGCACGATCGCCGCAGACGCAGTCGAAGGGCTATTACTGGGCCGGCCGTGCGGCCCAGTCGGCCGGGCGGCGCGAGGATGCCGATCGCTATTACGGCCAGGCGGCGCTCAACTACGACCAGTTCTATGGCCAGCTCGCCAGCGAGCGGATCGGCCGTCCGCTCGCGGTGCCGCAGGTGACGCCCCCGCCGATCGATGTCGCGCTGCGTGATGCGTGGTTCGCGCAGGAACCGATTCGCGCCACCATGCTGCTCGGCGATCTCGGCGCCTGGCAGGAGCAGACCCGTTTCATCCGCGCGATTTCGGCCGATGCGAAGACCCAGGCCGACCATGTGCTGGCGAGCGAACTGGCGGTCAGATTGCGGCGTCCCGATCTCGGCGTGATGATCGGCCGCAGTGCCCGGATCAACGGTTTCGATCTGCCGCAGGCCAATTTCCCGCGCGTGCCGGTACCGTCGGGCTATCAGAACAAAGCGACGATCATCCACGCGATCGCACGGCAGGAGAGCCAGTTCGACCGGCAGGCGATCAGCCGCGCCGGCGCGCGCGGGCTGATGCAGCTGATGCCGGGCACCGCGCGCGAGACATCGGCCAGGATCGGCGCGAGCTACCGGCTCGAGGGGCTGACCGACGATCCGCAATATAATATCAGCCTGGGCGCCACCTATATCCAGCGCATGCTCGATTATTATGGCGGCAGCTATGTGCTGGCGGTCGCGGCCTACAACGCCGGTCCCGGCAATGTGAACAAATGGCTCGCCGCCAATGGCGATCCGCGCAACGGTTCGGTCGACGTGCTCGACTGGATCGAGGCGATCCCGCTCACCGAGACGCGTGGCTATGTCCAGCGCGTGCTGGAAAATGCCGTGGTCTACGATCTGCTGCAGGCCACGCCCGGCCGCAGCCAGGCACGCGCGCCCTTGTCCTATTATCTCGGCAAGCCCGGACGGCCGGGATAGGCCGGGGCGGCACGCGCGCCGAACCTCCGGCGCGGCAGGCCGAAGGCGGCAGACATGATGCCGGGACGGTGCGGCGGACGCCGGCGCTGCTTCGCTGTATTTTCGCTGTATTAACAGCGGGACGTCACTTGCGCGTCGAGCGCCCGAGAGGCCGGCGCGGAGGTATCGAACGGCGCATGGCGTGCCGGCCATCGACGAAGCGGCGTAGGCGGGAGGGCAGCGGCGACCTGTATTTTCCTGTTTTTGCATCAATGTTCACTGCCCCTCCTGCCATTGGCGTGCCGCCCCTCCCCGCCTCGGCGTCGTCGTCCGCCGGATCGGCGGCTTCCGGCGCCGGGGCTTCGGCCGATTCCGTTTCGGCCGGGACCGCCGCCGCCTTCCGCTCCGCTTCCTCGGCATCCCACATCGCATCGATCAGTTGGGGCCAGCTCATTTTGGCGTAGGCGGCGACTGCTCCGACTTTTTCTTCCATCGCCTCCTCGACCCAGAAGCGTCGTCCTTTTCTTCGCGCCCTTGGGCCCGCCGGCGGGTTTGCCCGATGTGCCGGGTCTGAAGCGGCCATTCGCCCGTGTTTCCGCCGTTTCAACAGCTGAATCATCCACGCTGGGTTCCCTTCCTCGACTCGCCCGGAACAAGAACGTAGCACGAACGATAGGAAAAAACCAATCGTGAGGATGGGAAACCCATAGCCTTCGGTCGAATCGCCTTTTCGTGACATCGGCAGGCAAGGTAGGTGCGATCCGAAAGAGGCCACCAGATCAGCTCGAGCCCAATTGCCTGTCAGGGCACACACCAGCATATGTCTATGTAACTACGCATCAGAAGGCCCATGGCCGTCACCTTCACCAGCAGGGAATTCAATCGCGACCCCCGCAGCATCAAACATGCCGCCTTGTCCGGTCCCCGTGTTCATCACCGACCGCAACACGCCCTCTCTCGTCGTGTTGGCGATCAAGGACTATGAGCGACTTGCGGGGCGCGGCACGTCGTTGCTGGATGTGCTGATGCCCGACGATGATCAGGATTTCGATTTCGAGCCGCCCAGGGCGCACATCGCGGCGCGACCGGCGGACCTGGATCGATGTTCCTGATCGACACCAATGTCATCTCCGAAAGCCGCAAGGTCCGATCGGGGCGCGCGGCGCCGGACGTCATAATAGCCTGGCTCAAGACGACAGACCCCAGCACCACGTTTATTTCGGCCATGTTCGCTGTTCGAGCTGGAACTGGGCGTGGTGCACGTCGAGCGCCGCGATCATCCGCAGGGCGGGAAGCTACGGCGCTGGCTCGATCATATCGTCAAACCGGGCTTTGCCGGCCGCGTGCTGGCGATGGACTCTCGCGTGGTGGTTGCCTGCGCTGCGCGGCATGTCCCCGATCCGGTCAGTGAGCGTGATGACTGGATCGCCGCAACCGCTCTGGCGCATAGCCTGACGGTGGTCACGCGTAATGTCGTGGATTTCGACGCGACCGGGGTTTTGATCCTCAATCCGTGGGAAGGTCAATAGTGCTGCCTATGCCGGAAAAGGCGCACGGGCTCCCGCACCGAATGACGAAAAATGGCCTGTTTGCTGGTCAGTGGGAGAGGAATGGTGCCGTAAGGTCAGCTATCCCCTCATTTCTATAGGCTTTCGTCGAGCAGTGTCCTGCGACCATCCTTCAACATCAGGGCACCTTCATGTTGCATCGGTAAGCAGGCCATTACGTCACTCGTCGTGGGCCAAGGCTGAAGCGGGACAGTCCGGGTGGGGGTCGCGTCAGTCACAATCACATCATGCAGGCCAACGTCCTGTTTGGCCAGTCGGCAACGGCCGGTTGTCAGGAACCGGACGTGGGCACTTCAATAATTTCGTAAAGCATCCCCGAATCAGATTCAGGTCGGGTCCGATCTGGTGGCCGTGCAGATCGTCGAGGCGTAGACAAATTTGAGATTGGGGAGAGGGCACATCCGGCTTTGCTCCACGCTCTGTTTACAATACGATCTTCACGGGTCGCCGACGATGACCGCCCAGGCGCCGTCGATGGGTTCTTCATCCTCGGACGGGAACACGTCCTTGAAATAGGCCTTCATGTCCTCGATCAGCGCGATCACGCGCCTGCGACTGCCATGAAACGAGATCAGTTCGGATGCATCGGGAAGCTTGGTGCATAAATTGATGCATCCTACGGAGGAAAGGAACGCGTCCTTCCCAGGATGGATCAATATCTCTTCCCGCGCCTCGGTCTTCCGTAACTCGATGCCCGGCATCCGGTATGTGTTCACATCGTCGACCGGCGAATAATGGAGCGTCGAGTACAACTTGCCTTTCTGCGTTCCCAGCGGATAACGGCCGGACTCGATCCTCTTCAGATTGATTCCGGCGCTCGAATTGTCGCCAAGCCCGGGTGCCTCTGCGGTCGTGCCGGAAAGTCCCTCCATTTCGTTGCCGTCATGATAGACCTTGTAAGTGCCGACCGTTCGCTCGCGCTTCGTGATAGGATGCAGCTGATTCGATGTTCGCTCGATCAGAATTTCCCAGCCTTCACCGGTGATCGTCATGCCATGCCTTTCGCAGTCTCAATAAGATCGATGAGATCGTGGTAAGTTTTCGCCTGCTTCTGGCTGACGATGAACTGATTTGCTTGCCCGTTCAGGATCCCATCCAATATGGTGGTCAGCCACGTGACATCGACTGTGGTGAGTGGGAGAGCGCCGTCGTTGCGTACCTCTCGAACGATATTGCTGATCCGCCTGAGCACATCGGCGCGACCCGTCTTGCCGGAGCCGCTTCCCTGCTTGGTCGAGAGGATGTAATGCATCAGGTCGGTCAGGACGAAGGGATCGCTCGCTTTGACCACGTTGATGCCGTTGTTGAGTGTCACCGTATCGCCTGCGACGAACTTCGTGAGTGTCTCGATTGAATTTCCGAAAAAATTCTTGTAGTCAAGAAGAAACAATGGGCCAAACAGACCTTGCTTAAAGAAACTCGCGCCGGAGACCGCATCGCCGAATTCTTCGATCTGCGACAGTGTCGCTTTTACCTCACCCTCCATCACTCCGCGTGTCTTCTCGTGCAGCAGCGTCTTGGCGCCGCTCAGGGCTAGCGTCGCATTGATCCGTGCGACAAGCGCCTTGAGATCGGCGGACGCGTCGACGTCGCCTGCGGACAGCTTGAGGGCATCGCCGCGCACTTTGGCCACATCGTCGGGCTTCAGAGCGGAGCCCGCGCTGCCGACGAACTGATCGAGGATGTCGGCCAGTAGCGCGCCGGCCTCTTCGTTCGTCTTGAGGTCGAACTGCTTCACCCCGAAGCTGTATCCGTTCTTGCCGCCATCCATGTGTGCGTCGGTCAGTTTCTCGGCGCTTTCAAGGCTGCTTTCGTTAACGAGGCACAGGTTCCAATATGCGTCCAACAGGTTGGTTGGCATCTCCTTCCCCTCTTCAGAACAGGATCGACTCGGTTATGATCCAGTCATAAGCCAGCTCCTATTGCTCGGATAGCGACGGCAGCCGGATTAAGCCAGATTACGGTATCAGCTGGCCAAACGCACTAATTTTCCGACGCGTTCCGCGCGATGGCCGCATCCCCAGCCTCGTCATTCCCTGCCAGCCCTATTATGTGACACAGCGCGGGAACCGGCGCGCGCAAAAGAATGGCGATTATGCGCTGTGCCGCGACCTGCTCACCGAGGCGGCGGTCAAGACGGAGGCGGAAATCTGGTGTTACTGCCTGATGTCGAATCATATGTATGTGATCGTTGCCCCTGCGGCGCGCATTCGCTTTTGCGCAGGCCGCTATACCAGCTTCATCAACGCGCGGCATCGCTGGACCAGGCGTATCTTGCCGGGACGGTTCGGGACGGTTGTGATGGGCGAACCGCATCTGGCGCATGCGATGCGCTATGGATCGCTCAATCCGGTTCGCGCCCGCGTGGTCGCGCGCGCCGAAGACTGGCGCTGGTCAAGTGTCGGGGCGCATGTCGCAGGCATTGACGATGATCTCGTCACCGTCGCATCCGCGCTGCAGCGGTGGGAAACATCGGGCCGTCCGATCGGGAGTGCCGACGGGATCGCCGCGATCGGGAAACAAGCGGGCCGCGTGCTCTCTCGCAGAAGCGCAGTCCGAAGCCGAAATCCGCGCCGAATTGGTGCATTTAGTAACCTGGCACCGTATTTACGCGGGGAGCACATCAACATCCGTATCGAGAGCCGGGTAAACGTCCGCGACTGGCTGCGTGATGCCATTCTTGAGAAGCACGAAGGTTTCTACGAGCTCGCGCAGCGGAAGCACAAGATCACGTCCGCCGGCAAGCTCCAGCTTGAAGCCAAGGATGACATGAAGAAGCGCGGTGTGAAATCTCCAAACATCGGAGACACCTTGGCGCTGACGCTTTTGTGGGCAACAGAGGGCCAGAATCTGGTGGGTAGTCGAACTCGACCTTTAAGGCTAACCTTGGCTCACGAGCCGGCAAACTGCCATTCAGGAGTGGCGATCGATGGACAGTAATCAACATCAGTTTCATCTTGAGGAGTTCAAACTTCTTCATAAGGAGATCGAAGAATCGTCCAAAGGCTGTCGTGAAATTATGCAATGGACACTGTTAGCCTCCGCCGCTATGTACGGATGGCTGGCAACGCATTCACCTGTCGACCCCAGTGCAAGCCTTACGGCGATGGTAAGGTACATCCCATTCGTGCTAACGTTCTATGGCTCTGTGGCCACAGCGGCCTGGATGCTCAGGGTTCGAACGATCAGCATTTACTTGCTTAAAATTGAAGATGTTATAGGCGCACCTTTGCTTGGATATGAACGACATTTACGACAAAGAAGGCCTATTCTTACCACTATTGGCGCCGTGTTCTGGATTTTATTAATGATTGGCAATTTCATAGCGCCCTTATATGTTATTCCACTGAAGGAATAATCTGTTTAACTTGACTTGAATTACTGCATTCATTACGCCTTACTCAACCTCTTTTAGGTCCGCACTTTCCCGGCGCGAGCGTGCGGGCTTCGAGCGCCGCTATCCAGTCCGCGCTACCGATCGGGCGGCCGATGCTTTCGGCGCGGCGGAGCGCCAGCCAGGCGGCATCCTCGTCGACGTCTTCGGCGAGAGAGGCAGCGAATTCGCCGACCCGGTCCAGCGCCGGCTTGACGCGCACCACGGCGGCGTCCTTGCCGGCAAGATGCGCCGCGACGTTCGACCAGCGCCAATCGGCGGCATTGTCCACCAGCCTTGCCCGCACCGGGTTGAGGCTGACATAGCGCAGTGCGTTGATCAGTTGCGCCACGTCCAGTGCGACCGAGCCGAAGCGGCCCTGCCACACATGGCCCGTCCGCCGCGCAGGCGTCGACATGGAAGGTGTAGCGCCGGCGCAAATCGCCGAAGGTGCGGCGCAATCCCTCTTCGCCCGGGGGCACGACGAAATACCCCGCCGCAGCCGGAATTTGGCGTAAATCCTTTGTCAACGCCATCCAGGGATAACATGCCTCCGCGCTCGATGGTGGCGCGCCGCTTTGTCATAACCGCTGCACTTGTTTGGGGAACGTTTGCGATGACCATGCCCTCGGTCACGGATGATTCGATGCAGCCCGGCGGCCGATATGTGGTGGGCATGGAGCGGTTGCTCAAAGCGGTGCAAGAGTTATCGCTGGTCCGCGAACTGGAGGGTGTGCAGCACATCGTCCGCACCGTCGCGCGCGAGCTCACCGGATGTGATGGCGCCACCATCGTCCTCAACGAGGGCGGCAGCCACTGCTATTATGCGGACGAGGACGCGATCGCGCCCTTGTGGAAGGGGCTGCGCTTCCCGCAGGACATCTGCGTCAGCGGCTGGGCGATGCGCCATCGCCAGCCGGTGGTGATACCCGACATCTACACCGATCCGCGCGTCCCGCACGAGGCCTATCGGCCTACCTTCGTGAAGAGCATGGTGATGGTGCCGATCCGGGCGATGGCGCCGATCGGTGCGATCGGCAACTATTGGGCGGAAGTCCGCCGCCCGACGGACACGGATGTGCGGCTGCTTCAGGCATTGGCGGATGCGACCTCGGTGGCGATGGAGAATGTCTCGGTCTATGCCGAACTCGAGCATCGGGTGCGGGTCCGGACCGAGGAACTGACGCGCGCGCATCTCGAGATCCAGCAACTGGCCGTGACCGACGAACTGACCGGCCTGCTCAACCGCCGCGGCTTCTACGAGGCGGCGCGACTTGCGCTGAGCCGCAAGATGCGGGTGCTGCTCGTCTATGTCGATGCCGACGGGCTGAAGGCGGTGAACGACAAGCTCGGCCATGCCGCGGGCGACGCGATGCTGGCGGACATCGCCGAGACGCTGCGCATGAGCTTTCGCGCAAGCGACATCATCGCGCGGATGGGCGGCGACGAGTTCTGCGTGATGATGGTCAATCCGAGCATCGACGAGGCGGCACTACGCGAGATACTGCTGCAGCGGATCGAGGAGGCCAATGCGGCTCGCCCGCGCGCCTATCATCTGGCCGCCAGCTTCGGCTGCATCACGGTGCCGGAAGCGGTACCCGAAGACCTCGACCGCTGGCTGGTCGAGGCGGACCGGCGGATGTACATGGAGAAGACTTCGCGAAAAGGGCGACTGCGGGCCGATTGATGCCGGCAGGCATTACCGCATGCCCCACATTCACATTACCACATGACGGTGAGGCGACTGCCCGAACCGTTGCCGAAAGGCGCGAGCGAAGGCGTCCGGTGCATCGAGGCACCGAATCGGCATTATCGTGCCATGCATACGATGATTGCACTTTTATGACAATTGAAACATTTTGTTTTCCAACGGCCTGCCATGCTGTATAAGCGTGTGGAACGATGGGAAAAAATAGGAGTTTGCGATGACTGGCATGCTATTGTTCGCGGGCGCGCTGCTGGCGCAATCTGCAGCTGTTCTGCAGCCTCAGGCAGGTCGGGACGCGGTGTCGGACGACCAGGCAATCATCGCGACCGCGCCAACCCATCGCAGTTCCGGCTGGCTCACGACTTCGGGCCCGGATGAACAAGGGCGCTACACGGCCCGGATCGAAATTGCCGATCTGGATCCTGCGACCGAGGCGGGCTCGGCGGCCATGGCTTCGCGGGTGGCACGTGCCAAGGCCGTGCTTTGTGAAATTTCCGCCGAGCAGCCGCAGATTCGCGGTTTTTATAATGGCGGCGAACGTGATTGCTGGCGCAATACGCAGGATCAGGCATTCGCTCAAATGGGACGCATACGGCAAAGGGCGCAATAGCAGCGGTCTGGGAATTTGGAATATTACGGTGCCGATTACGGGATTACGGTGACCGTTGACTCAATGCACCGATTATCCATCACTTTCGCGATGACCCGCCTCCCCCGCCGCTTCATTCCCGGCCTGCCCTGTCATGTGACGCAGCGCCGGGAACCGGCGCGCGCAGACCGTCTTCGAGGACGGCGATTATGCGCCCGATCGGAACTCAGTGGCGTGCTGGATGGCAAACGGCGGGTGCTCCCGATACCGCATTCCGGCTGGCTTTGGCCACCCCGTCGCGGACGATCTGCGGGGCCACGGCGCACAGCTGGGCGGCGCTGCCGAATTTGAGTCTGTTGCGATCGATCGCGACGATCTCGACCCGGTTGCCGGTGAGAACGCCCTCGCCCTTTCCCGTCGCGAACCCGCCCGCGATCAGGATACCCGACTTGCTCGTATCGAACATGTTCTTCCGGATCGTCACGCCCCGAACGATGTTCGCATCGATACCGGCGACGCCCTTGATCTCGCCCGCCATCAGGAGTCCGCCCGCGACCAATATTCCAGTCTCGCCGCCGGAAATGCTGTTGCCTTCAAAGGTCAGCCCTTCGATCCAATTTCCCGAACTGACGCCAGGGGCGCCGACATTGTAAACGGCGGCCGCCATCACGCCGACCTTGCACCGATCGATGACATTGTTGCTGACGGTGACGCGACTCAGGCTAAGGCCCCGCGCAGGTGGGCCGTTCATTTCCGGAAAGGCCGGAATGGTCGTGATGCCGAACCCGCACTGCGACCGGGCCGTGATGCGGTTGTCGAGGATCCGGATATTGTCCATGTGGATGTCGGTCGACGGCGTGGTTCCGCCCAGCAGAGCCTCCGCGCCGACAATGAAAACGACGTGGCCATTGCCCTTTATGGTGTTGTTCTGGATGAGGACGTCGGACACCTTCGCCCTGGAAATCCGCCCGTTCACGGCGACACCGCCCCAGATGTAGATGGCGGGGTCCGGCGCATCGGCGTCGAGCGAGATGTCGTTGCCGGTGATCTTGAGTCCGATGAGCCGTCCTCCGCTGTTCGGCGCGAACAGCGTCTGAAGCGGTTGGGCCTGCACCCCGCCCGCGAATTCCTTCACGACATTGTCCGCCACCTCGAGATTTTCGAGTATGACGTCCCCCTTGTCAGTCGTGCGCGCTGCCTGGCCACTGGCGCCGACGAAAGCGATCGCGTTGTGCAACTTGCTCGGATATTCGCCGCCGAAGATGCGCGGACCAAGAAACTCATTGCCTTTAACGACGACATCGCGAAGCGCGCTGCGTTCCCCGGCCGCGCTCATGCCGCTGAAGCTCACGCCCCCTCCGTTGTGGAAGCGGTTGTTCAACAGGCGGATATGGTCCAGCGATGCGGCCCCGGGGGCGGGCTGAAAGGAAATGCCCTGGATGAATCGCTCGAAGGTGACGCCTTCGATCACCACGTTCGAGCTTTGCACCATCAGGGCGGTTCCGCCGAGCGGAGCCCCTTTGGCGTGAGCCGAACCATTCACGGCATCAGCCGCATTCCCGGCGCCATTGGTGAACCGTATCCCGTCACCTGAAATTGTGTCACCGTCGTTGCCCGTCATCGCAGGAATTTTCGAGACTGACGCAAGCACTGCGAATTCCTGCTCGGGCTTCTTCTGGATCTGTAGCGGAAAATGGACCGCACCGCCTGCAACATCGAAACGGATGTGGTCGCGACCTTCAGAACCCGCGGCGCCAGTGACGCTTCGCCGCTCTCCTTCCGACAGTCTGTCGAAAGCGAGCGTCCCGTTCGCCAGAGCGATCGCCTCTACGAGCGACAGCTTGTCGTCGCCGGCGACCCCGACCGCATCGCTGTCGGTCACGATGAGCGTCGCCGCATAGGGATCGCGATCCGCCGCTTTCACGCCGACCGGGCGGGAACCCATACAGCCACCCAGACCGATCAACCAAGCTCCAGCAAGCAAAATGACCGCGTTCCTCACCAATTTTTCCTTTTTGACCGTGATTGGATGCGGCCTAACCGGCGGGATTGGAAGCGCCAAAAACAATCCCGAAATCCAGATTTTCGCGGAGCTTGCCCTCAGACGAATTGGTGCTCTTCGAGCCGCCGGTGCGGCGAGAGCGGGGAGACGCTGCCCCCCCGCCAAAAAAGTCCGATCGCCGAGACCAGGAACTGCTGCGCTCAAAAAGCCTTCGTCACCTGGATTCTCCATGTCCGGCCATAGATGCTGTGCACGCGCGCGTCGAAACCCATGTTCCCGTATAGAACGACTGGTGGATCTTTGTCCGTGACATTGCGAACATTGAGGTTCAGGCGCAGCCCGCCCACGATATTCCCCAGGCGTTCCGGCACGGTATAGCCGATGCCGAGATCGGCCGTTGTCCACGAGCGGATGCGAGTGACCGGCAGCGTGGGTGATGGACCTGCGGGGCCGGTGGGAGTGATGGGCAGGTCATTGACATAGGACGGCGTGTAATTGACCGACAGATTGGCGGTCCACGGCCCGTTGGACCAGGCCAGGCGGCCGTTGGCGCGCAGATCGAGCGGACGAAAGATGCGGTTGAGCGGTTCGGGCGCCGTGGTCCGGCCCTTCACGACCTCTTCGTGGATGCTGAGTATCTTGCTGACCGTTGCGCCGGCGGAAAAGGCGTTGGCACCCATTTCC
>Ga0268264_10002281_pt1 | contig 16987 bp, 22 predicted proteins | sample KBSSwiS32_FD_190357 | JGI IMG/M metagenome (GOLD analysis project Ga0268264, IMG submission 190357) | Switchgrass rhizosphere microbial communities from Kellogg Biological Station, Michigan, USA - KBS Switchgrass S3-2 (SPAdes) (version 2) | ecosystem: Host-associated > Plants > Roots >...
GGCATCCAGCCACCGCCATCAACCGTCTCCTTATAACGCATGTCGCCATCGCCTACTTTTGAATAATCTCCCTGGGTGACGGTCAATTCGGTTTGCCCGTTTTCTGCCGTGAGGGTATATGTAACCGTAAGGTAATTCTCCGGAACGTCTTCAATGCCGGAATTCGGATCGATCGTGGTGTATGCAAGAAATTTTTCAGGATCGATTTCCAGAATGGTCCCTTTCACCGCAATGAATTCTTTGCCCTGAAGATCCATTCTCCATAATAGCGGGCTTCCAACTTTCCAATCTGAAACCGTTTCACATCCAAACATATATTTTTTTGTCTGCGCCGGATTTACCAACGCGTCCCAAACACGCGATGCCGGAGCGTTGATAGAAATTGTACTTCTTACGATCAATGGAGGATTCATATGTTTTGTTTTTGAGTTCTTTCCGATTCTAACAGTCATCATCATCCGACATCAAAAAAGTCGATATATTTTTTCTCGGCTTTTTTAATCGACAGTTGTTGCCGGTTGTTTAATTCACCCACAGTTTTTATTGCAATGGAAATATTCTTCCCTTTTACAGTTCTTGTCCAGCTGCCTCCATACACTCCGTCGACAACCAGCATATGATTAAACACCGATGCAGATTTATATCCCGTAAAAACAATTTTGTCTTTGTTGTACGATTCATCTCTGTCTTTATAGCTCATTCCATATTCATCATAGTCTGGCATCAAAAAAGTTGCAAGCGTTTTATTCTTGGTTTCTTCTTTTGATGGAAGAAAAATATATTCTTTACCATTGAATGTTTCCCTTTTAAAATCTGCGGGAAGCGATACAACGCCTGTTTTTACATCCTTGATTGTTAATCCGGACCAATATGACAAATCCTGGATTGTTGCCGGGCCCCGGCTTGCAAAAAATCTTTCCGCTAATAGCGCCAGAGCCTCGTCGCGCGAAAAACTTTTAGCAGTAGGAGCGCGCTCATCCAATAACGCATATGTAAATTGCTTTCCCGACCTTGCACCACTGCAAATAATGCCATCCAATTCGGCAACCATCATGATATATGCAAGTTTGATTCCGTTGGCGACAATTTTTCCCCGTCGCAACTCAGATTGTAGCTGTTCACGCGTAAGATGCTTTCCACCTTCCAATGATTTTGCCAGGATATCGTTGCAACGTTTGAAATTTTTTTCATCAAGCCCGTTTTGTCGATGATAGTAAGCGCTTGCAGCATTTATATGTGGTGCAGTCAAAGCAAGCACCCAGCGTATGTCCGGTGCCGTTATAAAGTGCCATGTTGGACGTAAGAGATGTGTTCTTAAGATATCTCCATTGTTGAAGGCTTGTTCAATATCAACTTCGTTTGAACCCGGTAGTCGTAATCCAATTGCCCATTTTGCCATTGCAAACTCCTGTGCCTGCATTGCGATCATCCAGTGTACCACCTCATCGGGAGTTTTGCATGCCGAGCCGATGAGTTTTTGATTGATGAGTCGCTGGCGGATAAGGCCTGATGGTTTCATGGTCTCGAATGGATTATTTAGTGGAGAATATGGACGTACTCTTTCCCGCTCCTTGGAACTCAATTTACAGAATTACCAATTTCAAAGAGCGAAAGGGCTTGGAATGTCATTAAACTCAAAATTAAAAACGTATATGGAGATACAAACAACAATTTCCCAATTATAAACGCTCAGTCAATTTTACCGGCGATAAAAAGATGCGATTCGTTTGGATACGTTTTGTTCTCGAACTTAAAATCTGGTTCGATAATTTTTTTTACTTCCAGAACTGCGAATTTGTTGTTGATTAAAATGGATTCCCATTCTGCCTGGGAGTAAACCTTAAATCCAAATTTTGTAAACGGCATTTGGAGTAAACTCTCTTTTGACCGCAGGATTGAATAGAATTTTCCTCCGCTTTTAAGAACACGATGAATTTCATTCAAATGCTTTCCGGGTTCATCCCAAAAATAAACTACGTTAATACAAAATACTTTGTCAAAACTGTTTGCTGCAAATGGAATCCTGTCGCTGCTTCCGTACCTGAGTGAAAGTCTTCCGGAATTAATATGACCATCGTTCGATGCTCTCGCTTCATTGAACATATCTGCGGAATACTCCAACCCGGAAACTTTCAAATTGGGTTGTTTTGATAAGATATTACTAAAAAATTTGCCGTTCCCGAATCCAATTTCGAGGATATGTTCGCCATCTGACAATTTCATCGTTTCGATAGCAAAGTCATAATGCACTTCATTGGATTCATTCATTTTTTTGCCGACTTTTTTAGCCATCCTTCCGCCGGGTTTGCGCAATTGTTGCGCGAGTGATTTCATTGTTAGTCGGGAAAGAAAATTAAGTCCCATAACAAAAGTTTTTTGGAGATAAATGGTGGTTACATGATGGTCTTCCTAAAAATATACAAAATCAAAGAGAACAACTGAGTCAGTAATGTTGCATTATTACTAAAATTTTCGTGGAGCTTTTGCACTGTATCATTTTCGAACAGTTTGATTTTGTTTTGCGCCGCACGGAGAGTGGCCATTGGCGAATCATTTCTCATTTATTCCTACCTTTCATCAACCAAAATAATTTCAGTGAAACCGATTGTTCAGATATCGCTCGACCTGACCAATATCGACGAGGCAATCCAAACTGCATCTATGGCATTGAGAGCCGGCGTGGATTGGTTGGAGGCGGGCACGCCTTTGATTCTTGCTGAAGGATTGCATGGAGTGAAAAAATTACGAGCGCATTTTCCAGGCATTCCCATCGTTGCAGATTTGAAGACAATGGATGGAGGTTACCTCGAAGCAGAGATGATGGCGAAAGCTGGTGCGACGCACGTGGTTGTCATGGCGAGGGCGCATGAAGAAACGATTAAAGTTGTGGTACGTGCAGGGCAAGATTTTGGCGTCAAGGTAATGGGTGATAATCTCGGTTGTCCCGATATGGTCGGCGCGGCAAAATGGTTGCAGGATCTTGGTTGCGATTACATCGTTCACCATATTGGATATGATGAACGTCGCGGTATTGCTGCGCAAGGAAAAAGAATGCCAAGTCCGCTTGATCAATTGAAGAAAGTTGTACAGGCGGTCGACATTCCGGTACAAGCCGTTGGGGGACTCAGCCTGGAGCAGGCGATCCGCTGTCCCGAGTATGGGGCACCGTTAGTTGTACTCGGTGCGCCATTGACAATTGATGCGGACGCGTTTAAAACCGCCGATGGCGATTTGGAAAGTTCGTTGAGGATGATATGCGAACGAATCCACAATGCAAACGTGAAGAATGCATGAGTTCCGGTGTATGAACGTGACAATAAGCCTAGATAATAAAAATTGAAATTTGTATAGATGAAATCTGCATCAGTAGTAAACTTCGCTCCGGAAAAAGGCGCTGTAGAAATAAGAGAGGTCGAAAAGCCGTCGATTGGAGATGACGACGTGTTGCTCGAAGTAGTAAACGTTGGCGTCTGCGGAAGTGATCTTCATCAATGGACCGCAGACCATAGTTGGCCAGTGAACTACCCTGTTATATTGGGACATGAATTTGGTGGACATATTATCGAAGTCGGGAAAAGAGTTACTGGTTGGAGTGAAGGTGATCGTGTTGTAAGTGAAACTGCCGCAGTTGTTGATATGAACAATCCAATGTCGCGACGCGGTTTGTACAATCTCGATCCAACTCGCAAAGGTTTTGGCTATGGAGTGAATGGTGCGATGACACGTTTCGTAAAAGTTCCTGCACGTTGTCTTCATCGCGTTCCTGATCAACTCGCTTTCGAACAGGCATGCCTAACCGAACCTTGTTGCGTTGCATATAACGCGGTTGTTGAAAATGCACATATCAAACCTGGTGATCGCGTTATCGTACTTGGCCCGGGTACGATTGGAATACTCTGTGCAGCCGTTGCAAAAATTTGTGGAGGTGACGTTGCAGTTGTTGGATTACCATCCGACAGTAACCGGCTCGCCATCGCAGAAAAATATGGTTGCGAGATTATCATTGGCGATGCATCTGACTGGGCAAAAGAGCGAGATGGACTCGGAGCTGATTGTATCATCGATGCGGCCGGAGCAAGTGCCACGCTGAAGATAGCTTTGGAACTGGTTCGGCCAGGTGGACAAATCAGCAAAGTCGGTTGGGGCCCGCAACCTTTAAATTTCTCTCTTGATCCATTGGTACAAAAAAATATTCGTTTGCAGGGAAGTTTTAGTCATAACTGGCCGATCTGGGAACGGGTGATTGCTTTGCTGGCAAGAGGTCAACTTGATGTGAAACCAATCATCGGCGGCGTATGGCCGGTTACGCAATGGCATGAAGCTTTTGAAAAAATGCACAAAGGCGAAGTTGTAAAATCTGTACTCAAACCTGTTTGACATGCGATTGAAAAATAAAGTTATTATCGTTACCGGAAGCACAACTGGAATTGGCAAAGCAATCGCGCTGCGTTGTATTGCTGAAGGTGCAAAGGTGGTTATTCATGGGTTGGAAAAAGATTTAGGTGATTCTGTCATATCAGGAATAAAAAAAGAAAATGCGATTCTGCATATCGAAGACATTGTGGATGATGGTGCGCCACAAAGGTTAGTCGATCTTGCTAAAAAAACCTTCGGAAAATTGGATGCAGTAGTAAACAACGCCGCACTCGTGTATTCATCCAATATTAATACGACTGATATTCCGGTTTTTGAAAATGTATTAAGGATAAATTTACTTGCGCCGTTTGCTTTAATAAAAGCTGCGTTGCCTGATCTGTCGAAAACAAAGGGAAATGTATTGAATATTGGTTCGGTCAATGCATACAGTGGTGAGCCGAATCTATTAGCATACAGTGTTTCGAAAGGGGCATTGATGACAATGACGAGAAATCTTGGTGATACACTTTATCGTGAGCATGGCGTGCGCATCAACCAAATAAATCCCGGGTGGGTGTTGACGGAAAGAGAAATTGAGAGAAAACGAAGCCATGGTTTGAATGATGACTGGTACTCGGAATTGCCGCGCGTGTATGCTCCTTCCGGAAGAATTTTATCACCGGATGAAATTGCGGCTGCGGCTATTTTTTGGTTGTCGGACGAATGTGGTCCCATCAGCGGCCAGGTAGTCGACCTTGAACAATATCCATTTATCGGCCGCAATCCGCCAAAAGATACATCGACTATTCCTTCGAAAAAATAAATCATGCCCAAACTAGCAGCATTTCCGAAAGCATATATGAAAGCATTGTGTAAAGACGGAACGATGAAGCTGTCACAATGGATCGCCATGGCTTCATCACTTGACATAGATGGATTGGAATGGTATGCAGGATTCTTAGAAATGGAGGATGAAAAGAATTGGAAAGCTTTCAGAAAGCAGGTAGAAGACAAAGGAAAAAAAATTCCGATGTTGTGTTGCTCGCCGGATTTTACACATCCTGACAAAAATTTTCGCGAAAAGGAAATCAGCAAACAAAAAAAATGGATCGACATGACTGCTGCTCTTGGTGGATCATATTGCCGCGTTTTATCAGGGCAACGGAGACCATCATTATCCATAGAGGAAGGCGTTGACCTGGCGGCGCGATGTATCGAAGCCTGTTTGCCTTATGCAGTTTCCAATAATATTACATTGATTCTCGAAAATCACTACAAAGATGATTTTTGGGAATATCCGGAGTTTGCGCAGAAAGCAAATGTGTTTTTTAAGCTTGTAGATAAAATACATCATCCAAATTTTGGCGTCAATTATGATCCAAGTAACGCATATCTTGCCGGAGAGGATCCGTTAGATCTATTAAGACTCGTCGCAACGCGTGTTGTCACCATGCACGCGAGCGACCGGTACCTGCTCGAAGGCACGATTGAAGATCTTCGCAAAGAAGAAACTGGAGCTGCAGGTTATGCAAAGCGATTAGCGCACGGAGAGATTGGAAAAGGATTGAATGACTATGACGCTATTTTTACGATATTGAAGAATGTTGGCTTCAACAGTTGGATAAGTATTGAAGATGGAGTCGATGGCTTTGATCAATTACAACGTAGCGTTTCATATCTTCAAAAAAAGATTACGCATTATTGGCCCAGTTAAAAAAAATCCATGCAAATTTTCCAGGCGACTTCATTTACTGCATCACAATGTTATTTAGGAGAAGGCCCGATGTGGCATTCGCAGAGAAAGTCATATTTCTGGGTTGATATCGACAGGTACAGATTTTATGAATGTACGGCGCCAGGAACAACTCCACAAGTTTACAAAACGCCTGAAAAAACAAGTTTGCTTGTTGAATTTGATCAGGACAATCTGCTGATCGGTATGAAAGGTGGCTTGGCAAAATTCAACTTGAAAACAAACGAGGTAAATTGGTTGGTAGAAATTGAACGCGATATTTCCAACAACCGGTCTAACGATGGCGGATGTGATAGCGAAGGAAGACTGTGGATCGGAATGATGGACATGCAATTTAAACCGGGCGCTGGCGCCTTGTATTGCATCGATAAAAATTTGCGCGTGGAGAAAAAAATCCCGGGTACGGCAATCTCTAACGGTCTCGTATGGTCGCCGGATAATAAACGGATGTATTATATCGACACACCAACACAGAAAGTCCAATCGTTTTTATATGAATCAATGACTGGCAATCTTAGTTATGAAAAGGATATCATCCATGTTTCAAAAGAGAATGGAAGTCCGGATGGAATGGCTATGGACGAAGAAGGAATGTTATGGATTGCCCAGTGGGGCGGATTTGGAGTGTACCGTTGGAATCCTTTAACAGGAGAGCAAATTGGGTTGATACAACTTCCGGTTCCAAATGTTTCTTCATGCGCATTTGCGGGAGAAAATCTTGATCAGTTACTTATTACTACGGCGAGACAGGATCTATCTCCGGAAGAATTAAAAAAATATCCAGAGAGTGGAGATGTTTTTATCGCTGACCCTGGTGTACGTGGTCGCCCGCTCTTTAAATGTAAATTGAACCTGGACGCTAAAGTGTAAAAAGAAATATTCAACAATCAATGTTCAATATTCATACTCAATTCACTTCTTCAAATCTAAAACTTCCCTGAGTATTGAATATTGATTGTTGATCATTGAACATTTCCTTTACGGGTCCGATTATTCTCCTGTCTTAGTCAACTTTTATTTCCTGCGTCACAATTTCTTTGCCTGGTATCAAAGGCAAACTGATCTGCAAAACACCGTCAACGTATTTCGCGGAGATTTTTGTCGAATCAACGGTTTCATCCAGTGAAAAGCTTCTTACAAATCCTCCGCGGCTATATTCACGCCTGATCCAATCCGGGCGAGAAAAATTTTCAGGTGGAGTATATGAAACGTTTAACTCATTTCCTTTTACATCCAAATGAAAATGTTCTCGAATACGACCTGGGGCAAACAACAGCATTTCATAACTGTTGTCAGTCCGGTAAATGTTTACGGCAGCTCTTTGCATTGAGCGGGCAAGCAGGTGCCGATGCCTGTTGCCGGCGTGGCCTTTTGCGGCCCATGACTGATTGTAGTCCATGTTTTTGAATTTTAAATGAAAGAATATAATTCTTAAGGAGGTAGACGAATGAGGAGAGTAAATATTTTAAGACGCGAAAGGTTGAAGGCTTAAAGCGGCTTAATACCAGGTGGATTAAGCGTTTTGCGTTCAGCTTTCTTCAAATCGGGTAAGAAGGCAGTGAAGATTCCAATTAGTGGTAAAAATGCGCAAAGGTGATACACATAGTTGATACTAGTAGAGTCGGCAAGCGCGCCGAGTACGGCGGATCCTAATCCTCCCATACCAAACGCGAGTCCATAAAACAGGCCGGAGACCAATCCGAGTTTGCCAGGCAACAATTCCTGGGCGTAGACCAGGATGGCTGCAAATGCGGACGAGAGGATCAGGCCAATGAAAACAGTGAATATGCTCGTCCATAATAAATTCAAGTGCGGGAGCGCCAATGTGAAAGGTGCTACACCTAATATTGAAAACCAGATTACATACTTGCGACCGAAGCGATCACCAAGCGGCCCACCCGCAAACGTTCCGAGTGAGACTGAAAACAGGAATATAAAAAGATACAACTGTGCATCGCGAACTGATATATGGAATTTGTCGATCAGGTAGAAGGTGTAATAGCTCGTCATCGAAGCGAGATAAAAGTACTTCGAGAAAATTAAGACGATCAAAATAATTACCGAAATTGTAATTTTTGTTGTTGAAAAATGTCGGTTATTCGCTGCCGTTAGCTTTGAGGCGCGCGACAACGGTCCGAGTTCATGCAATTTCTGCTGGTACCATTTGCCAACATTGATTAGTACAACAATGGCGAGAAGAGGAATGACGGCAAACCAAAGCAGGCTGAATTGTCCATAATGAACGACGATCAACGCGGCGAGCAATGGTCCAAGCGCGGAGCCTGCATTGCCACCTACCTGGAAAATCGATTGACCCAATCCCCTGCGATTGCCCGAAGCACGGAACGCAACTTTGGAAGCTTCAGGATGAAAAATGGATGAACCGATACCAATCAATCCAACAGCAATCAACAAAACGGAAAAATGGCCAGCGAGTGAAAGAATGATCAGACCGGTCAGACTAAAAAACATTCCGGCGGCCAATGAAAAAGGTTGTGGGCGATGATCAGTGTACAAGCCAACTATTGGTTGAAAAATGCAAGCACAGGTTTGAAAAGTAAAAGTAATATAGCCGACTTGCGCGAAATTGAGTTGAAACGAATTTTTTACGATCGGGTAAATTGCTGGTATCAATGATTGGATCGTATCATTGAGCAAGTGCGAAAAACTGATCATGAATAAAATCGAAAAGATCGTCTCGTTGGTCGTTTCTGTTATTGCCGGGGCTTTTTTTGCGATTGTATTGCTCATTTTTTCTACACAAATCCTTTTTGAAGAATGCAAATTTATGCAAGTTTCATCTAAATGTACATAAGAACATATGTACGGTCCTTTCTATGCTCCTATGTGCCTATGTGGTTAATTCAACGAGGCGCAAATTAACCATACACACAAGAGCAAAGCATCAATCAATATGTATTCTAAATTTTACATCTTATCGCAATGGCCGGATATATTTTAAATGAGTTTTCTGCCGTCAACACATGATAATACATATTCACTTTGATACCGACAGAAAAATTTTTAATAACGTTACACCAGAACTGGGCCTCAGCAAAAAAATAAAATGTTTTGCCATGGAGATCCTTCGTGAAGTCGTCGCCGTGATTTTTGTTTTCTGTCCAAATAGAGAAATCACCGGACAGTTCCGCTTTGTAATTCCATAAACCTTTCCACCAGTACAACGTATATAAAAAATCATGGCTGGGTTTTGAATACGGAACAAATTTATAATTAAGGACACTGGCGAAATATGCGTGGCGAAATTGGAACGGATACGCTAATCCGGCGGAAAATGTGTTAGTGATATAATAACTGTACTGTTTTGGTTCAGTGATACCAAGTCCGCCGCTATACTGCACGTTCAGAAATATTTTTGGCGTCCAACACCGGAACGATTGAGAAACCTGCATATAAAATTTCCCCATATTATTTTTCTCTCCCAGGAAATCCGCCTGCATCTTTAGCAGGAAAGAGCCTGGTTTGATGAAAGCTGTTCCCGAGTCCTGGTTTTTAAAATATTCGAAATACAGGGTTGTGAAATTTTTACTATTGAGCGAGGGGTCGACGGTATGTCGGCAGTCATAATGCAGTTGCAGACTTTGCGAGAGGCCAAATTTGCATAACAGGCAAAAAGCTGTGACGATAGGAAATTTCATATTTTTAAATTTTTAGAAGGGCGTTAGTGCTCGCAGTAAAAATCACGAATGCGATTTACCGGGGGCGGAACTCCGGCGGAATTCTGCAGAAATGGAACGGAAATATGATAACAGAGGGTTAGAAACGGGATTATAATCATGAATGAGCTGACTACAGAAGTTTTTGTTGCTCTATTTAAAGAAGCGTATCGGAAATGCTTTGGATTTCCGTTGGAAAATCCTATGTCGGAAACCGAGAGTAAACACTTTGCAAATAAAATATTCGAGGAAACCGGGCTGGTAATTGGCGCGAAAAGTATTAAGAATTATTCTTTATTTATCCTTGACATCGCTGATTCCAAACCCGAAAATCCCTCTATACCCACACTCGACACTCTTGCGAGATACGTGCTCTCGGCGCCCTATACCGATGAAGTAAAAAGAAAGGAAAACGAGGGGCATTATCCTTATTGGTTTGAGTATAAAAGTAAATTGAACGTGGCTCCACTGATGAGCAGCGGTGGTATCCGAAAACAAAAAATAAATAACCGGACTATTTTATTCATTATACTGGCATTTGCGGCTGGTTTTTTTCTCTGGACAATTTTCCGCGAAAAAAGCGCTGGATACTTTGCAGATGACTTCCAGTCGACCAACCAGGATTCGTTGATACAAAAGGGTTGGTTGGTAAAATCAGTCGATGATAATTGGTGGGCAAAAAGGAATGCATTGCCATCACATCTTACCTTATATACTTTGCGCGGCGACAACTGGGCAGACTCAGTCAATGCACCTTCAATCAAAAATTTATTGCTTCATAAAATACCCACGGAATGTTTCACAACGGAAATTCATTTTGATAATTTCGTTCCGTTGAAAAATTGGCAACAGGCGGGCTTACTTTTACTTGAAGATAGTAATATTGAAAGCCGGAGTGTGCGTCTTTCTCTTGCATATAATGATTTTTTTGGCGGATACAATAAGCCGGGTGAAGTTTTAATACAATGCATCACTTCAAACAGTAATGATCTAAGCAAGCCCGAGGAAATCGCGCATTTCCCGATTTATGATAAAGACACTGCAAAAGAAAATTTGATGATGAGCAATTTCCATAAATCAGCGTTGAAGATCGAAAAAAATGGCAATCATTTCCGTTTCTTGTATGCGGTCGGCCCGATGGAAAATGCCGCATTTAAAGAAGTTGCGAGCAAAGATCTATTAATTCGTCCAAAATACATTGGTCTGTTTGCATTCAAAGGATTCGTGAATGACACAACCATTAACCCGGTCTACCTAAAATTTTTTAGCATTTCAGAACTTCCCTGCAATTGATCTTTGCTAATTGCACTATATTCCAATGTGCCTGTCCTCCTGTGTGGTAATTATTATTCGCCACAGAGTAGGATAGGCGCATAGTTTTTTTCTCTCAATTTCGTTGCACTATCTGAATCAGGTTTCCGCAAGTATCCTCGAACACCGCAATTGTAACTGGCCCCATTTGCGTCGGTTTTGTTTTGAAAACGACTCCGAGTTTTAGCAGTCTCTGGTATTCTTTTTCGATGTCATCGGTGCCGAATGCTGTGGCCGGAATGCCAGAGTCAAACAAACCCTTTTGGTATGTCAAAGATATGGGGTTGACATTCGGCTCCAGTGTTAGCTCGACGCCGTTGAGATTATCCTGGGAAACCACCGTTAGCCATTTGTATGGGCCAGCCGGAAACTCAGTCTTCTTTATAAAGCCAAGTACCTCGGTGTAGAATTTTAGTGCTTTATCCTGGTCGTCTACGAAGAGACTTGATAAGATTATTTTTATCATGGAGTTTAAGCTGTTTTATTAGATAATTGTTTTTCTAAAAATTTTCCAAGCGATGTGCCGATGAGAGAAGTCCATCCTTTCGCAAAATTCTCTTTTGCAAAATCTTTGATTGCCGGGAATGTTTCAAGTCCTTCGTGCGTGAGCCTGAGTTTTGTTTTATCTCCTTCGGCGAACAATTCAAAGGTGACAAAAGAATTTCCCGGGTGTCCATCATAGCGCCAACTATATTTTAGTTTTTTGTTTGGAACTGATTCGATCACTTTGCACTTATGTACGTACACTGTGCCGTCCGGTGATGTGCCGGTAAACTCGAATTCGTTGCCGATTTCAGGCTTGAATGCAGCGATATCGAAGTACCATTGCTTCATTTGTTCTCTATCGCTAATTGCTTTCCAAATCCTTTCCGGCGACGCATTGAAGGTTCTCTCAATGACAAATGGTTCATTTTTCATTTTCGTTTGTTTTTTTTAGTTGATATATTTTTTTTCGACGAAGGATCAGTATCTGATAAGAATTTTTCGAGCGCATCGAATTTGCTTGTCCAGAATGTGCGGTATTGTTCTACCCAATTTGAAACTTCGTTGAGTTTTTGGAGTCGGGGTTTGCAATAGCGTTCACGGCCTTCCTGTTTGATGGCGATGAGTCCGCATTCTGTTAAGATTTTTATGTGCCTTGAAATTGCAGGCCGGCTGATATCAAATCGGTCAGCCACTGCATTGAGGTTTAAAGATTCTTTTGCAATCATGTGGATGATTGCTCTCCTGGTAGGGTCGGCGATTGCCTGGAAAACGTCGCGTCTCATAATTTGATAAATTTAATTGCGTAACCGATCGGTTACAAATATAGTATATATTTTAGATATTGCAGAAATAATTAAATATGGGAATGTGGGAATGTGGAAATGTGGAAATGTGGAGATGCGGGAATGTGGAAATGTGGAGATGTGAAAATGTGAAGATGAGTTTTCTTTTTAGATAAACCACGATCAATTGAATTCCCACATTTCCACATTTTCACATCTCCACATCCCCACATGGAATGTATAGGAGCTACGAGTCTTTCAAAAACCAGGTTCCGGATAAGAAAATTATCGTAGAAATGAAGAAGGAAAAAATATCATACATCATGGGAGAAGATGAATACAGGCAGATGGCAAAAGTGAAATCGAAGGATGTGTATGCAATAGTTTACAACAATCAGCCTTACATCGCGACAGAAGAAGGCTATTTTCTTTTGAACAAAACCAATGATGATTTTATTTTTATCGCAAAGGCAAATGTTGGCGCGAACATGGTGGGTGCCATTGTTGGTGGAATCTTTTTTGGCGCGCTGGGTGGCGCGATCGGGGGACTTAATTCCGACTCTAATGACTGGCATGAAATGAAAATCGACTACGTCAACGGAACAGTGATCCGTGGCAAACAGGTAAAAAAATAATTGGACTCCTCATAAGTTTAAGCAGACTCGTTGAATGCCATTTCGTAAAAGGGAATTGTGTAACGGCAAATAGCGACGTCACAGCTACTATAAAAACTATCGCATCAAACAAATACCTTTACGATTACTAACAAGCGCAGCCATGAAAAAGCTTATTCCATTTTTTATTTTACACATTCTTGTTTGTTCGTTTGTCTTTGGCCAGGAGAAATCATATCATGTAGTAGACGGGCATCCCGCATGGATCATGCAGAATAATATTTATGAAGTCAATGTTCGCCAGTATACTCCAGAGGGCACATTCAATGCATTTGCAAAACATCTCGACCGGTTGAAAAAAATGGGTGTGGGGGTGTTATGGTTTATGCCATTGAACCCGATCAGTAAGGTTGATCGCAAAGGAACGCTTGGAAGTTATTATGCCGTGTCAGATTATACCGCCGTTAATCCTGAGTTTGGAACAATGACTGATTGGAAAAATCTCGTGAAATTAATTCATAGCAAAGGAATGAAAGTGATCATCGACTGGGTTCCAAATCATACCGGCGGGGATAATCGGTGGCTGACTGAGCACCCGGATTTTTTTGTGAAAGACAGCACTGGCAAAGCAGCAATAGCCGTCGACTGGTCGGATACGCGCCAACTTGACTACAAGAATTCAGTCATGCAGGACAGTATGATCAACGCCATGAAATTTTGGATGATCAATTCCGACATTGACGGTTTTCGCTGTGACGTGGCTTGGAACGTACCGGGACCATTTTGGAAAAAATGTATTTCTCAATTGAGAAAAAGAAAAAATATTTTCATGCTTGCTGAAGGTGATAAACCATATCTGCTCGAGAATGGTTTTGACGCGTTTTATCCGTGGGATATGTTTCACATGATGATCGAGGTAGCAAAAGGAGAGCGGCCGGCATTTGCATTGGACAGCATAAAAAATAAATACAAAAAAGAATTCCCAAAAAATTCAATCGAACTATATTTCACCAGCAATCATGATGAAAATAGCTGGAACAAATCTGATTTTGGAACGTTCCCCGGTCCGTCGCATGCACCATTTGCGGTATTTACACAAACGATGGCCGGCTCGGTCCCGTTAATATATAGTGGTCAGGAAGAACCGATACTTCGCGCGATACAGTTTTTTGAAAAGGATCCGATGAGCTTCGAAAAACTTGGTCGTGAAAAATTTTATAGGACGTTGCTCAGTCTTCGTAAAAGAAATATTGCGCTTGCTGCTGATGCATCATTTCGTAAGGTGAAAGCAGGCAATGAAAATGCGGTCTATGCGTATGTCAGGGAAAAAGCGGGAAGGAAAGTTTTCGTGATATTAAATCTTTCCGCAATCGAACAAAGCATTGAAATTCATGATAAGACTCTGTTGGGAAATCCTTACAATGTTTTCATGGGAACTAAAGAAGAGTTGCATGATAAGCCGTGGAAAATTGAGCCGTGGGGATATGTGGTTTATGAGTATTAGTTTGTTGATGTATTGAAGTCTGGTTTCACACAAAGGCGCAAAGAAACAAAGGGTCGAGACCCTGCTTATATTGATCTCCCACGAAATCCCGGATATAGCGACTTCACATGATCACTTTGAAAATATTTTTTTGAATCTACATCAATCGCAGAAAGCTTTCCCCAAAAAGCAGCGCCGGTATCGATATTCCAGACATTACAAGCACGCATTGGTTCTTCAACTCCGTAATTGAGTGTTGGCGTGTGGCCGATATAAATTTCAGAAAACAACAATAATCTTTTGGGATAGAACTTTGAGTCTTTGTCAATTTTTTTATCCATCGCGAGTGCAACTTCCCACAGCGTTCTGTCCCATGAAAAATTACTTACATAAGGTTCTTTCATCGGCCCGTGCATCGATGAAAATCCGGCGTGAATAAACAGTCGATTGTGAGGATCAATATAAAAATCTTTCATCCTTCTAAAAAATGCAAGATGTTTGCGTTTTTCGGCGGCGTTAAATTTTTCATAGCTTTCTATAGTCGCGTCGCCACCGTGAAGGTGCCATTCGATATTTGGTTTTTCACCTGCAAGCCAGGATTCACACCAGATATCATGATTCCCTTTGATAAAAATGCAGGAATATTTTTGCTCAAGTTCTATAAGAAAAGAAATTGTTTGTGCAGACTCGGGCCATCCATCGACAAAGTCTCCTAAAAAAATTAATTGATCTTCCGGGTGAGGATTGCATGCTGCAAGAACCTGTCGCATCGCCTTGAGTGCTCCATGAATATCGCCTATCGCAAAAACTCTGGGCATAAATTATTTGTCATCCTTTATTTTCTCTATATACAATTCGTAGTTCTCGGTATCGAAGCACACAAAAATTATTTTCTCAAATTTATCTGTGTCTGGCGATATTTTCACTGCATCAAGTGCAATCACCGCTGCTTTATTTTTTGGAAAATGATAAATGCCGGTGCTGATGTTCGGAAAGGCAATTGTTTTTACGTTGTGTTCTACCGCGATGCGTAACGAATTCAGATAACAATTTTTCAGTAATTCATTTTCGTGATTGTTTCCTCCGTGCCACACCGGACCAACAGTATGTATTACAAATTTGCACGACAAGTTTCCGGCTGTTGTAATGACTGCTTCACCTGTTTTACAACCACCCTGTCTATTCCTGATTTCAATGCACTCTTCCAGAATAGCCTTTCCCCCTTTTCGATGAATTGCTCCATCAACTCCACCACCTCCGAGCAACGAACTATTCGCTGCATTCACAATGGCGTCTACAGCGATTTCAGTAATATCTCCTTTAATAATTTCAATGTTCATGAAGGAGTAAGAATTCGGGAACAAATATCGAACAAAGACCTGATTTTTGATATTCCACATTTGAACACTTAATAAGAACGAATCTTTTTATTTCGATTTATTCCAGTTCTTTTCCATCAAATCATATTGCTTCTTGTCAACTTTTGAATTCTCCTTCCGGGAAATCTCTTTTTTCTTTCTCGCGTTAATATTATTTACGAGACTATTTTTGACTCCAAGTTTATTTTTTTTCTTGCCTCCTTTTTTTGCGGGAGCTTTTTTTGCAGGCATAAGTTTTTAAGTCGTGTGAAAATATCGTGCCGCGGAGGGTGGATGGGTGAACGCTAAACGCTAAACGCAGATGTCACGAACTACGTGGCGTTTAACTTTCAGCATTACGCGTTGAGCATTCTTCGTTCCGCTTTCACTCTATCGAAATTTTATGTAATTTAAACTTCATGGATAATATCATTCTTCTTATTGCAACTGTACTTCTCTGGGTGGCCGCACTTGCCGGACTGTATCAACGAATTTTTTTAGTTCCGAAATGGTTTAAGAATCCGCCGGCCTCTTTTGACCTTATCAGGCGTCAATCTGATTCAATCAGGTCTTTTTGGGTAATTCTTTCTGCACTGTCTATTGTCGTGCTAAGTACTGCGCTGTATTTAAATTGGGAATGGGTTGATGGACGGACACATATTATTGGAGCGATGGCATGTTACATTCTCACCGGGATAAGCGGGGTCATATATTTTATCAGGGAGATCATCTTTTTTTCAAAGATTCCTTCTAATGCATCAATGACTCCAGACCTTTTAAAAAGAGTAAACGTTTGGCTGAGATGGTCGCCTGTGAGAGATTTTCTACTCATTTTCGCGGCAATGTTTATGAGCATTGCGTATAATCATGCTTGAAAGTTAGTTGAGAGCAGGCGGTAAGCAGTGGGCACACCGTCTACTTGCTGTCAACTGCCTACTGCGTATTGTCATATATCAATTCCAGTGCTGGTTGTATGTCGCTCCGGTACAAACTGAATCTTTTTATTTTCTTTATCTCGAAATGAACCAGCAAACAGGAGGAATTTTTCGATATCTTTTTGTGTTGTGGCGAGCCCGATTGAAAGGCGAACGGCTCCCCTGATTCTTCCCATGAATTGGGTCATATCATCATAATCACCCTGCTCGCGGCCGAGAAAATAAGTTTTTA
>Ga0268264_10002289_pt1 | contig 16961 bp, 9 predicted proteins | sample KBSSwiS32_FD_190357 | JGI IMG/M metagenome (GOLD analysis project Ga0268264, IMG submission 190357) | Switchgrass rhizosphere microbial communities from Kellogg Biological Station, Michigan, USA - KBS Switchgrass S3-2 (SPAdes) (version 2) | ecosystem: Host-associated > Plants > Roots >...
TGGCGAGCGCCAGCCCGGCGCGCGCCACGCGTCCGTCCGCGATCTCCCGATTTACTTTTTTCGAAGCCTGCATCCCGTTTACGGCGTCTCACTATTGTAGTGGCCCGCGACGCCGGGCGCTCGCGCCCTTGAACCCCGCGCCGGTTCGCGCCACCATGAAAGTGGGTAAGGAGGATGTATGCCGCAAGTAGCAACTTATCCGTCCAGCTCTTCTACCGATTTTCTTCCCCTTCAAGGCATCGATCATCTGGAGTTCTACGTTGGTAACGCCAAACAAGCGGCATACTTTTATCGCCGTGCTTTCGGGATGGCGCTCACCGCGTATCGCGGCCCCGAGACCGGCAGCCGCGACCGCGTCTCCTACGTCGTCGAACAGAACCAGATTCGCTTGCTCCTGACCACACCGCTCGATCCCGATAGCGTGATCGCCGGGCATATTCTGCGCCATGGAGACGGCGTGAAGAGTATCGCTTTGACCGTCAAAGACGCCGCTGCCGCCTATCGCGAAACCACACGCCGCGGCGGCTTGGGCGTCGCGCCGCCTACGGTTATGCGGGACAATTCGGGGGAGGTCCGCTCATCGTCCATCGCCACCTATGGGAACACCGTTCATACTTTTATCGAGCGCGCTAACTATCGTGGGGCGTTTCTACCCGGCTTCGTCGAAGTGCCCGGCCCGGACCCGATCGCTCCGCCCACGGGCCTGCTGCACATCGATCACACCGTCGGCAACGTGGGACTCGGTGAGATGAACAAGTGGGTGGAGTTTTATCAGCGGGTCATGGGATTCAACCTGTACCAGAGCTTCGACGATCACGACATCAGCACGGAATATTCATCGCTGATGTCGAAGGTCGTGTCGAACGGCAGCGGCTGGATCAAGTTCCCCATCAATGAGCCCGCCCAAGGCCGCAAGAAATCGCAGATTGACGAATACCTGGAAGCCTATCGCGGACCGGGCGTGCAGCACATCGCGCTGGCGACTGATGACATCGTCTTCACGGTTTCACAGCTAAGCCAGCGTGGAGTCGAGTTTCTGAAAGTGCCGCCGGCGTATTACGACGAACTGCCGCGGCGTGTCGGCCCGATTGAGGAACCGCTGGCCAGACTTGGCGAACTCGGAATTCTGGTGGACCGTGACGAGGATGGATACATGCTGCAAATCTTCACCCGGCCGGTGGAGGACCGCCCCTCTCTGTTCTTTGAGATTATCCAGCGTAAGGGCTGCCGCGGCTTCGGGAAAGGCAACTTCAAGGCGCTGTTCGAATCCATCGAGCGCGAGCAGACGCGCCGTGGGAATCTATAAATCCATGGTCTCGACCGGCTGCTTGACGATCAGCTTCGCGGCGGTGGACTTCACTACTTCGTCAACGGTGGTATCGGGTGCGATCTCCTTAAGCACCAGCCCCTCGGGCGTTACTTGAATCACGGCTAGTTCCGTGACGATCATGTCCACCACCTTGAGTCCCGTGATGGGCAGCGTGCATTTGGGCAAAATCTTCGACGCGCCTTTCTTCGTCGTGTGCTCCATGGCTACGATCACGCGGCGCGCGCTGGCGACTAAATCCATAGCGCCGCCCATGCCCTTGACCATCTTCCCGGGGATCATCCAGTTCGCCAGGTCGCCCTTTTCGTCCACTTCCATGGCGCCCAGAACGCTCAGGTCGATGTGCCGTCCGCGGATCATGGCGAAAGATTCGGCGCTCGAAATGTAGGCGCTGCCCGGCAGCTCGCTCACGGTTTCCTTGCCCGCATTAATAAGGTCGCAGTCCTCTTCGCCTTCGATGGGATACGGCCCCACGCCCAGCATGCCGTTTTCCGATTGCAGCACGACGTCGACGCCCGGCGGCACGTAGTTTGAAACCATGGTGGGGATGCCGATGCCCAGGTTCACGTAGAAACCATCACGCAGCTCGCGAGCCACGCGGCGGGCAATGCGTTCGCGCTTTTGGTGGTCAGTCATGTGATCTGTCACGCGGGCCTCGGCCGGACCGTGCGTTTTTCGATGCGCCGGTCGAAGTGCTCGCCGACAACCACGCGCTGCACGTAGATGCCGGGCGTTACGACTTGTTCCGGGTCAAGCTCGCCCGGTTCCACCAGTTGCTCCACTTCGGCGATGGTGATCTTGGCGGCGCTGGCCATCATGGGATTAAAATTGCGCGCGGTCTTGCGGTAAATCAGGTTGCCCATGCGGTCGCCTTTCCAGGCTTTCACCAGCGCGAAGTCGGCGGTGAGCGCGCGCTCCAGCAGATACGCGCGGCCATCGAACTCGCGCACTTCTTTGCCCTCGGCCACCACGGTGCCGACCCCTGTGGGCGTATAGAACGCTGGGATTCCAGCGCCGCCCGCCCGGATCTGCTCGGCCAGCGTCCCTTGCGGGACCAGTTTCACATCCAGCGTTCCGGCCAGCATCATTTCTTCGAGACGCCGGTTTTCGCCGACGTAGCTGCCGACGTGCGAGGCGATCATTCCGGCCTCCAGCATCAGCCCCATGCCGTAGCCGTCGATGCCGACATTGTTGGCGATGGTGCGCAGCCCGGTCACTTTCCGGCGGACCAGCGCGGCGATCAGATTCTCCGGCACTCCGCACAATCCGAAGCCGCCGATCATGATACTCGCGCCGCCGGGGATGTCCGCCACCGCCGCATCGGAACTGGCCACAACCTTATTCACAGGTCACTAGTATAACGATGGTGGGGGATTTCGCGCATACTTCGAAATTTCCCCCAGCTCTCCCCGCACCGTTCGCCGGGGTTTCCCTTGATTTTCGTGGCCTTGGCAGTGGCCGCATAACTGCACCCTGCGGAGGCCGAGGTAGCCATCATGAGTGATTTTAATTATCCAAGTACCGGGTTCCACCACATCACGGTTTGTTCGGGAGCCGCCCAGGCTGACATCGACTTCTTCACGCAAGTTCTGGGGCAGCGGCTGATCAAGCAAACCATTCTGTTTGACGGGCGCTTCGCCCACTATCATCTGTATTACGCCAACGCCAAGATTGACCCGGGAACGGTAATGACCAGCTTCCCCTATAACCGGGTCCCGGGGCGTCCGGGCGCGGGGCAGGTGTCGTCCACTTCTTATAGCGTCGCGAGCGGAACGCTGCCGTTTTGGGTCGAACATTTGGACCGGCACGCCGTCGAACACACGGGCATTCAGGAACGCTTCGGGCGGAAGTTCATCAATATGAAGCACCCGGCCGGGCTGCGCTTTGAGGTGATGGAAGACAACCGCGACACCCGCAAAGGCTGGAACGCCGGCGACGTTCCGGAGGAGGCGTCGGCAGTGGGTTTCAACACCTCCACGTTTTCGGTGCGCGAGGTGGACGAAGAAGAGCGCTTCTTGATCGAAGGCCTGGGCTTCCGCAAGGTCGGGCAGGATGGCTGCTATCACCGTTACGAGATCGGCGCGGGCGGCCCGGGCGCGCAGGTAGATTTGCTGCACGAACCCCAGCGGCCGTCCGGTAGCTGGATCTTCGGCGCGGGCACCGTGCATCACGTGGCCTTCAACGTGGCCGACGACAGCGCGCTCGCCGAGCAGAAAGGCTACTACGAAGAGCTGGGTTACACCGACGTATCCGAGATCAAGGATCGCAATTACTTCCACTCGATCTACGTGCGCTCGCCGGGAGGCGTGCTGCTCGAGTGCGCCGCCACCGCCGAGGGCGCCTTCGCCAAGGACGAAGCCTTCAGCCAGTTGGGCCAGCACCTGCTGCTGCCACCGTGGTTTGAAAACCGCCGGGCGGAGATCCTGAACATGCTGGAGCCGATCCAGGTTCCCGAATGGCATCCGGCCGTCACCGTGGGCGTGCGCGGCACACAGCCATCTAAGCGCGTTGACGCGACTTTCCTGAAGGAAGAGTCGGAAGTCTTTATGAAACGTTAGCGTAGTCTGCAAATGGAAAGAGCGGGGTCCCTTGCGGGACTCCGCTCTTTCTTCTTGTGGCACCCAGTCTAGAAGGAATACTTCAGAGCGAACTGAACCAGCCGGGGGGCAACCGACGTCTGGCCGATCACGCCCAGGTTCGCGCCGCTGGTGAACAGCGGCCCGTTGTTGGCGAAGGGCGCCTGCGAGGTGTAGCCCGGAAGCGCGAATTGCGCGTGGTTGAAGATGTTAAAGAACTCGGCGCGGAACTGAACCGTCTGTCTTTCGCCGATCTTTATGATCTTGCCCGCCTGGAAGTCGAAGTTCAACTGGTGCGGCCCGCGTACGATACCGACGCCGGTGTTGCCGAAGCCGGTGGAGCCGTCGTTGCCCATCACCGGAGGCGCGCAGAACGCGGCCGGATTAAAGAAGCGCGTGGTGCCGGCGTTGCCCAGCCGGTCCTTCACGTTGCCGGAGGTTTCGATCTGATCGTAGGTGAATCCAGGGCACAGTTGGGCCCGGCTGAGCCCGTTCTCGATGGTGCCGCTGCCCGGCGTGCCATAGACGCCACCGCCGCGGTTGTCAAAGAGGGTTAGAACATTACCGCTCTGGATCGTGGTGAGTCCGGAAACCGTCCAGCCCCCGGCCACGGCGTTCATGATGCCTTTGCCCTTGAAGGGCAACTCGTACTGATAGTTGAGGACGAAGCGGTGCGGCCGGCTGTAAGGAGTCTGGCCATACTGCTGCGCCATGTCCGTCGACAGATTGGTATTCGCCGCGTCCCAGGCCACGTTCGACATGTTCTTGCTAAAGGTGTAGCCGGCCTGGAAGCCCAAGCCATGCGAGAGGTTCTTGCGAACCGTTACCTGCATGCTGTTGTAGTTGTAAACGCCGTCGAACCCGTTCTGCTGGAATCCGCTCGGCAGGTAACCCAAATACGGCACGCGCCCCGCTGCATTTGCCGCGGTGTTGGTGGTAATGCCGTTGATGTTTCCAGGGGTGCAACTGGTGGTGACGATCGCGGTGCACACCAGACGCGCTGGATTGATGTTGTGGTTGTAATCCATCTGGTTGATGCCGCTGGATCCTACGAAGCCCACTTCCAGAACGTAGGTGGGAGCAAACTCGTACTGGAAGCCCAAATTGTACTGGCGGACCAGTGGCGTGTGCAGGATGTCATAGAACGGCGAATTAAACGCCGAACCAGTGAGCGTTTGGAAATTGAACCAGCGCGGCAGGAAAGCCAGCGGACGGTCCTGGAAGGGGCTTTGCAAGCTGGCGACTTCGTTCTGAATGCCAGTGGTGTCCGCGTAGGGACGGCCTTCGTTCACGGCGTGTACCAGGCGGTTGATGCCCACGCGGTCATAGAACAAGCCCACGCCGCCACGCATCACCAGGTGTTGGCTCATCTGCCAGGCGAATCCGAACCGGGGGGCAAAGTTATTCAGCGGCACTCCATTCTGCGTAGTGCTTTCGCCAGGGAATACGCGAATGCCGGGAGGCAGCGGGCCTTTTCCGCCCTGGCTGATGGGGCGCGCGTCGTAATTGTTGGGAACCACGTAGCCGATGAAGGCGTTGGGGTCGGTCTGCGAGGGCGCGCTGGGTGGGATCGGCACCTTCTGCAAATCGCTGGCCCAGAAATTGGTCAGGTTGCCGTACTTGTCGGAGAGCTCACCGTCGTATTCCCAGCGAACGCCCAGGTTTACGGTCAATTTGCTGTTCACCTTCCAGTCGTCCTGCACGAAGGTGCTGATGTTGTGCAGGTGGAAGCTGTGAATGATGCCTTGCACCGGGCTGCGCACGCAGAACAAGCAGTTGGAAAAGCTGCTGTTGGTACTGCCGGTTGTATTGCCGGGGTTGGCGACACTGCAGGTGCCGGCCTGGAACGCAGTTGGCTGGCAGCCGGCGCGCCCGATCAGCAGGTCCGCAAACGAAGGCACGATGAGAGAGCCGACACCCAGCCCCGCGTATACCAGGGGATAGCGGACGTTTTCGTATTCGAAGCCGGCCCGCAGCGTGTGCTTTCCATGGGTCCAGGAAATCTGGTCCGACCATTGCGTTTGGTTCGACGGCGCGAACTGCGGGAAGCGGTCGCCGCCGATGATGAAGGCGCCACCGACATCGATGCGGGGCGGGTGCGTATACGTGCCCAGCGTGGTGCCGTTGCAGCAGGTAATGTCGATCAAGGGCTTGATGCCCACTTGCTGCGCGGTGTAGGGCACGGTTTCGTTTCCGTCCTGCAGAACGCGCTGGAAGGAGCCACGCGCTTCGTTCAAGAAATTGCTGGATACGATCGAAGTCCAGCGCAACACAGCAGAGGTATTGCTGCGATTGTCCGTCGCCACGCGGCCGGGCAATTCGCTGAAGGCGGGGTTGACTTGCCCCGTGTACGTGTACGGGTCAGTGGTGTACATGTACTTCATCTGCAGGTTGTTCTTCGGCGACAGGATGTAATCCACGTTGGCGATGAACTGGTCTTCGCTGAATTTCGCGGGATAACTGAACAGGCGGGTGGCGGTTCCGCTGGTGCCGGAGCTGGGAATGTAATAGCTGCCGTCGGGCAGTTTCACGCGCAGAAGATTGACCGCAACCGGATTGATATTGGAGCCATCGCAGGCGATCTTGAGTGCGCTGCGCGTGGGCTGCGCTCCCGTGCACATGGCGGCGCCCAGGCGTTGTGTAAAATCAGTCGCCTCACGGTTACCAGGGATCGGGAACAACGTGACCGAGGCATAACCTTGCCCCGCTACGCTATTCCGCTGCCGCGTTCCCTGATAGCTGCCGAAGTAGAACAGCTTATCGTGTTTGATAGCGCCGCCGATCGTCCCTCCGAACTGGTTCTGCTTGAGAATCTGTTTCTGGGTCTTGCTGTTGGGGTTGTCGCGGTTATAGAAAAAGTCATTCGCGTTGAGAGCTTCATTACGGAAGAACTCGAACAGCGACCCATGCAATGTGTTGGTGCCGGATTTGGTCACTACGTTCACGTTGGCGCCAGGGTTTCGGCCGAAGCTGGAATCGTAGGTGGAAGTTTGAATCTTGAATTCCTGGATGGCGTCGGGGTTGGGAGTGGCGATCCCGGTGTATAAGCCGGCGTCGCCGGCGTTGTTATTGCCGGCAGCGTTGTTGATCTCGACGCCGTCCATCTGGTAGTTATTCTTTTCCGGGGCGGCTCCGTTGACGCTCATGTTCTGCGAGCCGCGTCCGAAGCCCGCGCCGTTGGCGACATCGCCGGTGACGCCGGTGGACATGCCCAACACCTGGGTGAAGTTTCGCGTGGCCAGCGGCAGCGCGGTGATGCGGCTTCCGGTGACCGTGGTGCCGAGCGTGGAGGTTGCGGTCTGGATGGTCTCGACGTTGGCTTCGACGGTCACTTGCTCCGATTGGGAGCCCACTTGCAACGAGTGGTCGAGCGAAACCGTCTCGGTGACGGTGAGCGTGATCGAGGCCACTTCGCCGGTCTTGAATCCCGCCGCCGCGAAAGTGACGCGGTAAGGGCCGGGGTCGAGCAGCGGAATCGAGTAGACGCCGTCGGCGCCGCTGTTGACGGTGCGGCTGCGATTGGTTCCGGTGTTGGTGGCGGTAACGGCGACGTTGGGAACTACAGCACCCGTCGAATCCGTAACGATGCCGGTTAAGGCGCTGGTGCTACCGGTCTGCGCCGTCAAGAACGGCATGCACAGTAGCAATAAAAAAACAAACAATACTGGCTTCTTGGCCATAAATACCTCCCACTCTAACGGGGCTCAAGTCAATGCGAGCCGCGCCCTACATGGGATCGAAGTTAACAGAAGTTAATTTTGATGTCAAGCCAATACTTTATGCTGTACGGACAGGTATTTGTGCTGTATGCCGTTCAGCATATATGGACGGTCAAGGCAAAAAAAGAGCGGGTGCCCGCGTGGGGAACCCGCTCTCTTGGTTGGTTTGTATTCAGTTTAGAACACGTATTTTAATGCAAACTGGATGAGGCGCGGATTCACGCTGGTGCTGGTGATCACGCCGAAGGTGGGAGCGGTCGAAACCGCCGTCCCCGGGTTATTGAACTGCGGATGGTTGAAGCCGTTGAAGAATTCCCCGCGGAACTGCAGAGTGGCATTCTCGTGGATTCCACCGACGCGAGTGCTCTTGGCGATGGAGAAGTCGAAGTTGAGCTGGGGTGGCCCGAGGGCGATGCCGACTCCGGAATTACCGTAGTCGGTTCCATTGCCGATGGCCGGGAAGGCGCAAGCGCCGGTGGCGGCATTGGCGAAGGAATTCGCGGCCCAGAAGTTACCACCGCTGACGCCGCCGAGTCTGGATTCGATGCCGCCCGACGATGCGAGTTGCCCATACGTAACGCCGGGGCAGAGCTGCGCACGGCCATAGTTGAAAGTGCCGAAGCTGGTTCCACCGAGCGCCGTCGGGCTCACCGAGTTGGCTCCGAACACGCCGTAAATGGTGCCCAGGCGCGAATCGGTGAAGGTGAGAGGAGTACCCTTCTGGATGATGGTGACGCCGGAGACGTTCCATCCATTGGCGAGCGCTCCCACCACGCCCTTGTGATTGCCCAAGGGAATGTTCCAACTGTAGTTGAAGACGAAGCGCTGCGGGCGGTTGAAGTAGGCTTCTCCGTATTGCTGGGCCAGATTACTGTTGTTGTTGGAATTGCCAGAGAAACCTTCAAGGTTAGTCATGTTCTTGCTCCAGGTGTAGGCGGCCTGCAGCGTGAGCCCGTGGGAGAAGTTCTTGCGAACGGTGGCCTGCAGGCTGTTGTAGTTGTAGATGCCGTCAAACGCGGTCACCTGAAGACCGGCCGGCTGGAAGCCCAGATAGGGAACGCGCAGCGCCACGTTCTGGGTAGTGTTGGTGGTGATGCCGTTGATGGGATTGGAAGGGCTGGCCAGGTAGGCCGTGTTCACGTTGTGATTGTAATCGGTCTGGTTGATACCGCTGGAACCGACGAAGCCAACTTCCAAAACCCAAGTGGGTAGGAATTCATACTGGATGTTCAGGTTGTATTGGCGCGTGAGCGGAGTATGGATGTCCTGCGTGATAAACGGCAGGTTCAGGTTAGACGAGGTTCCGTTCGCGAAGTTCACCCAGCGCGGGATGAATCCGAGCGGGCGCTGCGGGAACTCGTTTTGCAGGCTGAAGGGCAACGCGCCGCTGCCACCGTAGTCGAGCGTATCGGCATACGGATTGCCTTGCTCGACGGAGTGCACGAACTGGTTACCGCCGATGCGGTCATAGAACAAGCCCAGGCCGCCGCGGACTACGAATTTATTGCCGCCAAAAGGCTGCCACGCAAAACCGAAGCGCGGGGCGAAGTTGTTATACGGAGGACCGCTGCGTACGGGAAGGCTGCGGTCACTGACCAGGACGCCGGCGGGCGGGTTCGGGTAGTGAGCCGTGAAGTTATTGGGGACCACATATCCGGCAAAGGTTCCGCCCGACGTGGGAAGTCCTCCGTTGGGTCCGACGCCGGCGACGCCAGCGGGTGTGTTGACCAACTGGACCTGGCTTTCCCAGACATTGGTCAAGTTGCCGTACTTGTCGCTGAGCGTGCCGTCGTATTCCCAGCGGAGGCCCAGGTTGAAAGTGAGGCGCGAGCTAACTTTCCAGTCGTCCTGCGCAAACCAACTGATGTTGTTGGAGCGGTATCCGTGGATGATGCCATCGGGTCCGCTGCGCACGCAGAAGAGGCACAGGGAAATGTTGCTCGCGGTGCCGCCGTTGGTCGCGCCGGGGTTGGCGACGCTGCAAGCGGCGTTGCTGGGGTCGCAGCCGGCCCTTCCAATCAGGAAGTCTTGGAAGCTGTTGATGGTGAGGTTGCCGCGCTCGATTCCTTTGAACACGATATCCCAGTTGACGTGTTCGAATTCGGCACCGGCGCGGATGGAATGTTTCCCATGGGTCCAGGAAATGGTATCCGCGATCTGAAACTGATCGGTGGGATCGAAAACGTCGTCACCAATGCCGCCTCCCATGTTGAAAAGGCCCGCGATGGTGATCGGGCTCATCACCGGGATAGCGGGATTGAGCGGCGTGGAGCCAATCTGCGGGTTCGTGAAGGGCACGCCATTCGAAAACGCCGCCAAGTTGCGCTGGAACGAGAGACGGGCTTCGTTCAGGAAGCTCGGAGTGAGGATCGAAGTGAGCTTCAAGGCGGCGTTGGTGTTGGCATAAAGGCCGCTGGCCGGGGTGCCGGGAAGCATGTCGCCTTGAGCGCGGGTGAAGCTGGGCGTTTGTGGGTCCTGGGTGGTAAAGAAGCGCGCAGCCAGCGTGTGCTTGCTATTGATCACATAGTCGTAGTTGGCAACGGCCTGATGTTCCGTGAAGTGCGCGGGAAGCTCCAGCGGGTTGGGCGAGGTTGTTCCGGTCGTTGAGCTAGGAACGTAATAGCCGCCGCCTGGGAGCTTAAGGTTCAGGATGTTGAGCGCCACAGGATTAATGTTGGAGCCGTCACAAGCAACCTTCATGCTGCCGGCGGCCGTCGGAGTGGCTCCGCAATAGGCGGCACCCAGCGCGGCCTTGAAAGCTGCCGTGGAACGGTCCCCAGCGGGGAGGAAGGGCAGCTGCAGGTTCGCGGCGTAGCCCTGGAAGCCGACGCCGTTTTTCTGGCGCGTTTCCTGATAGCTGAAGAAGAAGAACATTTTGTCCTTCTTAATCGGCATACCCACGGAGCCGCCGAATTGATTTTGGTTCAGCACCTGGCGTACGCCACCCTGATTAGCGCAGACGGTAACGTTGGTGGGCTGGCCGCAGAAGCGGTTGCGGAAAAAGTCGACGGCGTTGAGATCGGTGTTGCGGAAGAACTCGAAGAGCGAGCCGTGCACGGAGTTGGTGCCGGACTTGGTAACGATGTTTACGTTGGCGCCGGGGTTGCGGCCGTAGCTGGCGTCGTAGGTGGAGGTTTGAATCTTGAACTCCTGCAGGGCGTCCGGGTTGGGGATGCCGATGCCGGCGTAGATGCCGCCATCCGCTCCGACGCCGGTGCCGGCGAAGTTCAGGACGTTGACGCCATCCATCTGATAATTGTTCTGGTTCACGTTCGCGCCGTTGACGCTGGCGTCGACGGTGCCTTTGCCGAGCGAAGTGGCGTTGTTGACGCTACCGCTGACGCCCGCGGACAAGCCCAGGATCTGCGTGTAATTGCGCGTGCTGAGGGGCAAGGCGGTGGCCGCGCGGGAACCGACCACGGTGCCGAGGGTCGAACTCGCGGTCTGTACGGTTTCGACGGAGGCTTCGACGGTGACTTGCTCGGTTTGCTGGCCGACTTCGAGGGCGCGATCAAGCGTGGGCGTTTCGGTGACGTTGATGGTGACGCCGCCGATTTCAGACGTTTTGAAGCCGGGGGCTGCAAAGCGCACGCGATAGGTGCCAGGCGGCAACAAGCTGAACTTATAGGCGCCGTCGGCGCCCGTGTTGGCAGTGCGGGCCTGGTTGGTATCGGCACTGGTCAATGTCACGGTTACGTTAGGGACGACCGCTCCAGTTGGATCAGTGACAGTTCCCGTGAGCGCACCCGTGCCGGCCGATTGCGCCAGCAAGGATGGAACCCACAGCAGTAATAGCAAAGCTGCAGCTATCTGCAGTTTCTTGGACATGTATTCTCCCCTTTTCCCGCTTTGGAATGAAAAGCTTACCCCTCACCTAGTGGCACTATGCCATCCGGATCAGATAAAAACTATCAAAACCTAGTATGGGAGTCAAGGGGAACCTCGTACTGGGTGGGCACACTTCCAATGTCCGTCGACCCCAGTCAAAAGCTTGCGAGGCGAAATGTGCGTAGCCAAGGGCTCCTTGGGAGGAGCCCTTTAACTACCAGCGCCGATCATAACCGGCGCTGGGCTTTAGGCCGACTCCGTCAGAACTGATACCTCAGTGCCAACTGAATCAGGCGCGGATTGACGGAGGTCTGGTTGATCACTCCGTATTGGGCCCCGTTGGAGAACAGCGTCCCGTTGTTCACGAAGGCGCTGGACCCGGTGTAGGAGGGGATGCCGAACTGCGCATGGTTGAACAGATTGAAGAATTCGGCGCGGAGCTGGAGGGACTGGCGCTCCCCGAACTTGGTGGTCTTCGCGATCTGGAAATCGAAGTTCAATTGATGCGGGCCGCGCACGATGCCGACGCCCAGGTTGCCGAAGCCGGTTCCGTTGCCGATGGCGACGGGAGCGCAGACCGCCGCCGGGTTAAAGAACCGGGTGGTCGTGCCGTTCCCTAACCGGTCCTTCACATTACCCGAGGTTTCCAATTGATCGATGGTGAAGCCGGGGCAAAGAGTCGCGGTGTCCATAGTTTGCTCGATGGTGCCGCTGCCCGGAGTTCCATAAATGCTTCCTGCCCGGTTATCGAACAGAGTAAGCGGAGTACCGCTCTGAATGGTAGTCAGCCCGGACACAGACCAGCCGCTGACCACCTTGTTCAGCGCGCCGTTGGCCTTGAACGGCAATTCGTACTGATAACTCAGGACGAAGCGGTGCGGACGGCTGTAGGGAGTCTGGCCGTACTGCGCCCACATGTCGGTCGACTGGTTGATGTTGGACGCATCGAAAGCCACATTGGACAGGTTTTTGCTCCAGGTGTAAGCTGCCTGGAAACCAAATCCGTGCGAAAAAGTCTTGCGAATGGTGGCCTGCAGGCTGTTGTAGTTGTAGACACCATCGAACGCATTCTGCTGCAAGCCATTGGCCTGGAATCCCAGGTAAGGCACGCGCGCGGCGGCGTTCGCCACCGTATTGACTGTTATGCCATTGATAGGTTTGGTGGGGCTGGCAAGGGACGCCACGTTGATGTTGTGATTGTAGTCGGCGATATTAATGCCGCTCGATCCCACAAAGGCCGTTTCCAGCACATAGGAACGAATGAACTCCCATTGGACTCCCAGGTTGTACTGGCGGATCAAGGGTGTATGAACCTTGTCGTAGAAGGGGGAGTTAAAGCTGGAGCCAGTCAGAGTCGTGAAATTGAACCAGCGGGGCGCGAAGGCCAAGGGCCGATCCTGGAAAGGACTCTGGAGACTGGCAATATTGGCCTGCAGGCCAGTGGTGTCCGCGTAAGGTTTGCCTTCCTGCACGGCGTGAACCAAGCGGTTGATCCCGACACGGTCATAGAACATGCCCACGCCTCCGCGAACCACCAGGCGGCCATCGCCGGTGGGCTGCCAGGCAAAACCGATGCGGGGCGCAAAGTTGCTCAGCGGGATGCTGTTCTCACTGGCAAACAAGCCATCAAACTTCCGCACCCCTGGAGGCAGCGGACCGTGAGCCACCGGATCATAGTTGCTGGGAACCACATAACCCTTGAAGGCATTCGGATCCGTGGTGCTGGGCGCGCTCGGTATCGACGCGACTGGTACAGATCTCAGATCGCTGGCCCAGAGGTTGGTCAAGTTGCCGTATTTGTCGGAGAGGGTCCCGTCGTACTCCCAGCGGACGCCAATATTCAGCGTCAGCCGGCTGTTCACCTTCCAATCGTCCTGGAAAAAAGTGTTGATGTTTTTCAGGTGATAGTTGTGAATAATTCCGTTGATGCCGCTGCGCACGCAGAAGAGACAGGTAAGGAAGCTGCTGGCTCCGGTTCCAGTGGTCGGGAATCCGTTGGGATCGACCCCAGGATTGGCTTTGCTGCAAGTAGCGCTGCCCGGCGGACAACTGGCGCGACCGATCAAGAAATCGGCAAACGAGGGCAGGATCAGGAAGCCCCGTCCTAATCCGCCGAATACCAGCGGATAGCGGACATTTTCGTATTCGAACCCCGCGCGCATGGTATGCGAGCCTTTGGTCCAGGAAAGCTGGTCTGCCCATTGGGTTTGGTTGGAAGGAGCGAAAGAAGGGTTCAGTCCACCACCGATCGCAAAGGCGCCGCCGATATTCATAACCGGAGGTTGCGTGTAGGTACCACCGGTGGTGCCAGCGCAACATGCGGAAGAAACCAGAGGCTTCAGCCCGATTTGTTGCGGAGTATAGGGCACCGTGTCGGTACCGTCCTGAATAATGCGCTGGAACGACCCACGGGCCTGGTTGACCACGCTGGGGGTCATAATGTACGTCCAGCGCAGAACCGCGGAAGTATTGCTGCGGTTGTCGCTCTGCACGCGGCCCGGCAGCTGGCCAAATACACCGCCTCCCGCGTACTCGAAGGGATTTTCGGAATACATATACTTCATCTGCAAGGTGTGTTTGGGGGAAAGCAGATAGTCCGCGTTGGCGATGTACTGGTTCTCGGTATATTTTCCAGGAATACTGAAGAGACGCGTCGTGGTTCCGCTGGTCCCGGAACCCGGAATATAGTAGCTTCCGTCGGGGAGCTTCACCCGCAGCAGAGCCACCGCCACGGGGTTGATGGTGGAACCGTCGCAGCTAATCTGTACTCCGGCGCCTCCGCCGGCAGTGGCCGGAAATCCGCACATGGCCGCGCCTAGCCGCGCCTGAAAATCGGCGGTTTCGCGGTTGCCTGGGACCGGAAACAGGGTGGCTGTCGTGAAGCCTTGCGTGGCTACTCCGTTGCGCTGGCGGGTTCCCTGGTAGCTTCCGAAGAAGAATAGCTTGTCTTTCTTGATGGGCCCGCCCAGGACGCCGCCAAATTGGTTTTGTTTGAGAACCTGCTTCTGAGTCTGGCTGGCGGCGTTGTCGCGATTATAAAAGAAGTCGTTGGCGTTGAGCTTCTCATTGCGGAAGTACTCGAACAGCGTTCCATGGAATTCATTTGTGCCGGACTTGGTGACCACATTCACGTTCGCCCCGGGATTGCGCCCGAAGCTGGCGTCGTAGGTGGAAGTCTGGATTTTGAATTCCTGAATGGCATCAGGATTGGGAATCGTGATGCCCGTGTAAAGGCCGTTGTCACCCGCGCTGTTGTTGCCGGCAGCGTTGTTGATTCCGACTCCGTCCATTTGGAAGTTGTTCTTCTCAGGACTGGCACCGTTCACGCTCATGTTCTGCGAGCCCCGCCCGAAGCTAGTGCCGTTGCTCACGTCGGTGGTGACGCCGGTGGATAAACCCAGAACCTGGGTGAAGTTGCGGCTGGATAACGGTATGGAGGTGATCGCTGCGCCGGTGACGGTAGTCCCTAGAGTAGAAGACGCGGTTTGAATGGTTTCGACGTTGGCTTCGACCGTTACTTGCTCGGACTGTGAGCCGACTTCGAGAGCCCGGTCGACGACGGTTGTCTCCGTGACCACCAGCGTGACCGCGGTCACCTCGGAAGTCTTGAAACCCTGCGCCGAGAAGCGGACACGGTAAGCCCCGGGCTCCAGGAGCGGCACCCGATATACGCCATCCGCGCCCGTATTTACGGTGCGAGTCTGATTGGTGCCAGAGCTGGTTACCGTGACGCTGGCATTCGGGACTACAGAGCCGGACTGATCAGTTAAAGTGCCGGTCAGCGCGCCCGTGCTGGCCGATTGGGCGAACAGGGACGGAACATACAACAGCGGTAAAGCAAAGAGAACAAAAAACGAAGACACCCATACCTTCTTGGACATCACGCCTCCCACCCCTCGGGTTTTAAAAAAATGTATGAGGGCCGGTTACGACGGCGGACCCAAGATACCCGATACAGGGAAGCCTGTATATATTGGGGTGAGGTTAACAGAACTTAACAGCCGAGTCAAGAGAAAATGTATGCTGTTTGGCAGGGAGAGGCGCCGATCCTGAACAGGTCCGGCTTAGGCCTTCAGGCGCGGCCACAGGCGTTCGGCGTTGCCGCGATTGATGGCGCGCCAATCGGCGGGGGAGAATCCGGAATACTCATCGAGGCCGGTGGTGGTGAGGTCGTAGGCGCGGATAGGGACGTCGCTGCCAAATAGAATTTGCGAGACCGGAGCGACGTCTTTGAGCGCATCGAGCGCGGCGGGTTTAGAGGCGTGGGCGGTTTCGTAGTAGAACTTCTTAAAGGCGTTGGTGACTTGCTCCGCGGTGAGGTCTTTGGAGCCACGAGGCAGATCGTCGATGATGCGCGCGGCGAGGACCATGAGGGCTCCGCCGGAATGGGAAAAGATGAAGCGGATGTCGGGGAACTTCATGGGGGTGCGGTTCACGAGCATGCTTTCGGCGGCACGCGCGGTGTCGAGATCATACTCGATAATTCCGGAGATGGCGAGGCCGGGGATCAGGTTGCGGCAACAGGAAGGCGTTGCGGGGTGGAAGAAGACGACCGCTCGGCGGCGGTTGAGTTCTTCCCACACGCGATCGAAGGACGGGTCACCGGGCCATTTGTCGAGATAGCTGGTCCAGAGGGCGATGCCGTCCACTTTGAGGGTGTCGTAGGCGTATTCGATTTCGCGCAGGCTGCCATCGGTGTCGGGTAAGGGGAGCGCTGCCAGCAAGCCGAAGCGGCGGGGGTTGTCGCGGACGACTTGGGCGCCGAAATCGTTGCTTTGGCGCGCCAGGGTGCGAGCGCGCTCGCTACGGTCACTCATCGAATCCATGACCAGGCGCTGCACGGGGGAGAGCAGGGCGGTGGCGATGCCGTTTTTGTCCATGGCTTCGAGGGAGAGGGCGGGAGTCCAGGGGCGCGCTGTGAAGCCGCTGGCGGCGATTTCTTTCTCCATGGCTTTCACGTAGAACGGGGGCGTGAAATGGTGGTGCACATCGATGCGTCCCGGCGGGGCTTGCGCGCGCAAGGCGGTCCCGGCGCCAGCCAGCGCCAGGGTTTTTAGCAGATCGCGCCGGGAAGAGGTTGACATGTCAGTCGATTCTATACCACTATCCCCCTGCTAGCGACGCATTCGGATTTTCCTCGCGCGCGCGCAGGAGTTTTCTTGGAACAGGGAAAATCTTTTCTCTGTGATAGTGAATTCAACTTAGAAAACTTTATGAACAAACTGGTTGCGATTTCGTGTTTACTTGCCGTCGCTGTGTGTCTTGAAGGAACCGCGTTCGGGCAATTTAGTGTGACTACTTTCGCGCAGGCTTCGGCTGCCGCGGCCACCAACGGTTATGTGAGATACGACGGTAGTGTGGCGAGCCAATCCATCACGCAGGCGGCGGGCGCGACCATCACCTCGAGCAATGCTTCGAACACGCCGCAGTTGACGCAGGCGACGGGGCAGATCGTGGCCACGGATCCGAGCGTGGCGGGCACGGCTTCGGCTTTCGCCACGGCGAATCTGG
>Ga0268264_10002291_pt1 | contig 16954 bp, 14 predicted proteins | sample KBSSwiS32_FD_190357 | JGI IMG/M metagenome (GOLD analysis project Ga0268264, IMG submission 190357) | Switchgrass rhizosphere microbial communities from Kellogg Biological Station, Michigan, USA - KBS Switchgrass S3-2 (SPAdes) (version 2) | ecosystem: Host-associated > Plants > Roots >...
TTTGCCGATCGACTACTAGTCGATGTACTACTACGCGGCGCCCAAGAAGAAGGACGGGCCGAAAAGCCTGGACGAGGTCGATCCCGAGCTGCTCCTTACCTACGAGAAGCTGGGAATTCCGCTCCGCGAGCGGGCGATCCTCGCCGGCGTCGCGGTCGACGCGGTGTTCGACAGCGTTTCGGTGGCGACCACGTTCAAAAAGCAGCTGGCGGAAAAAGGGGTCCTGTTCTGCTCCTTCTCCGAAGCGGTCCACGAGTACCCCGAGCTGGTCCAGAAGTACCTCGGCTCGGTGGTGCCCTATTCGGATAATTTCTTCGCCACCTTGAACTCCGCGGTCTTTTCCGACGGCTCGTTCGTCTACGTGCCGAAGGGCGTGCGCTGTCCGATGGAGCTTTCCACCTACTTCCGGATCAACGCCCAGAACTCCGGCCAGTTCGAGCGGACGCTGATCATCGCCGACGAAGGCGCGTACGTCTCGTATCTCGAAGGATGCACGGCGCCCAAGCGCGACGAGAACCAGCTCCACGCCGCGGTGGTCGAGCTGGTGGCGCTCGGCAACGGCCAGATCAAATACTCGACGGTGCAGAACTGGTATCCGGGCGACGCCGAGGGCAAAGGCGGGATCTACAACTTCGTCACCAAGCGGGGTAAGTGCGAGGGTGCGAATTCGAAGATCTCCTGGACTCAGGTCGAGACCGGCTCGGCGATCACCTGGAAATATCCGAGCGTGATCTTGAAAGGCGACGGCTCGATCGGCGAGTTCTACTCGGTCGCCCTGACCAAGGGCAAGCAGCAGGCCGACACCGGAACCAAGATGATTCACATCGGCAAGAACACCCGGAGCACGATCGTCTCCAAGGGGATCTCGGCCGGGCAGGGGCAAAACACCTACCGCGGCGCGGTGCGCATTCTCAAAGGGGCGGACGGCGCGCGTAATTACTCGCAGTGCGACTCGATGCTGATCGGCGATCGCTGCGGCGCGCATACTTTCCCGTACATCGACGTCCAGAATCCGACCGCCCGCATGGAACACGAAGCGACGACGTCGAAGATCGGCGAAGATCAGATCTTCTACTGCAATCAGCGCGGCATCGCGACCGAGGATGCCGTCTCGATGATCGTCAACGGCTTCTGCAAGGAAGTCTTTCGCGAGCTGCCGATGGAATTCGCCGTCGAGGCGCAGAAGCTGCTCGCGGTCAACCTCGAAGGGAGCGTCGGCTGAAGCGGCCGGCTGAAACGGAACGAATGATCCAAATCAAGAATCTGCACGCGAACGTCGGCGGCGCCGAAATCCTCCACGGAGTGGACCTGGAAATCGGCGCCGGCGAAGTCCACGCGATCATGGGCCCGAACGGTTCGGGCAAGAGCACTTTGGCCCGCGTGCTCGCGGGGAATGACGCCTACGAAGTGACCGAGGGCGAAGTACTGTTCGACGGCAAGAACCTGCTCGACATGGACCCGGAGATCCGGGCGCGCGAAGGCGTGTTCATGGCGTTTCAATATCCGGTCGAGATACCCGGCGTCTCGAACACCTACTTCTTGAAGGCGGCGCTGAACGCCGTGCGCAAGCACCGCGGCCTGCCCGAAATCGACGCGGTCGATTTCCTCAAGTTGGTGCGCGAGAAGATGAAGCTGGTCCAGATGGACGACAGCCTGCTCCACCGGCCGGTGAACGAAGGCTTCTCGGGGGGAGAGAAGAAGCGCAACGAGATCTTCCACATGGCGGTGCTCGAACCGCGCTTCGCGGTGCTCGACGAGACCGACTCCGGCCTCGACATCGACGCGCTGCGAATCGTCTCGGCGGGCGTCAACCTGCTGCGCGATCCGGAGCGCTCGTTCCTGGTCATCACCCACTATCAACGTCTGCTCGACTACATCGTGCCGGATCGGGTCCACGTGCTGGTCGACGGGCGAATCGTCAAGAGCGGCGGCAAGGATCTCGCGCTCGAGCTCGAAGCCAAAGGGTACGGCTGGGTCGAGCAGGAGCCCGCGCTCGCCCAACCGGTGAGCGCTTGAACGCCACGCTCGTGAGCACGACCTCGATCGAACCGGCTTCGCCTGCTTCGATTACCGCGGCCGGCGGCCCTCTGCAGCCCTATCTCGCCGAATTTGCCCGTCTGGCAGCCGAGCGGACGGCCGAGCCGACCCGGGTGGCCGAGATGCGCCGCCGCGCGATCGAGCGTTTCGCCGCCGTCGGCTTTCCGACCCGGGACGAAGAAGAGTGGCGCTTCACCAATGTCGCGCCGATCGTGCGGGCGAGCTTCCGTCCCGCATCGGACGACGCGTCGGGGCTCAGCATCGAATCGGTCGCGCCGTGGGTTTTCGCCGGCGCCGCCGCGCGGCTCACCTTCGTCGACGGCCGGTTCGCGCCGACGTTGTCGTTCGTCGGGGACTTACCCGACGGCGTCTTCGTCGGACGCCTCGCCGAGGCGATCGAGGCGCAGCGCGAGGAGGTCTCCCAACACCTGGGCGAGCATCGCCCGGGCAACCGGGCGGACACCCATGCCTTCGCCGCGTTGAACGCCGCGCTGTTTAGGGACGGCGCTTGCCTGCTGCTGCCGCGCGGCGCGCGGATCGAGGCGCCGATTCAGCTGCTGCACGTCGCCACCGGCGGCACGATGTCGTTTCCGCGCAACCTGATCGTCTTGGGCGAGGACGCGCAAGCCACGGTGGTTGAAACCTACGGCGGAATCGGCGGGCGCGCTGGAATCGAAACCGGCGAGTCGCTCACCGTGCCGGTCACCGAAATCGTCGCGAACGCCAACGCGAACCTCCGTCACGTCAAGGTCCAGCGCGAGGAGCGCGAGGCGTTTCACGTCGCGGCGTTCGAGCTTCATCAGGAGCGATCGAGCCGGGTGGCCTCGCATTCGATCTCGCTCGGCGGCGGCATCGTCCGCAACGACCTTCACGCCGTGCTTGCCGGGGAAGGCGCCGATTGCGTCTTGAACGGCCTTTACCTGGTCGAGGGGCGCCAGCTGGTCGACAACCACATGAGGGTCGAGCACGCCGCGGCCCATTGCGACAGCCACGAGCTGTACAAAGGGGTTCTCGACGGCAAGGCGCGGGCGGTGTTCAACGGCTTGATCCACGTCCATCCGGGGGCGCAGAAGACCGACGCCAAGCAGTCGAACCGCAACCTGCTGCTCTCCTCCGAAGCGATCGCGAACTCCAATCCGCAGCTCGAAATCTACGCCGACGACGTCAAGTGCACCCACGGCTCGACGGTCGGCCAGCTCGACGAGGACGCGATCTTCTATCTGCGATCGCGCGGCATCGGCATCGAAGCGGCCCGGAGCCTTTTGACCTACGCCTTCGCGAGCGAGCTGGTGGAGCGGATTCCGGTCGAGCCGGTTCGCCACGCGCTCGAAGAGTTCCTCTTCGCCCGCCTGCCCGGCGGCGAAGTGGTGCGCCAGGCGGTCTGACATGAGCCCAAGCGCGGTGATCGCAGCGAGCGAGGAACGGACGGACGCTCCGGCGTACGACCTCGACGCCGTGCGCGCCGAGTTTCCGATTCTCCGCGAGACGGTCCATGGCCGGCCGCTGGTCTATCTCGACAACGCCGCGACGACCCAGAAACCTGAGCGGGTGATCGTCGCGGTCGCCGACTGCTACCGGCACGGCTATGCGAACGTCGCCCGCGGCGTTCACGCGTTGGCCGAGCGGGCGACGCTGGGCTACGAAGAGGCGCGGGGCAAGGTGGCGCGCTTTCTCGGCGCCGAGTCGTCCGAGGAGATCGTCTTCGTCCGCGGCACGACCGAGGCGATCAACCTGGTCGCCGGCAGCTGGGGACGTGCGAACGTCAAAGCCGGCGACGAGATCCTGATCACCGAGCTGGAGCACCACGCCAACATCCTCCCGTGGCAGCGCTTGTGCGAAGAGCGCGGCGCCCGGCTGGTCGTGGCGCCGATCGACGAACGTGGCGAAGTGCCGCTCGAAGGGATCGCGGCCCGGCTTTCGCCCCGAACCCGGCTCGCCGCGGTCGCCCACGTCTCGAACGTCCTCGGCACGATCCTGCCCGTCCGCGAGATCGCCGATCTCGTCCACGCTTCGGGCGCGCTGCTCCTGGTCGACGGTCCGCAGGCGGCGCCCCACCTCGAGATCGACGTCCGCGCGCTCGGTTGCGATTTCTACGCCTTCTCGGGCCACAAGGCCTATGGGCCGAGCGGCATCGGGGCGCTTTGGGCGCGGCGCGAGATCCTGGCCGCGATGCCGCCCTGGCAGACCGGGGGAGGGATCGTTCGCACGGTGGCATTTGAGGGCACCGAGTACGCCGAGCCGCCGGCGCGTTTCGAGCCCGGCACGCCCAACCTTGAAGGCGCGGTCGGCCTCGCCGCGGCGATCGACTTTCTCGCAGCGGTCGACCGCCCGCGGGCGGCGGCCTGGGAGCAGACGCTCCTCGAGCGGGCGCTCGACCGGCTCGCGGACATTCCCGGCCTGCGCCTCCTCGGCGCGCCGCGCGAGCGCTCGTCGCTCTTCTCGTTCGTACTGGAAGGCATCCATCCCCATGACATCGGCACGATTCTCGACGGCGAAGGGATCGCGGTGCGCGTCGGCCACCTCTGCGCCCAGCCCCTGATGGCGCGGCTGGGCCTGCCGGCGGTCGTGCGCGCCTCTTTCGCCGCCTACAACACGCTTGACGAGGTCGAGGCGCTCGCCGCCGGACTCGCCAAGGCGCGGGAGGTCTTCCGGTGAGCGCTTCGGGCGACCTGCGCGACCTCTACCAGGATCTGATCCTGGACCACACCCGCAAGCCGCGGAACTTCCACGATCTGCCCGCGGCGAACCGGCGCGCGGAGGGGTATAACCCGCTGTGCGGCGATCGGGTCTCGCTGATGCTCGACGTGAAAGACGATACGATCGAGGAGGCCGCCTTTCAGGGCTCGGGTTGCGCGATCTCGGTCGCTTCGGCTTCGATGCTCACGGAGGCCGTGACCGGCAAAAGTGTGGAGGAGGCGCGGGGCCTGCTCGGCGCTTTTCTTACCCAGACCGCCGGATCTCCTCCTCTCGCCGAAGGTCCGGACGTCGAGCTGGGCAAGCTCGCGGCGTTTGCCGGGGTCCGCGAGTTCCCGATGCGGGTCAAATGCGCGACCCTCGCCTGGCGGGCGCTCGAAGCGGCTCTCGCGGGCGGCGAAACGGCAGTGAGGACGGAATGAGATGATCGAAAGCCCGGAGACCCCTCTGATCGCGACCGGACCGGCGCCGGCGGACGCGATGTCCGCGAAATCCGAAGGGGAGCTCGAAAACGCGGTCGTCGAGGTCTTGCAGACGGTTTACGATCCGGAAATCCCGGTGAACATCTACGAGCTCGGCCTGATCTACGACCTCGACGTTCAGGCGACCGGGCGCGTACACATCCAGATGACCCTGACCGCGCCCGCCTGTCCGGTCGCCGGAACCCTGCCCGGAGAGATCCAAGCGAAGGTGGCGGGCGTACCCGGAGTGACCGAGGCCGAGGTCGAGCTGGTCTGGGAACCGGCGTGGGACCCGTCGCGAATGTCCGAGGCGGCTCGACTGCAGTTGGGGATGTTTTGAGCGCACAAGCACCTACCTCTCTCACCTCCACCCTCAGGTTCCGGCGTGCGCTCCGGCTCGGGCTCAGGACAACCGCTCTCGCGATCGGTCTGGTCGTAAGCGCCGGGATTGGCAACGCCCAGGTCCGTCCGCTCGACGAAGATTTCGCCTACCACTGGGAGCTGAGCAACTTCGTCGGCAGGCTCGCGAGCGTATTTCTGCCCGGGCAGGGCGACGGCTCCCTGACGTTCAAGATCCAACCGAACGGCAACCTCCGCTCGGAGCTGACGATCACCTCGCCCGACAGCCAGAGCGGCGATTACTTCCGCTATGGGTCGGAGGTCGAAGCCGATACCCTGAAGCCGGTGCGCGCCTGGAGCTCCTATCACTGGCGCGGCAAAACCAAGGCGAAAGACGAGTCCGTCGATCGCACGGGAGTGCTCGACATCGCCGCCGGGATCTATTCGATCCGCCGCGATCCGCCGCGTACCGTCCGCAAGATCGAGATCTGGTCGGACGGCAAAACCTATCCGGTGGAGATCGTCCCGCAGGGAGTGGTGCAGCGGACCATCTCCGGGCGCCAGGTCCTGGCGCGCCACTTCATCATCCGCGGTTCCGAGGTGGCCGGCGAGCGGACCTGGAAAGGTCGGCTGGAGCTCTGGCTGTCGCCCGACACCGCCGCCAGACCGCTCGCCATCACGCTCTCCCGCAACCTGGCCGACGTGCGTTTGGAGCTCAAGCGCACCGGTCGGACCACCCGGTGAGGCGAACGATCCGCTCGGTACGCCCGCTTGCGGCGTGGGCGACGATCGCGGTGATCGCGACGATCGCGGGCGGCGCGATCGTCCTGACCTCCGCCTGCCAGCGCACGATGCCGTCGCCGGCCGACCTGGTGAGGATCGATCCGCCGGCGCTTCCCGGAGCGCTCGGCGCCAGCTTTTCGACGGTCGCCGGCTCGCCGCTTCTTTCGTGGCTCGAACCGGCGCCCGGAATGGCCGGCCAAGAACCAGACCGGCAGCGCTTTCGCCTGCGCGTCTCGCGGTTCGACGCATCGTCGTGGTCCCCGCCCGTCACCGTGACCGAAGGGGAGGATCTCCTCGCCAACTGGGCCGACTTTCCCGCCGTCGCCTCGAACGGACCGACCGCGGTCGCCCATTGGCTGGTCAAAGACGGCACGGAGGGGGAAGCCTATTCGCCCGCCCTCGCGGGCTCGGGCGACGGCGGCGCGACCTGGCGGCCGTTGGGCAGCCTGCCGGCCGACGCGACACGGGCCGAGCACGGCTTCGTCTCCTGGCTGCCCGAGCGGGCTCCCGGGGCCGGCCTGCGCGCCTTCTGGCTCGACGGTCGCGGCATGCCGGACGGCGGGCCGATGACGCTGCGCTCGGCGCTCGTCGATCCGGCCCGCGGCCCCACGGGCGAGGAGCTGCTCGACGAGCGGGTCTGCGATTGCTGCCAGACCGACGCCGCGATGACCGCCGACGGACCCGTAGTGGTCTATCGCGACCGCTCGCCCGACGAGATCCGCGACATTGCGATCCGGCGCCTCACCCCGGCCGGCTGGAGCGCGCCGGCCTTGGTTCACTCCGACAATTGGCATATCGAGGGTTGTCCGGTGAACGGCCCGGCGGTCGCGGCCTTGGGCCGGCGGGTGGCCGTCGCCTGGTTTACCGGCGCGCCCTCGCCGCGCGTCCTGCTCGCCTTCTCCGACGATTCGGGCTCGACTTTCGCGCCGCCGATTCCGGTCGACACCGACAAGCCGCTCGGGCGGATCGACCTGGCGCTCGACAGCAAGGGTGACGCGATCGTCTCTTGGCTTGGCCGGGAGCCCGGCGCATCCACCCGGTCGGTCTTACGCCTACGACGTATGGCGCCCTCCGGACCGTCCGCCCCCGCCATCACGGTGGCGACGACGGAGGGGGGCCGGGCAAGCGGTTTTCCCCGCCTGCTGCTGGCCGATGAAGGGCACTTGATGATCGCCTGGCCCGAGCCCGGATCTCCGGGTCGGCTGCGCGCCGCGCGCGTGGACTTGAGCCGTCTCGCTCAGGCGGCGCCGTAGTCCGGCTCGGTGTCGGAGTCCGATTCCGGGCTGTTGGCGCGGAGCGTGATCGAGCCGCTCAGCCAATCGGTGAGCGAACGCCCGCGCCGCGCGAGCCAGACGGGCAAGCCGAGCAGGCCGGCTACGATCAGTCCGCCAAACCAGCGACGGGCGGTTTGATCGAACGTCAGGGCTTGGCCGTCGCGATCCCGGGCGATCGTCCGCATCCAGCCCATGCCGAGGGTCTGGCCCCAAAAGGCGAGCGGTATGACGGTGTAGAGAAAAGAAAACGACGCCAGGAACAGGCCGAACGGCGCGGCATGCTGAAGCGCCGGATGGATGCCCAACGCCCGAACTCCGATCAGCGCCACGACCAACACCGCCGCGTGGACCACCAGGTCCGCGGCGCCGGCGATCCAACGCTCCCTTCCCGAGGGGAAGACCGAGGAGACCGAAGCGGCGCCGAGCGCCTCATCCTCCTCGTCGTCGGCCGGCGCGGCGACCGACCGCGGCGAGGGTACCGCCCGGGGGTAGCTGTGGGCCTCGGCCGGCGACTCGAACGGCAGAAGATCGTTCACCGCCGGCCGGGGCGATCTTCCGGCGGCAGGCGCGCCGGCCCGCTCGCGCGATTTCGGCGCGGACGGTGGCAGGTCCAGCTCGGGAGTCTCCTCCGGCAGGCCGAGCGGCAGGTCGAAAAGGACGGGCTCGTCCGGCGGGAGTTTGGAGCCTCTGCCGGAGCGGGCCATCAGCGAAACCTGAGGTATTTGACGTAAATCTTGTACAGCAGGTCGATCTCCCGCGCCTGGTAGGTCTCCGCGAACTGGAGATTGCGATCCAGCTCCGCGTCGGCGGGGGCCAGCTTGTCGGCCTCGTGAAAGTGCTCGACCGCCTTGCCGGGATTCGACCGCTGCAGCTCGCGCACCCCGAGATTGTAATAGCTGTCGATCAGCAGCCTGTCGATGTCCGGGCCGGGAGAAGATTCGTGCAGGCGCCAGAGCTGCGGCAAGAGCATGTCCCACTCATGATCTCTGAACAGTTGGAGCTGGGCGGCGATCGGCACCAGCTGCCGCTTGGCGTCGTCGAAAAGCTCGGCGTCCGTTCCTTCGAGCGCGGCGATCTCCGCCCCCTGCCTGAAGCGCTCGGCGGCCAGCAGGTACGCCCGCGAGGTATAGGCCTCTCGCGCTTCCGAGAGGGCCTGGTCGCGGACCGCCGTCTGCTCCGGTGTCGGACCCGCCGGCTCGGCTGGCGCCGTCGGCGCCTCCCAAGTCTTGATCAGCTCCTGCGCCTTGGCGTAGAGGGGATCGGTCGGGGGAATCCGCTTCAACTGGGCGATCGCGATCGCCGTGTTGCCCTGTTCCTGGAGCTTCTTCGCCCGGGCGATCGAGTCGGCGGACGAGGATTGGACGGGAGCCTCGTTGTCCGAGTTGGGGAACCACTGGTCCCAATTCTGGAACAGGAGCCAGCCAGCGACGAGCGCCAGAACCAACACTCCGGCGCCGACCAGCACGAACGTCCGCTTCGCTTTCCCGGGCGCGGCGGGGGTTGCCGTCGCCGCGACGACTTTCTCTTTCCGTTCCCGCCGCGGCTGGGCCGCGGCGCCTTCCGGCGGCACCAGGATCTCTTCCTTGAGATCGGCGGTGGACGTGCCGTCGAAACCGGACGGAAGCGGTTCGAGCGCCTCGCCGCCGCGCGACGTGGGCCGCGGCGCCGGAGCCTGGCCGGCATCGAGCAGCTGCAGCTGCTCGCTCGCCGCGAGATGGGTCGGCTGGAGCTCCAGCACCCGCTCGAACGCCCGCCTCGCCCCGGCGAGATCGCCCGCCTCTCCGGCGGACAAGCCGTCGTGGAAAATCTCTTCGACCTGTCGCTCGCTTTCGGCCTTCAGCCGCCGCGCCCGCTCGATCCGCCGAGCGGCTTCGTCGTGGTCGATGTCGATCAGGAAGATCCGCGACCAGGAGTCGATCGCCGCCTGCGGGTCGCCCCGCTCGAACGCGGCGTCGCCTTCGCCGAGCAGCTGGGCGATCCGGCGGTCGCTCTCGGAGGCGTAGGTCACCTGCGGCGCGACCGGCTTGCCTTCCAGCGAGGGCATGGCGGCGGGCGCGGCGGACTCCAGGGTGAAGAACGACGCCTCGTCGACGGCCGTCCCTCCTGCCGTGGCCGGCCGGGCCTGCATCGAGCGGGAAATCTCGCCGATGTCCGGGTGATCGGGATCGAGCGACCGGGCCTTTTCCAGGCTGCGCTCCGCTTCGGCGGTCTGGCCCGCGGCGAGGGCGGCGCGAGCCGCGGCGATGAACTTGTTGACATACGGGGCCGACTCGAGCTTCTCCTGCGCGCTCATGGCGAGCCGCCCCAGCTCCGGATCCCCTGCGAGCGCGGCGCTCTCTTGGTGGGCGCGGGCGACCAGCTCGGCGTACCGGCGTTCGGCGAACAGCTGCTCCAGCTCGTCGCGCAGCCCGCCTCGGGCGGCCAAGTCGGCGAGCCCGAGCCCGCCGACCCCGTCGAAATCATCCAGATGGGGGAGGAAACCGAGGTCGTCATCCGCCGTGGGGGCCGCGGGTTGCGCCATCCCCGGCATCAGGTCCGCGAGCGCTTCGTGCGAGAGAGCGCCGGAATGGGCGTTGATTCGCTCCTGGAGGCGCCGCGCCGGTTCGAAATGCGAATCCATGCGCAGGACGAAATCGCAGCCGAGCAAAGCCTCTTGCCGGTTGCCGGCGATCGCCAGGTCGAGCGTCTGCTCGAACGTCGCGACGATTCGTTGCTGCACGTCGCTGCCGAGCGCTGGGTTGCCGGGATAGTTCATCTCGTTGGAGGAGGCACCGTTTTCTCAACCGCGTTCTGAGGAGCCGGTCGCTATCGTAGCAAAGCGGAGGAGGCGGGCCAAGGCGGGCCGCCGCCGGACCGGGCCGACCCCGATCAAATCGTGACCTCTCGAGCCGTCGCGAGCGGCCCAGGCTGCCAGATTGCGCCCTCCTGGGCCTGGTACTGCAGGCGGTACAGGCGGTGGTAGATGCCGCGGGCGGCGAGCAGCTCCTGGTGGGTCCCCTGCTCGCGCAGCTCCCCTTTGTGCAGGACCAGGATCTTGTCCGCCCGCTGAATCGTCGACAACCGGTGGGCGATCACCAAACTGGTCCGGCCGACCAGCAGCCGTTCGAGCGCCGCCTGAATCAGCTGCTCCGTCTCGGTGTCGATCGACGAAGTCGCCTCGTCGAGGATCAGAACCCGCGGATCGAACGCGAGCGCCCGGGCGAATGCCACCAGCTGCTTCTGGCCCACCGAGAGCCCGGCGCCGCGCTCCTGCACCAGCGTGTCGAAGCCGTCGGGGAGGCGCTCGATGAAATCGAGGGCGTGAACCTCCCGGGCGGCCCAGCGCAGGCGCTCCTCGTCGATCGACGGCTCGCCGAGCCGGATGTTGCCGCCGATCGAGCCCGAGAACAGGAAGACGTCCTGCAGCACCAGGGCGATGCTCTTCCGGAGCTCGGAGAGGTCCCAGTCGCGAACGTCGATCCCGTCGACCATCACCGCGCCCTGCTGCACGTCGTAGAAGCGGAGCAGCAGATTGGCGAGGGTGCTTTTTCCGGCGCCCGTGTGACCGACGACGGCGACCGTTTGCCCGGGCTCGATCCGAAACGAAACGTCGCGCAGAACCGGCTCGCCGGCCTTGTAGGCGAACGTGACCTGCGCCAGCTCGATCGCGCCGCGAGCCGGGGAGGCGGTCCGGCTCGACGCGAGCTCCTCGCCCGGCCGGTAGGGCGCCTCCGGGCTGGTGATCGCCACGTTCGTGTCGATCAGCTCGAAAATCCGCTCCGAGGCCGCCATCGCCCCTTGCAGGATGTTGTATTTCTCGGCCAGATCGGAGAGCGGCTGATAGAACCGCTGGGCGTACTGGAAGAACGCGACCAGCGCGCCGACCGAGGCAAACCCGGTGGTCACTCGGCCGCCGCCGTACCAGAGCAGCAGGCCGAGGCCGAGCGTGCTGACCAGCTCGACGCCGGGGAAGAACACCGCGTAGTAATAGATCGAGCGGACGTTGGCTTCGCGATGCTCGTCGTTGATGGTCGAGAACTGGCCGTAGGCCTCGGCCTCGCGGCCGAACAGCTGGACCACCGACATGCCGGTGATGTGCTCTTGCAGGAACGAGTTGATCTTCGCGATCTTTACCCGGACCTCGCGAAAGCTGCGCTGCACCCGGGAGCGAAACCAGAACGTGAGCACGAACAGGAGGGGCACGATCGCAAACGCGATCAACGCCAGCCGCCAATCGAGCCAGAACAGGACGCAGACGATGCCGGCGAGGACCACGAGGTCGCCGAACGCGGCCACCAGGCCCGAGGCGAACAGCTCGTTTAGGGCATCGACGTCGGTGGTCACCCGGGTGACCAGGCGACCCACCGGATTGGCGTCGAAATAGGCGATCGGCAGGCGCTGCAGCTGGCGGAAGATCTGCCCCCGCAGGTCGCGCATGATGTACTGCCCCATCACCTGCATCACCCGGCCCTGCCAATAGGTGCAGACGAACGCGAGCAGGATCGAGACCAGGAAGACCACCGCGGTGGCGGCGACGCCTTCTAGCCGCGCGGTCTCGGGGTCGACCCCGAAGCGGTGCAGCGCGTCGCTCGCGGCGGTCGCGGCGGGAGAGATACCACCGGCCGCGCCGGGAGGCCGGACGAACAGGTCGATCGCGATCGAGGTGGCGAGCGGGCCGATCAGCTGGAGCAGCGAACCGCCGAGAATCAGCGCCACCGCGGCGACCGTCATCCGCCGGTACGGCCGGACATAGCCGAGCAGCCGGCGCATCAGCCGGGAGTCGTACGATTTTTCGATCGCCTCTTCGGCGTTGGGATCGGCGGCCATCAGAGTGCGAAAGATACCAGGCCGGGAGACTTATTCTCTTTGGTCGATCTTCTGAATGGTGTAGAATCCGTTCGCTTGAAGCCCTTAAGTCTTAGGATCGAAGGAGTTGCGCGCTTATGCCGCCGGGTTTGACCCAACTGCTCAAGTCCATGGTCGAGCAGGGAGGCTCCGACCTCCATGTGACGACCAACTCGCCACCCCAGATTCGCGTGGACGGCGTGCTGCGGCCGCTCAACCTGCCGCCGATGACGCCGACCGAGACCAAGCAGCTCGCCTACTCGATCTTGACCGACACCCAGAAGCATCGGCTGGAGGAGAACCTCGAGATCGACTTCTCGTTCGGAATCAAAGGCTTGGCCCGGTTCCGCGCCAACGTGTTCCACCAGCGCGGCGCGATCGCCGCCGCGTTTCGCCAGATCCCGTTCGAGATCAAGACCTTTCGCGACCTCGGGTTGCCGGCGGTGGTCGAGCAGCTGTGCGAAAAACCGCGCGGCCTGCTGCTGGTCACCGGGCCGACCGGCTCGGGCAAGACGACGACGCTCGCCTCGATGCTCGACAAGGTCAACCGCGAGCGCCACGAGCACATCGTGACGATCGAAGACCCGGTCGAGTATCTGCATAGCCACAAGAAGTGCATCGTCAACCAGCGCGAGCTGCACGCCGACACCCACAGCTTTTCCAACGCCCTGCGCTCCGCCTTGCGCCAGGATCCGGACGTCGTGCTGATCGGCGAGATGCGCGACCTGGAAACCGTCGAGGCCGCCCTGCGCATCGCCGAGACCGGCCATTTGACCTTCGCCACCCTGCACACGAACTCCGCGGCGCAGACGATCAACCGGATCATCGACATGTTCCCGGCCCACCAGCAGGGTCAGATTCGGGTGCAACTGTCGTTCGTCCTCGAAGGAATCCTGTGCCAATCGCTGCTGCCGCGCGCTTCGGGCAAAGGGCGGGCGTTGGCGATGGAGATCCTGGTGCCCACCGCCGCGATCCGCAACCTGATTCGCGAAGACAAGGTGCACCAGATCTACGGCATGATGCAGGCGGGCCAAGCCAAGCACGGCATGCAGACGTTCAACCAATCGTTGGCCGCCCTCTACTTCAAGCGGCTGATCAGTCTGCAGACCGCTCTGGCCCGCTCGTCCCATGCCGACGAGCTACAAGAAATCATCAATCGCGGCCCGGCGGCGATTACGGTACCCACCGCGCCAGCCAGGGGCGACGCGGCCCGCGCCTAAGCGCGCGCCGCCCGAGGAGCAACGTCGATGCCCAATTTCGTCTGGAAAGGCAAAACTCGGACGGGGCAGGCCCAAGAGGGCCAACTGCTCGCCGAGAATCGAGAGGCCGCGATCGCGGTTCTGCGCCGGCAGCAGATCCAGGTCACGACCATGCGCGAGAAGGGCAAGGAGGTCAAGATCCTGCCCCGGCTGCCGCGCGGCATCGGCTCGAAGCGGATCTCGATCTTCACCCGCCAGTTCTCGGTCATGCTCGACGCCGGCCTACCGCTCGTCCAGTGCCTGGAGATCCTCGCCGAGCAAGAGGAGCATCAGGGCTTTCAGGCGATCATCAACACGGTGCGAACCGACGTCGAGTCCGGCTCGTCCCTCGCCGAAGCGATGAGGAAGCACCCGAAGGCGTTCGACAACCTGTTCGTCAACATGGTGGCGGCGGGCGAAGCGGGCGGTATCCTGGACATCATCCTCCAGCGCTTGTCGACCTACATCGAGAAGATCGTCAAGCTGAAGAGCCAGGTCAAGGCGGCGCTGGTCTATCCGGTGACGGTCATCCTGATCGCCGCGGGCGTCGTCACGATCATCCTCTGGAAGGTCATCCCGGTGTTCGCCCAGCTGTTCGCCGGCTTGGGCAGCGAGATGCCGTTCCTCACCCGCATGGTGATCGGGGCGAGCAACTTCGTCGGGCGGTTCTTCCCGTTCATCCTGATCGTGATCGGCGCGCTGGTCTTCTTCCTCCGCCAGTACCACAAGACCTATCGCGGCCGGCGAGTGCTCGACGGCATCCTGCTCAAGATTCCGGTGATCGGCATGCTGCTGCGCAAGATCGCCGTCGCCCGGTTCTGCCGCACGCTCGGTACGCTCACGGCGTCGGGCGTGCCGATCCTCGACGGCCTGGAGATCACGGCAAAGACGGCGGGCAACGCAATCATCGAAGACGCCGTCATGTCGGTGAGGAAGAGTGTTGAAGAAGGGCGGACGATCTCCGAGCCGCTCGGCGACACCAAGGTCTTTCCGCCGATGGTGGTCCAGATGATCAACGTCGGCGAACAGACCGGCGCCCTGGACCAGATGCTTTCCAAAATCGCCGACTTCTACGAGGAAGAGGTCGATACCGCGGTCAACGGCCTGATGAAGCTCCTGGAGCCGTTGATGATCACCGTCCTCGGCGTCGTCATCGGCACGATCGTCGCGGCGATGTACCTGCCGCTCTATTCGATCCTGTCGAAGATCGGCTGATCCAAAGGTCACCGAAAAGCGCCCGGACGGCTCGCCGTCCGGGCGCTTCGAGACTCCGCCGCCTTAGAAGACCCGCCTGATGCCGATGCCCGCCCTCGCCCGTCAACTCCGCTGGTACATCGCGATTCGCCTGGTGGCGGTCGGCAGCGTGCTGCTGCTCTTCTTCCTGCTTCAGCTCGCGGACACGAGGCAGGCGGCCGAGCTTTCCGAGCTCGGCTCTCCTGCCGCGACGGCCGCGGTCCACGCGCCGGCCGACGCGAGCGCCCAGCCACAGGCAATCAAGCCGGGCGATGGTGGATCGCCCTACGGTTTCCTCTACGTCATCGCGGCGCTCACCTTCGCCGCGACGCTCGTCTACCTGGCGCTTCTACGCCTGCTGCCCGGGTACTACCAGCTTCAGGCCTACATTCAGTTCTTCGGCGACCTGCTGTTGATCACCGCGCTGGTCTATCAGGTCGGGGGCATCTCGAGCCCGTTCTCGATGCTCTATCTGATCGTCATCGCGGTCGCCGCCACGATTCTGCGCCGTCGCGCCGGCCTCGCGGTCGCGACCGCCGCCTACGTGCTCTATGCCAGCTTGCTCTTGGCGATCCATTTTCACGCCGTCCCGCCGCCGATCTACGCCGGCGACGAGGCGTCGATCTCGCGCCTGATCTACAACCTCGCGGTCCACCTTTTCGGCTTCTATGCCGTCGCTTTGCTCACCTCGTATCTCGCCCACAACATCGCCCGCGCCGAGCTGGAGCTGGAAGCGAAGAAAGAGGATCTCGCGGACCTCCAGGTGGTCCATCGCGACGTGATCGAATCGATCAGCAGCGGCTTGGTGACCGCCGACCTCGACGGGGTGATCAAGAGCATCAATCGGTCGGGCACCGAAATCCTGAGGAAGGCCGAGAGCGAGCTGGTCGGCGCGCCGATCTGGAGCTCCGGGCTGTTCTCCGCCGCGCGCTGGACCGAGCTGGCCGACGCGAGCGGCCAGAGCGGCCGAGTTCGATCCGAGGTCGAGCTGACCTACGGCGGCACCGCGGGCTACGTCGGGTTTTCCATCTCCCATCTGACCGACGCGGACGGCGTTCAGCGCGGCTATATCCTGATCTTCCAAGATCTGACCCGCTGGCGGCGCCTGCAGGAGGAGATGCAGGTGAAAGACCGGATGGCCGCGGTGGGCGAGCTGGCGGCCGGCCTCGCGCACGAGATCGGCAATCCGCTCGCGGCGATCTCGGGCTCGGTGCAGATGTTGGCGGCGAACCTGCCGACCGAATCCTCGCAGCGCCGCCTGCTCGACATCCTGCTCAAGGAGAGCCAGCGCCTGGATCGGACGATCAAGGGCTTTCTACGCTTCGCCCGGCCGCGCGAGCTGTCGCCCTCGGCGTTCGACATCGGCCATCTGTTGTCCGAGAATTTCGAGCTGCTGATGAACAGCGGCGAGGTCTCGGACCGCCATCGCCTGAGCCTCGACCTCGACCCGGCGGGCGTCACGCTGGTGGCCGATGCCGACCAGGTGAGCCAGATCTTCTGGAACCTGGCGCGGAACGCCCTGCGTGCCATGCCCGAAGGGGGCGAGCTGCGCATCTCGGGGCGGTCGAGTTCCCAGGCGTATCGGCTGCGTTTCGCCGACACCGGCCGCGGCATGTCGCCCGAGCAGCGGGCGAATCTCTTCCATCCGTTCCGCTCGTTTTTCGACGGCGGCACCGGGATCGGCATGGCGATCGTCTACCGAATCGTCCAGGAGCACGGCGGCCAGGTCTCGGTCGAGAGCCGCCCGAACGAGGGGGCGACGATCACGGTCGAGCTGCCGATGTCGCCGCCGGTGCCGACCACCGCGGAGCTGGCCGTCGTGGAGGCAGGGACATGAGCTCGACCAGCGCGCGACTGTTGGTGGTGGACGACGAGCCGAGCATGCTCGACATGCTCACCCTGCTGTTCGCCGACGAGGGCTACGCGGTCGAAACCGCCCGCTCGACCGAAGAGGCCCGGCGGGTGCTCGCGCACGGCGGTCTCGATCTGGTCCTCTGCGACATCATGATGCCGGACGGCAACGGCCTCGACCTGTTGCGCGAGATCAAGACGTCGAACCCCGACGCCCCGG
>Ga0268264_10002298_pt1 | contig 16918 bp, 15 predicted proteins | sample KBSSwiS32_FD_190357 | JGI IMG/M metagenome (GOLD analysis project Ga0268264, IMG submission 190357) | Switchgrass rhizosphere microbial communities from Kellogg Biological Station, Michigan, USA - KBS Switchgrass S3-2 (SPAdes) (version 2) | ecosystem: Host-associated > Plants > Roots >...
AAGTTGTAACGCTGCCTGCCAATCAACTACAGGGCGTTGCAATAAATTAAAATGCCTTGCAACTCTTGCCACATGCACATCTATGGGGCAGATAAGCTGGGCAGGAGATATTTTTTTCCATATGCCAAAATCTACTCCTTTATTATCCTTTCGTACCATCCAGCGTAAGAACATATTTAATCTTTTGCAGCTCGAATTTTTTTCAGGAGAAGCGATGTGTTTTTTTGTTCTTAAAGGAACATCCTGCAAAGAAAAAAAATAATGGTAAAAAGAAGTCAGGGAATTCTCAACTGCTGCCCCCTCTAAATTTCCCCCCTTGGGGGAGACTTTTTGATCACTACTTAAGCTTTGATCGTTAAAAAAAGCGGTCTCTAAAGATTTATTTTTTGAGTAATGATGTTTTAGAAATTCAATGAAATATAAAAGATCAGTATCGTTGAATGTGCGGTGTTTAAATTTTAATAATTTTTTTAAATCTGATGAAGTATGATTAATACAAAACTGGTGAGGAGCATTCTCCATCATTTGCATAAGCTGCTTACTTTTATTAATGATTGTGGTTCGGTTACCCCACGCAAATATCGAAGCAAAAAATCCGGCAATTTCAATATCCTGCTTTTTAGAAAACAGGTGCGGAATGCAAATGGGATCATTCTTTATGAAAGGTGGCCGGTTGTATTCTTCAACCTTTTTATCAAGAAATATTTTCAACTGTTGAAGATCGATGCTGTCCGGCCTTCTGCTAATTTTAGTATTGCCTGAAATGAGTTTATTCAATTTAATTTCCTGTATTTGGTTCCTATGTAATCAACAAAATCCGGCTCCAATCCCTGCTGGCGAATAATGGTTTGAATTTGTGCCCTGTGATGAATTGAATGGTAGTTCAACTGCAATGCAATGTCCTTAGGAGTGGCTGCATAAAGCCCGCCATCAAAGCCAATAAAGGTAACTTCGGTTGATAACTCATCGTAAGTTTTTGAAATAATATAATCAATCCAAAGCCTGAGACTTTTGTTCCATTCAACTTCCACTTCTGATAAATCATACATGGGATTCCACCAGTCCATCTCCTGCACTTTCGGATCATGCATAATTCTTGCCAACCATTTGTATTGGCAATTTATAAGATGACTGAATAATTTGGTCGCTTCCTTATTATCAGGAAGTTGTTTTATCTTTTCCAGGAGTTTTTTATTGGTAGCATCATTAAAATAAAAAGTATCAATTAAATATTCTTTCACTGATGGCAAATTAATTAGCTGGTTTATTTTAATCTTCTTTTTATACTGACATTGCTTTTCTTCCTTTTGAAGTGGCTTTGGTTCCCGTACCGATCGCCTGTTCCAGGTCTTCAATTAAATCATCTGCATCTTCAATTCCAACACTTAACCTGATCAATGAATCTACCAAACCGTTTTTAATTCTGTCTTCCCTTGGGATGCTTGCATGAGTCATACTTGCCGGATGGCCAATAAGGCTTTCCACACCACCTAAGCTTTCCGCAAGAGAAAAAAGCTTTGTGGCGCTCAAAACCGTGGTTGCAACTTCCATGTTATTATCTTTTAAAGTAAAACTTATCATGCCACCAAAACCACGCATTTGTTTTTTTGCCACGGCATAGCCAGGGCTGTCTTCAAAGCCGCACCAAAACACGTTTTCAACTTTCGAATTGTTACGCAAGTAGCGGGCAATTTTCTCACCATTTTCGCAATGCCTTTGCATGCGCACATGCAAAGTTTTTAGTCCACGTAACACTAAAAAGCAATCCTGCGGGCCAGGCACTGCGCCGCAAGCGTTTTGTATGAATTTCAATTTCTCATTTAATTCGGCATCATTCACGATAAGGCAACCATGTACCACATCACTGTGCCCGCCTAAATATTTTGTCGCTGAATGTAAAACTATATCAGCGCCGAGGTCTAGTGGATTTTGCAAATAAGGTGATGCAAAAGTATTATCAACACAAAAAATAATATTGTGCTGTCTTGCAACATCGGCAACTGCAGCAATATCAATAATATTCATCATTGGGTTGGTGGGTGTTTCCAACCAGATAAGCTTAGTATTGCTGTTAATATAATTTTTTATATTATTTGCATCCTGCATATTAATGAAATGAAATTTCATTCCATATTTTTCAAAGACTTTTGTAAATATCCTGTACGTGCCACCATACATGTCGTTGGCCGCAATCACTTCATCACCGGGATTTAATAATTTGATAACGGCATCTGTTGCTGCCAGTCCGCTGCTAAAGCACAATCCAAATTTTCCGTTTTCAATTGCAGCCAATGCATTTTGCAATGCATCCCGTGTGGGGTTTTGCGTCCTTCCGTATTCATAACCTTTATGATCCCCTGGCGATGCCTGTACATAAGTTGCAGTTTGATAAATAGGCGTCATAATAGCGCCGGTGGAAGGATCGGGTTCAATGCCGGCATGAATAAGTTTTGTGGCAAGTTTCATAATATTTTATTTGGCGTTTTACTAATTTCCTGTAGAATCTTCAGGACGCAAAGGTCACAAATAATTTTTGTTTGGATTAGGTATCTCTTATAAACGAAAATCCCGCAATTAGCGGGAACCTCTTAAAAATATCCGTTTAATTGCTAAAACCAATTGGCAAGGAAGCTTTTACATCATCCCAGTACATCACCATGTTTGCACCGGTAACAGATTTTTCAAAAACTATAGTGAGTGCTTCTGTGATTTCATCTTTAATCACCGGAACATCCATTCTTACTACATCTTTTGACTGATCATATTTAAAGGCACCCCAGGTATCTGTTTCCTTATTTACTATCAGTGTCCATTTATCCGGATAGGGAATGCAATACAACGTGTATCGTCCTTTCTTTATTTTCTTATTATTGATTTTTACATCCTTAAAAAATTCAATTTCTGTTGCCTCATTTGCTCCGAGGCGCCACACCTTTCCATACTCCTGAAGTTCCCCAAACACTTTACGGCCATTAAGCTGTGGCCGGCTATAGATAAGCCTGATGGCTAGTGGCTCCGGCATCTTATCCTGAATTTTTAGTAGTGCATATCCGGCGGGATAATAACTTATATCCATAGGGGATTTATCAAGGGGGGGCAGTTTTGCAACAGGTGTTTGAGCGGATGCACCAAAGCTTAGCGCTATTAAGGCTGTGACAAGAATTTTTTTCATATTTTTTAAATGTATAATAAAGATAGATTGATTAGCAATAGATTGTTTTAACCAATTAAAAGGTTGCGTAGCTGATGGGCAGCGAATTCTTTTTGCTGCGGGAAAAATTCATTATAACATTTTTTTAGTTCTTCATATTGCTTATTGAAAATTGAAAATGCTATGGCGGATTCGTTTAGATATGCCGCTCTGTTCGCAAGTCCCCAAAAGCCTTTTTCAATTCCCCATTTATGCTGGTAACTACTAAGCCAATTTTGTTTTTTCATAAATGGAAACAGGTTTTTAAATTCTTCGGGGAGAATCGAAAAATTTTCTTCTAAGATTCGGTAAACATCTTCACTGAATTTTTGAAGGCTATCGGGGAGAATGAATTCATTGACATCATTGGCTAAAAAATGATCATATACAACATCCACAAATGCGCCTGCGTATAGCCTGTATGCAGGTTTAAAAAAAACCTTTGCGGCCCGGGTGGCAATATGGTCATCGGTAAATTGATCAATGGCACGATGAAGTGCAATGCCTTTTTGTATACCGGGCGAATAACTAAATTTATTTTTGCCTTTTACAAAATCACTTATCAGGTTGCCCACAAGAATTTCGGGTTTATTAAAAGAAAGATATGCGTGAGCAAGATAATTCATTGTATAAAAGTAATCCTGCCGGGTAAATTAGCCGTCGGTTGTTTTGCTAAAGTTTGGTAGGCATAATTTTTTGAGATAGCTTTTATTGCTTTAAAAATTCTGTAGAATTATTTCCTCATATATTATATTAACGTTCCTGAGATTTTTGTAAATGGCGCATCCGGCTGGTTCTTAATACAGGCACAATAGTTTCTATACGACTTAAAAAATAGTCATAAACAAAAAGTATCTCCAAGGTTAACAATAAAAAATTATGACATCCATTGTTGACGAACCTGTTAAACTGACAAAGAAAAAAATTGAAAGCATTGTCAATGATCCTGAAAAAACCGCCAAAGCTGCGAGCCTGGTATATGTAAGTGACACTGATCGGGGGATCACAAGGATAAAGGCGGGTGAAAAATTTCAATATTATTTTGCGGAAAAAAAAATTGAAGATGATGAAGAACTATTACGGATAAAACATCTTGTCATTCCTCCCGCCTGGAAGAACGTATGGATATGCAGGCTGGCAAACGGGCATCTACAAGCCACAGGTTTTGATATTAAAAACAGAAAACAATACAAGTATCATCCCGATTGGAATAAGCTCAGGAATGAAACGAAATTTTATCGTCTGCATGAATTCGGAAAAGTGCTTCCCCTAATTCGTCTTCAAATTGAAAAAGATTTATCATTGCCCCGCCTACCCGTTGAAAAAGTTTTAGGGGCTGTAGTGAGTTTAATGGAACGAACTAACATTCGTGTGGGAAACAATTTTTATGAAAAATTATATGGTTCCTTTGGCTTGACCACCTTAAAGGATAAGCATGTAACTATTGAAGGGAGCAAATTAAAATTTTCCTTCAAAGGCAAGAAGGGCGTTATGCATGACGTTACTTTAAAAAATAAAAAGCTATCCAACATTGTAAAGAAATGCAGAGACATTCCGGGTAAAGAGTTGTTTCAATACTATGATGAAAATGGCGAGCGAAGATCAATTGATTCCGGGATGGTGAATGAATATATCCGCAAAATTTCCGGAAGCGATTTTACCACAAAAGATTTTAGAACGTGGGCAGGGACAATACATGCATTTCTTGCTTTAAAGGAAATCGGTTGTTGCGATACTGAAGCAGAAACCAAAAAAAGAATTGTGGAAGTTCTTGACAACGTTTCAAAACTGCTCGGCAATACAAGAGCGGTATGTAAAAAATATTATGTGCATCCCCTAATTCTTTCTCTGTATGAGAATAAAAAAATAGAAAAGTATATAGCAGAACTTGATGACATATTAGTTGATGATAACAAGGCCAGCCTCACGCCCGAAGAAAAAATATTGATGAAGATTCTTGAAAGTAATTAAACCTCTTCATCTAAATTTCCAATCCGTACCTAGGATAATTTTCTCTCTGACATTAATTATTATATTTATACGCATATTGAAATACTTTTACAAATATCAATAGCCATTGGATGAACAACATTGCTGCAAACGTAAATTCAGTTTTTAAGGAAACCTTTTCTTCAACACCTCATCTGTATTATTCCCCTGGCAGAATAAACTTTATCGGTGAGCATGTAGATTATAACGATGGGTTTGTAATGCCTGCTGCTATTGATAAAGGAATTTATTATGCAATAGGATTGAATGGTAGTGATGAGTTAAATTTTTATGCAATTGATTTTAAAGAAGCCCTTACTATAAAAATTGCGGACATAAAAAAATTAACGGGTTGGAAAAATTATGTGCTTAGCGTGGTGAATGAATTTGTATTGCTCGGTTTATCAGTAAAAGGATTTGATTGTGTATTTGGTGGCACCATTCCAAATGGTGCCGGTATGTCTTCGTCAGCTGCTGTGGAAGGTGGCCTTGCCTTTGCCATTAATGAACTTTTGCATTTTGGGTTAAGCAGAAAAGAGCTTGCCTTGTTATGCCAGCGGGCAGAGCATAATTTTCCCGGCGTGCAGGTTGGTATAATGGATATGTATGCCAATATAATGGGCAAAAAAGACCACGTGATATTATTGGATTGCAGAAGCGTCGAACATCAATATCTTCCTTTACAGTTAAGCGGGTACGAAGTTGTTCTTATCAATAGTAATGTACATCATTCGTTAGCTTCATCGGAATATAATGTAAGAAGAAGGCAATGTGAAGAAGGCTTACTAATTATAAGAGAGGAATTGAATGTCATTTCGTTTAGGGACATAAAAAAAGCAGAAAACCTCTTGGCAATTAAGGATAAAATCAGTGAGGAAGTTTATATGCGTTGTCTTTATGTAGTAGAGGAAATCTACCGCACCCAACAAGCTGCTAAACTCTTGCAACAAAATAATTTAATTGAATTTGGCAAGCTGATGTTTGCTACGCATGAAGGATTAAGTAAACTGTACCAGGTAAGTTGTAACGAGCTTGATTTTTTGGTAGAGCTTGCCAGGGAAAATGCAGGTGTAATTGGCTCAAGGCTTATGGGCGGTGGCTTTGGCGGATGTACAATCAATATTATAAAAGAAGATGCTGCAGAAGATTTTTTATCAAGAGCAACGGTTGCTTACCAAAAGAAGTTCCAGATTGATCCCCAGGTTTTTCAAGTTAAGATTGTGGATGGTACTCATAACATAAAGCAATTGCAATGGTCTGATTAAGGCTAACCCCGATGATTACAAACAAAAATTTTACACCTTCACATAAATCTTTTTCTTATCCATCCACCATACAATAAGCCAATAGAACATGATCATGCAAATTGCATAAAACAAAGAGCCAATATTAAGGTTTGAAGAGATGGGTTTACAAACATAATCGTAAAACCAGCCGAAAGGCGAGAGGTATATTGGCCCGCCTTGTGGATCTAATCCGTTTGGAATTCTGATAAGCCCAAGTGCCCTGGGCAACACTCCGCTTAACACAAAAATGAATAGAGGATTTTTTCCAAACACATCAAAGAACCTGCTCCACCAGCCTTTCCAGCCCTTAAATTCGATGATATAAATAAGCACTGCTAATATTAGCATTGCTAATCCCGAAGTGTAAACAGTGTATGAACTTGTCCATATTTTCTTATTTATAGGAAAAACCATATCCCAACAATAACCTGAAAAAACTAAAACACATCCTGCAACAAATAAGCCGTTCACCATCTGAGGTGTTTTACCTTTCCTTAAAATATAATAACCAACAAAATATCCCAATATCACCTCTACAATTGCCCCGAATAAACTCATCAGGCCTTCGGGATCAAAAACAACCACGTGGCCATTTACAATTTCCCCATGATACATATGAGCTTCGCCTAAAATACTTTTATCAATTGCAGTCCCGAACCAACCCTGCAAACTAAAAGGATCTGCGTAATTGCCAGCAATACATAAGAGCCAATAGCCGAACAGCATCGCAACAGCAACAACAAAGGCACCTCTTAATTTTAGAAAATAAATTATAACGGAAGCAAAAAAATATGCCAGCGCAATGCGTTGCAGAACGCCTAATATTCTCACACCTGCATTGTTTCCAGTGGCATCAATATACTGCCATGGTTTAAAAACCAAATGATCATTATCCCATTTTATAAAAGGAAACCAATTTAGAAACAGGCCAATAAAGAAAATAAGAAAAGTTCTTTTTAAAATCTTTTTCCAAAAGACCCTATCGCCTGGTGTTTTAAGTTTTGACATAACAAAGGCAAGCGCATTTCCAACTGCAAACAAAAAAAAGGGAAATACAAGATCTGTTGGTGTACAGCCATGCCATGCGGCATGCTCAAGCGGAGCATAAATATGTTCCCATGACCCCGGGTTGTTCACCAGGATCATTAAGGCTACTGTTGCACCACGAAAAACGTCGAGGGAATAAAAGCGTTGATTCACCAAAAAAAATTTAGGTAAAAGTTACTCTTTTCTTAGCACCATATTGAATTTTGACGCAACACTTATTTATCGATAAATTTAGATTCTCAATTATTAAATTTAATGAGAGTAAAAAGAGCTGTAAAGCGGGTTTTTATAATCGCTTTGCTGGCAGTGATAGCATATGGAATTCATTACGCATGGGCTTCATTCCCCGTTATAAGCAGTTACGGTGCTAAAAATTTGTGCTCCTGCATTTTTGTTGCAGGACGTGATGAAAAAGATGTAAAGCAACAGGAACTTGGAGATTTCCCTTTATCCATCGGCACTTACAAAATAGATTATAAAGATTCCTCTGTTACCGGAACAGTATTTGGTTTTGCATCTCACAAGGCAATTTTTAGAAAGGGATTAGGATGCACCATAGTCAATGATTTTTCTGAAAAAGAAATAAGAGCGCAGCATTTTATTTTAGCTTCTGCTCCATCGATAAATACCGACAGCATTCCATGGCCATCCGGTGATTTAATTAGGGAGGATAGTTCATCCAATGGCGTAAACAAACAGCAGTTGCAACAGGTAATGCAAAAAGCATTTGAAGAAAATGATCCAAAAAAAATATCGGGTACAAGAGCTGTCATTGTTTTGTATGATGGGAAATTAGTCGCAGAGAAGTATGCACCCGGTTACGATGTACATTCCAAAATGCTTGGATGGTCAATGGCAAAAAGTATTACGGCCGCATTGATTGGAATTCTTGTAAAAGATGGAAAATTAAAAGTAGAAACGTCTGCTCCTGTTCCAGAATGGCAAAAGGAGAGCGACCCAAGGCATGCGATTACTTTAGAGCAATTGCTTCAACAAACGAGCGGATTAGATTTTGAGGAAGATTACAGTAAAGCAAGTGAAGCGACTAACATGCTTTTTAAAAATGGTGACATGGCTGCTTTTACTGCAAGAAGGCAGCTCCGTTATACACCGGGTACTGCATTTAATTATTCCAGCGGGAACAGTAATATACTTTCACGAATTATCAGGCAAACTGTGGGAGAAGCCGCATACCATTCTTTTCCGGCACGGGCTTTATTTTATAAGATTGGTATGAATAGCGCTCTTTTGGAACCTGATGCGTCCGGAACTTTTATAGGATCTTCTTTTGTCTATGCAACGGCAAGGGATTGGGCAAGATTTGGATTATTGTATTATAATAATGGAGTTTGGAATGGACAACAAATATTGCCCGAGGGATGGGTTAAAAAAACTTCTTTACCCAGCGCTGCAGATTCGCAAAAACATTATGGTTATCAATTTTGGCTTAATGGATTTGATAAAAAAAATATGTCAAAAAGATTGTACCCTGATGTGCCTGCTGATATGTATTTTGCCGACGGTTATGGCGGGCAGCAGGTTTATATTATCCCATCTAAAAAGTTGGTAGTAGTGCGTTTAGGATTACATGGTTTCGATGAAAATACATTGTTGAAAAACATAATTGCATGCATGCCTGTTAACTAATTTACTCTTTCACTCAGCTCCAACCACCTCGTTTCCTTTTCATCTAACAATTTAATAATTGTGCTGACTCGTTCGGAGGTCTGTTGCAATTCCTTGAAGTCAAGTGTGCCAGAATTCATTTTATTTTCAAGAGCAACTTTTTCTTTTTGAAGAGCGGGCATCTCTTGTTCTAACAATTCAAATTCATGTTTTTCTTTGAACGAGATTTTTTTATCGCCGTTTTTTGTTTCTGGTTTTTTAGCCAGTTGCCTGGTACTATTTGCTGATTGCTGATTGCTGATTGCTGATTGCTTGTCGCCAATCTCCTCTTTCTCTTTCCAAATCCTGTATTCAGAATAATTGCCTGGGAAATCCTTGATAATACCATGGCCTTCAAAAGCAAACAAATGATCTACTACCCGATCCATAAAATAACGGTCGTGACTAACGATTAAAATACAACCTGGAAATTCTTTTAAAAATTCTTCCACCGTTCTCAGAGTTTGCAGATCAAGATCATTGGTTGGTTCATCAAGAATTAAAAAATTTGGATTGAGAAACAATACACTTAATAAATGCAATCTTCTTTTTTCACCTCCGCTTAATTTACTTAGTGGCGTAAATTGCTGCTGTGCATTAAAGCCAAATTTTTCCATGAACTGAGACGCACTGATCTTGCTTCCATCGGCCAGCGGAAAAAATTCAGCGAAATCCTTTACGTATTCTATTGCCCTTTTATCTTCTTTGTATTGCAAACCTTCCTGCGCAAAATTTCCAAATACCACTGTTTCTCCATGATTTATTTTGCCACTGTCAGGTGGCTCAGTACCCAAAGCAATTCTTAAAAAAGTTGATTTACCTATACCATTTTTTCCAACAATTCCAATACGTTCGCCTCTTTTAAAAGTATAATCAAAGCCCCTTATTATCGGCTTGTCACCATAACTTTTATATACTTTTTTCATCTCTAATACCTTTCCTCCAAGCCTCGTCATTTTTACCTGGAGGGAAACGTCATTGATATCCTTTTGCTGACTCACTCTTTCTTCTAAATCAAAAAACGCATCCTGCCTGCTCTTTGATTTTGTGGTACGGGCCTTGGGCTGCTTACGCATCCATTCAAGTTCCTTCCTGAAAATATTTTTGTCTTTGCTTAATTCACTTTGCTGCACTTCCTGGCGTAGCGATTTTTGTTCAAGAAAATAATCATAGTCGCCCTTATACACATAAAGTTTTTCATCGTCAAGCTCAATAATTTCATTGCAAACTGTGTCTAAAAAATAGCGGTCGTGGGTAACGAGTAACAAAGTGCTTTTTTGAGATGAAAGAAAATTCTCTAGCCATTCTATCATTTCAACATCAAGATGATTGGTAGGTTCATCAAGTATCAGTAAGCATCTTCCTTCATGTAACTGCGATTCAATCAGTGCCTGTGCTAAGGCCACTCTTTTTCTTTGTCCGCCACTTAGGTTTTTTACCGGTTCATTTAAATGGTGCAGGTTAAGCTTGCCCAAAATCTGTTTGACATCACTTTCGAAATTCCAGGCATTTAACTCACTAAGTTCTGAGATCAAATCATTTAGTTTGCTTTCATCATGTCCTCCTTCTTCAAGGTACATTTCGTATTTCTTTACCGCTTTTACAACAGGGTTATCCATCCTTAAAACATTATCCCAAATTGATTTTGCATTATCAAATACTGTGTCTTGTTGAAGCATTATCACCTTTACATCTTTATGCACCCACACGGTTCCGCTATTAGCGCTATCCAGGCCAGCGATGATCTTTAATAATGTAGATTTTCCGGTTCCATTCCTGGCGACAAAGGCGATTTTGTCTCCTTCTTCCACGTAAAAACTTATGTTGTTAAAAAGAGTGCGAATACCGAAAGACTTGCTAATATTTTCGACGGAAGCGTAGTGCATGGTCGGCAAAGGTAACTAGCAAAAGAACCATTTAAAGCATAAACTAAATATAAAAAGATATCTCATGAAGCAGTTATCGCTTTACTAAAAAAAATATTTTACTACCTTCCGCCCCGATTTAAAATGGAAACTAAATATTTTAAACATCCCAGTGCTTTCGTAGATGAAGGTTGTGAAATTGGGCCCGGCGTTAAAATTTGGCATTTTAGTCATATCATGACCGGTTGCATTATTGGGCAGGATTGTAACATTGGCCAAAATGTGGTGATATCTCCTAAAGTTGTCCTGGGGAAAAATGTTAGGGTACAAAATAATGTATCAATCTATGAGGGGGTTATTTGTGAAGATGACGTTTTCCTTGGGCCTTCTATGGTGTTTACAAATGTAGCTAATCCAAGAAGCGCGGTGAGCCGTAAACACGAATTTCAAAAAACGATTGTGAAAAAGGGCGCTTCTATAGGTGCCAATGCCACCATAATATGTGGGCATGATATTGGCGAATACGCATTCATCGGTGCCGGTGCCGTTGTTACAAAAAATGTGGCACCTTATTCTTTGGTTGTCGGAAACCCTGCAAAACATATAGGATGGATGAGCGAATATGGAATAAAATTAAGCTTTGATAAAAATAACATAGCTGTCTGTGGAGAAAGCAAGGAGGAATATAGATTAGAAAATAACCAGGTAAGGAGAATAAAATAATTATTGGAATGAAGAATTTTGCATTAATAGGAGCAGCAGGCTATATAGCCCCCCGGCACATGAAAGCGATAAAAGATACGGGTAATAATTTGATAGCTGCTTTAGATAAAAACGATTCCGTAGGAATATTAGATAGTTACTTTCCTGATGCTGATTTTTTTACAGAATTCGAACGCTTTGACAGGCATCTTGAAAAATTAAAACGGCAGGGTACAAAAATTGATTTTGTAAGTGTATGCAGTCCAAATTATTTGCACGATGCTCACATACGTTTTGGATTAAGAATAGGTGCTGATGTTATATGTGAAAAACCCATAGTATTAAATCCCTGGAATATTGATGCTTTGGAAGAAATTGAAAGAGAAACCGGGAACGATGTATTTACTATTTTACAATTAAGATTGCACCCTGCTATTATTGCTTTAAGGGAAAAAATAGCAAATGTGCCGCTATCAAAAAAGCATGAGGTGGAGTTACAATATATTACCTCACGTGGGCATTGGTACCACACAAGTTGGAAAGGTGATGTGACAAAAAGCGGTGGAATAGCAACCAATATTGGAGTACATTTTTTTGATATGCTGATCTGGATATTTGGCGATGTTGTACAAAATAAAGTGACACGGCATAACCACAATACAGCGACAGGATATTTAGAACTTGAAAAGGCAACCATAAACTGGATGCTGAGCATAGATGCAAACACATTACCTCTGGAGGCAAAAGCCACAGGGAAGCGAACTTTTAGAAGATTAATAATTGATGGAGAAGCTTTTGAATTTAGTGATGGCTTTACAGAGTTGCACACACAATCTTATAGGGATATAATTGATAGCAAAGGTTTCGGTTTGAAGGAAACAAAAAAATCAATAGACTTAGTGCATAAAATAAGAACTTCTCAATTTTAAAAAGAATGAGAGAGACAAACAGAAATATATTAATTACAGGAGGAGCGGGTTTTATAGGTTCTCACCTAACGAGATTATTTGTGAATAAATACCCCAGATATTTAATTGTAAATCTTGATAAACTAACTTATGCAGGAAATCTCGAAAACTTAAAGGACATTGAAAAAAAACCAAATTATACTTTTGTAAAAGGAGATATCCAGGATATGGAGCTATTGAAATCCCTTTTTCAAAAATATCAATTTACCGGGGTTTTACATTGTGCTGCGGAGAGCCATGTTGATCGGTCAATCAGTGATCCGTTGGCATTTGTAAAGACTAATGTATTGGGAACAGTTTCTTTATTGCAGGAGGCAAAGGATTCGTGGCAAAATAATAATGGGGAAAAATTATTTTATCATATTTCAACTGATGAAGTTTACGGAAGTCTCGGGGACGAAGGATTTTTTACTGAAGAAACGCCATACGATCCCAGGAGTCCTTATTCAGCATCCAAGGCTTCATCAGACCATTTTGTAAGAGCATTCTATCATACGTATAAATTGCCTGTAATTATTTCTAACTGTTCTAACAACTATGGGCCTTATCACTTTCCAGAAAAATTAATCCCCTTATCGATATACAACATCATCAACAATAAGCCAATACCTGTTTATGGCAAAGGTTTAAATGTGCGTGACTGGCTTTTCGTTGAAGATCACGTACGAGCGATAGACACAATATTTCATCACGGCAAGCCCGGCGAAACTTACAATATTGGTGGTAATAACGAATGGAAAAATATAGACATTATAAAAGAGCTCTGCCGGCAAATGGATGAAAAGCTCGGTCGTGGAAAAGGTACTTCAGAAAAGTTAATAACTTTTGTAAAAGACCGGAAAGGCCATGATCTTCGCTATGCAATTGATGCCGGTAAATTAAAAAATGAATTGGGGTGGCAGCCGTCTCTTCAATTTAAAGAAGGATTGTCAAAAACGATAGAATGGTATTTAAGTAACACTGAATGGTTGAATGATGTTACAAGTGGAGCTTACAAAAGTTATTATGAAAATCAATATGGCAACCAACTCTTAAACACATAAACATTAAATGAAAGGGATAGTATTGGCAGGTGGCAGCGGAACAAGGTTATATCCAATAACTACGGCCATTAGTAAACAGTTAATGCCGATATACGACAAGCCGATGATCTATTACCCGTTAAGCACACTAATGCTTGCGGGAATCAAAGAGATTCTTATCATCACCACGCCGGAAGATCAGCAACAATTTAAACGTTTACTTGGTAGTGGAGAGCAATGGGGATGCTTGTTACAATATGCGGTTCAGGAAAAGCCCAATGGCCTTGCACAGGCATTTGTAATTGGTGAAGATTTTATTGGCACCGATGCGGTGGCTTTGGTGTTAGGTGATAACATTTTTTACGGCAGTGGTTTTTCAAATGTTTTACAAAGTTCTGCCAATCCTGATGGAGCAGTAATTTTTGCTTACCCGGTAAGCGATCCGGAAAGGTATGGCGTTGTTGAGTTTGATAAAGATTTGACAGCCATAAGCATTGAAGAAAAACCCTCCAGGCCAAAATCAAATTATGCTGTTCCCGGGCTATACTTTTATGATAACTCGGTGGTGAATATTGCTAAAAATGTTGCACCCTCTCCACGTGGTGAATATGAAATAACTGATGTAAACCGTAAATACCTTTTAGATAAAAAATTAAAAGTTGCAGTACTCGACAGGGGTTTTGCCTGGCTGGATACTGGCACATTTGAATCGTTGCATGACGCATCAGAATTTGTGAGAGTTATCGAAAAACGGCAGGGGTTTAAAATAGGTTGTCCGGAAGAGATCGCTTTCAGAATGGGGTTTATTGATAAAGAGCAGTTGGCAAACCTGGCAAAGAAGTTTGAAAAAAGCGGGTATGGAGAGTATTTGAAAAATATTGAAAGGTAAAATAGAATTGTGTTTGTTAAGTAAAAACTCTAAACCATTAAAAATTAGAATGGCTATAACTGATAAAAATATTTTCATTACTGGCGGAGCAGGATTTATAGCAAATACTTTAATAAGGAATCTTATTGAAAGCAATAAAATAACTGTGTATGATAATTTCCACAGGGATACTTTATCTGAAAGCGGATATTCCAAACACCCCAATATCAAAATAATAAAGGGCGATGTGTTGGATAAAGAGGCGCTTACGATGGCCATGAAAGGAGCAAATATCGTGGTGCATGCGGCTGGGATAGCTGGTATTGATACCGTAATAAAAGATCCTGTGCATACGATGAATGTAAATATGATCGGCACTGCCAATGCATTGGAAGCTGCAAAAACTAATGAAGTAAAAGGTAGATTCATAGACTTTTCAACTTCTGAAATTTTTGGCTCAATGGCGTATAAATCCGCAGAAGATAGCAATACCGTTTCAGGTTCGGCAGGTGAAGCCCGGTGGGTATATGCAGTTAGTAAATTGGCGGGTGAACATTTGTCTCATGCCTATTTTAAACAATATCATTTACCCGTAGTAACGGTGCGTCCGTTTAATGTATATGGGCCAGGGCAAACAGGCGAGGGTGCATTGCAAGTTTTTATCAAAAAAGCTTTAAAAAATGAAGACATTTATATTAACGGAGATGGCACTCAAATAAGGGCATGGTGTTATGTTGATGACTTTGTTGATTGCCTGATGAGGTGTATAGAAGACGAAAAAGCAGTGGGCGAAAGTTTTAATTTGGGTAACGCCCGGGCGGTGATTACTACTCTCGGTCTGGCTCAGACTATTTGCAGAGTATTAAAATCTGGCTCGCGAATTTTGTTTAGGGAACAGCTTTCCGCCGATATTGAGTTACGCATACCTTCAGTTGAAAAAACTCAAAAAGTTCTGGGCTTCAAAGCAAAAGTGGATTTAGAAGAGGGCATTCTAAAAACGGCTGATTATTTTAAGTCAACAACCTAAGATGGCTACTGATAAATTTATTCCGTTAATGGTGCCGGATATACGGCAAGAGGATATCGAAGCTGTGGTTTCAGTTTTGCAGTCGGGAATGCTTATCCAGGGCCTTAAAGTAGAAGAGCTTGAAAATAATATAGCCCAATACCTGGAGGTAAACTATGCAATAGCTGTTGCTAACGGAACAGCATCTCTTCATTTGGCATTAATAGCAATGGGTATCGGAAAAGGTGATGAAGTAATTGTTCCGGCATTTTCATATATCGCTACAGCCAACGCAATTGAATTAGTAGGGGCTACGCCTATATTTGTAGATATTGATATTAATACATTCAATATTAATATAGACCTCATTGAACGGGCAATTTCAGCAAAAACAAAAGCAATACTACCGGTACATGAATTTGGTCTTGCATGCGACATTGTAAAAGTTTGCGGTCTGGCAAAAAAGTATAATTTATTAATAATTGAAGATGCCGCTTGTGCGTTGGGCGCAAGTGAAAAAGGAAAATTTGCTGGGACGTTTGGAAATGTTGGTTCGTTTTCATTTCATCCACGCAAAGCTGTAACAAGTGGTGAGGGGGGTATGCTGGTAACTAATGATGAAAAATTAGCCAAAAAACTGAGGGTGCTAAGAAATCATGGAATAGAGATGCAAAATGGTAGAATGGAATTTGTAGAAGCAGGATTTAATTACAGGCTTACAGATTTTCAGGCAGCTTTGGTAAATAGTCAGTTCAAAAGGATCTCCACAATTTTAGAATATAAGAATTACCTGGCCACTATTTACTTTGCCAATCTTGAGAATAACAAGCAGTTAAAATTACCCAAGGTTGATGCAGCTAAAGTACATACCTGGCAATCTTTCCATGTGGTATTAGAAGATACCATTAACAGAGATTTCGTGATGGAAAAGCTAAAATTAAATGGTGTTGGAGTGAACTATGGCGCTCAATGCATGCCATATCAAATATTTTATAAAAGGAAATATAATTTAGATTGTGAAAAATTATTTCCTGAAGCGATGAGGGCTTACAAAAAGGGAATAGTATTGCCTTTATATGAAAAGCTTGATGAAAACAATATTAAATTTGTTGTGGAAAAATTAAATAACCTAACTGTCAACCATAAGCTTTTTTAAAATAATTTTCTACTCAAATTATACCAACTAACTTTAAGAGAAAATAACTTTATAAAAGCCAGTGAAAACCATATTAAAATCCATAACAATAACATCCTCAAAAAGAGTTTTAGATGGAAGATGTAAGATTTTAGATAGAAAATATAAACCTGCA
>Ga0268264_10002303_pt1 | contig 16909 bp, 16 predicted proteins | sample KBSSwiS32_FD_190357 | JGI IMG/M metagenome (GOLD analysis project Ga0268264, IMG submission 190357) | Switchgrass rhizosphere microbial communities from Kellogg Biological Station, Michigan, USA - KBS Switchgrass S3-2 (SPAdes) (version 2) | ecosystem: Host-associated > Plants > Roots >...
CGGGCGTTAGCGTGGAGCCTCATCCGGTGTCCTCCTTGTAGGTGGGTGGCTAGCACCCCCAGCCTTCAAGGAGGCCCGGATGAACAACGTGGTGAGGAACTACAGCTAGGGCGTCGCCGCCATCAGCTCGACCCGGTGTCCTCCGGGCGCGACTGCGCGGGCACGGGGTGCGCCCCAGTGCTCGCGGCGGCGTTCCACCTCGAAGCCGCGCTCGCCCAGGTCGGCCACGGCGCGGTCGAAGTCGGCGACGACGACCGCCGTGTGGCCGCGCGGCGGCACCGTCGGCGACTCGGTCGGCATCAGGTGGACTTGCGTCACCTCCCGCTCCAGCCAGGTGTACTCGCGGAGCGTCGCCGGCGGTTCGACTTGCTCGAAGCCAAGCGCCTCCCAGAACTCGACCGAGCGTTCGATCTCGCCCGGCCTCACCTCGATCCCGACGTGGTGCAGCATCAGAACGCCAGCGCCGCGATCAGGGAGGCGCCGACGACGATCGCGGTCGTCCAGGTGACGGCCTCGGCGGTGATCTCCATGTCGAGACCATAGGCGTGGGCGATCACGAGCGAGTTGAGTCCCGACGGCATTGCCGAGAGCAGGCGATAGGCGGCCGGAAGGTCGATCAGCGGCGCCGCCAGCAGCATCAGCAGGCCGGGGACGACTGCAAGCCGGGTGACGATCGTCAGCGCCACCGGGCGGGTCATCGGCGGCGGCATCGGCAGCTCCCCATGCTCGGCGTTCTCGGCCAGGGTCGCGCCGACGGCGAAGAAGCCGATCGGCAGGATCGCGACGATCAGGGCCTGGGAGACGTCGACGAGGGCGTTTGGGGCCAGGGCGCTGGGGGCGAGCAGGCCGGCGATCGCCGCATAGAGCGGCGGGTTGCGGGTGAAGAAGGCGCGGACCCGCTCGCGTGGGCCTTCGCCGGCCTTGGTGCCGAAGGCGGCGCCGACGGCGAAGGCGCCCAGCAGCAGGCAAGGCCCGGTAACGAGCACGTCGTAGAGGACGGCGGTCGAGAGTTGGTCTCTGCCGAGCAGGGCGACGGTCAGCGGATAACCGAGGTAGCCGGTGTTGACGCTGAGCACGGTGCAGACGACGGCTCCGACCTGGAAGCGCGCCAGCTTCAGCACCCGGCTCGCCACCCACCAGGCCAGCAGCGCCCCCAGCGAGGAGGCGACGATGCCGAGCGCCAGGCCGATCCCGTGACTGACGTCGACCGAGCTGGCGGCGATGTTGAAGAAGATCACCGGCGGCAGCAGCACGTAGAGCAGCAGCGTCAGCGAGCGCCGCGCCGCCCGCGCCGCGCCGGCCGGCCAGCGCCGCTCGGATCCGACGCCGACGGCAACGGCCATGACGATCGCGACAGTTGTCAGCAGGACCCCGATCGCGGGACCCTTTCACGGGACCCTCTCCGAGGCATCCAGGCGGCGATATGGTCAGCGCATGGGTGACCAGCCGAAAGCGTTGTCGGCCTCGACGATGTGCGAGGCGTTCCAGATCACGGCGGCCGAGTGGGCGGACACGGCGGCGCTGCGACTCAAGGACACCGACTACGAGGCGAGCTGGGCCGAGTATGCGGAGACCGTGCGCAGGCGCGCCGCCGGGCTCGCGGCACTCGGGGTGAAGCGCGGCGACACGGTCGGCTTCATGCTCGTCAACCGGCCGGCACTGCACCTCACCGACGCCGCCGCGATGCACCTCGGCGCCACCTGCTTCTCGGTCTACAACACTTCATCGCCCGAGCAGGTCGAGTACGTGGTCGCCGACGCCGGCAACCGGGTCCTCGTCACCGAGCAGGCCTTCCTCGACACGGTTCTGGCCGCCCGCGAGCGGGTCGAGAGCCTCGAGCACGTCGTCGTCATCGACGGCGAGGCGCCGGAGGGAACGATCTCGATCGTGGAGCTGGAGGCGATGGGCGACCCCGAGTTCGACTTCGAGGGCGCCTGGCGCGCCGTCGAGCCCGACGACGTTCTCTGCCTGATCTACACCTCGGGGACGACCGGGCCGCCGAAGGGCGTGCAGCTCACCCACGGCAACATGGTCGGCGTCTGGCGCGCCTGCGACCAGATCCGCGTCGTCGAGCCGGGCGGGCGCAGCATCTCCTTCCTGCCCAGCGCCCATATCGCCGACCGCTGGGCGGCGCTCTACGGGCAGATGGTCTTCGGCACCTGCGTCCACTGCTGTCCCAATCCGCGCGAGATGGTCGCCTACTCGATCGAGGTCAAGCCGACCGTCTGGGGCGGCGTGCCGCGTATCTGGGAGAAGTTGAAGGGCGCCCTGGAGGCCGGGATGGCCGCCGAGCAGGACCCCGAGAAAAAGGCAAGGGTCGAAGAGGCGATGGAGGTCGGCCGCCGCCGTGTCGCCGCTTACATGGACGGCGGCGTCCCCGACGAGCTGCAGGCCGAATGGGACAAGGCCGACGAGCAGGTCTTCTCCAAGGTCCGGGAAATGCTCGGCCTCGACGAGGTCGAATCGTTCGTCGTCGGCGCCGCCCCGACGCCGCCCGAGGTGCTCGAGTTCTTCCTCGCGCTCGGGATCGAGATCTGCGAGACGTGGGGGATGTCCGAGACGAGCGCGATCGCCACGCTCAACCCGCCAGGCCGTATTCGCGTCGGCACCGTCGGGCCGCCGATTCCAGACACCGAGCTGAAACTCGCCGACGACGGCGAGGTGCTGATCCGTGGGCCGCAGGTGATGAAGGGCTACCGCAACATGCCCGAGAAGACCGCCGAAGCCCTGGATGACGAGGGCTGGCTGCACAGCGGCGACATCGGCGAATTCGACGAGGCCGGCTACCTGCGGATCGTCGATCGCAAGAAGGAGCTGATCATCAACGCGGCCGGCAAGAACATGTCGCCGGCCAACATCGAGGCGAAGCTGAAGGCGGCCTCGGGCCTGATGGCGCAGGCCGTTGCGATCGGGGACGGCCGCCCGTACAACGTGGCGCTGATCGTCCTCGACCCCGAAACCCTTGCCGCCCGCGGTTCCTCCGGCGAGAACCCGGAGATCGCCGAGGAGATCGCGCAGGCGGTCGAGTCCGCGAACGCCCGCCTCTCCCGCGTCGAGCAGATCAAGCGCTACGAGGTCATCCCCGGCGAGTGGCTCCCGGGTGGCGACGAGCTGACCCCGACGATGAAGCTCAAGCGCCGCCCGATCGAGCGCAAGTACGAAGCGCAGATCGAGGCGCTGTACTCGTAGGCCTTTGACCGCGGGTCCTGGCGACGGGTCACAACAAGCTTTTAGCGCGCCTGCCGCGAGGAGCGGCGTCGTGCAGACGGCGGGACCCGCGGTCGAGCGGTGTGAGCCGCCCCTGCCTCAATGCGAGGCCCACCACGATGTAGGCCAATAGGGTCGGTTCGGCGGGGATGAGCATGTCTGAGGGTCCTAGGCACAGCGGAAACGTTTGCCCCTTAAGGATCCCCGAACGACCAACCCCCTTCGTCACATCCCCGTCCTAGAGCCAAAAACGACGGCCCAGAGTTGGGTGACTTGTAGCCGGAGTGCTCGCAGGGCAGGTCGTACATGAGCAGGTGGGCGGACCTGGCCCATCGGCCCTGACCGCTGGGCCACCTGAGCGGCCGCCAGGGCCGCTTGGACGTACCCAAACTCGAAGAACTCACGCTACTCCGTGCCCCCCGGGCACTCGGTCACCGGCCGCTGCGAAAGTTTCGCCAATTGCGTAGCAGGCCGATGATCGCGTGGCACAGGACGACCACGGCGAGCAGGATCGACAGGACCGCCATCGCGAAGACGTAAAAGCCGGGCGGATTCCCTAGGAGGAGGGGGACCAGGCTGAGGGCATAGGGCGACCTTGAAAACATCAGGCTGCCCTGCTCCGCAGGATGGAGTCCCAACCCGATCCTGTCAAGGGAATGAGAATTCTTAGCGGGCCGTTGGCCGCCCAGCCAGTCCCGGTGAGCGACTTCGACCTCGGAGCCTTGACTGACCATGTCGAAGATCGTTCCGGGCCGCGCGTCACGCTTGGGCGACATTCGGGGGACAGGTGGACGGGATCGGGGGGCTCGCGCGACGACTGCCCGATGGGGCTCTAGAACAGCGCTGCGCCGGCGTGCTGGGCGAACTCGACCAGCGGCTGGGGGATGACGCCGAAGAAGATCGTCGCCGCGGCGGCGAGCAGAGCTGGGGCGACGAGGTACCAACGGCGTCCGGCGTCGGGATCGATCGGGTCGGCCTCTGGGGAGGCGCCGGCGATCGCCGGGACGGCGTCGGCGTCGGGGCGCATCCACATCGCGGCGACGACGCGCAGGTAGTAGGCGAGGGAGATCATCGTGCCGACGGCGATGAAGACGGCGAGCCAGGTGTAGTCGCCTTCGATCAGGGCCTCGATCAGGTAGAGCTTGCCGATGAAGCCGACGGTCGCCGGCAAGCCGGCGAGGCCGAGCATCGAGATCGTCAGCGGCCAGGCGAGCCAGGGGCGCTCGGCGCCGAGGCCGCGCACCGCGGCGATGTGGTCGCCGTAGTGCGTCTCGCGCTCGCGGGCGACGACGACGGCGAAAGCGGCCAGGTTCATGAAGGCGTAGCCGGCCAGGTAGAAGATGAGAGCGTTGACCCCAGCCTCGCTGGCGACGACGAGGCCGCCGAGGATGTAGCCGGCCTGGGCGATGCCGGAGTAGCCGAGCAGCCGCTTGAGCGAGTCCTGGCCAAGGGCGCCGATGTTGCCGACGACGATCGAGATCGCGGCGAGCACGGCGAGCGCCGGCTGCCACTCGCTCGCCTGCGGCGCCAGCGCCACGTCGAAGAAGCGGACGAAGACGGCGAAGGCCGCCGCCTTGGTCGCCACCGCCATGAAGCCGGTGATCGGCGTCGGCGCCCCCTCGTAGACGTCGGGCGTCCACTGGTGGAAGGGAGCGACTGAGGTCTTGAAGGCGAGGCCGACCGCGGTGAGGCCGATGCCGACGAGGACGAGCGGGTCGCCGAGCACGCCCTTCTGCGAGATGCCGTCGGCGATCCCGGCGAAGGCGGTCGAGCCCGAGCCGCCGTAGAGCAGGGCCATCCCGTAGAGCAGCGTCGCCGAGCCGAGCGAGCCGACGATCAGATACTTCAACCCCGACTCGAGCGAGCGCTCGCGGCGCAGGTTGGCGGCGCAGAGGATGTAGAGGGGGATCGAGAGCGTCTCGATCGCGACGAAGAAGGTGACGAGGTTGGTCGCCTGCGCCAGCAGCACCATTCCCAGGACAGAACCGAGCAGCAGCGCGTGGTACTCGCCCGAGCCGGCCTGCTCAGCCGCCGGCTCGCCGATCGAGAAGAGGACGGCGAAGGCGGCGGTGAGGATCGCGATCAAGGAGATCGCGATCGCCAGGTCGTCGAGGCGCATGGCGCCGGATACGAGCGAGGTCGAATCGCTCCACTGCCAGACCAGGAGCCCGGCGGTCACGCCCAAGGTCAACAAGCTCAAGAAAGGCGCAGTCCGTCGCAGCGGCTTGAACACGGCGGTCAGCAGGACGACGCAGAGGCCGACGGTCAGCGCCAGGACAGGCGACAGCGCTCCGTAATCGATGCTTGGCGCGTGGAAATTCATTGGCTAGATCCGTTTCGCGAAGGGGACATCGGGGGGGCTTCCCAAAACACTGAGCAGGCATCGCCACCGGCGCATGCGAGAGGCGATTTCCAACTCGTGCGAGCCTGCGTTTTGGGAGGCCCCCCCGAGGACGCCTCAACCGTTGCCGCCACGGATCTGGCCACTGAGCCATCGGTCCGCTTCAGGATCAGCTGCGGATACAGCGCCAGGCCCAGGATGCAGAGCACCAGCGGCACCAGCACCACCCCGTCCCGCCACCCGATCTCCCGCGACACGACCCCGCTGGCCACCCGGTTGTGCATCGTCCGCTGGTAGAGGCGCAGTGCGTAGTAGGCCGCCATCGCGACGCCGCTGATCGCGACGATCGCGAAGACGATCTTCGAGTCGAAGAGGCCGTTGAGGATGTAGAACTCGCCGACGAAGTTGGCCGAGCCCGGCATCGCCAGCGTCGCCAGGGTGACGATCAGGAAGAGCGCCGCGAGCACCGGCGCCCGCGTCCCCATCCCGCCCATCTCGCGCAGGTCCTCGGTTCCCGAGCGCTCGGCGAGGATCGCGACGATGACGAAGAGCGGCGCGACGACGAGGCCGTGGTTGACCATCTGCAGCACGGCGCCGTCGGCGCCGTCGGAGCTGAGGGCGAAGATGCCGGCGGTGATGAAGCCGAGCTGCGCCACCGAGGAGTAGCCGGCGACGAGCCGCACGTTCGTCTGCGTGAAGGCCATCACCGAGCCGTAGAGGATCGAGGCCAGCGCGATGACCAGGATCACCTCCTGGAATTCGACCGCCGCGTCGGGGAAGACCGGCAGCACCACGCGCAGGAAGCCGTAGGCGCCGACCTTCGCCAGCACGCCCGAGAAGACCGCCAGCACCGGCAGCGGCGCCGCCCGGTAGGCGTCCGGCATCCAGCCGTGCAGGAGGAAGGCCGGCATCTTGACCAGGAAGGCGGCGGCGAAGAACCAGAAGATCCAGCGCTGGCTGCCCTCGCCGATCGGGTGCTTGGCCAGCTCGGCGATCGAGAAGGTGACGTGGCCGCCGTCGGCGGCGATGATCGCGGTCGCGATCGCCCCGACCAGCATCAGCAGCGAGCCGATCAGCGTGTAGACGATCATCTTCAGCGTCGCCGCCGATGCGGTCGGCCCGTCCTCTCGGTCGCTGCCCCAGGCGCCGAAGAGGAAGTAGAACGGGACCAGCATCAGGTCGAAGAAGAGGACGAAGAGCAGCAGGTCCTGGGCGACGAAGGCGCCCAGCGTCGCCGTCTCGCCGAGCAGCATCATCAGGAAGAAGAGGTGGGGGCGCTCCTGCTCGCGGAAGGCGGCGAAAGCCGTCCCCGCCGTCCACAGCACCGCGGTCAGCAGGACGAGGAAAACGTTGAGCCCGTCTAGCCCGAGGCTGTAGTCGACGCCGAGGCCGGGGATCCAGCTGACGTCGACCGTGTCCTGCAGGCCCGGCGCGCCCGAGTCGAAGCCGGCGAGCAGCGCGACCGCGATCGCCAGGGCGACGGCCGCGCCCAGCGTCGCCCACCAGCCGGCGAGCCGCCGCGGCAGGAAGAGGCCGGCGAGGCCGAAGGCGAGCGGTGTCCAGAGCAGCGAGTTGATCATGAGCTGCTCAGCAGGAAATAGAGGGCGAGGCCGGCGAAGCCGACGATCAGCAGCAGCGCGTAGCCGCGCACGTAGCCGCTCTGCACGATGCGGACGAGGCGGCCGCCGCCGCCGACCACGTCCTCGGTGCCGATCACGAGCCCGTCGACGACGAGGCGCTCGAAGGTCCGGTTGGCGAAGCGGCCGATTGCCAGTGCCGGGCGGACGACGAGGAGGTCGATCCCCTCGTCGAAGTACCACTTGTCGAGGCAGAGCAGGTAGACCGGTCGCAGCCGCTCGCGGAAGAGCGCCGGCAGCTCCGGCTGGCGCACCCAGAGCAGCCAGGCGGTGGCGATGCCGAGGATCGAGATCAGGCCGCCGATCGCCAGCCCGCGCCACTCGGCGCCGACGCTCGGGTGGACCTCGCTGAGCGGCGAGTTGGCAAAGGCCGGGTCGAGGAACTTGAAGAGCACATCGGTGACGCCGGGAATTTGGATGAGGCCGGCGAACAGCGCGCCGAACCCGAGCACGGCCATCGCCACCGCCATCGGCTTCGACTGCTCGGCGATGTGGTGGTGGGCGCCGGGGAAGCCGACCTCGGTGTCCTCCTCCTCTTCGGTCGCCGGGTTGATCGGCGGCCCGTGGTACAGCTCGTCGCTCTCGATCAGGTGCTCGGCCTCGGGGCAGGGGTCGCCGGGCAGCACCCGGAAGACCAGCCGGAAGGTGTAGATCGCGGTGAGGAAGGCGCCGACGTAGCCGCCGATCGCCATCCACGTGTACATCCCGCCGCGCGCCTCGGCGAAGGCGAGGATCGAGTCCTTCGAGAAGAAGCCGGAGGTGAGCGGGAAGGCCGCCAGCGCCAGGCTGCCGATCAGGAAGAGGACGGAAGTGAAGCGCATCGCTTTCCAGAAGCCGCTCATCCGGTCGATGTCCTGGCGGTTCGCCATCGCCGAGATGATCGAGCCGGCCGCCATGAAGAGCAGCGCCTTGAAGAAGGCGTGCGTCATCAGGTGGAAGAGCCCCTGGGCGTAGGCGCCGATCGAGACGCCCATCACCATGTAGCCGATCTGGCTCATCGTCGAGTAGGCGATCGCCCGCTTCAGGTCGGTCTGGGCGATCGCGATCGTGCCCGCGACGAGCAGCGTCGCCAGGCCGGTGAAGGCGGCGATGTCGGCCGCGGTGGGAGCCAGCACGAAGAGCACGTGGGTGCGGGCGATCAGGTAGACGCCGGCCGTCACCATCGTCGCCGCGTGGATCAGCGATGAGACCGGCGTCGGCCCCTCCATCGCGTCGGGAAGCCAGGTGTGGAGCGGCAGCTGCGCCGACTTGGCGAAGGCGCCGACCAGCAGCAGCAGGCAGATCGCGGTCACCGTCCACTCGTTGGTGCTGAAGACCTCGGGCGCCTTGGCGAAGACGGCGCCGTAGTCGAAGGTTCCCAGTTCGCGGAAGATGAGGAAGGCGGCGAGGACGAGGCCGATGTCGCCGACGACGTTGATCACGAAGGCCTTCATCCCGGCCCTGGTCGCCGTCGTGCGCCGGTACCAGAAGCTGATCAGCGCGTAGGAGGCGAAGCCGACGAAGGCCCAGCCGACGATCAACAGCACGAAGTTGCCGGCGAGGACGAGCAGCAGCATCGAGAAGACGAAGAAGTTGAGGTAGCTGAAGAAGCGGTGGTAGCCCTCGTCGGACTGCATGTAGCCGAACGAGTAGAGGTGGATCAGGGTCGAGACGCCGGTGACGACGAGGACCATGAAGGTCGAGAGCTGGTCGACGTAGATACCGAGCTTTATGTCGAGGCCGGCGACGCTGGCGTAGTCCCAGAGCGAGGAGGCGTGGTGGCGCGCGTCCGGGTCCTGGCCGAGCAGGTTGGCGAGCATCGCGACGCCGCAGGCGAAGGCGAGCCCGATCGGGGCCGTGCCGACGATGCCGGCGGCGCGGGCGGGGATCGCGCGGAAGCCGAGCGCGATCGAGATCGAGCCGAGCAGGGGGAGGAGCAGGACCAGCCAGGCCCAGGTTGTGGCGCTCATCCCCTGAGCTCCCTGAGCGCATCCACGTCGAGCGGCAGCTTGCGGCGGAACAGCGCCACGATCAGCCCTAGGCCGACCACGACCTCACAGGCGGCCACCACCATGACGACGATCGCGAACACCTGTCCCTGCTGGTTCCCCACCATCCGGCTGAACGCGACCAGCGCCAGGTTGCCGGCATTGAGCATCAGCTCTAGACACAGGAGAATGACTATGGGGCTCCGTCTGACGAGGATCCCCATCGCTCCTACCGCGAACAGCAGACTGGACAGCACCACGTACCACTCGACGTTCATGCCTCACCTCGCCTGCCGGCCAGGACCACGGCGCCGACCGCGGCGAGCAGCAGCAGGATCGACGAGGCCTCGAAGGGCAGCAGGAATCGTTCGAGGAGCAGCTTGCCTATCCCAGCGGGGTCGCCAAACCCAGCCTGCACCTCGGGTCCCTGTGTGCTCAGGGCGGTGAGGGAGGAGCCGAGGACGGCGATGGAGAGCTCGACGAAGAGGGCGGCGCCGAGCAGCGGGGCGAGGAAGCGCTGGCCCGGGATCGGGTCGAAGGCCGGTTCGGTTTCGCCGCCGACGTAGGCGACGACGAAGGCATAGAGCACCATCACCGCGCCGGCGTAGACGACGACCTGGGCGGCGGCGACGAAGGCCGACTCGAGCAGGAGGAAGAGGACTGCCAGCGAGAAGAGGTGAACGATCAGCGCCAGCACGCCGTAGAAGGGGTTGCGCAGGGCGACGACGCCGATTGCGCCCCCGAGGGCGCCAAGCGCGGCGGCAAAGAAGAGGACCGCTTCCACTAGCGATCCCCCCTGCGCGCGTTGACGGCACCCCGATGGAGTGGTTGGATGGTCGGGCAGGTAACTGAGGCGCTGGAAACGGAGGCTGGATGGACACCTATGTGATTCGCCGACGGAACGGTTGGAAGACGCCGGAAGAGCTTCAGGAGGCGGCGGCCACGTCCCGTCGCATCGGCGACGAGGAGATGTCGGACGACATCCGCTGGATCCGCAGCTACGTCGTCAGCGAGGAGGGCGGTGCGCTGGGCACGGTCTGCATCTACCAGGCAAGCAGCCCCGAGGCGATCCGGGACCACGCCGGCCGCGTGGGTATGCCGGCCGACGAGATCACCCTGGTCGCCGATACGGTCCTGGTCCGGCCCGACCCGGAGTAGGGCGGCGGCGCTCATTCGCCCTCGCTCCGCAGCGGCGTCCGCTCGATCGGCTCGGCGAGCAGCATCTCCTTGGTGAAGATCAGGTCGTCGCGGTCGTAGTCGGCAATCTCGTAGTCGTGCCCCATCGTGATCGCGTCGAAGGGACAGGCGATCTCGCAGTAGCCGCAGAAGATGCAGCGCGAGAGGTTGATCTCGTAGACGGCGGCGTAGCGCTCGCCGGCCGAGACCCGTTCGCCTGGGATGTTCTCGGCGGCGACGACGCGGATGCAATCGGCGGGGCAGGCGGCGGCGCAGAGCGAGCAGCCGACGCACTTCTCGAGTCCCGTGTCCTCGAACTTGTGCAGCTTGTGGCGGCCGCGGAAGCGCGGGTAGACGGGCGTCTTCTCCTCGGGGTACTCGATCGTCAGCGGGCCCTCGACCAGGCGCGCCATCGTCGTCTTTAGCCCACGCAGCGTCTCGCCGAAGGCGCGGTAGGCGCCACCGACGCCACCCGGCTCCGGCCCGCGCTGCACCTCGACCACGTCCTGGTCCTTCAGGTAGGGGAACTCAGTCACGCCCAACCCCCCTCTCGGTCGAAACGCGTTTCCAATGCATAGGAACGGATATGCGTTACGACCTTCATGTTGTGACCACCAGGACGGCCGTAACGAGGACGTTGAGGGTGGCGAGTGGCAGCAGCACCTTCCAGCCGAGGCTCATCAGCTGGTCGTAGCGCAGGCGCGGCAGCGTCGCCCGCACCCAGATGAAGACGAGGACGAGGCCGAGCATCTTGGCCAGCATCCAGATTGGGTCGAGCCAGCCGGGACCGGGGCCCATCCAGCCGCCGAGGAACATCGCCGCGGCGACGCCGCAGACGACGAGGATCTCCATGTATTCGACCAGCAGGAAGCTGCCGAAGCGCATGCCGCCGTACTCGGTCATGAAGCCCTGCACGAGTTCGGCGTCGGCCTCGGGCATGTCGAACGGCGTGCGGTTGGTCTCGGCGAAGCCGGCCAGCATGAAGATCAGGAAGCCGACGAACTGGGGGACGACGAACCAGAGGTTGCCCTGCGCTTCGACGATGTCGACCAGCGAGAGCGAGCCGCCCATCATGATCACGCCGAGCAGGGCCAGGCCCATCGCCACCTCGTAGGAGATCAGCTGCGCGGCGCCGCGCATCGCCCCCAGCAGGCTGTACTTCGAGCCCGAGGACCAGCCGCCGAGCAGCAGCCCGTAGAAGGCGATCGAGCCGACGGCGAAGAAGTAGAGGATGCCGATCGGGACGTCGATCCCATAGAGGCCGACCCCGTCCTGCACGTTGCCCCAGGGGATGATCGCCAGCGCCAGGACTCCTGAGAGAACTGGCAGCAGCGGTCCGAGGATGAACAGCGTCGGAATCGCGTTCGCCGGCCGGAACGACTCCTTGGAGATCAGCTTGCCGACGTCGGCAAGCGGTTGCAGCAGGCCGAAGGGCCCCACCCGGTTCGGCCCGTAGCGGTGCTGGAAGCGCCCGATCAGCTTCCGCTCGAGCACGGTCATCAGCGGCAGGATTCCGAAGATCACGGCGAAGATGACGAGGCTCTTGACGACCATGATCCAGGTCGCTTCGACGAACTGGGTGTCGGCGAGCGGCAGCATCAGCGGGCGGCATCCTTCTCGATCCGCACGGAGACCGGCGCGCCGTTGAGCAGCGCGTTCGCGTTGCCCTCGGCGACGCCCTCGAGCATGAGGCAGGTCCCCTCGGGCACGCGTTCCTTGATTGCCACGCGGGCGCGCACGCTGCTGCCGTTCTGCGACACCGTCACGTCGTCACCAGCTTTGAGCCCAAGATGCTCCGCGTCGGCCAAGGACAGCTCAACCCTTTGCTGTGGAGCCAGGAACCTCAACGGCGGGTTCAGCTCGGTGATCGGACCGGCCCAGAGATCTCGGTAGGTGCCGAGGCGGAGGGGCGCCGTCGGCACTCCCTCCTCACTCGCAACTCGTCGTTGTTGAGTTGGACTGCTGTCGCCGCTAGGGGGTTCCTCCTCCCGCGCAAAACGTTCGGAGGGAGAACCGACGTCCCCCTCCCCGGGTCCCGGCACAGCCGCGGCAGCTTCCGTTTCCTGCCAGCGGATTCCCCTACCTGCAATGTCTGAGTCCGTGATGCCGGAGTAGAACGGGACGGCCGTGGTGAGCGCAGCGAAAGCAGAGGGCTGGGAGCTGATGTCGGTGTCGTGTCCCAGGGCAAGAGACAGCTCTGCCAGGACGCCCCAGTTCGGACGAATGTCGCCGGGGCGGGAGGCGGCGGGGCGGACGCGCTGGAGACGGCCGTCAGGGTGCGTGACCGTGCCGTCTTTCTCGGCGTGCGTCTCGAGCGGGAAGACGACGTCGGCCATCGCGGTGGTCGCGGTCTCGAAGGTCGAGAAGGCGACGACGTGGTCGGCTTTGGCGAGGGCGTTCTTCCAGGCCTCGGTGTCGGGGAAGTCGCGCAGCGGGTCGACGCCGAATAGCAACAGCGTCTTCAGCTCACCTGATTCGAGGGAGGCGCGGATGGCCTCTGTGTCCTTACCTGCAGCAGTTGTCGTGAGCCCCGGACCGGCGTCGGGCAGGCAGCCGGCCTCGCGCAGGCCGCGGGCGTTGGCGAGCTCGGGGACTTCGAGCAGACCTGAGCCGTCCGTTCCCGCGAGCTCGAGAGCTCCTGCCAGATCGAGCAGGGCGGCCACGGCGCCATCGCCCTCACGGGCGACGCGGTCGCCCCAGACGACGACGACCGAATCGGCGGCCTTCAAGGTCGAGGCGATCTCCGAGCCACCCTCGCTACGCAGATTGCCTGCCAACTCGGTGAGGAAGGCGCCGGCGCCACCGGGCGTGTAGCGCGCAACCGCGACAGCGCCGCCGTCGAGTGCCGTTGGCCCTTCTGTCGCGACGACGAGCTTGGCCCCGTTGCGGCGGATCGCCTTGCGAATTCGCAGGTCGAGGATCGGGCTCGAATGAAGCGGGTCGGTGCCGACGACGAGGATCGCGCCGGCCGCGTCGATGTCGCGGACCTTGGCCGAGAACTCCGGCGCGGCGAGTTGCAGCAGCGCGTCGCGCCCCGGTCCCCGCGACGGCCGCGAGTCGACGTGCGGCGAGCCGAGCGCCTCCCGCACGATGCGCTGGACCAGGTAGCCCTCCTCGTTGGAGGCGTCGCCGACGATCGCCGCGGTCTGGGAGTCGCCGGCCTTCAGCGCCGCGGCCGCTCTGGCGATCGTCTCCTCCCAGCTCGCCTCGACGCCGCCGCGCAGGCGCGGGCCGCGGATGCGCTCGGGCGCGTCGAACATCTCGAAGCCGTAGCGGCCGCGGTCGCAGAGCCAGCCGTCGTCGACCTCGAGGTTGTCGCGGGCGACGACGCGCTTCACCCGCTCGTCGCGGACGGTGAAGCTGACGTTGCACTGGCTCGGGCAGAGCGTGCAGACCGAGCCGCCCTGCTCGATGTCCCAGGGCCGGGCGCGGAAGCGGTAGGTGTAGCTGGTCAGCGCCCCGACCGGGCAGAGGTCGGTGATGTTGCCGTGGAAGGGCGCGACGTAGGGGCGGTCGTCGAAGGTGCCGACGAAGGTGCGGTCGCCGCGCTCGAGCAGCTGCAGCTGCTCGTCCTCGGCCACCTCCTGGCTGAAGCGCACGCAGCGGTAGCAGAGGATGCAGCGCTCGCGGTCGATCGCGACCAGCGGCGAGAGCTCGATCGGCTTCTCGAAGTGGCGCTTGTCATCGGTCATCCGGCTCTTGCCCGGGCCCCAGCCCATCGAGATGTCCTGCAGCGGGCACTCGCCGCCCTTGTCGCAGACCGGGCAGTCGAGCGGGTGGTTGACGAGCAGGAACTCGACCACGGCGCTCTGCGCGTGCTTGACCTGGTCGGTCCGCGTGTGGACGACCATGCCGTCGCGCACCGGCGTCGAGCAGGAGGTCTGCAGCTTCGGGATCCCCTCGATCTCGACCAGGCACATGCGGCAGGCGCCGACCGGGTCGCCGAGCTTCGGCTCGTAGCAGAAGACGGGGATCTCGACGTCACCCCGCTTGGCGGCGTCGTGGAGCATCTCGCCCTCGGTCGCGCTCACCTCGCGCCCGTCGACGATCAGCGTGACCTCCCTGCCCTTCGGGTTCATGCGGCCCCCGTTGGTGCGCGGACCGCCGCCCCCGGACGCGGGAGCCCAGCCGGATCCATATGTGATTCCTCCGGCTGGGCGGGAGCAGAGGAGGCGGCGGTTATGACCGCCTCGAACTCGTCGCGGAACTTGCGCACCATCGCCCCGACCGGCATCGCCATCGAGTCGCCGAGCACGCAGAGGCAGTGGCCGATGATGTTCTCCTGCACCGAGGCGACTATGTCGAGGTCCATCGGCGTCGCCTCGCCGCGCACGACCCGTTCGAGCATCTTCACCGTCCAGTTGGTGCCCTCGCGACAGGGGGTGCACTTGCCGCAGGACTCGTGGTGGTAGAAGCGCGCCGTGCGCAGCGCCATGTGCGGGATCGAGACGCTGTCGTCGGCGACGATGATCGAGCCCGAGCCGAGCATCGAACCGGCCTCGGCCATCGCCTCGAACGAGTAGGGGAGGTCGAGTCCCTCCTCGGCGGTGAGGACCGGGGAGGAGGAGCCGCCGGGATAGAAGGCCTTCACCTCGCGCCCCTCCAACGGGCCGCCGGCCAGCTCCATGATCAGCTCGCGGGTCGGTATTCCCAGCTCGACCTCGTAGTTGCCCGGCCGCCGCACGCAGCCGGAGACCGAGACGACCTTGGTACCGGGGGACTGCTCGGTGCCGAAGCCCTTGAACCACTCCGCCCCGTGGGCGACGATGTGCGGCACGTTCGACAGCGTCTCGACGTTGTTGATCAGGGTCGGGCCGCCGTAGAGGCCCTGCACCGCCGGGAAGGGAGGCTTCAGCCGCGGGTTGCCGCGCTTGCCCTCGAGCGCGTCGAGCAGCGCCGTCTCCTCGCCGCAGATGTAGGCGCCGGCGCCGCGGTGGACGACCAGCTCGAGGTCGCGGCGGCTGCCGAGGATGTCCTTGCCCAGGTAACCCGCCTCGTAGGCTTCGGCCACCGCGGCGTCGAGGACGTCGGCCTGCGAGTCGTACTCGCCGCGGATGAAGATGAAGGCGTGGCCGGCGCCTGCGGCGAGGGCCGCGATCGCGATCCCCTCGACCAGCTGGTGCGGGTTGCGCTGCATCAGCTCGCGGTCCTTGAAGGCGCCGGGCTCTGACTCGTCGGCGTTGCAGCAGAGGTACTTGTCGACGCCTCCGCCGCGCGGCAGGAAGGAGGCCTTCTTGCCCATCGAGAAGCCGGCGCCGCCGCGCCCGCGCAGGCCGGAGTCTTCGAGCTCCTCGAGCAGCTCGTCGGCCTCCATCTGCTTGTAGGCCTTCTCCAGCGACGCGTAGCCGCCGTAGCCCTTGTAGCCGGCGAGCGTGCGCAGCGCCGGGTCTTCGGCGTTCTTCAACAGCAGCCGTGTCTCAGGCACCGGGACCTCCCGGCAGCGGTCGCTTCTCCAGTGCCTTCTCGGGCAGGACGTCGGCGCCGGCGCGCAGCTGCTCGATCGCGGTCGCCGCCTCGTTCGCATCCAGCGGTCCGAAGTAGCGCTCGTCGATCGAGGCCATCGGCGCGATGTCGCAGGCGCCCAGGCACTCGAAGCCGGTGACGAAGAAGTCCGGGTCCTCGTCGGCGGCCTCGCGGAAGGCGGCGAGCAGCTCGTCGCCGCCTCGCATCCAGCAGCTGATGTTGGTGCAGACCGCGACCTTGTGGGTGCCGACCGGATCGGTGTGCAGCAGGTCGTAGAAGCTGGCGACGGACTCGAGGTAGGCGGGCGTCACCCGCATCACCGCGGCCGCTTGCCGGATGCCCTCAGGCGTGCACCAGCCGTAGAGCCGCTGCACCGCCCAGAGCGCCGGGATCGAGGCCGATTTGCGGTCGGGGTAGCGCGACATCAGCTCTTCGATCCGCTCGCGCAGCTCGTCCGGGCAGTCGACCTCGTGCAGCTCGGGAACTGCCTCGGACGCACGATCCGGCACCCGCCCCTCGGTGACCGCGCGATCCACCGGCAGGTCGGGATTGTCGACGCCGATGCCGTCGACGGGGTTCACCGGTCGACCCCACCGAGGATCGGGTCGAGCATCCCCAACGAGCAGATCATGTCGGCGATGTAGCTCCCCACCGACATGTCCTTGAACGCCTGCAGGTTGACGAAGGACGGATCCCGGAAATGCACCCGCGCCGGCTTCGCCGAGCCGTCGGCGAGGACGAAGCAGCCGAGCTCGCCGCGCGGCGACTCGATCGCATAGTAGATCTCGCCCGACCCGACCCGGTAGCCCTCGGTGACGAGCTTGAAGTGGTGGATCAGCGACTCCATCGAGGTCGAGAGCTCCGAGCGCGGCGGCAGCACGTACTTGCGGTCGTCGGCGATGAAGGGGCCTTCCGGCAGTCCGTCGAGCGCCTGCTCGACGATCCGCGTCGACTCGACCATCTCCGCCACCCGCACCCGGTAGCGGTCGTAGTTGTCGCCGACCGTGCCGACCGGGACCTTGAAGTCCATCTCCGGGTAGGCGAGGTAGTCGAAGGCCTTGCGCAGGTCCCAGGGCTCGCCGGCGGCGCGCAGCAGCGGCCCGGTAACGCCGAGCTCG
>Ga0268264_10002307_pt1 | contig 16875 bp, 13 predicted proteins | sample KBSSwiS32_FD_190357 | JGI IMG/M metagenome (GOLD analysis project Ga0268264, IMG submission 190357) | Switchgrass rhizosphere microbial communities from Kellogg Biological Station, Michigan, USA - KBS Switchgrass S3-2 (SPAdes) (version 2) | ecosystem: Host-associated > Plants > Roots >...
CGTCGACTTCGATTTCCGCTGCGTTGGGCATGGCGCTCGCCGCGAAGCTGAAAGGCGAGGACCGGCACGTCGTTGCGGTCATCGGCGACGGCGCGATGAGCGCCGGCATGGCGTTCGAAGCGCTCAACAATGCGCAGGGCGCAAACCTCCTGGTGATTCTCAACGACAACGAGATGTCGATTTCGGAGCCGGTCGGCGCGTTCAACAACTATCTCGCGAAGATCCTGTCGGGCCGCCTGTACAACACGGTGCGCCGCGGCGGCAAGGAAGTATTGGCGAAGCTGCCCCCGGTACACGATCTCGCCAGGCGTGCGGAAGAGCACATGAAGGGCATGGTGCTGCCCGGCACGCTGTTCGAGGAGTTCGGGTTCAACTACATCGGCCCGATCGACGGTCATGACCTCGACACGCTGACGCGAACGCTTGCCAACGTGCGCGCGCTGCCGGGTCCGCAGTTCCTGCACGTGATCACGAAAAAGGGCTACGGCTACCCCAAGGCCGAAGAGGATCCGATCCTCTATCACGGCGTCACCAAGTTCGATCCGGCCGTCGGACTGACGCCCAAGGCTTCGGCGAAGCCGACGTATACGCAGGTCTTCGGCGACTGGCTGTGCGACATGGCGGCGCGCGACGAACGCGTGGTCGGCATCACGCCGGCGATGCGCGAAGGCTCGGGGCTCGTGCGATTTTCCCAGGAGTTCCCCGCACGGTATTTCGACGTGGGCATCGCCGAGCAACACGCGGTGACCTTCGCCGCCGGGCTCGCGTGCGAAGGCATGCGCCCCGTGGTCGCCATCTATTCGACGTTCCTGCAGCGCGCGTACGATCAGCTCATCCACGACGTCGCGCTGCAGAATCTGCCGGTCGTGTTCGCGATCGATCGCGCGGGTATTGTCGGCGCCGACGGTGCAACGCACATCGGCGCGTACGACATTTCGTACTTGCGTTGCCTGCCCAACATGACCGTGATGACGCCGTCGGACGAGAACGAATGCCGGCAGATGCTCTACACGGCGATGACGCTGGCTTCGCCCGCCGCGGTCCGCTATCCCCGCGGCGCCGGGCCCGGCGTAGCGGTCGATGCGGCCATGCACGCGATTCCCGTGGGCAAGGGCGAGATCCGCCGCGAGGGCAAGCGCCGCACGCAACGCATCGCGATCCTCGCCTTCGGACCGATGCTGCATCCGGCGCTCGCCGCTGCCGAGGAGCTCGACGCGACGGTGGCCAATATGCGCTTCGTGAAGCCGCTCGATGTGGAGCTCGCGATCAATCTGGCCCGCGACCACGATGCGTTGGTGACGATCGAGGAGAATGTAGTTGCCGGCGGCGCGGGCAGCGCCGTCGCGCAGGCGTTTGCGGAGGCGGCAGTGACGGTACCGGTGCTTCACCTCGGGTTGCCCGATCGCACCATCGACCACGGCGATCCGGCATTTCTGCTGGCGCATGTCGGCCTCGACGCCAAGGGCATTGCCGCGTCCATCCAGGCGCACTTTGCCGATCGTCTCGGGAAACGCAGGGTAAAACCTGCGGCGTGATGTTTTGAACCCCACGCTTGCGGCTGACGCCGTTGCGCTGCCCCCTGGGGGGCTACGCGCGCCTTGGGGCGGCCCGGCGGCGCTCGAAACTTGCAATTCAGCCCATCCGCTACAATAACTACGCCATGAACAAGCCCGAACAACCCGGTTTCCTGATGCCCATTCCCGACATGCAATCGGGGACGGACGAGCGCCACCTTGCGATCGACCAGGTCGGTATCCGCGGGCTCAAGTATCCGTTCACGTTCGCCGATCGCGACGGCGTGGCCCAGCCCACGATTGCCGTCGCCAACGTGTATGTCGCGTTGGCCGAGGATCGCAAGGGCACGCACATGTCGCGGCTCGTCATGCTGCTCGAGGAGCGTTCGGCGCCCGGCGCGCCGCCGCTCACGGTGGCGGGTATCGGCGACTTGCTCGACGATCTGGTGCTGCGCCTCGATGCGCCCGGTGGCCGCGTCGAGCTGGCGTTTCCGTTCTTCGTGCGCAAGACGGCGCCGGTGTCGGGTGTCGCGAGCCTCCTCGACTACGCGGTCACGCTGACTGGCGAATTGAGCGGAGGCCGGTACCTCAACACCGTGACGGTTGCGGTGCCGGTGACGTCGCTGTGCCCGTGCTCCAAGGAAATCGCCGATTACGGCGCGCACAACCAGCGGTCGCTGATCACGATCACCGTGCGGCCCAACGCCCCGGTGTTCGTCCAGGAACTGTTGCGCGTCGCCGAAGAAGAGGCGTCGTGCGAGCTGTATGGTCTCCTGAAGCGCGCCGACGAAAAGTACGTCACCGAACGCGCGTACGACAACCCGCGGTTCGTCGAGGATCTGGTCCGCGGCGTCGCCGCGCGACTGGCCGCGGATCCGCGCTTCGACGCATACAGCGTCGAGGCCGAGAATTTCGAGTCGATCCACAACCACTCGGCCTACGCGCGAATCGCGCGGGGGCTCTAGGTTGCGATCGATCCACAAGAGCGGCGACGCGCGCATTGCGCGCGGCATCTGATCGATCGCAGTCCGTCGGTTGACCGCGTCACTCGTCGCGGCTTTGCCGCAGCTCGTCGCGGCCGTTGCAGGCGGGCCCGGTCCGCGCGCCTACAATTCCCTTACCGATGATCGCGCTCAAGTCCCGGTACGACGCCTTCGCGCAGCGCGTGCTCGCCTCGCTGTCGGAGATCGAGCGCCGCGACGTGCGTGCCTTCGATCGCTGGTTCTACGCGAACGGCGGGTGGCGCTGGCTGATCGGTGTCGTTGCCGTGACCACGTTCATTGCGTGGGTCGCGTCGCAATTGCCTTGGAACATGTCGTTCGCCGAGGCGGCGATCCTGTTCAACCTCGTGGTGCTGACGCTGATCTGGTCGGGCCTGTCGGCATGGTTTGGCTACCGGCGGTTCCAGGGCCGGATCTTTCGGTACATTGTCGCCGCGCCGCTGCTCGCGCTGGTCGGCGCGCTGGTCGGCGCGAGCATCGCCGGCCTGGTCAAGGGTGTCGATCCCTTCGCCTTCGTCCAGGACAGCGCGAAGCTGCGGCATGTCATCACCGCCGGACTCGTATTCGGCTTCCTGTTCGCTTTCGTCACGGCACTGATCGCGCATCTGCGCAATCGCGAGTACCGCGCGCTGACCGCGCATCTCGAGGCCGAGGCGCGGCAAAGCGCGACGTCGCGGCAACTCGCCGAATCCAAGTTGAAGCTGCTGCAACTGCAGATCGAACCGCATTTCCTGTTCAACACGCTCGGCAGCGCGCAGCAGCTGGCCGAAAAGGGCGCGCCTGAGGCAGCCCGGCTCATCAGCGACCTCATTTGCTTTCTGCGCGCGGCCACACCCGCGTTGCGCGACGAGGTGACGACGGTACGGGAGGAAGCCGCGATGATTCGCGCCTATCTCGGCATCATGCAGACGCGTCTCGGCCGGCGGCTCGCGTGGTCCGTCCATGTTCCGGAGGAGCTCGAGGCCATCGCCATCCCGCCCGGCATGTTCATCACGCTCACCGAGAATGCGATCAAGCACGGGATCGAGCCGTCGCCGCGCGGTGGGCGCGTCGACGTTTCCGTCGCGCGCGACGGTGATGCGCTCGCGTTGTGCGTCGCCGACACCGGCGTTGGCCTGGCCGCGACGCCCGGCGCCAGCGGGATCGGGCTCGCCAACATCCGGGAGCGGCTCGCATTGCTCTACGGCGACGCGGCCACGCTGGAGCTCGCCGAAAACGAGCCGCGCGGGTTTTCCGCGCGAATCCTGCTGCCGGCGGAACGACCGCTTGCCCCCATTCCTGATCCCCGCTCCATGAGCGAGGCAGGATCACCATGAACATGAGTCCCCTGGCGACGCGTTCGGCGTCCCGCCGAGGGGACGCTCGCCTTGGGGCGGCCCTGCGGCGATGACCCATCCCACCGCACTGATCGCCGAAGACGAGCCGCTGATGCGCGAGCGTCTGAAGGAGAAGCTGGCGGAAGTCTGGCCCGAGCTTGTCATCGTTGCCGAAGCCGAGGATGGCGAGCAGGCGCTGGAACAGTTCGCACAGCATCGTCCGCAGCTCGCCTTCCTCGATATCCGGATGCCGGGGCTGACCGGCCTCGACGTGGCGGCCGCGATTGGCGCCGAATGTCACGTTGTCTTCATCACCGCCTACGATCAGTACGCGCTGCAGGCATTCGAGGCCGGCGCCGTCGACTACCTGTTGAAGCCGGTCGAGACCGATCGGCTCCGCACGATGGTCGAGCGCATCCAGCGCAAGCTCGAGACGCCGCCGATCGATCTGTCGGCGCTGGTGGCGCAGCTGCGTGCTTCGGTGCAACCCGGGTCCGCATGGATGAAATGGATCAAGGCGGCGGTGGGCAAGCAGGTGAAGCTCATCCCGGTGTCCGACGTCGTCTACTTCCAGTCGGATACCAAGTACACGCGCGTGGTGCTGGCGAGCGGTGAAGCGCTGATCCGGACGCCGTTGAAGGACCTGCTCGCCGGACTCGATCCCGACAAGTTCTGGCAGGTGCATCGAGGCACGATCATCAACCTCGACGCCGTGGCAGGCGTGCTGCGCGAAGACGCGGAGCGGCAGTTCATCCTGCTCAAGAATCGCCAGGAAAAGCTGCCGATCTCGCGGCAGTTCACCCACCTCTTCAAGCAGATGTAGCGGCGCGAGCTTCGATCCCGACGCCGCGAGCAAGCGCGAGTCGGCGCCGGAGGCCGACACGCAGGCACCGCGATTCTGGATGCAAATGCAGGGAGGCCGAGGTTCCGGCGCGCACGCGCGCGACCGCGACCGGACTGCTAGAATTCGCGTACTCGCGTCGCGCCGGTGCGCGGCGCACATGTGAACCGTTGCCCGCCATGCGCCCCGTCGCCATTTTTCGCTTCTCGCCGACCGAAACGCCGGGCCGCTTCGGCGCATGGCTCACCCAGCAAGACATCCCGTGGGAGCTCGTGCCCCTGGACGAGGGCGTGTCCGTGCCTGCGAGCCCTGCCGCTTTTTCCGGCATCGGCATGATGGGCGGACCGATGAGCGTCAACGATCAGTTGCCGTGGGTGGCGCCGCTGTGCAACCTGCTGCGCGACGCGATATCGGACGGCGTTCCGGTGATCGGCCACTGTCTCGGCGGCCAGTTGATGGCGAAAGCGCTGGGCGCGCGCGTGAAGCGCATGGAGCTGCCGGAGATCGGCTGGCTCCATGTCGACGTGTGCGATCGTGGTGCGCGGCGTGAATGGTTCGGTGGGTTGCCGCGCTTCGCCGCGTTCCAATGGCACTACGACGCGTTCGACTTGCCGGCGATGGCCACGCGCGTCCTGACCAACGATGTCGCCGTCAATCAGGCGTTCGTGATCGACGATCGGCATGTCGGCTTCCAATGTCATATCGAGATGACGCGCGACCTGGTCGAGACGTGGTGCCGGCTGGGCGCGAACGAGCTGCCGGCGCGCTCCAGCGCGCATCGGCAGAGCGCCGCGGATCTGCAAAGCGATCTCGACGCGCGCCTTGCGGCCCTCGGCGAGGTGGCGGACGGCGTCTACGAGCGCTGGGCGCAGGGGCTCCTCAGGTAATGCCGTCGATCCGTGCGTTGCCCGACCTGCTGATCAACCAGATCGCCGCCGGCGAAGTGGTCGAACGGCCGGCCGCCGCGTTGAAGGAGCTGCTCGAGAACGCGCTGGACGCGGGCGCCGCGCAGGTCGATGTCGATCTCGCCGCGGGCGGCGTCAAGCGTATCCGGGTCGCCGATAACGGCGGCGGCATCGAGCGCGAGGACCTGGCGCTCGCCGTGGCGCGCCATGCGACGTCGAAAATCATGTCGGTGATGGACCTCGAAGCGATCGCTTCGCTGGGGTTTCGCGGCGAAGCCCTGGCGTCGATCGCTTCGGTGTCGCGCCTTGCGCTCGCGTCCCGCGCCATCGGCAAGCCGCACGCATGGCGCATCGAGGTCGAAGGCGGGACGGTCACGCCGGTGTCGCCGGCCGCGCTGGCAGTCGGGACGACGGTGACCGTCGAAGAGCTCTTTTTCAACACGCCGGCGCGGCGCAAATTCCTGCGGACCGAAGCGACGGAGTGGGCGCACTGCGACGAGGCGTTCCGCCGTGTCGCGCTCGCGCATCCGGCCGCCGCGTTCACGTTGCAGCACAATGGCCGTGTCGTGCATCGCTTGGTCGCAGGGGGCCGGCAGGCGCGCGTGGAGCAACTATTGGGTGACGCCTTCGTCACGCACGCGGCGCGCGTCGATGCGGATGCCGGTGGCGTGCGGTTGACAGGGTTTGCCGTGCGTCCGGCCTATGCGGCGCAAGGCGGCGGCCAATTCATCTTCGTCAACGGCCGCTTCGTGCGCGATCGCGTGTTGCAGCACGCACTGCGCGAAGCCTACCGCGACGTGCTGCATCACGACCGGCAGCCCGCGTACGCGCTGTGGCTCGACGTCGATCCGCGGCGTGTCGACGTGAACGTGCATCCGCAGAAAATCGAGGTTCGCTTCCGCGACTCCGGAGCGATCCATCAATTCGTCCGGCATGCGGTCGAACGCGCACTCGCGGCCAATGCCGCGGAGCAGCCCGCGGTGTCGGCGGCGGAGCGGCTGGGCGCGACTGCCGCGCAGTGGCCGCCGATCGGTGCTTCGCGCGACGGATATGCGCAAGCGGTTGCCGGTTCCGGCACGGCGCCTGCATGGGGGCGGACGCAAACGCCGCTTGCCATCGATGCCGCCGAACCGTCGGCGTTCTATGCGAAGCTGTTCGGCGCCCGCACGGACGCGAACGCGCTGCCGTTGCCTGCCGACGATCCGCATCCCCTGGGCTTTGCGCTCGCGCAATTGCACGGTGTGTACATCCTCGCGCAGAACCGCGCGGGCCTGGTGCTGGTCGACATGCATGCGGCGCACGAACGCATCATGTACGAGCGCCTGAAGAATGTGGCCGCCACGCATCTTCCGGTGCAGCCGCTGCTGGTGCCGGCGACGTTTGCCGCCGAGCCGCTCGAAGTGGCGACGATGGAAGAGAACGAGGAAACGCTGGCCACGCTGGGCTTCGCGATGTCGGCGCTCGGCCCCGGCACGCTGGCGGTGCGCGGGATTCCGGCGCCGCTGACCGACGCCGATCCGACCGCGCTGGCGCGCGCCGTATTGCACGAGATCCGCGAATTCGGCGGCACGCAGGCGGTGCGCGGGATTCCGGCGCCGCTGACCGACGCCGATCCGACCGCGCTGGCGCGCGCCGTATTGCACGAGATCCGCGAATTCGGCGGCACGCAGGCACTGTCCGCGCGCCGCGACGAGTTGTTGTCGACGATGGCCTGTCATGGCGCGGTGCGTGCCAATCGGGCGCTTCAGGTACCGGAAATGAACGCGCTGCTGCGGCAGATGGAAGCGACCGAACGCTCGGGGCAATGCAACCACGGCCGGCCGACGTGGTATCAGCTCGCGCTTCCCGATCTCGACCGGCTGTTCATGCGCGGGCGCTGACGTTTCACGCACAACACGCACCGTATTGCTGATGGGCCCGACCGCGTCGGGCAAGAGCGCGCTCGCAATGGCGCTCGCGGAGCGCTTCGCCGGCGAAATCGTCACCGTCGATTCCGCGCAGGTGTATCGCGGCATGGACATCGGCACGGCAAAGCCGTCCATCGCCGATCGCGCCCGCATTCCGCATCACCTCATCGACATTGTCGAGCCGACGCACGCGTATTCGGCCGCGCGCTTCGTCCGCGATGCGCGCGCCGCGATCGCCGATATTCGCGCACGGTCGCGCACGGCCATTCTCGCCGGCGGCACGATGCTGTACTTCAAGGCGTTGACCGAAGGGCTCTCGGCACTGCCGCCATCGGATGCCGCGGTGCGCGCGCGGATCGATGCACGTGCGGAACGTGAAGGCTGGCCGGCGCTGCACGCCGAATTGGCGCGCGTCGATCCGGCCACCGCCGCGCGGTTGCCGGCCACCGACGCGCAACGCATTCAGCGCGCGCTCGAGGTCTACACGCTGACCGGTGAGCCGCTGTCGGCCCTGCAAGGACGCCGCGAACCGGCCGGCGCGGCCCTGGGTCCGCTGATCGCCATCGCGTTGCTGCCGCCGTCGCGCGCGCGGCTGCATGAAACCATCGCGCAGCGCTTCGACGCCATGCTGGCGGCGGGGCTGGTCGACGAGGTGCGTGGATTGCGCGCGCGGCATGCGCTGAGCCCCGAGCTGCCGTCGATGCGCTGCGTCGGCTACCGGCAAGCATGGGAATTCATCGATGGCGCCATCGATGCTGCACAGCTGCGCGACAAGGGAATCGCCGCAACGCGGCAGCTTGCCAAGCGCCAGCTTACGTGGCTGCGCGCCACGCCCGCGATGGCCTTCGATCCCGAGCGCGGGGATCTGGTTGCGGCGGTGACTGACAGTGTGCGTGCTGCTATGCAATAATCTACATCCCGCCCGTTTCGGATACGCCCCAGAACGCGCGGCGAACATGACCGCGCGCACGCTTTACGACAAATTGTGGGACAGCCACGTGATCCGCGAAGAGGCGGACGGCACGGCGCTGCTTTATATCGACCGTCACCTCGTGCACGAGGTGACCAGTCCCCAGGCGTTCGAAGGGTTGAAGCTGGCTGGACGCAAGCCATGGCGCATGCAATCGGTCGTGGCGACCGCCGATCACAACACCCCGACCAAGGATTGGGCCCGCGGCATCCAGGATCCGATCTCGCGCACGCAGGTCGAGACGCTCGATGACAACATTCGCGAGCATGGATCGAAGGCGTACTTCCCATTTCTCGACCGGCGGCAGGGCATCGTTCACGTCATCGGGCCCGAACAGGGCGCGACCCTTCCCGGAATGACCGTCGTCTGCGGCGACTCGCATACCAGTACGCATGGCGCGTTCGCCGCGCTCGCCTTCGGCATCGGCACCTCGGAAGTCGAGCACGTGCTCGCCACGCAGTGCCTGCTCATCAAGAAAGCGAAGTCGATGCTGATCCGCGTCGATGGCCGCCTTGCGCCGGGCGTGACGTCGAAAGACCTGGTGCTCGCGATCATCGGCCGCATCGGCACTGCCGGAGGCCAGGGCTACGCGATCGAATTCGGCGGCGAAGCGGTGCGCGCGCTGTCGATGGAGGCGCGGATGACGATCTGCAACATGTCGATCGAGGCCGGCGCGCGTGCCGGCATGATCGCCGTCGACGAGCGTACGCTCGAGTACGTCAAGGGACGCGCGTTCGCGCCGTCGGGCGAGCTGTGGGACCGCGCGGCCGCGCAATGGCGCTCACTGCGCAGCGACGACGGCGCCCGCTTCGACACGACGCACGTGTTCGATGCGGCGACGGTGCGCCCGCAGGTTACCTGGGGCACGTCGCCGGAGATGGTCGTATCGATCGAGGATCGCGTGCCGGACCCGGACAAGGAGCGCGACGCGACCAAGCGCGAAGGCATCGTGCGCGCATTGCACTACATGGGATTGCAGCCGAACACGCAGATGACCGACATCCGGCTCGACAAGGTGTTCATCGGGTCGTGCACCAACTCGCGGATCGAAGATCTGCGCCTGGCCGCCGCGGTTGCGCGCGGCCGCCACGTCGCCAGCAGCATCAAGCTCGCGATGGTCGTGCCGGGTTCCGGCCTCGTGAAGGCGCAGGCCGAGGCCGAGGGTCTCGACCGCATTTTTCGCGACGCCGGCTTCGAATGGCGCGAGCCGGGATGCTCGATGTGCCTTGCCATGAACGACGACAGGCTCGAGCCGGGCGAGCGTTGCGCGTCGACGTCGAACCGTAATTTCGAAGGCCGCCAGGGTGCCGGGGGCCGCACGCATCTCGTCAGCCCGGCCATGGCCGCCGCCGCGGCGATTACCGGGCATTTCGTCGACGTGCGTCGACTGTTCTAGCCAAAGGAACGATGATGCTCGTACTGCTTGCGGGAATCGCCGTTTCGGTCACCGCGTGCAACACCATTGAAGGCGCCGGAAAAGAAGTCAGGGCCACGGGCCAGGCGAGCGAGAACGACGCCGACAAGCGCAACACATACTAGGGAAACATCGCCATGCATCCGTTTCGCGTCCACACAGGCCTCGTCGCGCCGCTCGATCGCGCGAACGTCGACACGGACGCCATCATTCCGAAGCAGTTCCTGAAGTCGATCAAGCGGTCCGGCTTCGGCCCGAACCTGTTCGACGAATGGCGTTACCTCGACAAGGGCGAGCCGGGTATGGACAACGCGAAGCGGCCGCGGAATCCCGAATTCGTGCTGAACGATCCGCGCTATCAGAATGCATCGATCCTGCTTGCGCGGAGAAACTTCGGGTGCGGCAGCTCGCGCGAGCATGCGCCGTGGGCGCTGTATGACCACGGCTTCCGGGCGCTGATCGCGCCGTCGTATGCCGATATCTTCAACAACAACTGCTACAAGAACGGCTTGCTGCCGATCGTGCTCCCGGAAACGCAGGTCGAGCGCCTCTTTGCCGACACCTTTGCCTTTCCGGGATTCCGGCTGACCGTCGATCTCGAACGGCAGACGGTGTCGACGCCGGACGGCGCGCTGGTCTTCGGGTTCGATGTCGAGCCGTTCCGCAAGCACTGCCTGCTGAACGGACTGGACGATATCGGTCTCACGCTGCAGCATGCCGACGCGATTCGCGCCTTCGAAACTAAACGTCTCGCCGATCAACCCTGGATATAAGACTTCTCCACGAGAAGCGGCGCCAGGGTAAAAGCGGCGCCGCTTTTTATTTATGGCTACGGAAAACGCATGAAGATCGCAATCCTGCCGGGTGACGGCATCGGACCCGAGATCGTCGGACAGGCACAACGCGTGCTCGACCTGTTGCGCGACGAGGGACTGCCGATCACGACCGAAACGGCGCCGATCGGCGGCGCCGGCTATGACGCGGCCGGGCATCCGTTGCCGCCTGCAACGCTCGAGCTCGCGCAGCAGGCCGACGCGGTGCTGATGGGCGCCGTCGGCGGACCGCAATACGACAAGCTGCCGCGCGGAATGCGTCCCGAGCAAGGGTTGCTCGCGATTCGCAAGGCACTGCACCTCTTCGCGAACCTGCGTCCGGCGATTCTGTATCCCGAGCTTGCCGCGGCCTCCACGCTGAAACCGGAGGTGGTCGCCGGGCTCGATCTCATGATCATCCGCGAATTGACCGGCGACATCTATTTCGGGCAGCCGCGCGGCCGGCGCACGAATGCGGGCGGCGCAGCGGAAGGCTTCGACACGATGCACTACAGCGTGCCGGAGATCGAGCGCATCGCCCGCGTGGGATTCGAGATCGCGCGCAAGCGCAGCAAGCGCCTCTGCTCGGTCGACAAGGCGAACGTGTTGGACACGAGCATCCTGTGGCGCGAAACGGTCAGCGCGCTCGCGCCGGAATATCCGGACGTCGCGCTGTCGCACATGTACGTCGACAATGCGGCGATGCAGCTTGTGCGCAACCCGAAGCAGTTCGACGTCATCGTGACCGGCAACATCTTCGGCGATATCCTGTCGGACGAGGCGTCGATGCTCGCCGGATCGATCGGCATGCTGCCGTCGGCTTCGCTGGACGCGGAGCAAAAGGGACTGTACGAGCCGATTCACGGCTCGGCACCCGACCTTGCAGGCCAGGACAAGGCCAATCCGCTGGCGACGATCCTGTCGGTGGCGCTGATGTTCCGTTACACGTTCGCCAACCCTGCCGTCGCGCTGCGGATCGAGCAGGCGGTGCGCCGCGTGCTGCAACAAAGGCACCGCACCGGCGACATCGCGCTGCCCGGCGAGAAGAGCATCGGCACGCGAGCGATGGGCGACGCGGTCATCGCGGCATTGCGGAGCGCATGATGGCGAGCCGGCGCTCCGCCATCCTCGTTCGTCGCGCCGAGCCGCGGGACGCAGAGGGCCTGCACGCGACCTTCTCGACGCCGCAGGCGCAGGCCGGCACGCTGCAGATGCCCTTGCCCTCGATCGAGCTGTGGCGGAAGCGCTTGTCCGACGTCACGGCGACCGATTACCTTCTGGTGGCCGAGGTCGACGGCGCGGTGGTCGGAAATCTCGGCCTCCATGCCGCGTCGACGTCGCCGCGCCGGAAGCACGCGGCGTCCATCGGCATGTCGGTGCACGACGATTGGCATGACCGGGGCGTGGGCAGCGCGCTGATGCGCGTGGCGCTCGACATCGCCGACAACTGGCACAACTACCTTCGGCTCGAGCTCACCGTGTACACCGACAACGCCGCGGCGCTTGCGCTGTACCGGAAATTCGGCTTCGTGATCGAGGGCACCCTCGAGGCATACGCGTTCCGCGACGGCCGCTATGTCGATGCCTACACGATGGCGCGGCTGCGCGGTGCTGCGCCTGCATCGTCAACATCTTCAACCACCAAGAACACGAAGAAAGGGCCCGAGACCCACAGGAAGGCGACCAAGACGGCGCGAAAACGGAAGGCTTCGTGAGCTTGGCGCAATTCTTCGTGTTCTTCGTGTTGAAGGCGTTCCTGATTGAAGGGAAATGATCATGCGAGTTGGCATAGTGGGTTGGCGAGGCATGGTGGGTTCGGTCCTCATGCAGCGGATGCTGGAGGAGCGGGATTTCGATCACATCGAGCCCACATTTTTTTCGACGTCGTCCGCCGGCGGCAAGGGGCCTTCCATCGGCCGCGATGCCCGGCCGTTGCTGGATGCGGGCGACGTGCGCGCATTGTCGGCGCAGGACACGATCATCACGTGCCAGGGTGGCGACTGGACCAGCGCGATGTACCCGAAGCTCCGCGAAGCCGGATGGAACGGCTACTTCATCGATGCCGCCAAGACGCTGCGCATGCAGGACGATGCGGTGATCATTCTTGATCCGGTCAACCGGCCGATCATCGACGCGGCGCTCGCCAGGGGCATTCGCAATTACATCGGCGGCAACTGCACGGTGTCGCTCATGATGATGGCGCTCGCCGGGCTGTTCGAGCGCGATCTCATCGAGTGGATGACGTGCATGACCTATCAGGCCGCGTCGGGCGCTGGCGCGCAGAACATGCGCGAGCTGCTGCAGCAGATGGGCGAGGCGCACCGTGTCGCCAAGACCCTGCTCGACGATCCGGGCTCGGCGATCCTCGACATCGATCGTGAAGTGGCCGGGATCCTGCGCGACGATCGCTTTCCCACCGAGCACATCGGCGTACCGCTGGCAGGCTCGCTCATCCCCTGGATCGACAAGGATCTGGGCAACGGCATGAGCCTCGAGGAGTGGAAGGGCGGCGCGGAGTCGAACAAGATCCTCGGCCGCTCCGAAGCCGACGCGATCCCGGTGGATTCGCTGTGCGTGCGCATCGGTGCGATGCGGTGTCACAGCCAGGCGCTGACGATCAAGATGCGGCGCAATCTGCCGCTGGCCGAGATCGAGACGCTGATCGGGGGTGCCCACGAATGGGTGAAGGTCATTCCGAATCGACGCGACGACAGCGTGCGCGAATTGACGCCCGCGGCGGTCACCGGCAATCTGGGCATTCCGGTCGGACGGCTGCGCAAGCTTGCCATGGGACCCGAATACTTGAGCGCTTTCACCGTCGGCGATCAATTGCTATGGGGCGCGGCGGAGCCGTTGCGGCGGATGCTGCGGATTTTGCTCGCACGCTAGCGTCGTCGCGTTGCGGTGGCGCGTTGTTTGCTACTAATCGCAGGAGCAAAGGGCGCGGCGCGCTGGCGCGTCGTCCTTTTTGCATGTTTTATGCGGCGCACGTAGCGTACAGTCGAACGTAGAAGTGAACAGGGTTCGACAGGAACGCAACAGCAGTCACAGCGCGCGCCGCCACTACATGTTGTATCTGACGATTTCCGATACGCTAGCGCTAGCGCTGGCCAATATCGCAACGGCATGAAGTTGCGGGAGATAGATGACGGGTAAACGCAAAAACCCAAGCTAATACCGGGGTTTAGCTTGCACCGCTAAGCCCATGATGTTAAGTTAGCTTGAGCCATTGATGCGTTTCCGAAGGGGGCGGTATGCGCGTGAAACCTATCCTTAAATACGGCTTGATTGCCGGCGCCCTCGCGCTGCCAGGGGCGGCGTACCCGCTCGGGCTCGGCAGGCTCACCGTCGAATCCTTTGTCGGCCAACCGCTGGTTGCACGCATCGAATTGCTATCTTCGTCGAAAGACGAGTTGGACACGCTCTCGGCCAAAATCGCCGATCCGTCGCTGTACCGGCAAAACAACCTCCAATATCAAGGCGTGCTGTCGCGCACGCGGGTCACGCTCGAGCGCGGAACCGGTGACACCGCATTTCTCAAAGTGACGTCCGGAGCGCCGGTCAGCGAGCCGTACCTCGATCTGCTCGTCGAAGTGAACTGGTCCTCCGGTCGCGTCGTCCGTGACTACACATTCCTGCTCGACCCACCAGGTTCGCCCGCGCCGACGGTCGAGCCGGTTACGCCGCTGCGTTCGGGCACGGCACCCGCCGCACGTGCGCAGCCGGCGCCCGCCGCCGCGGCGCCCGCAACCGCCGCCGCGCCGCGCGCGCAAGGCGATACGTATGAAGTGAAGCGCGGCGACACGCTGTCGAAGATCGCCAAGGATTACAAACCCGAAACCGTCACGCTCGACCAGATGCTGGTCGCGTTGTTCAAGAGCAATCAGAACGCGTTCGACAACGGCAACATGAACCGGCTGCGCTCCGGTGCGATCATCACGATCCCCAACGCGGTCGAAGCATCGGCAGCGCCAGCGCCCGAAGCCACCAAGGTCGTGCGCGTGCAGGCCGCCGATTGGCGCGGCTATCGCGATCGCGTCGCTGGGGCGGCGCCGACGGTGGAAGAAGGCGCGAGCCGCGCGGCCGGTGGACGGATTGGTACCGCGGTCGAGGAAAAGACGCCGGCCGTACGTCCGGGCAGCGATCAATTGCGCGTGTCCAAGGATGCCGGCACGGCCAAGGGCGCGGGTGTCGCGGAATCCAACGTCGCGCGCGACGCGCAGCTGCGCGAAGCACAAAGCCGTATCGCGGAACTGGAACGGACGCTCAAGGATCTCCAGCGCGCCGTCGAGCTCAAGAGCCCGACGATGGCGCAATTGCAAACCCAGGCGGAGCCGGCAAAGGGCAAGGCTGCCCCGGCGCCCGTGACGCCCGCGCCGGCACCGATCACCGTCGCGCCGCCCGTCGTCGTGCCCGCTCCGGTGACACCGCCTCCGAAAGCTGCGGAGCCGCCGAAGGCTGAACCACCCAAGGCGGTCGAGCCCGCGAAAACGGAGCCGCCGAAAGCGGAGCCACCCAAGGCGGAGCCACCTAAAGCGGAACCGCCCAAGGCAGTCGAGTCGCCGAAGGCCGAGCCACCGAAGGCCGAGCCACCCAAGGCCGCAGAAGCCCCCAAGGTCGAGCCGCCGAAGGCGACGCCACCCAAGGCTGTTGTGAAAGCGCTGCCGAAGGAGTCGCCCGGATTCTTCGACGAGTTTCTTTCGAATACGCCGGGATGGGCGATCGGCGTCGGCGCATTGGCGGTGCTCGGCGGTATCGCGGCGCTGCTCGCTGCACGCCGGCGCAAGACGACCAAGTTCGAGGACAGCATCATTTCCGGCACCGACATCAAGACCAACACGGTGTTCGGTTCCACCGGCGGCGGCGTGGTCAACACCGGCGACAATTCGCTGGCGAGCGACTTCAGCCGCGAAGGTCTCGGAAACATCGACACCGACGAAGTCGATCCGATTGCCGAAGCCGAGGTTTACCTGGCCTACGGCCGCGATGCGCAAGCCGAGGAGATCCTGAAGGACGCGCTGAAGAAGGATCCGCAGCGGCAGGAGATCTATCTCAAGCTGCTCGAAATTCACGCGCAGCACAACAAGCCGTCGGCATTCGAGACGGTCGCATCCGAGCTCTATTCCGTCACCAGCGGTCAGGGCGAAGTCTGGCAGAAGGCGGTGGCGCTTGGCCGCCAGCTCGATCCCAACAATCCGATGTTCGCCGAAGGGGGCGTGCCTTCCGCGCGTCCGGCTGCGGAATCGGCCGTGTTCACATCCGCGGCCAACATCGATACGACGGTGAGGAAGCCGATCAGTCCCGAGCAGGGCCTCGAATTCCAGATGGACGAGGAAATTTCGATCTCGCCGACCTCCGGTGCACAGCCCAAGACGCCCGCGGACATCCTGGCTGGCGCGGAATCCGAGCTCGAGAAGACCGCCAAAGCCACGCATTCGACGAGTGATTTCGATCCCGACCAGACGATGAGGCTTCCTCTTCCGGGCAGCGCCATTGCGGGAGCGATGGACGCCAGTCCGCCGAAGTCGGAGCCGACGATGAGCGCCCCCGACAAAGTCGCGGCGGCCAAGGAAGATGCGATCGAAGCCCAAAAATTCGATCTCGACTTCAAGCTCGACGACGCCGAGACGCCGGCGCCGACGATGGGCAAGCCGCGGGAGCCGATGCTCGAAACCGCAACCGCCACTGCAAGCGCGGGCGTCGCGCCCGCGCAGTTGACGCGTCCCGCCGCGGCGCTGGAGCTCGACAAGCTCGATCTGTCGTTCGATCCGGAACGCACGACGTTCGAGGATCCGACGCCGTCGGTGCTCGATGGACAATGGCACGACGCGGCGACCAAGCTCGACCTCGCGAAAGCCTACCAGGAGATGGGTGACGTCGAAGGCGCCCGCGAGATCCTGCAGGAAGTCCTGCACGAGGGCGACGATCAGCAGAAGGCGGAAGCGAAATCGCTGTTGACGAAGCTCGGCTGACCGTACTCGGGACCTGCGCAATGCGCAGCCATATACGCGGGCATTCAGCGTGCATACGCGCGCTGCTGAGCTAGTCGCGAAGCGACGGCGATCGGCGCGCTTCGTGCCGTTTCTACGTGGAAAGCGCGCGGCCGCCCGAAGCTTTCCACGCTAACCTTCTTCGGGAGTAAATCGCAAGAAAGCATTCATCTTGCGATTTATTCACGTCGATATGAGTATTGCG
>Ga0268264_10002314_pt1 | contig 16854 bp, 19 predicted proteins | sample KBSSwiS32_FD_190357 | JGI IMG/M metagenome (GOLD analysis project Ga0268264, IMG submission 190357) | Switchgrass rhizosphere microbial communities from Kellogg Biological Station, Michigan, USA - KBS Switchgrass S3-2 (SPAdes) (version 2) | ecosystem: Host-associated > Plants > Roots >...
AACGCCGCCTGGTCTGGCGCATAGCCGCCAAGCAGCCAAACACGGATTGGCTCGCCGATCAGCGGGAAGGCGGAGAAGAAGCCGGTGATGACCTGCGCCCCCCAATAGCTCATCTGGCCCCATGGGAGCACGTAACCCATGAAGGCATTCGCCATCATCAACAGGTAGATGACGAGTCCGAGCATCCACACGAGCTCACGCGGCGGCTTGTACGAGCCGTAATAGAGCCCGCGGAAAATGTGGATGTAGACGACTATGAAGAAGAAGCTCGCGCCGTTCATGTGCGCGTAGCGCAGCAGCCAGCCGGCGTTGACGTCGCGCATGATCAGCTGGTTGACCGAATTGAACGCGCCGTCGGCGGTCGACACATAGTGCATCGCCAGCACGATGCCGGTGACGATCTGGATCGTCAGGAAGACCCCGGCCAGGACCCCGAAGTTCCAGAAATAATTGAGGTTGCGCGGGACCGGATATCCCGGGCCGGTCGCACCGTAGACGAGACGCGGGATCGGCAGCCGCTGGTCCAGCCACTTCATGGCCGGATGCTTGGGTTCGTAGGGCTTGGCCCAGGAAAAGCTCATTGGTCGGCTAGCTCCCGATCTGGACCGTCGTCGGCGATGTGAACTTATATTCCGGAACTTCGAGATTCTTCGGTGCCGGCCCCTGCCGGATGCGCGCCGCGGTGTCGTACATCGACCCATGGCACGGGCAGAAATAGCCGCCGTAGGGCCCCTTGTTCTCGCCTTCGCCGATGCCTAGCGGAACGCAGCCGAGGTGCGTGCAGACCCCCAGCGTGATCAGCCAGTTCGCCTTCCCGGGCTTGGTCCGGTCGGCGAGCGACTGCGGGTCGCGAAGGTCGGACAGGCTGACCGCGTTCGCCTCGGCGATTTCCTTCGGGGTCAGGTTGCGGATGAATATCGGCTGCTTGCGCCACTGGGTCTTGATGCCCTGGCCCGGCTGGATCTTGGAAATGTCGACCTCGGTGGTCGACAGCGCCAGAACGTCGGCCGACGGGCTCATCTGGACGATCAGCGGCGCCAGTGCGGCAACCGTGCCGACCCCGGCGAAACTGACGGCGGCGACGTTGAGAAAGTCGCGGCGCCGAACGCCACTGGGGACTCCGTCCCCGCCTGTCTCTCCGGTAACCCCAGCGGATGCCTTCGTGGCCATCATACCCCTTTTGGCGCTTATCTTATGGACATGCCCGGAAGGCATTAAGCGACGCCGCACCGACTGGGCGCCGGCGCGATTGGCGGGCCTGATAGCGAGGCATATCCCCCCTGCCAAGGCCGGAATTCGGGCGATTCTGCAGCAATGAATCGTTTCGGCTGTGGATAAGTGCTAGAGTGCGACTCGCCATCCGGGATGGGGCGCGATGGAGGGTTACCGACTCTATTTCATGGACCGCTTCAGCGGTCACATCGATCACCGCCGCGATTTCCTCGCGAGCGACGATGGTCACGCAATCGAAATCGCTCAAACCTGGTATCAAGGCACTCCGATGGAATTGTGGCTCGGCGGCCGCAAGCTCAGACGCTGGGAGGAACAGCCGCTAGCGCCACTTGGAGCGCAAGCCGGCCCGATCTCGACATCGGAATAGGGCCCTGCGCCAAACCGCCCCGCCCCTGCGTCCGGGCGAACTATCGCCCTAACGACAGCACGATATCCTACGGTTTTGCGAGGAGTGAATGTGATGAGCTGGTTCATCGGCAGAACCGAAGCCATGTCCAATCCGGAAGCCGCGCGGCGCAAGGTGTTCGAGCGGCTTCGCGGCCTTGCCGAACTCGACGATCCTGAAAGCATGGTCGTGCCGATCCTGGTCGACGCGATCCTGATCGCCGAGGCCTATCGCGGCGCCCGCCACCAGGTCACCTTCCTGCCCGAGCTGACGAAGAGCGTCGACGCCCTCCTCCGCGAATTCACGATCCTCGACAAGGCCAGGGAGTGGGCGAGCCCCTAAGACGCCGCCGGTTCAGAAATGATGCGTGCAGAGCGCGATCAGCAGGATGATCGGGATCGGAATTCCGATCAGCCACAACAAGATGGAGCGCATGACAACCGCCTCCTCTAAACGCCCCACCGCGGGCTCAATGAACCGGTCGCGGAGCGGTTCCCACGGCTGATCAGTCGGCGAGCGGCGCGGTTCCGGGTTCGGCGTGGTGCTCGCGCCGGCCCAGCCAGGCCGCGCGGCCCATCACCGTGGCGGCATAGAGCACGACAACGATCACCAGCCAGCGCAGCAGCTCGAGCGGCATCGTCTTAACGATCAGGGCCGCGACGAAGACGGCGGGGATCCCGCCGAGAGTGAGGCCGATAACGATGCGCATGTTGATCTGCCCGATCTGGATGTGCCGCACCCCAGCTCCGGCACCCATCAGCGAGGCCCCGGCGGCCATAATCGGGAAACAGAGCCGGGGGTCCATGCCCATCAGGCTCAGCATGACCAAGGTCGGCGCATAATTGCCGACACCGAAATTGAGCAGGATCCCGAATCCGAAACAGGCGACGATAGCGAGGATCGTCAGCCCAAGGGACAGGCCGCTGGCCGTTCCGCCGCCCGGGAAGAGGTGCAGATTGGTCATCGTATAGGCGCTTGCGGCGAGGACCAGGCCGATCGCCACCACCGTTTGCACAATCCAGACGCGCGCCCGGGCCACCATGGGCGCCCCGACCAGTCCGCCCATGAGCGTCGATATCGCGCAACCGAACAGCAGGACGGGATCGACCATCACACCGAGGAGGATGAGGAAGATGACGCTTTCCGCCATCGCTGGAGGTGTCAGCCCAACCAGCAACGTCGGCGGGATCAGCCGGTCGGGGACCATCTTTCGGAACTTGAACCAGGCGGTGGTCGTGGCGAATGAGCCGATTCCAAGCGTATCCAGGAAGTTTACGACGACGCCGAGCCCCGTCGCTTCGAGATCGGGGACCGCCCGCTGCGCGACCGCAACGCGAACAAGCGCCACGGAAAGGACGAGAATCGCGAGCGTCAGCGGAACCAGAAGCGCAATCAGAAGCATGGAAGCCCCCTCTCCAGCTCATGCACCTTGCACGTTGCGCCGCCTCCCCGCAATGACGCCGCATGTTCGAGCTCGACGACCAGCAACAGGCCGCCCGCGACTGGTTCGAATCGCTTCGCGACCGGATCTGCGCCGCATTCGAGGACATCGAGCGTGAGGCCGGCTCCGAAGCGGCTTTCGCTTTCACTCCGTGGGACCGGACGGACCACAGCGGCGAGGCCGGCGGTGGCGGTGTCCGTGGTCAGATGACCGGCAAGGTGTTCGAAAAGGTCGGGGTCAACGTCTCGACCGTCGGCGGTGAGTTCGCGCCGGAGTTCGCCAAGTCGATCCCCGGCGCCGATGAGGACCCGCATTTCTTCGCGACCGGGATCAGCCTCGTCGCGCACATGGCTAATCCCCACGTGCCCGCAGTGCACATGAACACTCGGTTCCTCACCACCACCAAGCGGTGGTTCGGCGGAGGTGCCGACCTCAACCCGGCCATTCCCTATGACGAAGACACCGACGCGTTTCACGCGCGCCTGCGCGCCGCCTGCGCCGCTCACGACCCGACTTTCTACCCGCGCTTTTCGCAATGGGCCGAGGAATATTTCTGGCTTCCGCACCGCGGCGTTTCGCGCGGGGTCGGAGGCATCTTCTACGATTATCTGGAGGACCATTTCGACGCCCATTTCGCCTTCACCCGCGACGTCGGCGAAGCTTTTCTGGACGTGGTTCCGGCCCTCGTGCGTAAGCGGATGAACACGGCTTATTCGGACGAAGATATGGAACGCCTGCTCGAGTTTCGCGGGCGCTATGTCGAGTTCAACCTGCTTTACGACCGAGGCACCCTCTTCGGGCTCAAGACCGGCGGCAATATCGAGGCGATCCTGATGAGCCTTCCACCGCTCGCGAAGTGGAAATGATATCCTCCCCTGCATTTGCAGGGGAGGGGGACCGCACGAAGTGCGGTGGAGGGGCCCCTCCGTCAGCCCTGCGGACTGCCACCTCCCCTCGAAATCGAGGGGAGGAAAAATGACCTACGAACCCCTCCCCGACGGCGAACTCGCAGCGATCGTCACTTATCTCGAAATGCGCGAACCTCCGGCCGGGCCGGTGCCCGCCTCGGCGCTCTCGCTCCAGCGCCTCGATCAGCCGCAACCCGAACGCTACCGCGAGCTGTTCCGCCTGGTCGGGGCGCCCTGGCTGTGGTTCTCCCGGCTGGTCATGGACGATCCGGCGCTCGTTGCCATCATCCAACACCCTGAGGTCGATCTCTATGCAGTCATCGACGGATCAGGCGCGGACGCAGGATTGCTCGAGCTGGATTTTCGCGAGCCCGGCCAGTGCGAGCTCGCCTTCATCGGTCTTGTGCCCGAACTATCGGGCAAAGGGCATGGCAAATGGCTTCTCGCCGAAGCCGTCCGGCGCGCCTGGCGGGCTGACGTCGCCAGGGTCCATGTCCACACCTGCTCGCTCGATCATCCGGCGGCGCTCGCCGCTTATCGGCGTGCCGGCTTCATCCCTTACAAGCGCGCCCTGGAGCGCTTCCCCGACCCGCGGCTCAGCGGTTTCCTCCCGAAGACCTCGGCGCCTCAGGTACCGCTGCTGGGCACAGACCCTTTTCGTCCCGAAAGCTGAGTGTAGATCCGCCCGAGAATCACCGAGAATGTCGCGGCAAATGCAGCTGAAACAGCCGATGTCAAAAGCGCCGCCACAAGCGCCCCGATGCTGAATGGGTGGACCGTTCCGAACATTGTCCGAACGACAATCCCCACCATGATCTGTCCGACGAAGAGGACGACCACGATCGCAGAAATGAGGGTAAGGACCAGGAATCCCAGGAGCTTCCAATAGACTCCATCGGCGAGTTGCCATCCGCGCCTGATCAGGTGGATCGGCCCTCCGGCCTCGCCCGCGGCGGTTGGGATCATCATCTGGAAACGGGGCGCCGCGAACAGGCACATGATAAGGGCGACGAGAACCGCCTTGCCGGCATCCGGAGTCGGCTGGCTGGTGGCGAGGCTTTCGAGGCCTCCGGAGCCCGCGATCAGCACCATGACTGGGATCAGGACGATCCCGAGCGCCAGCACGACCAGAACGAGTGCGGCAAAGGTCGGCACGACCCGTCGCGCACCGTGCGCGATTGCTTCGCCGACGCTCGTTCGTCCAAGGGCGAGTCGAACGATCGCGATCTCGCCCGCGATGCTGAGGATTCCGACAGCCAGCATGACCAGCGGCATCCAGGACGGCGGGTTCGCTCCTGACAGTGTTGGCGGCGGCGCGATCGCGCCGGAGATGCTCTGCGGCAGCACGAAGAGCGCAAGCGCGACGCTGGTGATCAATTTGCCGTCGTGGGAGACGACGTGAGTCGTTTCTTCCCAGGCCTTTGAAATCGACAATTTGCTCATTTCGCTCCCCGTTGCTGCGTTTCCCTTATGCGAAGGCGGGACGTACCGCGCAACGGCGCGCTTGCGACAGCGCTCGCCCGACGCCATCTCGGCGAACGGCAATGAACGCAATCGACGATATCGAATGGCGGGTGAGCGAATCGCCGGTCGCTTATGAAGAGGCGCTCGCGTTCATGGAGGATCGCGCGGCTGCCATCCGCAACGGGACCGCGAGCGAATGCATTTGGCTGCTCGAGCATCCGCCCCTGTTCACCGCGGGAACGAGCGCGGATCCTTCCGAGCTCCTGAATCCCATGCATTTTCCGGTATTTGAGGCGGGCCGCGGTGGCCGGTACACCTATCACGGACCAGGCCAGCGCGTCGGCTATGTCATGCTCGACCTCGAAAAGCGCGGGAAGGACATCCGCTGTTTCGTTCACGCCCTCGAACAATGGGTCATCGCCACTTTGGCGCGGTTCGGCGTTAATGCGCATCGCTGCGAGGGCCGCATCGGGATCTGGGTCGGCGAAGGCCCAAAGGAGGCAAAAATCGGTGCCCTGGGTGTGCGGATCAAGCGCTGGGTCACACTTCACGGCTTCGCGATTAACGTCGATCCGGACTTAACGCACTTCAGCGGGATCATCCCGTGCGGAATCTCCGAATTCGGAGTAACGAGCCTCGCTTCGCTCGGGAAACAAATGCCCGTGACGAGGGTTGATGCCGCCTTGAAGGGTGAGTTCCATCAGTTTCTCAAGAGCTTGGACAAAGCTTGCAAAGTCTCTTGATGGAAACTCACCCTTCAGACTATTGTGCGCGCGATTTGCGACGCGGGTGACCGCTGCAGATCGCAATAATTAGGGAGTCTTGAATGCGTGCTCTTATCCTGGTCGCTGGTGCGGCCCTGGCGGTTGCCGCTTGCAGCAGCAACGACAATGCCAACAACACTATGAATGCCGACGAGAACATGACGGCACCGACTGAGAACGTCGACATGAACGCTCCGGCCGCCGACATGAATGCGATGAACGCCGACGTGAACGCCACGAACGCGACGGCCAATGCGGCCGACGCGAACGCGACGGCCAACGCGTCGACCAACAACGCGATGTAATTTCGACGCCTCCGTTTGACGGAGGCGTTGGCGTTTGAAGAGGCTGCCGGTATTCGCCGGCAGCCTCTTTTTTTGGAGCATGAGAATGCGCGCTTTGATCCTGATCGCCGGTGCGGCGCTTTCCTTTGCCGGATGCCGCGGCAATGACCAGGCCGCCAACAGCATGAACGCCGATGCGAACCTGTCGGCGGACAGCATCGCCTCGAACGACGTTACGGCGATCGATGCGGTGACGGGCGCCGACGCGAACATGGCCGCGGACGTCAATTACCTCAACGAAGTCGATAATGGCACGAGCGGCGAGGGCAACGCGTCGGCAAGCCAGGCTTCGGGCAAATCCGCGTCGACCAATGCCGCCTCTTCGGCCAGGCCGCCGGACGAGCCGGCTCCCGCGACTCAAAGCACGGCGACCGCCAACAACTCGCTTTAGGGTAAGCCGACCACCTTGTGCGCCTGAAGCGTCAGGCGCCATTTCGGCCGCTCCATGGCAAGCGCGATCGCGGCGTCTGTCGCCGCTTTTGAATCGGCGCAATCCATGGGCTGCACGAGGAAATGCTCGAAATTCCAGCCTTCCAGCTCTGCCGGGTCGATCCCCTGCTGCGGCCAGACCAGTTTCAGTTCATTGCCCGACCGCTGAACGACATCCGTTCCGGCCTTTGGACTGACGCAGATCCAGTCCAGCTCCTCGATGGCGGGAAGCGTTCCGTTCGTCTCGACCGCGATTCGAAAGCCGCGCTGATGCAAAGCGTCGACCAGCGCCCGATCGAGCTGCAGCATGGGCTCGCCACCGGTAACGACGACAAGCCGGCGGTCTTCGCTCGGTCCCCACAGCGCCGTTATATGATTTGCGAGCCCGTCCGCGGTCGCGAACTTGCCCCCGCCCTCGCCGTCGGTCCCGACAAAGTCGGTATCGCAGAAATTGCATTGGGCGGTTGCCCGGTCTTGCTCTCGCCCCGACCAGAGATTGCACCCCGCGAAGCGCAGGAAGACCGCCCGGCTGCCCGACTGCACGCCTTCGCCTTGCAAGGTCAGGAAGGCTTCCTTCACCGCGTAAGTCATGCGTAGCTCGTCGGGTCCGCGACCCCGGCCTCTGCAAATCCCTTGGAACGCAGGCGGCACGCGTCGCATTTGCCGCAGTGCGTGCCGTCGGGCAGCGGGTCGTAGCAGCTGTGGCTGAGGCCCGCGTCGATTCCCAGGCGCTGGGCCTCCCGCGCGATGTCGGCCTTGGTGAGATCGAGCAGGGGCGCGTGGATGGTAAAGCCGTCCCCTTCGACCCCCGCTTTCGTCGCGAGATTGGCGAGTCGCTCGAACCCCGCCACGAACTCGGGCCGGCAGTCCGGGTAGCCGGAATAATCGAGCGCGTTGACGCCGATGAAGATGTCGCGGGCGCCGCTTGCTTCGGCAAGGCCGAGAGCAAGGCTGAGGAAGATCGTGTTGCGCGCCGGGACGTACGTAACCGGGATCCCCTCGCCGACCCCGTCCTTGGGAACCGCGATGTCGCTCGTCAGGGCTGAACCGCCGAAGGCGGTGAGGTCGAGCGCGAGCACGATATGCCGGTCCGCGAGACGATCCGCGATTCGCCGCGCCGCGTCGAGCTCGACCCGGTGGCGCTGCCCGTAATCGATGGTCAGTGCGAGAGTTTCGAAGCCCGACTCGCGCGCGAGCGCCGCGCAAACCATCGAGTCGAGCCCGCCGGAAAGGAGAACGACCGCCGTTTTCATGCATCACTCTTTATCCTCCCCACGATTTCGTGGGGAGGGGGACCGCCGAAGGCGGTGGAGGGGCCATGTGGCATGCTCAAGACCCCTCCATCAGTTATGCTGGTCTCCCTCCCCGAGAAATCTCGGGGAGGATAAATCGCAAAAGAAGGGCCGCTCGTCTTTTCGATGAGCGGCCCTAGGTATCGGGCCATGGGCCCGATTGGGAGGAAAGCGTGCCAAATCCGGCACAGGAACCTCTTAGCTGACGATGGTTAAACGGGGCCTTAATGGCCCGGCAGCTTATCGCCGGGGGCAGTCGCCGATCCGCCGCGCCTGGATGACGTAGTTGAACGGCAGGTTGTCCGAGATGCCCTGGGTCTCGATCCGGATCGATCGCGGCGTGATCAAGGTCAGCTTGCTGCGGCCGAAGCCGCCGCCCGCGCAGGTGTAATGGATCACGGCCGTCGGTGGAGTATCGCTGATTACGAGCCGAGTGCACATCTGCGCGCGATGCTCGAACTGCGCGAGGACCGCGGTATCGGCGACGCAAAGACGTTGCAGCCCCTTCCCGCCGGGCGCGCCGCTGATCTCCCACAGTCCGCCGCTCGTCTCGGCGAGCGCAGCAGGGCGCTGGTTAGGGCGCTGGGCAGCGGCCAGCACCGTCAACGCCCCAGCCCCCGCGGCCATCATCAAAAGCGACTTGATCGCCCTCATAAACGACCGTTTAGCATACAGCCGTTAACCGTTGCATACCGGCCTTAAACGACTTCCCCCGGATCGATCGAAAAACTCGTCGAGCAGAAAGCGCAATCGACGCGGATCACGCCGTCGTCGCCGACCATCGCCTCGCGCTCCTCGGCGGGAAAGCGGCGGATGACCGAGCGGACATAGTCCGGATCGCACCGGCAGCCCTTGGCAAGCGGGATCGCGGGGAGCGTGCGCACCTCGTCCTCCTCGTGAAACAAGCGCCAGACGAGGTCATCGAGCGGAAGCCCGGAATCGGTCAGCTCCTCCGGCTTGATGGAACCGGCAAGCACCGCGACATGCGGCCAATCCGGATGATCGAGCCGGGTGTGGATCCGGTCGCGGCCCTCTTCTCCCTCGGGCAAGTGCTGGAACAGCAACCCGCCCGCGGACCAGCCTTCGCCGCGCTTCTCGGCTGCCAGGCGAACGATGCTCGGAATCTGCTCGGACTGGGCGAAATAGCTTTGCGCAGCGTCGCCCAGGTTCTTTCCCTCCAGCGGCACAATCCCCTGGTAGCGTTCGTTCGCCTGCGGCTGATCGAAGGTGATGGCGAGGTAGCCGTCGCCGAAAAGCTCCTTGAGCGCGGGATTGCGCGACGCGTCCGCGAGCCGCTCGCGATCGTAGCGAACGTAGCCGCGGAGCGCTCCGCCCAGATAATCGCACACCATCAGGTCGATGATCCCGCCCTGGGTCTGCGCCTGAAGCGTCAGCTGGCCCTCGCGCTCCTTCAAGAGCGAGCCGAGCAAAGCGGTCAAGGTCAGTGCCTCGGCGAGCAGGCGCTCGATGAGCGGCGGATAGCCGTGATTGGCGAGCACGGCGTCGACGACCGGGCCGAGCCGCGCGATTCGGCCGCGCGCGTCGCGCGAGGGAATGGTGACGCCGAGCGCGACGTCGGTGGTGAGCTCAGTTGTCGGCATGGGACTTAGATAGGGAGTGGAATCCCGCCGCTCAACTATGCGGCCGCGGGCACCTCATAGTCGGCCGCGGCGGCCGACAGGCCCTCGACGAACTCGCGGATGTGCCCCTCCTCGATGACCAGCGGCGGGAGGACTCGAACGACATTGTCGCCGGCCGCGACGGTCAGGATCCCGCGCGTGCGCAAGTAGGTCACGAACGCCCGGCTGTCGGTTTTCATCTTGATCCCGAGCATCAATCCGACCCCGCGAACGCTTTCGAACAGATCGTCGTGGTTCGGAATCATCTGCTCGAGCGCCGAGCGCAGGCGCTCGCCCTTCAATCGGACGCTCGCCAGGAATTCCTCGTTGGCGACGATGTCGAACACCGCCTGCCCCGCCGCCATCGCGAGGGGGTTGCCGCCATAGGTCGACCCGTGCGTCCCGATGACCATGCCGGCCGCGACCTGTTCGGTCGCGAGGCAGGCGCCCATCGGGAAGCCGCCGCCGATACCCTTCGCCGACGCCATGACGTCGGGCGTGATCCCATAATGCTGATAGGCGTAGAGCTGGCCGGTGCGCGCGACTCCGCACTGCACCTCGTCGAAGATGAGGATGAGGTCATGCTCGTCGCAGGCGGCGCGCAGCCCCGCGAGGAATTCATGGGTCGCGGGACGGATGCCGCCCTCGCCCTGGATCGGCTCGACCAGGAAACCGGCCGTATTCTCGTCTATCGCCGCGAGCGCCGCATCGAGGTCATTGAACTCGATCACCGTGAATCCGGGCAGCAGCGGCGCGAAGCCGTCGATCATCTTGGGCTGATCGGTTGCGCTGATCGTTGCCATCGTCCGCCCGTGAAAGGCGTTCGAAAATGTGATGAGGTCGTGCTTGTGCGGGTTGCCCTTGGCGTAATGGTATCGGCGAGCGGTCTTGATCGCGCACTCGACCGCCTCGACCCCCGAATTGGTGAAGAAGACCGTGTCCGCGAACGTATTGTCGCAAAGCCGCTTGGCAAACGCTTCGCCCTGCGGCGACCCGTACAGGTTCGACACGTGCATCAGAGTCGCGGCCTGATCCTGGATCGCCCTGGTCAAATACGGATGGCCATGGCCAAGCAGGTTCACCGCGATCCCGGCCGCGAAATCGAGATATTTCTCGCCATTCTCGCCATAGAGATAGACGCCTTCGCCACGCACCGGGCGCACCGGCGAACGCGGGTAAACGGGCATGAGCGGCGTGATGGCCATGAATGGCGGCTCCTCGAGCTGAAAAAATGCATGAAGCGTCCCCCGGGACGCCGTTTCGCGCCTATAGCCAGCGGCCTTGAAAAGGAAAAGGCGCCCCGGATCACTCCAGAACGCCTTCCCTTACGCGATACTCGACGATGACTTAATCGTCGTGATCGTAGCCGCGGTCGTTCTCGTAACGGTCGTCGCGGCCGTCACGATCGCGGTCGTAATAGCCGCCGTTGTTACCGTAGCCGTTGTTGTGGCCGTAACGGCCGTAACCCCTGGCCAGCGAATATTGGACGCGCTGCTCGAGACGCGCGATCCGGACCTGGATGTCCTGCGCCTCATAAGGGTTCAGGCCATCGCGAGCGGCATGCCGCAGCCGGCGCTCGATGCTGTTGGCTTCGTCGCGCAAACGGTCGGCGGAGCGGTCGCGAATACGATCGCGACGGTCGAGCACATTGATCTGGCGCTCCACGGCGTTGATCCGGACCTGCAGCGAGCGCACCTGGCCCCAATTGTTGTTGTAGCCATAGGCGTTGCCGTACGGCGCGCCGTATTGGCCGGGGTAATATTGGGCGGCCGCGGGGGTCGCGATCGCGAGAGCCGCACCGGCGGCAGCAAGGGAAATCATCAGTTTACGCATCACGGCTCTCCTTTGAGCACTTGGTTGATGCGTGGGTTGTGCGCCGATTCGCTTGATGCAGGGCTGAACGCGCAAGTAATCCGCCGTTCAACATTGTAAACGAGCTAAGTGCTTGCAAAGATTAGTTCTTGATCTTCCAGCCACTTTTCAGGAGCGAATAGCAAGCGGCCCAAAGCAGGATGTTCAGCAACAAAAGCCCGGCCGAACCGACCAGGAGCGGCGAATCGCTGGTTCCGAGAAACCCGGCGCGAAACCCCGAGATCACATAGAATACGGGATTGGCGTGACTGACCTTCTGGAAGGCCGGCGAAAGCTGGTGGACCGAGTAGAAAGTGCCGCTCAGCAGTGCGAGCGGAGTCACGACGAAATTGGTCACTGCCGCGGCATGGTCGAACTTCTCGGCCCAGACAGAGGTTAGCAAGCCAAAGAAGGACAGGAGCAGCGAGCCCATCAGCCCGAACCAGAGAACCAGCTCCGGCCTTCGAATGTCGACCGACACGCCCGGCCATAACAGCATGGCGAACCATACCGCGAACCCGACGAGGAACGCGCGGGTGACCGACGCTCCAACCAGCCCCGCGATCAGCTCGCCGGTTGATAACGGAGGCATTAGATAGTCGACGATAGTGCCCTGGATCTTGCCGACCAGCAGCGAGAAGCTGGAATTGGCGAAGGCGTTCTGGAGCATCGCCATGACGATGAGGCCCGGGGCGATGAAATCTGCGAAAGGGACGCCCAGCACCGTCCGGCCGCCGCGTCCCAATGCGACGGTGAAAATGGCGAGATAAAGCAGGGTCGTGATGGCTGGCGCCCACACCGTCTGCATCTGGACCTTGAAGAACCGCCTGACCTCCTTGATATAGAGGGTCCTGAGGCCTCCCCAATTGACGCCCTTCAGCACCGGGTCTCCGGGCGCGTTGCGCAGCCAGGTGCGGGTCTGGTCGTCCACGGGTGAGGCGCCTATCGGCTGAAGACCAGCCGGGCAAGTTTGGAGCGAAGATTCGATTATGTCGTGGACCGAGGAGCGCATCGAGCGCCTGAAGAAGATGTGGCACGATGGTGCGACCGCCAGCCAGATCGCCGATGAGCTTGGCGGAGTCAGCCGCAATGCCGTGATCGGCAAGGCGCACCGGCTGGGCCTCGAACAGCGTCCATCGCCAGTGAAGCCGGGCGAGGAGAAAGAGGCCAAGAAGCCGGCGGCAGCGATCGCTGCGGCATCGCCGAAATCCGCGCCCAAGGCGGAAGCCCCGGCTGCTACGGCCGCTCCCGCCGAGGCGGGAACGCAGGCACCGGCCCGCCGCCAGCTCACGCCGCAGGAGCTGCAATATCGTTCGATCGGTCCGGGCGGCTTCATTCGCCAGGGTCCGGGCGAACAGCAGGCGCCAATCCCGCCGGCTCCGCCGCGCCGCCTGGTTCCGGCCAAGCCGAGCCCGGATGTCGCCGACAAGACGAGCCTGCTCGAATTGAACGACCGCGTCTGCAAATGGCCGATCGGCCACCCGGGCGAGCCCGATTTTTATTTCTGCGGTGAGCCGGCCAACCCCGGTTTCCCCTATTGCGTCGAACATTGCGGGGTCGCCTATCAGGCGCAGCTACCGCGCCGCGACCGGCGCCCGCCGCCGCCGCTTCCGTTCGGCGGGCCAAGGGTGCGCTGAATCATCCTCCCCTCGATTTCGAGGGGAGGGGGACCAGCGAAGCTGGTGGAGGGGCCCCTCCGTCACGCTTCGCGCGCCACCTCCCCTGCAAATGCAGGGGAGGATGATTATTCCGCCAAAAACGCCCGCATCTCCCTAACAAACACCGGCCACGCCGGCTCGTCGCCAAGCAGCACGTGGTTGGCGCTGTCGAGCTCGACGAAGCGCGAATCGGCGATTCCGTCGGCGACCTGGCGGCCGGCAGAAACCGGCGCGTTGCCGTCGTTCGAACCGTGGCACACCAAGGTTGGAGCCCTCACCCTGGCCAGCTCATCGCGGATGTCGATCCACGCCGCAACTTCGATCATCTTGTTCATGCTGGGCACCGGACCGAGCGTTGTGAACAGCTCGTTGTGCCAATCGATCAGATGCTGGCTCGCAGATGGGAAATAGAGCGTGATGAACATCTCGCCGAGCAGGCTTCGGCGGAAACTCGGCTGGCGCCGGTTCATTTCGAGCAGCGACTCCCGCCAGGCGATCTCCTCGGCGTCCGCCCTGACCCGCCAGCCTGCGGCGAAGCTGTTGACGAGGACCAGCTTGCGCACCCGCTCCGGATGGCGTGCGGCGTAAGCGATCGCGATCGCGGCGCCATGCGAAATCCCCAGCAGATCGCAGCTTTCGACCTCGGCGGCGTCGATCACCGCCGCGAGGTCGCCGACCATTGCCTCGAAATCGAACTCCGGCGGCTCCCACTCGGATAGCCCGAACCCCCGCATGTCCGAACGGACCAGCCTGTTCGAGCGGATGCATTCCTGAAGCCAGTGACCGTAGACGGGACTGGTCCAGTCATGGTCGAGGTGGGTCATCCAGGTCGGCGCCTTGACCAGTGGGAAGCCGTCTCCGCTTGTCGCGAAAGCGATCCGCGCTCCGTCGGGCCCCTTGCACTCCGACTTGCGATCGACCGGCTCGGGTTCGCGCGGGGCGGCAGCCGTTGCCGTCGCCAATACGTCGTCGTCAAGAAACTCGCGGCTCTTCTCGGCGAACGTCGACCAGGCCGGCTCGCTTTCCAGCAGGATGTGGTTGCGGCTTTCCAGCGGAACGAATTGCGCATTGGGGATTCCGGCAGCCAGTTCCGCCCCCTGCGCGAACGGCACCGCCTGGTCGTTGCGCGAATGGAAGATCAGGGTCGGCACCTTCAGCTTCGGCAGTAGATCGCGAACGTCGAGCGATCCGAGCACTTTCTGCAGGCGAACAGCATTCTCCGGCGAGGCCGACAGGCGCTGCATCTCGTTGAACCAGCCCATCTGCTTGGGGGTCGCCTCGGGTACGTAGATATTGGTGAACAGCTGGCGATAGGCGGGGTTGTCCCCACCCCAACCGACCTCTGTCAGGGTCATCATCGCCTCTCGCCGAGCGACCTCGCCCGGCTCGGCCCGCGCCATCCATCCGGCCGCATAGCCATTGCAAATGATGAGGCGCCGGACCCGCTCGGGATGGCGCACGGCATAAGCGATCGACACCGCCGCGCCCTGGCTGATCGCCAGCAGGTCGAACGTTTCGAGCTCCAGGCAATCGGTGACGGTTTCGAGATCGTTGACGAAGGCGTCGAGCGACAGTTCGGGCGTATCCCAGTCGCTGAGGCCGTTGCCGCGCTCGTCGTACCGGACCAGCGACCGACCACGGGTGAACTCCTCGATCCAATGCCGCCACAGCGGGCTGTCCCAGTCGTGCTGGATGTGGTTGAGCCAGTTCGCCGTCTTGACAAGGGCCGGACCGTTGCCCGTCACCGAATAAGCAAGCCGGGTCCCGTCTGAGGCCTTGCAATAACGCACCTGCTGCGGCGGAAGCTCGTGCCGCTTCGCCGCATTCTCCCTCGCCTGCTCCTCGGCTTCAACCTGCCGCCGCCATGTCGCCGGCGGAATTCCAAACTCGCGTTTAAAGGCACGGTTGAACGCCGCCTCGCTGTTGAACCCGACGGAATAGGCAACATTGGCCATGCTCGTCTTGCCGTCGCGCAGCATGTTCGCCGCGATCCGCATCCGCCAGCGCGCGCAATAGCGCATTGGCGGCTCGCCGATCAGTTCGACGAAACGCTCGCCCAGGATCGTTCGCGATACGCCCACCTCGCGCGCGATGCCCTCGACGTCGAGATCTTCCGCATAACGCGTATGGATGATCGTCAGCGCCTTGGACACGGCGGGATCGGCAAGTCCGCGCAGCCAGCCCTTCGATCCTGGCGGCAGGCGCCCGACATATTCCCTGATCGCCTGCGCGAGGAACACCTCCGCAAGCCGGGCGACGAGCTCGGGCGATCCGCCCTGCTGGGCAAGGAAACGCATCGAACTTTCGAGCCATTGCGTATCGCCGCCCGATGCGTCGATCGTAAGCAGCGCCGGAAGCGCTTCGAGAAGCGGGTGCGCGTTGCTCTTCGCGGTTCCGAGAAAACCGCACCAGATCTCGACTTTCTCGCCGGGCGTTCCGCTGGCCACCCGGTGGACTCCGTCGGCGGTGACCCAGGCGATCTCGCTGACGTCGGCCGGCTGAAGTCCGGTCCGCCTGGCGAGAAGGTGCCGATCGTTCCGTGGAAGGATGGCGATCGATCCGGGACCCAAGGTCACCGGGGGCTGGCCCTCGACCTCGACGATCGTCCGGCCCGAACGAACGTAATGATAGCTGATCAACGTATCCGGGACCGGGAAGAAGGGTGCGCAATGGTCGGGGGTGAACTGCGCGAGCAGGCAGAAATCACCCGTCAGATCGGCGTCGATCACCACTCCGCCGGTCAGGCGCAGCGAGCTCAGGATCTGTTCGAGTGCGTCCAAAGCGAACCTCCGCCGGCATACGTATGCGGCGTTTCGATCAATTTATCCGGCACCGCGAGCATTTTGGCAAATCGCCGGCTCGCGTAAATCCATTTCATCAAATCCGGAAACGAGTCCGAGCCCGGCGCAGAGGCGCGCCCGGGATCAGGAGAACTCGTGCCCGGTCTAAACAAAGGAACAAGAAATGTTTGGATCAAAAAGCGACCTGCGTTCGCGCAGACTTGTAGCGGTGTTCTTCGCATTCATTTCCGGAGTGTCGGCGGTTTCGACTGCCGTTCTTCCGGGCGTCATGCACATCTAACCAAATAAGGGGAACGGCAATGTACCACGACTTCAATTACGAGGCGACGCTCGCGTCGTCGCTGCGCGCGCAGTGGCAGCTCGACGACGTCCTTCGGGAGGATCAGGATCTCGATTTCACGCGGAATTTCATGCCCGAGAGCCTCGCGCGAACGGCGGCGATCGCAACGCTGAACCCGTTCGAACAGCGAGTTCTCAATCAGATCAGCGCCCATCAGTACCTTTGTATCTTCGGAGTGGTCGAAGAGTTCATTCTGCCGTTCCTGGTGGATCACGCCCGCCCGCACCTGCTCGGCGACGACTGGCGCGTGCGTGCGATCCTCAATTTCGCCAGCGAGGAAGCCAAGCACATCCATTTGTTCAAGCGCTTCCACGAAGCGTTCGTG
>Ga0268264_10002316_pt1 | contig 16848 bp, 16 predicted proteins | sample KBSSwiS32_FD_190357 | JGI IMG/M metagenome (GOLD analysis project Ga0268264, IMG submission 190357) | Switchgrass rhizosphere microbial communities from Kellogg Biological Station, Michigan, USA - KBS Switchgrass S3-2 (SPAdes) (version 2) | ecosystem: Host-associated > Plants > Roots >...
CCAGAACGTGCTCGACAACCGCCAGGCCCAAGAGATCGCCAAGCGCGACAACCTCACCGGCCTCTACAACGACCGCTATCTCCACGTCGCGATCGCCGACCAGGTCCGGCTCTGCCAGGAATCGGGCGACGATCTCGCGACCCTGTTTTTGGATCTCGATTTCTTCAAGCGGGTGAACGACTCGCACGGCCACCTCGCCGGCAGCCAGGTGTTGCGGGAAGTCGGCCGCATCCTCCGCCGCCGGACCGCCGCCGTGGGCGGCGTCGCCGCCCGCTACGGCGGCGACGAGTTCGTGCTGATTCTCCCCGGCCAGGATCTGAGCTCGGCGATCGACGTCGCCGAAGAGGTCCGCGCCGAGATCCTCGCCACGACGTTCTGCGACCAGCCCGGCGAGATCCAGCAGGAGCCGCTCCACCTGCGCGGCCTCACCTGCTCGGTCGGCATCGCGACGATCCGCGCCCACGTCCCCGAAGACCTGTCGTTCGAAGACGCCAAGAGCACCCTCCTCCGCCTCGCCGACACCGCCATGTACGTGGCGAAAGAGACCGGCCGCAATCGCACCGCGGTCGCCGGCCAACCGATCCGGCGGCGGCCGTTGCAGACGCTGGCGGGGTAGGCGGCGGCAAGCGCACCCAGGGCGATGCCCTGGGCTGAGGTGACGCGGCCCTTCAGGCCGCAAAAAAAGGGCTCTACCGGTCCATGAACGTGCGGCCTGAAGGGCCGCGTTTTCGTTAGCCCAGGCCAGAGGCCTGGGACGCGAAACCGGCCCAGCTGCCTTCCCGTTGACTTCCCATCGGCCCTAACGTACGATCCCGCCCCTCGAAGGAGGGAGGTTAGCTCAGGGGTTAGAGCACCTGCCTTACAAGCAGGGGGTCGCGGGTTCAAATCCCTCACCTCCCACCACGGAGCGAATACCTCTCTTTCGATTTCGAGACCATGCGGGGTCGTAGTTCAGTTGGTTAGAACGCCGGCCTGTCACGCCGGAGGTCGCGGGTTCGAGTCCCGTCGGCCCCGCCAATCGATCCAAAATCTTTCGGGCCGCCACCCCGCAGCGGCTCGAACGAGACAGCTCTTCCGGAGGTTGCTCTACCGATGCGCGACAAGATCAAGATGGTTTCCTCTGCCGGTACCGGCGTCTTCTACACGACGACCAAGAACAAGAAGCTCTCGACCGAGAAGCTGCGGCTCAAGAAGTACGATCCGAAGATCCGCAAGCACGTCGAGTTCGTCGAAGAGAAGATGCGCTAGCCGGTCAGTATCGGCCTTGCCGCGCCCCGGCCCGCCCCTGGAATTCTCCACGGGCGCCGGGGCGTTTCCGTATTTGGCCCCGTCGTTGTCGATGGACCTTCGTCGTTCTTGATCCAATCCCGAAAGGAGACACCTGATGCATACGGTTCCGTCGCTGGCCTACGCGTTCGACGCGCTCGAGCCTCACATCGACGCGAAAACCATGGAAATCCATCACGACAAGCACCACGCCACCTACGTTGCGAAGCTGAACGCCGCCCTCGAAGGGCACGCGGACCTCGCGGCCAAGCCGCTCGAAGAGCTGCTGCGCGGCATCGATTCGCTGCCCGAGGGCGTGCGGAGCGCGGTCAAGAACCACGGCGGCGGCCACGCCAACCACACGCTGTTCTGGGAGATCATGGCACCGAACGCGGGGGGCTCCCCCTCGGGCAAGCTCGCCGAAGCGATCGAGCGCGATTTCGGCAGCTTCGCCGCCTTCCAGGAGAAGTTGACCAACGCCGCCGCGAACCAGTTCGGCTCCGGCTGGGGCTGGCTGGTCGCTTCCGGCGGCAAGCTCGAGGTGCTCGCCCGTCCGAACCAGGACAGCCCGCTGATGGAAGGGAAGACTCCGCTGCTCGGCGTCGACGTCTGGGAGCACGCCTACTACCTCAAGTACCAGAACCGCCGTCCGGACTACCTCACGGCCTGGTGGAACGTCGTCAACTGGCCGGCGGTCGCCGGTAAATTCGACCAAGCCCGCTCCTAGCCCTCGTTTTGGGGCTCCGAACCACCTTTTCGGAGCCCCACGCCTATTCCATCCCACCAAACAGCCGCAGACTGAACTTCTAGTTATAGAGAAGTTTGCACCTTTATGCCCACAAAAAGAGCAGGTACCTAGTTCTTCTTGGGCGCAAATCCAAGTTGCCGCCAATCCATGTTGTCTACACTTCTGGCAACAATTGGAATGCACGGGATCCCGACCAGATCCTGTCCTAAACAAGGAGACCGACGATGGCGATTATTGACCGGAGCGTTTTGAGTTTTGGACGTGAAGAGCGGCATCTCACCAAGGTTTTCAAAGCCCTTTCCGATGGCACCCGTCAAGAGATCCTGCGCCTCCTGGAGACCAACCAGAGGACGGTGGGCGAGATTGTCGGCAACTTCAATCTCTCTCAGCCCACTATCTCGCGGCATTTGTCGGTGCTCAAAGAAGCGGACCTCGTTTTGGATCAGCGACACGGACAGAACGTTATTTACCGACTGAACGACCAGATGCTCTCCACCTCGATGCGCGATTTCTTCGGCCAGTTCCGCAGCTGCCAAGAATCGTTGCGCTAAGCTTCACCGTCGGAGATCGGCTCCACCGGGCCGGCAGGATCTTACTTGCCGGCTCGGAGTGACGCCTTCGTCAATCCTGGCGCGCCCGGCGCCATCTCGCTATAATCTCTCCTCCAGGGGAGTCCCCCTCGTTTTTCGGCGGTGTAGCTCAGTTGGTCAGAGCAAGCGGCTCATATCCGCTGTGTCGGGGGTTCAAGTCCCTTCACCGCCACCATCCTGCCCTCACGGATGAAAGTTCTCGCCACCCTCCGGGATTTCTTTGCCCGACCGGGGCTTGCCACGTCCTCTCCTCTGCTGGTCGCCTTTTCCGGCGGCGTCGATTCGACCGCGCTGCTCGCCGGTCTGGCTGCCCTTCGGGACCAGGGCCAGTCGCCCGTTCCGAACCTTTTCGCCGCACACCTCGATCACGCGGGCGATGGCGGCTCGGCGGAACGCGCGCTTCGCGCTCAAGCCCTGGCCGAACACCTGGGCGTACCGTGGCTCTCGGCGCGCCGCGACGTCGGTGCGCTCGGCCGACCGGGCGAGAGCTGGGAGAGCGCTGCGCGACGCATCCGCTACGAATTCCTCGAAGAAACGTGCGCGGTCTGCGGCGCGGCCTGGATCGCGCTCGCCCATCATCGCGACGACCAGGCGGAGACGGTTCTGTTGCGCCTGCTGCTCGGTTCGGGACTTTCCGGCCTGGCAGCGATGCGCCCGGTCCATGGCGCTAAAGTCCGCCCGCTGCTGGGTCTGCCGAAGGCGAAGTTGGCCGCCTACGTGGCCGCGCTCGGACTGTCACCGAATGAGGACCCTTCGAACCGCGAGCCAGGCGCCCTGCGCAATCGGATTCGCCACCGGCTGCTCCCCGCGCTCGCCGCCTCCGAGGGCCTCCCCGACCTGGCCGTTCGCCTTGCTCGGCTCGCCGAACGGGCGGCCGGAGCCTCCGACCGAATTTCCTCTCTGTTGACGGATCGCTTCCCGGGGCTTCTTGCGGCCGAGCCGGTCCTCGACCGCGAAGCTCTCCGGCGCCTGCCGCCCGAGCTATTTCCGTTCGCCCTCGCAGCCCTCCATCGGGCCTCCGGCCTCCCGCTGCCGCCGAGCCGAAAGGCCATCGCTGAGATCGCCCGTCAACTCGCTGATTCATCGGACCGAGAGCGGGCGGGAGCCGCCCTCGGACCCGGCCGCCGCTGGCGGATCGGCGCGGATCGGCTGTCGATCGAGACCCTCCGGCCGGCCGAATCGGTCGATCCGGCCGAAATCTCTGGATTCACGTATACTTTTTCGGCTCCGGGACGTATAGAAGTACCGGAGGCCGGCGTGACGGTGATCTTGCGCCGTGGCGAATTCGCCGCCTGGATGATGAAGGGAGAACCCGAGCGCGCAGGTTTGGTTCTTCCGCTCACCGCCGACCCGATGGTTGAAATTCGCAGCCGACGACCGGGCGACCGACTCCGCCCGCTGGGCGCGCCGGGGACCCGCAAATTGAAAGAGCTCTTGATCGATCGTCACATCGACCGTACCCGCCGCGATTCCCTACCGCTCCTTTGCGTCGGCGGTTCGATCGCTTGGGTGCCGGGTGTCGCGATCGACGACCGATTCCGCGTGCGCGGTCCCGAAGACCCAGTTTGGATCGCCGAGATCGAACCGTCGTCGCGCCCTTCCGAACCGCTGTCGACCGGTCGCTCCGCCGCCGCCGGGAATCCCCAGGCGCCGGGCGCCGTTACTCCGATGGAACGCGAGCCGCATGCGCTCGCCCATGAGGTAGCCGAACTTTGAATTCAACGCTCAAGACTCTTCTGCTCTGGATGGCGATCTTCGTCGTCGTGATTCTGCTCTGGAACACCTTCCAGATCGGCAAGACCGTCCATAAGGACCTCGACTTCAGCACCTTCCGCTCGGCGCTCGCCCGCGGCTTGGTGACCGAGGTGACGATCAAGGACAACAGCCGCATCTCCGGCAAGCTCAAGGGCGGCGCGGAGTTCGCTGAAGGGACGGAGTTCACCACCAGTCTGCCGTTCAAGTCCGACACCGCGTTCGTCAAAGAGCTCGAGGGCTCGCACGTGGTGATCAAGGCCGAGGAGACCAAGGAGAATCCGGTCATCTCGATCCTGCTCGGCTGGGCGCCGCTGATCCTGATCGTCGCGTTCTGGATCTTCTTCATGCGCCAGATGCAGTCCGGCGGCAACAAGGCGATGTCGTTCGGCAAGAGCAAGGCCAAGCTGCTGAACACCGCGGGCAAGAAGGTGACGTTCAAGGACGTCGCCGGCATCGAGGAGGCGAAGGAAGAGCTGCAGGAGATCGTCGAGTTCCTGAAGGAGCCGCAGAAGTTCCAGAAACTCGGCGGCCGGATTCCGAAAGGGGTCCTGCTCATGGGTCCTCCGGGAACCGGCAAGACTCTGCTCGCCCGCGCGATCGCGGGCGAGGCGAACGTGCCGTTCTTCTCCATCTCGGGCTCCGATTTCGTCGAGATGTTCGTCGGCGTCGGCGCCTCGCGCGTCCGCGATCTGTTCGAGCAGGGCAAGAAGAACGCCCCCTGCATCGTGTTCATCGACGAGATCGACGCCGTCGGCCGGCACCGCGGCGCGGGTTTGGGCGGCGGTCACGACGAGCGCGAGCAGACGCTCAACCAGCTGCTGGTCGAGATGGACGGCTTCGAATCGAACGAAGGGGTGATCCTGATCGCCGCGACCAACCGGCCGGACGTGCTCGACCCGGCGCTCCTGCGCCCGGGCCGGTTCGACCGCCGGGTGATGGTCGATCGCCCCGATCTTTCGGGCCGGCTCGGCATCCTCAAGGTCCACACCAAGACCATCCCGCTCGACGACGCGGTCAATCTCGCGAACATCGCGCGCGGCACACCGGGCCTCGCCGGCGCCGACCTGTCGAACCTGGTCAACGAAGCGGCGCTGATCGCCGCCCGGCGCAACAAGAAAAAAGTCGCGATGGAGGATTTCGAGTACGCCAAGGACAAAGTCCTGATGGGCGTCGAGCGGAAATCCATGGTCTTGACCGACGCCGAGAAGAAGCTGACGGCGTACCACGAGACCGGACACGCGCTGGTGGCGATCTTCACCATCGGCTCGGATCCCCTGCACAAGGTGACGATCATCCCGCGCGGCCGCGCGCTCGGCCTCACCATGCAGCTCCCGTCGGAAGACAAGTACACCTATCGGAAGACCTACGTCGAGGCGCAGATCGCGATTCTGATGGGCGGCCGGGCCGCCGAGGAGCTGACCCAGGACGACATTACGACGGGAGCCGGCAACGACATCGAACGCGCGACCGACATGGCCCGGCGGATGGTCTGCGAATGGGGCATGTCGGAGCTGGGACCGCTCTCCTACGGCACGCCGGACGAGCCGGTGTTCCTCGGCCGCGACTTCTCGCACCGCGCCGACTACAGCCAGGACACCGCGGAAAAGATCGACCGGCAGGTCTCTTCGATCGTCAGCGCGGCCTACGAACGGGCCAAGGCGATTCTGATCGAGCATCGCGCGGTGCTCGAACGGATCGCCGAAGATCTCCTCGAGCGCGAATCGCTCGACGGCGCCGAGGTCTATGCCATCGTGCGCGAGATGACCGGGCGCGATCTGTCGCCGCACGTGGGCGACATCCGCGAAGAGAAGAATCCGACTCCTCCCACGGCGGCGCCGCGCCCGGAAACCCCGGTCACGGTCGGCGGCCCCGGCGGTCTGCCCGGAGATCTGGCGACGGCGTAGCGGTACACACTTCGGTTCTCGGCAGCGAAAAACTACGGCGGAACCTTCGGGCTCCGCCGTAGGCGCGCCAAGCGGTTACACTGGAGCCTTACGAACGCTCGTCCGCTCATGACGATTGCCTCTCCTCCCGCCCCTCCCCGCCCCTCCTCCCTGCGCCTGCCGCGCGGACGCCGGCTCGACCTGTCCGGCCGGCCGAGAGTGATGGGGATCGTCAATCTCACCCCCGATTCGTTCAGCGACGGCGGCGTGCATTTCGACGCCTTGGATCCGCACCGGGCGGTCGCGGCCGGCTTGGCGATGCTCGATCAGGGGGCCGACCTGCTCGACCTGGGCGCCGAGTCAACGCGGCCGGGCGGCGGGGTCTATGGCTCGGGGGCGCGCACCGTCTCGGCCGAAGAAGAGATCGACCGCCTGCTGCCGGTACTCGAAGCGCTCCGCTCGGCGACCGACGCTCCCCTGTCGGTCGACACCCGCAAAGGCGCCGTGGCGCGCGCGGCGCTCGGCGCCGGGGCGGACCTGATCAACGACGTTTCGTGCCTCGCCGATCCCGATCTCGCGCGAGCGCTCGCCGAGCCCGCCGCTTCGGATCGCCCGGTGATCCTGATGCACAGCCGGGGCGATCTTTCGACCATGCAGGTCGACATTCGTTTCGACGATGCGGTCGTCGAGGTGGCCGCGGAGCTCGAAGCGGCGCTCGAGCGGGCCGAAGCCGCGGGGATCGCGCGCGAGCGGACGATCGTCGATCCCGGCATCGGCTTCGGCAAAGGCCAGCGCCACAACTTGGAGCTGATCGGCCGGCTCGACGCGCTCGCCGCGCTCGGCCGCCCGATCCTGCTCGGCGCGAGCCGCAAGAGCTTCCTCGCCCAAGCCGGAGCGCGGCCGGGAGCCGCCGCAACGGCCGGACCGGCGGAACGGCTCGGCGGCAGCCTCGCCGCCGCGGGCTGGGGCGCGTTGCTCGGCGTCTCGATCCTGCGCGTCCACGACGTCGCGGCCACCGTGCAGTTCCTCGACGTCTGGACCGCGATTCGCGAGGCGCGAGCATGAGCTGGGCGCGGTTCGTCGAGATGCTCACCTGGCGCGATCCGATCGACATCCTCGCGGTCGCGGTGGTGATCTACAACCTGTTGCTGCTGATCCGCGGCACCCGCGCGGTCCAGATGCTGCTCGGCCTGGTGTTCGTCGGCGCGGTCTATTACGCCGCCCGCCTTGCCGACCTGCCGACGATCCAAACCCTGCTCGAAAGCCTGCTGCTGGTCCTGCCGTTCGCGATCATCGTCCTGTTCCAGCAGGAGATCCGGCGCGCGCTCGCCAACTTCGGCCGCAATCCGCTCTGGGGTCTCGCGCGCCAGCAGAAATCCGCCTCGACGTTCAACGAGGTGGTCCTCGCCGCGACCACGCTCTCGTCGCGCCGGATCGGCGCGCTGATCGTGATCGAACGGCTTCAAGGGCTGCGCAACTTCATCGAGAACGGCGTGCGGGTCGACGCCGCGCTCTCCTATGGCTTGCTGATCAACATCTTCACCCCCGACACTCCCCTCCACGACGGTGCGGTGATCGTCCAGGACGACCGGATCGCCGCGGCCGCCTGTTTCCTGCCGCTCTCGGCGAACCCCGAGCTGTCGCAGGAGTTCGGCACCCGCCACCGCGCGGCGCTGGGCCTGACCGAGGAGACCGATTCGCTCGCGGTGGTGGTCTCGGAGGAGACCGGCGTGATCTCGGTGGTGATCGACGGCGAGATCATCCGTAACCTGGATGGCAAGGGTCTGCGCAACACCCTGTTCAAGTACCTGATCACCGATCTCTATCCGCAGTCGGGAAAAGCATGAGCGACCGGCGCCGGATCTGGGCCCTGCGGATCCTCGCGCTCGCGATCGCGATCGGCGTCTGGAGCCGCGTCTCGCTCGAAGAGCGGGAAGAGACGACCGAAAAGCTGGTCGAAGCGGGCGTCTCCTACAACCTGCCGCGCGGCTACGTGGTGCTCAATCAGGTACAGAACGTCCTGGTCCGGCTGCGCGGCAACCGCAAGGCGATCCGCGGCTTGAACCCGTACATGGTGGACGTGCAGATCGAGCTGGCCCCCACCGGTCCCGAGACCGTGACCGTCCAGCTGGGGGCCGACAACCTCTTGATGCCCGAGGATCTGGAGCTCGTGGCGATCGAGCCGAACGCGATCCAGGTCGAGCTGGACCGCGAGATCACGCAGCGGGTGGACGTCAAACCGCGCCTGAAAGGCAAGCCCGCCCTTGGGACGAAGCTCGGCGAGCCCGAGGCGCTGCCCGACCAGGTGCTGGTCTCCGGACCCGAGAAACGGCTCTCCAAGCTCGTCTCTCTGCCCACGCAGGCGGTCTCGCTCGAAGGGCACTCCGAGACGTTCGAAGAAGAGGCGAGCGTGGTCTCGCCCGATCCGCTGATCCAGGTCGTGCAGCCCTCGAAAGTGACCGTGAAAGTTCCGATCCTCACCCCCGAAGTAAAGCCCGACATTCCCCGAAAGGCGAAGAAGAAGAAACGATGAGCCCCTCCTCCCGCCTGTTCGGCACCGACGGCATCCGCGCACCGTTCGGGGTGCCCCCTCTCGATCAACGGACGATCTCCGCCCTCGCTCATGCGCTCGGGGCAAAGCTCCGCGCCGCCCGCGGCAACGGCGCCGCGCCGATTGTCGTCCTCGGCGGCGACACCCGCAAGAGCACGCCGGAGATCTGCGGCTGGCTCGTATCCGGCCTCGTCCCGGAAGGCGTGGAAGTTCGCTACGAGGAGAACATTCCGACGCCCGGCATCGCGTACCTCGTCCGCCGACACCGCGCGGCTTGCGGGATCGCGGTCTCGGCGAGCCACAACCCGGTGCCCGACAACGGAGTCAAACTGTTCGACGGCGAGGGCTTCAAATGGACGGAAGAGGCGGAAGCCGAGCTCGAATCGGAATTGCTGGCGATCCGCGATGCCCCGGGGTTTGCCCCGAATGCCGCGAGCCGGCCGAAGCGCCACAAGGGTCTGGTCTATGAATACCTAGACGCCCTCTACGGGGATCTGCCAGGGAAGAAGCCGCTCGCGGGCGTCAAGCTCGCGATCGACTGCGGCAACGGCGCGGCGTCCGATTTCGGGATCGCCCTGTTCGGCGCCATGGGCGCCACGGTCCAAGTGATGAATGACCGGCCGAACGGAACGAACATCAACGCCGGTTGCGGTTCGACCCATCCGGAGGTGGTCGCAGCGCGGGTCCTGGAGATCGGCGCCGACTTGGGGTTGACCTTCGACGGCGATGCCGACCGCTGCATCCTGGTCGACGAGCGCGGCGAAGTACGCGACGGCGACGCGATCCTCTACCTCTGGGCGCGCGACCTCGCGGCGAAGGGCGAATTACCGCATCGAAAGATCGTCGCCACCTCGATGAGCAACCTCGGCCTGGTGCGGGCTCTTGCCCGAGAGGGCATCGACGTCGTCCGCTGCGACGTCGGCGACCGCCAGGTGGTCGCCGCGATGAAAGCCGAGGGGATCGTCCTCGGCGGCGAGCAATCCGGCCACATCGTCCACCTGGGGCTTGCAAGCACGGGAGACGGCCTGCTCACCGCCCTCCACATGGCCATGCTACGAGCGAAATCCGGCGCGCCCCTGTCTCAGATGCTCGCCGGCTTCCGCCGCTATCCCCAGATCCTCAGCAACATCCCGGTGCGCGAAAAGCGAGCCTTCGCCGACCTCCCCGGAGTCGCCGCCGCCGCCGCCCGCGTCGAACAAAAGCTCGGCGACGACGGCCGCCTCGTCCTGCGCTACAGCGGCACCGAACCGCTCGCCCGCATCATGATCGAAGGCGCCGACCAGACCGAGATCACCGCGCTCGCGGGCGAGATAGCGGCCGAGATTCGCGGGGCGATCGGGGTGTAGGAGCTCCAGATTGCGCCGGCTCACGACTGGGCTGAGCCAGCCCACTACTGATCTGGGCCAGCGCACCACTGGGCTGAGCCAGCCCACTACTGATCTGGGCCAGCTCACCACTGGGCTGGGCCGGCTCACTACTGGCCTGGGCCAGCCCACTACTGGGCTGCGCCAGCTCACTACTGATCTGGGCCAGCTCACTTCTGGGCTGCGCCAGCTCACCACTGGGCTGGGCTAGCTCACTACTGATCTGGGTCAGCTCACTACTGATCTGGGCCAGCTCACTACTGGGCTGGGCCAGCTCACTACTGGGCTGGGCCAGCTCACTACTGGGCTGGGCCAGCTCACTACTGGGCTGGGCCAGATCACTACTGGGCTGGGCCAGCTCACTACTGATCTGGGTCAGCTCACTACTGATCTGGGTCAGCTCACTACTGATCTGGGCCAGCTCACTACTGGGCTGGGCCAGCTCACTACCGGGCTGCGCCAGCTCGGTGGTGATCTGAACGAAAACGCCGGTGGGCTGGGCCGGCCGACTTGTGGCGGCTGCCCGAACACGAGTGAGCGAAGACAGCCCATCGGTGGAACGGACGCGCACGGCGCTTTCCGCCGTGCGGTCCTTGCCTCCTGGGATCATCCGAAGCGGTTGACCGACCGTGCGAGCGTCAGTTCGGCAGCAGGCAAGCGCCGAGCCCTGACCGGCCGCCGTAGGACTACGAAGCCGCCAGCCCCTTGGCGATCGTCTCATCCATCAAACCCGGATCGTCCGCCCGTCCCGCCTCGAAAAGCCGCAATCCCCGCGCTCGGGCCTCCCGGGCGCGCGGGAGGTCGTGATCTGTTCGTAGCGCGCCGGCCAGGTGAAGCAACGCGTAGCCCATCAGGCGGTTGCGGAAACCCTCGCTTGCCTGGACCCGGCGGGCCAGCTTCACGGCGAGCCGGGCCAAAGCGACAGCTTCGGCCGGCGCCTCGGCCGCGGCGACGCTTTTGGCGCAGAGCAACTCGACGAGCGCCCAGGAATAGAACGCCGGAATTTCCAGGGCCATCATGGAGCGCTCGGCCGCGGTGAGCGGCTCGATCTCGGCCCAGCGCTCCACCGCTTCGGCTCGATCTGCCTCCGCTCGTTCGAGTAAAGGCGGAGGCGGCGGGGACGGGGGTGACACGCTTCGCAGCGCCGCGAGCCGCGGGGCAAGCTGCCCCACGAGCCGGCGGGTGAGCGTCTCGGCCAGAGCTGCTGCGGATTCGCTTCCTGCCGGCCCGGCGCCTCTGCCGCGAAGGAGCATTGCGTCGGCGGTCACGGCTTCGACCCATTCGAGCGGGAGCCCCACCCCTGCGGCGAAGCGCGCCATCGTCTCCTGCCGGGGCACCGTGTAGCCATATCGATAGAGGCTGAGCTGGGCCGGGCTGATCCCGACGAGCGCTGCAAATTGATCATGGCGCGGGCCGACTGTCGAATCGAGGTAGCGGACGGCGAGCGCCGAGAACTCGGCATCCCGCGAGGCGCCGGAGCCGCGCCCTTCCCTTCCGACGACCTCAACAAGACCTTCCGTGCCGCGATCTGCGCGAACGTCTCGCGTTCTGCCCTGTTTCCGTTCCATGATCCCCCCGATCGAAAAAAGAACCCCAGATATTTGGGAACCACCCAGCAAACCTTCGCACCGGGCCGCCGGCCATGGAGGCCGGAGGTTCCCGGGCCGACCAGGAGCCCACCGCTATGCCCCACCGGAAGCGTCAACTCGCCCTCCCCCTCGCGCTGCCAATCCTTCTCACGCTATTCGCCGCCCCGGTGAGCGCCCTACCGCTCGAACGGGCGCTACCTGACCTTTTTCTCCGTGGCTGGTCGTCGGTCCATTCGATTTGGGCGGAGATAGGCTGCATGATCGACCCTAGCGGCACGCCCTGTGGGACTGCCCCGGCGCCGATCCTCAACGAAGAGGGATGCGGCATCGTCCCGCACAGCCGCTACGAGCAGTAGACAGCTCATTCGACACCAGCGGCAACCTTGGGAGGGGCTGAAGCGCCGAACAACCTCCAAGCCTCGGCCGCCGCGCGCGCGAGCGTGACGGTCGCGGCTTCGGCTTCGACCGCTCGGAGGAATAAAACGAGGCTCGCCAACTCTTCGCGGTGGATGTTCCGCACCTGAAACTCGGGGCGCACTTCGGCCACTCGCCGGGCCGCTTCGCCCGCCTTTCCTTCTTCGAGCAGGAGCGCGGAGAGGTCGAGCGCGGCAAGCGCGGCGTCATAGCCGAGGCCTCGCTCGGCGAAACGGCGAGCTGCCTCGTCAATCGCAACAAGTGCCTCCTGGCGATGCCCCAGGGCGGCCGCGAGCCGTCCGGAGAGCCATTGAACGCGCAGAAGGTCGAGGTCGTTGCGCTGTTCGATCGCGAGCGCCCGCACTTCGCCGACCAGCGGCTCGGCCTCGATCGGCCGTTCCAGGTGGAGAAGGTTAACCGCTAGATTGAAAAGCCCGCCAAAGTGGAAGCGAGGATCGGGATTCTTCGCTCCAATCCGAAGCGCTTCCCGAAGCGTGGCGACGGCATCCCCAGAATCCCCGGCCTGTTCGAGCACACCAGCCCTCTTGAGTAGGATGCGCCCACGGATCAGATCTTCGGCTGCTAGTGCCATTGCGCGGTCCAGGAGTCCGAGCGCCTCGGGGAAACGGCGTCGTGCCATCCACAATGACGCTTCGTGGTCAGGGACAAGGCTGGCGTCGAGCGGGCAGGGCTCGCCCAGCGCCGGCTCACTCCAGAGCGATGCCACAAGAGCGAAGGCTTGATCTGCGCCAACAAGATCGTTCCCCACCCGCAAGGCATTCCCCAAGTGAGCCTGAGCGAACCCCTCCAGGCGATCACTGAATCCGGGGAGGGACGGCAGCCGCCGGGCCACGTCGACCGCCAGCTCCGCCAGCGAGCGGGCGGCCTCGGGATCGCGCGGTGCCTCTCTCACGCTCTCGATGCAGAGGCGCTCGATCATGCCCCAGGTACGGAAGGCTTTCGCCCGGGCCATCAGGCGCCGCCGTTCGGGCTTCTGCGGCGCGAGCACCGCCCAGAGGCGTTCGGCTTCCGCTCGATCCGCCGCGTAGCGCATCGCGCGTCCCTCTGCAAGGAACACCTGGCGCACGGTGGCCCCCGTTTCGAGGGCGGCGCGCTCGGCGATCAGACGATCCTCCGGCGTGGCTTCCCAAGGGTGGGTGGCTCGATCGGCGGACGGCATCGCCGCTTCGGCGAGACCTACGGCGACGGGCACCGCGCCGGCCGGCGCCTCCATCAGCCGGGCAAGCTTGTCCAGCTCGGCGCGCGACAGGCTCCTCCGGCCGTTTTCGATCTCGACGATCTGGCTCGGTTTACCGGTCAGTTCGCCAAGTTCCTCCTGAGTTTTCCGTCTCACGATGCGCAATAGTTGCAGCGCAAGGTTCGGCGGCGGCACGTCCACCTTGGGCATCGAAAAATCTCCGAGGGTCTTTAATACTTCCTGTTGCCGCTCAGCCGTTTTTCGTGACAACGAAGAGACCGGGTGATGCACCCGCCCGCACCTGTCGGAAACCTGGTTTCGTCTTTCGCCACACTTCGCCTTGAGGCTCTCGCCGGGCCACGCCCCCGCCGAGGAATGCGGCTCTTTCGCCCCTTCCGTCCCAGAAAAGTTGCCGGAACCGATAACTGCGTCTTCAATCGACAGTAGGGTAGCGCGAAAGCTGAATTCTTGCATCTACCCTTCGGCGCATGCCCTCCATCTTCCGCAGGGAATGGCCGCTGTGAGTCCGAACGCGGCGCCAGTCCGCGCCGAGCTGCGCCAAGGGGCGGAAGAAATCTTCGCCCGCGCCGAAAACGCACGCGACCAGGGAGACCTCGAAAACGCCGCGCGGCTGTTCGGCCGAGCAGCCGGAACCTGGCGGACCACGGGCGACGTGCTGGAAGCGGCGGATGCCTACATCGAGCTCGGGGCTGCGTTGCTGCGCCAAGGGCGTGGAAAAATCCTTTCGGAGCTGGCCACCCGGCTACTCAGCCTCTTGGTGATCAAGCCGCTCCCCGAAGGGGCATATCTGAACCTACGGGTCTACGCGGCGCTGACCGCGAAGGGCCATGAAGATCGAGAGGCGTTCCTCGGCCTGGTCCAGGAGAGACGACTCTTTCGGCACCGGTTTGTCCGGACGAGTTGAAAAGGGCCGCTAACCGGTGAGCAACCCTTTCAAGCGCCGCTGGGCCGAGATGGCGCCGTTCCGGGAATCTGTGCTGGTCCACTTCACCCGGCCGGGGCTGCGCCAACGCCTCCAGAATGCATGCGAAGAGATCGTCGACGAAGCGCTCGAATTGGAAGAGGGGCCGGGCTTCGGAGAACCCTGGCTCAAGGCGGGTTCGCGGGCCGGGATCGACGACCTCTGGCATACCCAACAGGCGTTACTGGCGCTCGCCTCGACGCGGCGCGTCTCTGAGGTGACGGAAGAAGAAGAACGTCTCTGCCAGGTACTCGAAACCGTGGCGGAAGATCTCGCCCGAATCATCGCCGACTTGGAGCGTCAGCTCGGCCCGCCGCCGCCGGAGCTGCCCTTCGACGCCGCTCGACGGGCGGCGAACTAAGGTCCTTGGCATCGAATATGCCAATTGGGTCGCTACAATGGCAACACCATGGTGAAGACGACGATTGACCGCTTCGGGCGCGTGCTGATTCCCAAAGATATGCGATCCGACCTCGGCCTGGAGCCGGGAGACGAGCTTGGTCTTCAGGCTATCGAAGGAGGGGTCCGTATCACCATCCTCAGTGACGAGGCTCCTCTCATCCGAAAAGGCCGGGCGCTGGTGTTTACCGGTACCCGAGCCGGCGATATCGAGGGCGCCCTTGGCGAAGTCAGGGAAGAACGCCTGGACCTACTTGCGGCTGCCGTTCGACGGTGAACCTATCTCGACTGTTCCGGAGGGGTGGTCTACGACGGACTAATCGCCGCCGCCGCAAGCGTTGGAGTCGACCGGTTCCTGACTCTTAATGTGAGCCATTTCCGCAGGATATGGCCGGAAGGCGTCGAACTGATCCAGCGACCATAGACCGACTCGCCTCGCCTCCCTCACAGCCCGGTTGGCCGCAGCAATCCACCTCTTGAGCTTGAAATATTTGAGTTGGCGCATAACAATTGCCGTCGGGTTCAAGAAATTTTCGACTCTGAGTCCATTGGGTCAAGTTCTTACGGCGACCTTTCAGAGAGGGGCATTGTGTCCATTTCACCGAAGCCAGGAGCGAGTCCGCTCAGTTTCCACCACAAGCGTACTGTCAGCGCTCGCCTGACTCCCCTGATTGTCTTTTCCCTTGCAGCGATCCTACTTCCGAGGCATTCCGCAGCGGCGCCGACGGCGCCGGGTCCGACGACGGTGAGTTGCGCCTACTCGTCATCGGACAACTGCTGGGTGACGGGGGCCTTCGTCGCCAGCGTGAGCCCGGCAACGGGAGGAACGGGAAGCCTCGTCTACGAAATCTGCCGCAGTGTCGATTCGACCGGCGGTTTCGCCGGATGCGACGTGAGCCTCACCCTGAACGGGGGAACTTCCTTCACGGTCTCGGGGACCCACCTGCCGGCGGACGGCTACCGGCGCGCCTATTACTTCCTGGCCCGGGACTCGGCGGGGGTCTTGGGCCCCTGGAACACGCCGCGCTATGTGCGGGTAGACCGATATGCGCCCACCGTCAGCGCCACCAACGCTTCGGCCACTTGGTATTCCAGCCGCACGGCCACCCTCTCCGCGAGTGACTCCACCGGCGGCGCCGGAGCCAACTCCGGTCTTCTGTCAGTCCGCTACCGATGGAACGCGGCCCTCGACGCCGGCTGCACAATGGGAACGGCGACCTCGTCGGGGACGACGCTCACGGCGCCGACCGGCGACAACATCCTCTACCTCTGCGCCCGTGACAACACCGGCTGGGTGACCCAGTGGAGCGGCCAGTACAGGGTTTCGGCGCCGGTGACGGCACCGGGCCCGACGACGGTGAGCTGCCCCTACTCGACAACGGATGACTGCTGGGTGACGGGGGACTTCGTGATCAGCGTGTCTCCTGCCACGGGAGGCACGGGGAGCCTCGTCTACGAAATCTGCCGGAGCAACGACTGGCCCGCCGGCGGTTTTGCCGGTTGCGAGGCCAGCATCACGCTGAACGGTGGGACCTCTTTCACGGTCTCGGGTGCCCACGTGCCGGCGGACGGCTATCGGCGGACCTACTGGTTCCTCGCCCGGGACTCGGCGGGCGTGTTGGGTCCCTGGAACACGCCGCGGTCCGTTCGGGTGGACCGCTACGCGCCCACAGTCAGCGCCACCAATGCCTCGGCCACCTGGTATTCCAGCCGCACGGCCACCCTCTCCGCCGCCGACGCCACCGGCGGCGCTGGGGCCAACTCTGGGCTCGTGGCGGTCCGCTATCGCTGGAGCTCCGCCCTCGATGCCGGCTGTACGGCGGGCACGGCGACCTCGTCGGGGGCGACGCTCACGGCACCGAACGGCGACAACATCCTCTACCTGTGCGCCCGCGACAACACCGGCCGCGTGACGCAGTGGAACGGCCAGTACCGGGTGTCGACGCCGCCGACGGCGCCGGGTCCGACGACGGTCAGTTGCACCTACTCGATCTCGGACGACTGCTGGGTGACGGGCGACTTCGTGATCAGCGTGACCCCCGCCACGGGAGGCACGGGCAGCCTCGTCTACGAGATCTGCCGGAGCAACGACTCGACCGGCGGTCTCGG
>Ga0268264_10002318_pt1 | contig 16843 bp, 24 predicted proteins | sample KBSSwiS32_FD_190357 | JGI IMG/M metagenome (GOLD analysis project Ga0268264, IMG submission 190357) | Switchgrass rhizosphere microbial communities from Kellogg Biological Station, Michigan, USA - KBS Switchgrass S3-2 (SPAdes) (version 2) | ecosystem: Host-associated > Plants > Roots >...
GAGCGCCGAGTTGCGCGAGCGCATGGGCGCCGCCGCGGTCGCGGCGGCACTGGCGATCGGCTACGAGGGCGCAGGCACGCTGGAATTCCTGCTCGACCGCGACGGGCAGTTCCATTTCATGGAGATGAACACACGGCTGCAGGTGGAGCATCCGGTGACCGAGGCGGTCATGGGGCTCGACCTGGTGGCGTTGCAGCTCGCGATCGCGGCGGGCGAGCGGTTGCCGATGCGGCAGCACGAGGTGCGGCGCAGCGGCCATGCGATCGAGGTGCGCTTGTGCGCCGAGGACGCGCAGCGGGCCTTCACGCCCCAAAGCGGCACGTTGCGGCTGTGGCAGCCGGCGCCGCGGCTGCGCGTGGAGCACGCGCTGTGCTCGGGCACCGAGATCACGCCGCACTACGACTCGATGATCGCCAAGATCGTCGCGCACGGTGCGACGCGCGACGAAGCGCGGCGCCGCCTGCTGGCTGGGCTGGCCGACACGGTGGCGCTCGGCGTCAAGACCAACCAGGCGTTCTTGATGCGCTGCCTGTCCCATCCCGCGTTCGTCGGCGGCGACGCGACCACCGCGTTCATCGAGCAGCACGGTGCTGCGCTGCTGCATCGCGACGAGGCCGACGAGCGGCGCATCGCCGCGTTGGCCGCTGCCCTGCTGATCGAGACCTCGCCCGGCGCGCAGCGCGACGGACGCTCCGGGCTGCTGGCGCCCGTGCTGCCGGTGACACTGCGCTGCGAGATCGATGGGCGTGCAGTCAGCGCGCGCTTGAAGCAGCTCGATGCGCAGCGCCACGAGGTGCTGATCGATGGCCAGCGCAGCGAGCTCGCGCTGATCGAGCTGGCGGCGCCGCTGGTGCGCTTCGCCTGCGACGGCGTCATCGAGCGCGCGGCCTGGTTGCGCGACGGCGACCGCCTGTGGCTCAGCCACGGCGGCGCCGCCTTCGAGGTGGTCGACGTGACGCGTGAAGCGGGCGTGCGACGCACGAGCACGGGCGGTGACGGCCAGTTGCGCGCGTCGATGAACGGGCGCGTCGTCTCGGTGCACGTGGCCGTCGGCGAGCGCGTGGCCACCGGGCAGCCAGTGCTGACGCTCGAGGCGATGAAGATGGAGCACGTGCACGCGGCCCCGCTGGCTGGCGTCGTGCGCGCGCTGCACGTCAGCGCCGGCGACCAGGTGGCGGCGCGCCGCGTCGTCGCCGAGATCGAGGCACCGGCTCCCGCCGCCTGAGCATCCACGAGGAGAGCGCACCATGAGCGACACCGCCGCCGTGCTGCACGACAAGCGCGGCCACGCCTTCTGGATCACGATCAACCGGCCCGACAAACGCAACGCGATCAACGCCGACGTGATCGCCGGCATTCGCGCCGGCTACCGCGCGGCGCATGCCGATGCCGACGTGCGCGCGATCGTGCTCACCGGGGCCGGCGACAAGGCGTTCTGCGCCGGCGCCGACCTGCAGCCCGGCAAGGGCTTCGTGTTCGACTTCGCGCGCCCCAACGTCGACTACGCCGACCTGCTGCGCGAAGCGCAGAACGCGACGCTGCCGGCGATCGCGCGCGTCAACGGCGCGTGCATGGCCGGCGGCATGGGCCTGCTGTGCATGACAGACCTCGCGGTGGCCGCCGACTCGGTGGTGTTCGGCCTGCCCGAGGTGAAGGTCGGCGTGTTCCCGATGCAGGTGATGAGCCTGCTGCAGCAGATCGCACCGCGCCGCCTGGTGCGCGAATGGGCGCTCGGCGGCGAGCCGTTCGATGCCGTGCAGGCGCTGCAGGCCGGGCTGGTGAACCACGTGGTGCCGGCGGCCGAACTCGACGCGAAGACCGAGTGGCTGGTCGCGCGGCTCGTCGACAAGTCGCCCACTGCAATCCGGCGCGGCAAGTACGCGCTGCGCGCGATCGAAGCGATGTCGTTCGACCAGGCGATCGCCTACACCGAGGGCCAGATCGCGCTGCTGGCGATGACCGACGACGCACGCGAGGGGCTGGCCTCGTTCAACGAGAAGCGCAAGCCGCGCTGGACCGGTCGCTGAGCCGCACCCGGTGCGCCGTCACAGGCGCGCGGCCAGCGACGCCGGCACGGCCACCGGCATGTCGAGCAGCATCTGCGCCATGCCCTTGCCGAGCGGGTCGAAGCGCCCCGACGCCGGGCCGCCGCCGGCCAGCGCCTCGTGCAGCACGAGGTTCATCGCCTCGATGCCCGGCAGCAGGAAGCGCTCGACGCGGCCGTGCACCAGGTGCGCGAAATAGGCCTGCACCGCCTCGGGGGTGACACGTTGCCACAGCAGCGGCAACCACTCGGCGCGCCGTGCGATCAGCCCGATGTTCGAGAGGTTGCCCTTGTCGCCGCTGCGTCCGTGCGCGAGCTTGATCAGCGGCACGTCGATCAGCGTCTCGTCCGGTGGATCGACCCACAGTGCCGGCTCGGCCGTCGGCGCTGGTGTGAGCGGATCGGCGTCGCCGGGCGGCATCTCGACGGCGATGCGCTCGCCGCCGATCGACACGCTCGCGGATGCGCGCCCCTTGTCGAGCAGAAACGAGAACGGCTTGATCAGCGGCGATGGCGACGGCCGACCGGCCGACGCGCCGGTGGTGCCCGGTGACCACGAGGTGCCCGGTGGCGCGATCTCGCGCGCGAACATCTCGAGCGCCTTTCGCGCGGGATGGTCGACCACCACGCGCACCATCGCTTCGCGCGTGGCGCGCGTGCGCGCATGGTCGCCGTACAGCGACTCGGCACCGAACAGCTCGATCTGCACCGACGTGTAGTCGGGCAGGCCCATCTGCTGCAGGATGCCGCGCGTGCGCTCGATGATCGCCTCGCCGGTGCGGCGCGCCTTCGCGACTGCATCGATGCCGATGATCGTCAGCATGCCGGCGCAGCGAAAGCCGTCGAGCTGCGTGGCCGACACCTTGTAGGTGGTGGTGGGCGCGCGACCGCGCGCGCCGCTGACGCGCACGCGTTCGTCGGCCGCCTGTTCGATGCGCACGTGGCGGAAGTCGCACGTCACATCGGGCAGCAGGTACGACGCCGGGTCGCCGATCTCGTACAGCAACTGCTCGGCCACGCAGGCCGCGCGCACCAGGCCGCCGGTGCCGGACGCCTTGATCAGTTCGAAGCTGCCGTCGTCGGCGCACTCGACGATCGGATAGCCGATGTGCGCCCAGTCGGGCACCTCCTGCCAGTCGGTGAAGAGGCCACCGGTAGCCTGACAGCCGCATTCGATGATGTGACCGGCCAGGCTGCCGCCGGCGAGGCGATCGTGGTCTTGCGGCGACCAGCCAAACTCGTGGATCAGTGCACCCAGCGTCACAGCGCTGTCGACGCAGCGCCCGGTGATCACGATGTCGGCACCGGCGCCAAGCGCCGCCGCGATCGGCAGCGCGCCGAAGTAGGCGTTGGCGCTCAGCACCTCGGTGGGCAGCGGCTCGCCGCTGCCCACGTCGCGCACGCCTTCGGCGCGCAACGCCGGCATCAGCGCGCTGACGTCGTCGCCTTCGACGATCGCAATGCGCGGCGACAGGCCCATGGCCGACGCCAGCGCCGCCAGCGCGTCGGCGCAGCCGCGCGGATGGATGCCGCCCGCGTTGGCGATCACCTTGATGCCGCGCCGCATCACCTCGGGCAGCACCATCTTCATCGCGCTGTCGACGAAGTCGGTCGCGTAGCCCAGCTCGGGCTTCTTGGCGCGCGCCGCGGCGAGGATCGACATCGTGGTCTCGGCCAGATAGTCGAACACCAGATAGTCGATCAGCCCCGACTGCACCAGTTGCGGTGCGCCGACCATGCTGTCGCCCCAAAAGCCCGAGGCGCCGCCGATGCGCACTGGCGAGCCGGCGCGACGATGCGTGCTGCGCGGTGCAGAGGTCGGATCGGGCATGGTCGGCTCCTTGGCGTGGCTCGCTTCGGCGGCACGGGAGGCTCAGTGTGCCGCGAATCGGCGCATGGCCGCAGGGGCGAAAACGCGGGCGCCCGAACGTGCGCCCGGGAGGGCCGCGCAGCTACAGGCCCGCCGCTTGCAGCGTGCGCGTGAAGCGCTCGGCATTCTGGAAGCCGATCACGCGCAGACCACCGATCTCGCGCCCCTGCGCGTCGAAGAAGATCGTGCCGGGCGGTCCGAACAAGTGAAAGCGCTTCAGCAACTCACGGTCGTCTGCGGTGTTGCCGGTGACGTCCACCTTCAGCAGCAGCGCGTTGGACATCAGCCTGGCCACTGCCGGATCGCTGAACGTGAAGCGCTCCATCTCTTTGCACGAGACGCACCAGTCGGCATAGAAGTCGAGCAGCGCCGGACGGTTGGCCGCCTGCAGAAGCGTGTCGAGCTCGGCGCTGCTGCGCACCAGGCGAAAGTGCACGCCGTCGGCGGGCGCCGCATTCGCGCCTTGCATCAGCGGCGACAGCGGCCGCAATGGGTCGCCGCCGCCGGCGGCCGCACCGACGATCTGCAGCGCGCCCAGGATCAGCGCCACCACGCCGAGCGCCTGCTTCAGCCACGTGCGCGGCGCCGACGCGTGCGCGTGGTGCTGGGGCCCGAACGGGCGCAGCATGAAGCCGGCCACCAGCAGCAGCAGTCCCCACGCGCCGAGCACCGCCCAGCCGGGCAGCACCGGTTGCACGATCCAGATCGCCACCGCGAACAGCAGCATGCCGAACGCACGCTTGACCGAGGTCATCCACGGACCCGACTTTGGCAGCCATTCGCCGGCCGAGCCCCCCACCACCATCAGCGGCACGCTCATGCCCGCGGCCAGCGAGAACAGCGCAGTGCCGCCGAGCGTGACGTCGCGCGTCTGGCTGATGAACAGCAGCGCCCCGGCCAGGGGCGCGCTGACGCACGGGCTCACGATCAGCGCTGACAGCGCACCCATCGCGAACACGCCCGCCGCCTGGCCGGCCGGCAGACGCTGCGAATGCGCGGTCATGCGGGTGGCCAGGGTCGACGGCAGGCGCAGCTCGTAGACGTCGAACATCGACAGCGCGAACACCGACAGCATCAGCGCGAACAGCGCCAGCACCGGCGGCGATTGCAGGCGCGCGGCCAAGCCCTCGCCGGCGAGGCCCGCGGCGATGCCCAGGCCCGCGTAGACCAGCGCCATGCCGAGCGAATAGCTGGCGGCCAGTGCCAGCGCACGCGCGCGCGACACGGGGGCCGCACTGCCGGCGATGATCGACGACAGGATCGGCAACATCGGCAGCACGCACGGCGTGAACGACAGCGCCACGCCCATCGCGAAGAAGGCACCGACCACGAGCCAGAAGTGACCGCTGCGCAGCACGCCTTCGATGCCCGAGCCGTCGAACCACGAGCCGACGCCGCTGTTTGACGCGGCGGCTGGCGCGTTGGCGGTCGGCATTGCACCGCTGTCGGCCGCGGCCGCCTGCACGCGCACGGTGCCATCACCGCCGAACGCCACGAGGCTGATCTGCGCGCTGCTTGTCATCGGCGGATAGCACAACCCGGCATCGGCGCAGCCCTGCGACACCACGTTCAGCACAAAGCTGGACGGCGCCTTGTCGACCGGCACATTGACGCGCAGCTCGCCGCGATAGGTCTCGACATTCTTCTGGAACGTCTCGTCGAACTTCACCTTGCCCGCGGGCAACGGCACCGCGCCGAGCGTCGCTTCCTGCGCGTTGACGCTGAAGCGCTCGCGGTACATGTAGTACCCGGGCGTGATGCGGAACAGCACTTCGACGTGCCGCTCGTCGGCGGCGCGCGCGGAGAACTGGAACGCCTTCTCGGGCTCGAGAAACTCCTGCTCGGCGGCGCGCACGGGGTGCGCCACCTGCGCGAGCGTCACGACCATCAACCATGCCGTCAGCCACGCCGGCCAACGCGGACGCGCCAGAAAATGCAAGTGCGGCTTCATCGGCTGCTTAGGGGCGGCGGCTCGTCGCCAGGTTCCTGCGCGCCATTGTGGCGCAGGCACAAAAGCACGAAAGGCCGGGGGTTCCGGCCTTTTCATGAACTGCGGCGCAGGCCTGCCGCCAGGGTCAATCGGCTTTGGCGGCTTCGCCCTTGGCTTCGTCGGCGGCCACCGGCTCGGGCCGGTCGACCAGCTCGACATAGGCCATCGGGGCGGCGTCCCCCAGCCGGAAGCCCATCTTCAGGATGCGCGTGTAGCCGCCGGGGCGCTTCTCGTAGCGCGGGCCCAGCTCGCCGAACAGCTTGACCACCGCGTTGCGGTCGCGCAGGCGCGAGAACGCCAGGCGCTTGTTGGCCAGGCTCGGGGCCTTGCCCATCGTGATCAGCGGCTCGACCACGCGGCGCAGCTCCTTGGCCTTGGGCAACGTGGTCTTGATCGCCTCGTGCGTCAGCAGCGAGACGCACATGTTGCGCAGCATCGCCTGGCGATGCTCGCTGGTGCGGTTCAGTTTGCGGAGTCCGTGACGGTGGCGCATGGCGCTTTCCTTTCGTTGTCGGCCTCGGCCGTGTCAGGTACCGAGGGGTGCAGGCCGGCTCTTCTTCGGGAGCCTTGCGGTCGGCCTGCTGTCTGGGCTGTTCCAGTCAGTGCGTTGTCTTACCGCTTGTCGAGGCCTTGCGGGGGCCAGTTCTCCAGCCGTGCGCCCAGCGTGAGGCCGCGCGAGGCCAGCACTTCCTTGATCTCGTTCAGGCTCTTGCGGCCGAGGTTCGGCGTCTTCAGCAGCTCGGTCTCGGTGCGCTGGATCAGGTCTCCGATGTAGTAGATGTTCTCGGCCTTGAGGCAATTGGCCGAGCGCACTGTGAGCTCGAGCTCGTCCACCGGGCGCAGCAGGATCGGGTCGAATTGCGTCTGGCGCTGTGCCGGCTGGTCGAAGGCGGCGATCTCGCTGCCCTCGAGCTGCGCGAATACCGCCAGCTGCTCGACCAGGATCTTGGCCGACGCACGAATCGCTTCCTCCGGGCTGATCGCGCCGTTGGTCTCGATCTCCATCACCAGCTTGTCGAGGTCGGTGCGCTGCTCGACGCGCGCGTTCTCCACCGCATAGCTGACCCGCTTGACCGGCGAGAACGACGCATCGAGCACGATGCGGCCGATGCTCTTGGTGGGCTCGTCGCCGAAGCGGCGCAGGTTGCCCGGCACGTAGCCGCGGCCCTTCTCGACCTTGATTTGCATGTCGAGCTTGCCGCCCTGCGCCAAGTGTGCGATCACGTGGTCGGGGTTGATGATCTCGACGTCGTGCGGTGTCTGGACGTCGCCGGCGGTGACCGGGCCTTCGCCTTCCTTGCGCAGCACCAGCGTCACCTCGTCACGGTTGTGCAGGCGGAACACCACGCCCTTGAGGTTGAGCATGATGTTGACCACGTCCTCGGCGACGCCGTCGACCGTGGAGTACTCGTGCAACACGCCGGCGATCGTCACCTCGGTCGGCGCATAACCCACCATCGACGACAGCAGCACGCGGCGCAGCGCGTTGCCCAGCGTATGGCCGTAGCCGCGCTCGAACGGCTCGAGCGTGACCTTGGCGCGATGGCCGCCCAGCGGCTCGACGTTGATGGCTTTGGGCTTTAGTAGATTGGTTTGCATTGCAGTCCTGTGTTCCTCTCAATACCCTCGGCTCGTTACACCGATAAGGCTGATGGACCATGCCGGGATGTGAACATCGAATGCCTCGCACCCGGGAAGCGAGGCACAACCGGAAAGGGTTGGCGGCGGCAACGCCGACAACCCGCCTTCCTTCTTATCTCGAATACAGTTCCACGATCAGCGCCTCTTTGATGTCGGCACCGAACTGGTCGCGATCGGGCAGCGCCTTGAAGACGCCCGCGAACTTGCTGGCGTCGACCTGCACCCAGGCCGGCAGCCCCACCGACTCGGCGAGCTTGAGCGCGTCCTGCACGCGCAGCTGCTTCTTGGCCTTGTCGCGCAAGGCGATCGTGTCGCCGGTCTTGACTTGGTACGACGCGATGTCGACCACCCTGTCGTTGACCGTCACGGCCTGGTGCGACACCAGCTGGCGCGCCTCGGCGCGCGTCGAGCCGAAGCCCATGCGGTAGACCACGTTGTCGAGCCGCGACTCGAGGATCGTGAGCAGGTTCGAGCCGGTGTTGCCCTTGCGGCGCTCGGCCTCGGCGAAGTAGCGACGGAACTGGCGCTCCAGCACGCCGTACATGCGCTTGACCTTCTGCTTCTCGCGCAGCTGCAGACCGAAGTCGCTGGTGCGCGAGCCCGAGGTGCGGCCGTGCTGGCCGGGCTTGCTGTCGAACTTGGCTTTGTCCGAAATAGCGCGGCGCGCGCTCTTCAGATAGAGGTCGGTGCCTTCGCGGCGGGCCAGCTTGGCCTTGGGTCCGAGATAACGTGCCACTTGTGTTCCTTCGATTGTCTATCTGACGCAAGCCCGACGCAGTTCAGGGGCATCGGTTCGCGCGAGTCTGGCGGGATGTTCTTGGAATTCGCTCAGACAGTGTCACGAGACGGAGGCACGGTGCGCCGAAGGGTGCACCGTGTCCGCGCGTCGATCAAATCCTTCTGCGCTTCTGCGGGCGGCAGCCGTTGTGCGGGATCGGCGTCACATCGCTGATCGAGTTGATGCGGATGCCCAGCGACGCCAGCGCGCGCACGCTCGATTCGCGCCCGGGGCCCGGGCCCTTGATGCGCACGTCGAGGTTCTTGATGCCCTGCTCCTGCGCGGCGCGGCCTGCGGTCTCGGCGGCCACCTGCGCGGCGAACGGCGTGCTCTTGCGCGAGCCCTTGAAGCCCTGCCCGCCCGATGAGGCCCACGCAAGGGCGCTGCCCTGCCGGTCGGTGATCGTGATGATGGTGTTGTTGAACGAGGCGTGGACGTGTGCCACGCCGTCCGCGACGTTCTTGCGGATCTTCTTGCTGACGCGTCGGGCTGCGGTGTTGACAGGGGGTTTGGCCATTGTTCAGTGCCTCGAATGCTGGGGACGATCAGGACTTCTTCAGCGCGGCAGCGCCCTTCTTCGGGCCTTTGCGGGTGCGCGCGTTGGTGCGCGTGCGCTGGCCGCGCACCGGCAGCCCGCGGCGATGACGCATGCCGCGGTAGGTGCCCAGGTCCATCAGGCGCTTGATGTTGATCGAGATCTCGCGGCGCAGGTCACCCTCGATCGTCAGGCGCGCGATCTCCTCGCGGATCTTCTCGAGCTCCTGGTCGGTGAGGTCCTTGATCTTCTTGGAGTAGGCGATGCCCACCGTGTCGCAGATCCTCTGCGCGGTGGGACGGCCGATGCCGTAGATCGACGTCAAGCCGATCTCGGCGTGCTTGTGCACTGGGATGTTGATGCCGGCGATGCGTGCCATGGTGGTCCTTCAATCAGCCTTGACGTTGCTTGTGGCGCGGGTCGGTGCAGATCACGCGCACGACGCCCTTGCGCCGGATGATCTTGCAGTTGCGGCACATCTTCTTCACCGATGCTGCGACTTTCATGCTTGGCTCTCCATCTCGCTCACTTGGCGCGGAACACGATGCGCGCGCGCGTCAAATCGTAGGGCGTCAACTCCACGGTCACCTTGTCGCCCGGCAGGATGCGGATGTAGTGCATGCGCATCTTTCCCGAGATGTGGCCCAGAACGACGTGCCCGTTTTCCAACTTCACTCGGAATGTAGCGTTGGGCAAGTTCTCGAGGATCTCGCCCTGCATCTGGATGACGTCGTCTTTGGACATGGGTGTTCGTGTCGTGGCCCTTCTTGTGTCAGCTGGTCTTGAAGTTCGCCTTCTTCAACAGCGACTCGTACTGCTGGCTCATCACATAACTCTGCACCTGGGCCCAGAAGTCCATCGTCACCACGACGATGATCAACAGCGAGGTGCCGCCGAAGTAGAACGGCACGTTGTACTTCAGCACCAGGAACTCGGGCAGCAGGCACACCGCGGTGATGTAGATCGCGCCGGCCAGCGTCAGGCGCGACAGGATGCGGTCGATGTGCCTGGCGGTCTGCTCGCCCGGGCGGATGCCGGGGATGAATGCGCCGCTCTTCTTCAGGTTGTCGGCGGTCTCGCGGCTGTTGAACACCAGCGCCGTGTAGAAGAAGCAGAAGAACACGATCATGCCGGCGTACAGCAGCACATAGATCGGCTGGCCTGGCGACAGCGCCTGCGAGATGTCCTTCAGCCAGCGCAGGCCTTCGCCGGTGGCGAACCAGCCGACGATCGTGGCCGGCAGCAGGATGATCGACGAGGCGAAGATCGGCGGAATCACGCCCGACATGTTGAGCTTGAGCGGCAGGTGCGAACTCTGTCCGCCGTAGACCTTGTTGCCGACCTGCCGCTTGGCGTAGTTGACCAGGATCTTGCGCTGGCCGCGCTCGACGAACACCACCGCGAAGGTGACCAGCCCGACGATCGCGAGGATGAAGATCGCGACAATGATGCTCATCGCGCCGGTGCGCACCAGCTCGGCCAGGCCGCCGATCGCGTTGGGCAGGCCCGCCGCGATGCCGGCGAAGATCAGGATCGAGATGCCGTTGCCGAGGCCGCGCTCGGTCACCTGCTCGCCCAGCCACATCAGGAACATCGTGCCCGCCGTCAGGCTGACCACCGCGGTCATGCGAAAGCCGAAGCCGGGCGCCAGCACGAGGCCCGGCGATCCTTCGAGCGCCAGCGCGATGCCCAGCGACTGGAACAGCGCCAACCCGAGCGTGCCGTAGCGCGTGTACTGCGTGATCTTGCGCCGACCCGACTCGCCCTCTTTCTTGAGCGCCTCGAGCGTCGGGATCACGTAGGTCATCAGCTGCATGATGATCGACGCACTGATGTACGGCATGATGCCCAACGCGAACACGGTGAAGCGCGACAGCGCGCCGCCCGAGAACATGTTGAACAGGCTGAGGATGCCGCCCTGCTGGTTCTTGAACAGCTCGTGCAGCTGATTCGGGTCGATGCCGGGCACCGGGATGTGCGCGCCGATGCGATAGACCACCAGCGCGAGCAGCAAGAACACCAGCCGGCGACGCAGATCGCCGAACTTGCCGCTCTTGGCCAGTTGATTCGCTGAGGTGACCACCGGGTTGCCTGCCTGTGTCGCTTACTGAACGCGGATTCGCTTAAGCGCCGCTCACTCGGCCGCCGGCACCGCTTCGACCTTGCCGCCGGCCGCTTCGATCGCCGTCTTGGCGCCGGCGGTGACGCCGATGCCCTTCAGGCTCACCTTGCGCTTGAGTTCGCCGCTCTTGATGATCTTGACGGTCTTGACCATCTCGCGCACCAGGCCCGCGGCCTTGAGGATCAGCAGGTCGACCTCGTCCTTGCCCAGTCGCTCGAGTTCACCCAGCGTGATCTCGGCGCTGTACTTCTTCAGCGCCGACTTGAAGCCGCGCTTGGGCAGACGGCGCTGCAGCGGCATCTGGCCGCCTTCGAAGCCGACCTTGTGGAAGCCGCCGGCGCGCGACTTCTGGCCCTTGTGACCGCGGCCCGCGGTCTTGCCCAGGCCCGAGCCGATGCCGCGGCCGACGCGGCGGCGCGCCTTCTTGCTGCCGGCAGCCGGCTTGATGGTGTTCAGTTGCATCGTGGATCCTCGTTGGCGCGCAGGCTCAGAGCACCTGCACCAGGTACGAGACCTTGTTGACCATGCCGCGCACGGCCGGCGTGTCCTGCAGCTCGCGCACGCTGTTCAGACGGCGCAGCCCGAGGCCGCGCACCGTGTCGCGGTGCGACTGCTTGCAGCCGATCGGGCTCCTGACCAGCTTGATCTTGATCGTCTTGGTGTCAGCCATGACTGTTTCCTTGCGCCGGCGATCAGCTGAAGATCTCTTCGACGCTCTTGCCGCGCTTGGCAGCGATCTCGGCCGGCGTCGACGAGTGTTTCAGCGCGTCGAGCGTGGCGCGCACCATGTTGTACGGGTTGGTCGAACCCAGGCTCTTGGCGACGATGTCGGTGATGCCCATCACCTCGAAGACGGCGCGCATCGGGCCGCCGGCGATGATGCCGTCGCCGGCCTTGGCCGGTGCCATCAGCACCTTGGCCGCGCCATGCTCGCCGCGCAGGTTGTGGTGGATGGTGCCGTTCTTCAGCGCCACCTTGATCATGTTGCGACGCGCCTGCTCCATCGCCTTCTGCACCGCCACCGGCACTTCACGCGCCTTGCCCTTGCCCATGCCGATGCGGCCGTCGCCGTCACCGACCACGGTGAGCGCGGCGAAGCCGAGGATGCGACCGCCCTTGACGACCTTGGTGACGCGGTTCACCGAGATCATCTTTTCCTTCAGGCCATCGTCGCGACCCTCGTCCTGAACGCGCGGTTGGAATTTCGCCATGTTGCTTCCTTGTTCCTCTCAGCGCCTCAGAACTGCAGGCCGGCTTCGCGCGCCGCCTCGGCCAGCGCCTTGACGCGGCCGTGGTACGCGAAGCCCGAACGATCGAACGCCACTTGCGCGATGCCCGCGGCCTTGGCGCGCTCGGCGATGCGCTTGCCAACGATCGCCGCGGCGGCGGCGTTGCCGCCCTTGCCGGCCGCGCCGAGCTGCGTGCGCAGGTCCTTCTCGACGGTGGAGGCAGTGGCCAGCACCTTGGCGCCATCGTCGGAAATGATGTGGGCGTAGATGTGCAGGTTGGAGCGGAACACCGTCAGGCGTGCCACGTCCTGCTTGGCGATGCGCGCGCGCGTCTGTTTCGCACGGCGCTGACGCTGCTCTCTCTTGTTCAGCATGATGGCCGCTCCTTACTTCTTCTTGGTTTCCTTGAGGGAAACCCGTTCGTCGGCATAGCGGATGCCCTTGCCCTTGTAGGGCTCGGGCGGACGGATCGCACGCACCTCGGCGGCGATCTGACCCACCACCTGGCGATCGGCGCCCTTGATGAGGATTTCGGTCTGCGTCGGCGTCTCGACCTTGATGCCCGCAGGCATGTCCTTGACGACCGGGTGCGAGAAGCCGATCTGCAGGTTGAGCTTCTGCCCTTGCGCCTGCGCGCGAAAGCCCACGCCCACCAGCGTCAACTTCTTCTCGAAGCCCTTGGCGACGCCGTTGACCATGTTGTTGACCAGCGCGCGCATGGTGCCGCTCATCGCATTGGCCTGCACGCTGGCGTCCGCCGGCTCGAACGTGACCTTGCCGCCATCGTGCTTGACGCGCACGTGGTTCGACAGCGCACGCGACAGCGTGCCGTTGGCGCCCTTGACGGTGATCTTGTCGGCGCCAAGTTGCACGTCGACGCCCTTGGGCACGTCGATCGGCATCTTTCCTACGCGGGACATGTTGTCTCTCCTCGAACGGCCGTCAGGCGACGTACACCAGCACTTCGCCACCGACACCGGATGCGCGCGCCTTGCGGTCGGTCATGACGCCCTTGGGCGTGGTGACGATCGCCACGCCGAGCCCGTTCATCACCTGCGGGATCGCATCGCGGCCCTTGTAGACGCGCAGGCCGGGGCGGCTGACGCGCTCGATGCGCTCGATCACCGGACGCCCGGCGTAGTACTTCAGCGCAATCTCGAGCTCGTTCTTGCCGGCGTCGCTCTTGATCGCGAAGCCGTCGATGTAGCCCTCGTCCTTCAGCACCTGCGCAATCGCCACCTTCAGCTTCGACGACGGCATTGACACCACGGTCTTCTCGACGCCTTGCGCATTGCGGATGCGCGTCAGCATGTCGGCGATCGGGTCACTCATGCTCATATGTGGTCTCCTGCAACCAGCCGCTTACCAGCTGGCCTTGACGACGCCGGGAATGTCGCCCTTGAACGCGAGCTCGCGGATCTTGCTGCGCCCCAGCCCGAACTTGCGGAACGTGCCACGCGGGCGCCCCGTGATGCCGCAGCGATTGCGCAACCGCGTCGGGTTGGCGTTGCGCGGCAGCTGCTGCAGCTCCAGCCGGGCCGCGTAACGCTCCTCGTCGGAACGCTTGGCGTCGTTGGCCACCGCCTTCAACTCGGCAAACTTCTTGGCGTACTTGGCGACCAGCTTCTCGCGCTTGTCTTCACGCTGCTTGAGGGAGAGTTTCGACACTGGTGCAACCCCTTAGTTCTTGAACGGGAAGCGAAAGGCGCCCAACAGCGCCCTGCACTCGTCGTCGTTCTTGGCGCTGGTCGTGATGCTGATGTTCAGCCCGCGGATCGCGTCGATCTTGTCGTACTCGATCTCCGGAAAGATGATCTGTTCCTTGACGCCGACGTTGTAGTTGCCGCGGCCGTCGAACGAGCGCCCCGAGATGCCGCGGAAGTCGCGCACGCGCGGCAGCGCGATCGTCACGAAGCGGTCGAGGAACTCGTACATGCGAATGCCGCGCAGCGTGACCATCGTGCCGATCGGCACGTTCTCGCGGATCTTGAAAGCGGCGATCGCCTTGCGGCTCTTGGTCACCACCGGCTTCTGGCCCGAGATCTTGGTGAGGTCGGCCACCGCGTGCTCCATCACCTTCTTGTCGGCCACCGCCTCGCTGACGCCCATGTTCAGCGTGATCTTCTGCAGGCGCGGCACCTGCATGCTGGACTTGTAGCCGAACTTCTTCATCAGATCGGGCACCACCTTCTCGCGGTAGTACGTCTGCAGTCGCGGCGGCTGTGCCGGCTTGGTGTCGCCTGCCGACACCTTGACCGCGGCGGACTTGTCCTTCGACGCGGCCTTGTCCTTGCCGACCGGTGCGGCCTTGTCCTTCGGTGCCGCCGGGGCGGCTTTTTCCTTGGGCGCTTTGTCGTTGCTGGCCATCGTCGTCCCTTACGCCTTGATTTCTTGGCCGCTGGACTTGAACACGCGCACCTTCTTGCCGTCGGCGCCCAGCTTGATGCCGACCCGGTCGGCCTTGCCCGACGCCGGGTTGAAGATCGCGACATTGGATTGGTGGATCGGCAGCGTCTTGTCGACCACGCCGCCGGTCGTGCCCTTCAGCGGGTTGGGCTTGACGTGCTTCTTCACGACGTTGACGCCCTCGACGACGATGTGGTCCTCGTCGACGCGACGCGACACGGTGCCGCGCTTGCCCTTGTCGCGACCGGTGGTCACGATGACCTGGTCGCCCTTGCGAATCTTGTTCATGGCCAATCCTTGCAAAGCGACGCTCTACAGCACCTCGGGTGCGAGCGACACGATCTTCATGAAACGCTCGGTGCGCAATTCGCGCGTCACCGGGCCGAAGATGCGCGTGCCGATCGGCTCGAGCTTGGGATTCAGCAGCACGGCGGCGTTGGCGTCGAACTTGATCAGCGAGCCATCGGGACGGCGCACGCCCTTGGCGGTGCGAACGACCACCGCGCTGTAGACCTCGCCCTTCTTGACGCGGCCACGCGGCGCACACTCCTTGATCGACACCTTGATGATGTCGCCGATGCCGGCATAACGGCGCTTGGAACCTCCGAGCACCTTGATGCACATGACGGACTTGGCGCCCGTGTTGTCCGCGACGTCGAGCCGCGATTGCATTTGGATCATGGCTGTCCCCAACTTGTCCCGACGAGCCCCTTGCGGAACTGCAGCCGGTCAGTCTTGGGCCCGTTGGCCGTGCACCGCGCTTGCGCGCTGCGCCCGGTGGGTTGGGCTGAAAAGCCGCGCGGGCCGAACGAACTCGGCCCGCTTGGCGAAGCTGCGCATTATGCCTTGCCGGCCGGCAAGGCGTCAACGCTCAGCGCAATTCTTTGGCCTGGCGCAGCAGCGTGTCGGCGTCGCTCACCTCGAATTTGCCCGGCGCCTCGACGTTGAGCGACCTGACGACGCCATCCTTGACCAGCATCGAGTAGCGGTTGGAGCGCAGGCCCATGCCGCGCCCGGTGAGATCGAGCGTCAGCCCGGTGGCCTTGGCGAAGTCGGCGCTGCCGTCGGCCATCATGCGCACCTTGCCGCCCGACTTCTGGTCGCGGCCCCAGGCGCCCATCACGAACGGATCGTTGACCGAAACGCACCAGATCTCGTCCACGCCGGCGCTCTTCAGGTCGTCGGCCTTGGCGACATAGCCCGGCACGTGCTTGGCCGAGCAGGTGGGGGTGAACGCCCCCGGCAGCCCGAAGATCGCAATCGTCTTGCCGGAACTGGCCTTCTGGATGTCGAAGCTGTTGGGCCCCACCGAGCAACCGTTGCCCTCGACCTCGATGAATTCCTGCAGGTTGCCCGCGGGCAGCTTGTCGCCTACCTTGATCATGGATGAGTCTCCTTTGGAAACGATGAGGCCGGAGCGCGCAAGTATTGCAGCGGTCCGGCCCTCGGCGGCGCGCGCGGCGTGAATCACCCCACCGCGCGGTCGATGCGGCGGCTCAGACGACGCGGGCCTTCTGCACCAGGCGCGTGACGACCCAGCTCTTGGTCTTGGAGATCGGCCGCGACTCGGCGATCTCGACCATGTCGCCCATCTTGTACTCGCCCTTCTCGTCGTGCGCGTGGTACTTGCGCGACTTGCCCACGATCTTGCCGTACAGGTCGTGCGTGACGCGGCGCTCCACCAGCACGGTCACCGTCTTGGCGCGCTTGTCGGAGACGACGCGACCCACCAGCTTGCGCTGATTCTTGCCCGGTGCGCCGATGACGATTTCACCCACGGTGGAGGTCATTTCGCCGCCCCTTTCTTCTTCTCGGCCAGGATGGTCTTGGCGCGCGCGATGTCGCGGCGCGTGCGGCCCATCTGGGCGGTGTTGGTCAACTGCTGGGTCGCCTTCTGCATGCGCAGGCCGAAGTGGGCCTTCAACAGCTCGGAGACTTCCTTCTCCAGCGCGGCCACGTCCTTTGCGCGCAGTTCGGATGCTTTCATCGTCAGTCCTTTGACGTCACGCGCCGACCTGGCGCGACACGAACGTGCAGCGCAGCGGCAGCTTGGCCGCAGCCAGCGTGAAGGCTTCGCGCGCCAGCGCCTCGGGCACGCCGTTGAGCTCGTACAGCACCTTGCCGGGGGTGATCTCGGCCACGTAGTACTCGGGGTTGCCCTTGCCGTTGCCCATGCGCACTTCGGCGGGCTTCTGCGAGATCGGCTTGTCGGGGAAGATGCGGATGAA
>Ga0268264_10002320_pt1 | contig 16828 bp, 10 predicted proteins | sample KBSSwiS32_FD_190357 | JGI IMG/M metagenome (GOLD analysis project Ga0268264, IMG submission 190357) | Switchgrass rhizosphere microbial communities from Kellogg Biological Station, Michigan, USA - KBS Switchgrass S3-2 (SPAdes) (version 2) | ecosystem: Host-associated > Plants > Roots >...
GAGCGGCCGTGGGACATCCCTCTCTTACTCGAGCACTTCCGGCGGCATCAAGAGGACAGGCATCGCAAGCGAACGCTAGGGTTCACCCACGAGGCACTGCGGGCGCTGGTGTCCTACAGCTGGCCGGGCAACGTGCGGGAAGTCGCGCGCGCCTGCTCGCTCTTCGTCATCCACGCCCGATCCGGCGCTCAGATCGATCCTGCCCTGATCGAGACCTGCTACCCCGAGGCCCTGCACGCCGCACCCAATCCTAAAGCCGCCTCCCTCTGGGCGGGGGCCTCGATGGACGATGCCGAGCAGACTTTCCGGCGCGAACTGATCTTGGCCCGCCTGGAGCGCCATGGCGGCAACGTGAAGGCCGCCCGGGAGAGCCTTGGGCTCGCCAAGTCGACCTTCCACCGGTATATGCAGGATCTGGGGATCACGGCGGGAGGTAGAGGAATAGAGGACTAGCCGCTCCTTCTCGTCGCGGCGCTGGTACTGGTGCTTCCGGCGTCGTAACATGACGTCGTACCGCGCGGAAGGGACTCCCAGCCGACACGGTCAAGAAGGGCGCCATGGCGAGAAGCGAGATTCAACAGAGGGTGCGCTAACCTTCCAGCGCGAACTGATCCTTGCCCGCCTGGAGCTTTCCCACCGCGATGCGGCCGATTAGCCCCCTGCAGGTTGTCTCGAAGTCAGCCACAAACCGCCGGACCTTCTCGCCTGCTAGCAGGATCTGCAAAATACGGAACTGACCCTCCTCCTCAGGGCAGCAGCAGCTGATAGGGCCGATACCGACGTTGATTCCAGGATAGGGTCCCTTATTGAAGGGCCACTCCATTGCTCCCGTATAAAGACCAGTGCTGAGAGCCTTGCCTTTGGGTGCGCCGAAATTAAAGAAATATGGCTCCGCCCATTTGACGTTGATTAAAACCCTGTTACCGTAAGCGGTCGCCTGGCCGGTGAATGCCACGTCTTCCTTGATCACAAACCGGGCGCCTCCTGCGATTTGTTCACCTCCCCGGTTTACCAGGCAGAGATAGTTCGGGAGATAAGAGAGATCACCACAGGCTTGCTCAATGTCGTCGAACCCGATCGACACGCCTGGTGACGCCGGTGCAATGGAGGATGGGGGCTGCGCCGGCCGTCGCTCGGATTCTAAGCTCGGCGCCGGACTGTGATCTCCCACCGCGATGCGACCGGTCGCTCGAATGCATGGGACTTCGAAGTCCGCCACAAACCGCCGAATCTTTAGCTCGCGCGTTAGCATGAACTGCAAGATGCGGAACTGCCCTTCCTCGTTGCAGTAATCGGAGCCGATACCGACGATGATTCCCGGATAGGGTCCTCTGGGCGACCGCATTGCTCCAGTATAAAGTCCAGGGATGAGTGCCTTACCTTCGGGAGGGTCGAAACTAAAGCGATAGTTCTCCTGCCCCTTAACCTTGATCTCAACGCCGCTGGGGAAATAGAACCGGCCGATGAAGGACGCCAGATCCTCCTTCAGCACGAGCCGTCTGCCTCCTGCGATCTGTTCGCTTCCCTGGTTAACTAGACAGAGGTAGCTCGAGAGAGAGGAGAGGTGGCCACAGGCTTTCTGGATATCGTTGAACCCCAACGTTACCTCTGGTGACGCTGGCACGGGTGTATTGGACGACTCCGCTGGCCGCCGCTTGGATTTCACGTCCTCCACGACATCATTGGCCCGCGCTACGTCCTCGCTTCCCGCTGAAGGTCTAGGCCAGTGCTCAATCATAAAACCCAGGACGCCGCCGAGCATCACACAGAAGACGACAGCGGCGATAAGCAAGGAACTCCTCCGGGATTCGGCTGCCTGCTCGCGTGTCCGCTGCCCGGCCCCGGAAGCCGCAATATAAATCGGCCTAGAGTCTGCTAGGTAATGGGTACCGGAGACGAGCGTCGCAAAGGGGAGAGAATGCAAGGGTCCATCCGGCGAGATGAGCCAGCGGTCAGCCCTACAGAGCACCGGCTCGGCAGGACCGATCAGAAGATCGTAGAGGTACCTTCCCCGCTCTTTTAACGCCGAAAGGTCGGTGTTCGGCTGGCCCAACAGATTGCGGAAAGCCTCGACCTCTCCCTTGAGCCCTTCGTTTCCGATCGCGAGCGGATAGAGAAAGAGCCCCAGGCCGGGGATCCCCTCCGCTTCAATGACAAAAAGGAAGCTCTGCGAATCACCGACGTAATAGTTGAGGAGGACGGTTCCGAGAACGAGATCGGCGCGAGTGTCCGTCAGCTCGAGGAAGGGACACTCGAGGTCTCCGATGCGCGACTCCAGGTCATGCAGGCGGCCATGGAGCGCCCTACGTTCCCCTGCGTTCAACTCTCGGCGGAGCTCGGCACGCATCCGGCCGAAATCGGCAACAAGTCGGCGGTGCTCGGCATAGAGCTGCTCCCGTGGAAGCTGAGAAACAAGAGCCCTGTCTTTTGGGGCCAGGTACCGTTGAAGCTCTGTCAGTGCCGCATGAATGCTTTTAGGGCGGTCGTGAGATCCAAAGCCATCAGCCCGAATCCTTCCGCGATGCGATTTACGCGGAGGATCTAGGGACTCGGTGGACTTCCGGCACGCTCGATCGGTCTCGGCCATTCCCTCCCGAAAACGGCGGACGACCTCTCCTGCGGTGCCGGGGCGGAGGACGGGGTCTTTTTGCAGGGTCTCTCGTAGGGGGCGCCAGACCTCGGGAGGCAGGGGGAAAGGAGGAGGCTCTGCTTCTACATGGCCGGCAAGGACTTCTTCCAGTGTCCCTCGGAACGGTAGACTCCCACTGAGAATCTCGTACGCGAGCACGCCGAACGCGTAAATATCCGAAGAACGGCTGGCTTGGCCGAGCTGGGCTAGCTCCGGAGCCAAATACAGGGGCGTACCCAGCAACGAGCCCGTTGTGGTTAGTCGGGGCAGGCTCGCTTTTCCGCCCGGTACTATGCCAAAAGCGGACGGGTTACGTGGTTCGAGCAACTCCGCGAGGCCGAAGTCGAGGACCTTCACATTCGGCGATTCCGGATTCTCCGCGCAGACAAATACATTGCCAGGTTTGAGATCTCGATGGAGCACGCCGGCATCGTGCGCGGCGTCAACTGCGGCGGCGATCTGTTCAAGAAGAGGCAGCGCCTGCGCGAGCGGTATTAAACCCTGATCCCGGCAGAGCTCTGATAGGAGCCTCCCTTCGAGAAGCTTCATGACGATATAGGGAGGGCCGCCCTCCAATCCGTCGATTCCGAAATCGGTGACCTCGACGATATGAGGGTGTCGGAGGCGTCCAAGCGCCATGGCCTCCCTGCGGAAGCGCTCGATAGCTGCGAGGGCCGGAGAACCGGAGGTCTTCAGAAGCTTGATGGCGAAAGACTTCTCCAAGCCGAGGTGGACCGCGCGGTAAACGACCCCGACGGCTCCTTCGCCGAGCCGCTCCTCCAAGCGGTACTTCCCATCAATGAGGCGTCCGGAGGTGGTTGGAAGAGATTGTGAAGGGCTGATGACCGGCATCTCCTGTAGGTGACTCAACCGCTAAGACCGATCGGATTCTCAGACCGAATGGCTATATCCACGAATTATGTGAAACATATCAGCTCGATTTTTTCACCCCCACCGATATGCGGCCGGTCTCACAACCTGTTTCGAAGTCAGCTACGAACCGTTGGACCTTTCTGCCCGTCATCAGAATCTGCAAGACGCGAAAAAATGTCCCCTGACAGTGGTTAAAGGTGACCCTTGGATATGGATTCACGGCAAACATCGATTGTCCCCAATAAAGGCGGGGAGTGAAAGCCTCGTCTTTGGGCGGGATGAAGTGAAGTATGTCAGCCTGCTTCCCCTTGACTTGTATCCATATGTCGTTGCCGTCAGAGGTGTTGCTGCTAAAAGAGGCTTGTTCCTCACCGAGCACGAGTCGCGCTCCTCCAGCGATCTGCTCGTTTCCTCGGTTGACCAGACAGAGATAGTTCGAGAGAGAGGAGAGGTCGCCACAGGCTCGCTCGATATCTTTGAACCCTAACGTCACTCCTGGTGACATGGGCGCAGCGAAGGAGGGCAGCTCCGTCGGCCGGTTGAATTCAATGGGAGGTACAGGCTCTTGATCTCCCACCGCAATGCGGCCGATCACTCCGCAATTCTCCTCGAAGTCGGCCACGATCCGTCGGACCTCCTGCGCGCTGTGTTCGATCTTCAGAAGAATCTGCCAAATGCGGAAACGTCCATGCGTCGACCTGCAGGGGCCGACTCCGCCAGTGACTTGTAGTCCCGGATTGGGTCCCAAGGCCTGCCACATTGCGCCCTCATACAGGCCGGGGACAAGCGCCTTGCGCTTGGGTGGCTCGAACTGAAAGGAATAGCGCTCCTTCCCCACCACGTTGATCACAAGATAGTCGGAATACCAGGCGGCGAAGGACGCCAAATCCTGAGTAAGTACGAGCCTTGCTCCTCCCTCGATCTGTTCGCTTCCTTGGTTGACCAGGCAGAGATAGTTCGAAAGAGAGGAGAGGTCGCCACAGGCGTGTTGGATATCGTTGAATCCGAGCGTCAAGAGTGGCGCGGGCGCCTTGGAGTGCGGCAGCTCCGCCGGCTGCCGTTTGGATTCCACGAAAGGTACAGCTGCCCGCTGCTCTTCAACAGACCGTACCGCCCCACTATCCTTGTTCTCGGCAACACGACTGTCGCCCACTACCTCGTTTCCCGTCGAAGGTACAGGTCCACGCCCGAACATCAAGTCGAGAGCGCCGACGAGCGCCGCAGAGAAAGAAAAAAGGACCGCCAGGAGCCAGAAGCTCCGCCGAGGCTCGAAGGTCCGCCAAATCTTTCCGAGGCGCGGTATATGCCAACGACGTGGGGTCTCGAAGGACCTTTGGCGCGTCCGTTCGGCCTCGCTCCCTTCTCCCAGACATCGGCGGACGACCTCTCCGGCGGAGCCCGGTCGGAGGGCCGGATCCTTTTGTAGGGCCTCCCGCAGAGGACGCCTGACCGCGGGAGGCAGTGACAGGGAAGAAGGCTCTGCTTCCAAGTGGCCGGCAAGAACCTCTTCCAACGTCCCCTGGAACGGCGGTCTTCCACTGAGGATCTCGTACGCGAGCACGCCGAACGAGTAAATGTCTGACGATCGGCTTGCTTGGCCGCGTCGAACCAACTCGGGGGCCAGGTACAGCGGCGTACCTAGCAGCAAGCCCGTTATTGTAAGCCGGGGCAGGCCCTCTTTCCCATCAGGCCATGTGACAGAACTGGGCTTTTCCGGTTCTTCGAGCAACTCGGCGAGGCCGAAGTCGAGGACTTTCACACTGGATGATTCCGGACTTCCCGAGCAGACAAAGACATTGCCGGGCTTGAGATCGCGATGGAGGATGCCGGCATCGTGCGCGGCGTCAACCGCGGCGGCGATCTGTCCGAGAAGAGGCAGTGCCCGCGCTAGCGGCATCGGACCCCGATCCCGGCAGACCTCTGAGAGGGGCCTCCCCTCGAGGAGCTCCGTGACGATAAAGGGAAGCCCCCCCTCCGATCCGTCGATTCCGAAATCGGTGACCTCGACGATATGAGGGTGCCGGAGGCGTCCGAGCACCACAGCCTCCCTGCGGAAGCGTGCGAGAGCGGCGGGGGCCGGAGGCCCAGAGGTCTTCAGAAGCTTGATCGCGAAGGACTTCTCCAATCCGACATGGACCGCGCGATAGACGACCCCGACGGCACCTTCGCCGAGACGCTCCTCCAGGCGGTACTTCCCGCCAACGAGGCGTCCGGAGGTCGTAGGAAGAGATTGCGGAGCGTTGATGACCGTGGCCTTCGGCGGCACCCCGAGGAGATCCTGGGTGGAAACGTCGGCAGGAGAAGCGTCCGAAGAGGCCATCGACACTTCCTATATTGACAGCTCAGCACCTTCGATGTGTTAGTGCCTCTGCGGAGGAATCTTAGCCGGAGACGGGGTAAAGGAAGAATGATCACTCGGCGGGCTGGAGGAAACCCAGCCCGCCTTGTTCATCAGTCCTCTACTGGAAGTAACCGAACACGTCGATGATGACGTGCGTGCTGGTCGCAGTTGTGATGGCAAGATCGTTCGGCTGTGTGGAGAGCGCGACGATTCCGCCGTTGGCCAGGGCTCCTTGACCGGGATCGAAGTTGAGATACGAGGCTGACGGCAGGGTTCCACCCGAAGGATAGGCAACCAAGTACCCTCCCCCTGCCGATCCGACAGATGTGATGTTGACCGCCACGGCCTTGGCGCTCAACGGCACACCGCAGTTGCCCCGGATCTGGAAATTGCGGGTATCTGGAGATGCCAGCACGGGCCCTCCCTGGTCGGCGAAGCGGGTGTCCACGGCGCGGCAGGCGGTGATCGGCCGGTACTTCAACGGAGCGTCCGACTTGAAGTATCCGAAGACGTCGATCGTTGCGTGCGTCGATTGGGCTCCCGCAATCGGCGAGTAGTAGTTGACAGAGACGTCCGGCGTGGTCGGTGCCAGGCGGATCCTCGCTCCGTTTGTCAGCACGACTCCCGCGTTGAAGTTGATCACCGGCACCTCTGGGAAGACCCCGGCCTGGAAAAGCGAGGCGAGTCCGCCCGCTGTCGGCGAGATGATGGTGAGGTTGAGAGGAGCAGCCGCAGCACCCGAGGGTACCCCGCAGGTTCCCTGGACAGTGAAGTTGCGGGTGGTATTGACTGGGATCGGCGTACTCGTCCGCGTGTCGGCGATCCGGCAAGGGGTCAGGGTCTGGAAGCCGAACGGGCCTTGGGCACCCGGCGCCGGTGTGGTGTCCTCGCTGAAGTAGCCGTAGACGTCCAGGATCACATGGACCTGGCCGGGCGAAGCGGCAACATAAGGGCTGATGTTGACCGAGCCTGCTCCATTGGTGGCCAGGCGCAGATTCGCGTTGTTGGCGCGCGGGGAATTGGCCGGATCGAAGTTGATCGTCGAGTGTGCAAAGGGGCCGAAGGTCTGGTTGCCGGGGAGGAAGACGAGGTGGCCCGGACCCGTGGGGGAGACGACCGTGACGTTGAACGACACCGCCTTTGCGGACGCTGGAATACCGCACAGGCCAGTGACCTGGAAGAGCTGTTGCACGTTCGAGGTCAGGGGCGTCGTGGTGCGGGTGTCGGCGATCCGGCAGGGGGGCACGGTGAAGAAGCCTTCGGCGGCCCCGGGTATCTCGTCAGTCACCGAAACCTTTTTGCTCATGGACGACAGCAGGCCGTCGGTATCGGCCACCGTGAGTGTCACGGTATACGAGCCGGTCGCGAAGCTGTGGCTGGTGGTCACTCCGAAGCCGGAGGTCGAGTCCCCGAAGCTCCAAGAATAGGAGGCGATACCATGGTCGTCCGTCGAGCTGTTGGCGTCGAAGGAACATGAGACGTTCGTGCAGGTGAAGTTGAAGCGGGCCGACGGCGGGTTCTGAACGCTGACCTGAACGTTCGGGCTCAAGTCGCCGAAGAACTCGACGCATTCATGAACCATTTGCAGCTGGAAGTTGTAGGTCCCGACAGCCGAAGGCGCCACGACGTTGAAGTTCAAGGTCACCGAGACGCCAGGGGCCACCGGGGCGGGCAGGTCCACGCGGGTCGGCGACCATCCCGGACTGCCGATCTGGGCGAGGCGATAGGCGTTGCATTGAGGTCCGATCGGGCTCCAGGTGACCGTGCCGGAGTTCTTGACGGTCACGCTGACGGGGTACAGATTGCCGGCGATCATGGTCGCGGGCACGCCGCTTTGGCTCAGGAACTGCGCATTCTTCACCGGCGGTGCGGCGCCATCCTGAATCTTCGCCGTCCAGATCTCTTCCCGGGCGTTGGTGCGGCGATCCGTCCAGGACGGAAGGAAGAGGCCGGAGTAGGCCGACATTCCGGTGTAATCGCCGTACTGGTTGCCCAGATCCGCTCCGGACACCGTTTCGTCGGTCTGAGCGGTGGTCACCTTCGTAGCAAGCGACCAGGTGACCCCGTCATCCAATGAAGACTGGTACCAGAAATCGGTCTTGAGCCTTCCCGGATCGCTGATGGTGTCGTAGTAGACGATCGACACGACGCCGCTCGTCTCGTCGACCGCAAGATGGGGGAAGAACTGATCGTTCAAGGAAGATTGATTGTTAACCATCACCGGCGCGGACCACGTCGCGCCTCCGTCGGTCGAGCGCGCGAACCAGATGCGGGACTTGCAGGTGGAGCTTGTGTTCGTCCCGGGTGCGTTTGCGTTGCTCGTGCAACCGGCGGCCCCGGTCAAGTCGTGCCAGGATGCGTAGACGAGATTCTTGACCGACGTGCGATAGGCGCCTCCCGAAGGGGAGATGAGAACCTTTCGCCGGGCTTGCGCCGGAATCGAATACTGAAAAAGCCCATACGTCCGGCCGACGGTAATCGCAGTCTGGAAGGTCTGTCCACCATCGGTCGATTTGTTGACGAAGATCCGATTGGGGATCGAGGAGGCTCCGTTGTCGGTTCCCGGCCAGAGAACGAAAACGTCGCCGAAAGCGTTGGCCTTCACATCAGCACCCTGATATGAACTGAACGTCGACGCGAGAATCGATATCGGCGTGCCCCACGAACCGGCAGCTCGTCGGTTCAAGTAGGTATGGCCCTGGAATTGCCAGACGACGTATAGATTGTCCTTGAAAGGAGAGGTCGCGCTATGGTCGGACCAGAGCATCTCCTTGTCGGCTGTCGCCTGGGTACCGGAAACCGTCGCGTCATAAGTCCAGGTAGCGCCTCCGTTCGTCGATTTGTACGCTTTCACCTTGACGTCCGATAGAGTGCTCACGATGCCGAGGGAAGTCGCCCAGGCTGTCCCGTTTGAGGTCCAATCCACCGCGGGATCCCCTTGAAAAGCATCTCCAGGCATCAACGGTAGGCTCGTCTGTCCCCAGGTAACTCCGCCGTCGCCGGAATAGAACAGGGCCAGCATGGCGCTGGTTTCGATTTCGTTCGAGGCGGCGATGATCTGGTTGGGGTTCCAGAAGTTGATACGGATGTCGGACTCGCTGCGCGGCGAGATCTGGAGCCCGGAGATTCGTTGGTTCGAACCGATCGTCAGGTCTTCTTCCGGAGCAGCCTCCTCCTGAAGCTCGCCCGCGACGAGATCCTGGTGATGGATCATCCAGACGTAGATGTCCTTGAGAACCAACGGGTATCCGCCGGAGGGATCGTCGGCCCGATAGGTCAATTCGGGATGAGCTTCGCGCCAGAATACCCGAAGCCACGGTGGAATCCCTCGATCGTCTTTCGCTTCATCCGGGCGCAGAATGTCAAAGTCCTGATGGTTTCGGATCAGTTGTTCTAGAGCGCTCCCCGGCTCAACATGGTCTTTTTGGAGTTGTTCGGCAACCGAAGGCCATTGGGGATTCGGTGCGGCTGCGCCTACCAGCCCGGCTTGAGACAGAAGGAGCAGGATCAGGAAGCCGACTTTTCGCATACGGGTCCTCCGGTTCGTCTGCGGCATCCAGCACGTGGTTCGAAGCGGAACGGCGGCTGATCGCCGGGGTTGTGTCATCGCCAGCGAGTACATGGGCAAGGCGCGTTCCAATTCACCCGGCCGGGACAACCCACTGATGCGTATGACGCGAGCTCTCTTGAGCCCTCTCCAGAGTTCCATTTTTGACACCCGGCCAGGTCCGCCTCGGTCCAAATCCGGAACAGATCCGCCGCTTCCTTAAGCGGTTCGCCCGGCATCGCCGTTTGGACCAACCCTTGCGGGGGCCGGAGAGACCGGCCCGCCGGGTACCTACCCCGGAGTCTCAGCCTACCGTCCGAAGGCAGTATTCATTGACTCAGCGATGGCACGGACGTCTAGATCTCAATACCGGATCAGCGACAGCACCTCGTACCGGTCGACCTTCTTCCGGCCGGCGAGGAAGGTCAGCTCGATCACGAAGCCGAGGCCCACGACTTTGCCGCCGCGCTGCTCGACCAGCTTGGCCGAGGCGGCCGCGGTGCCGCCGGTCGCTATCAGGTCGTCGACGATCAACACGCGGTCGCCCGGCTCGATCGCGTCTTCGTGCATCTGGAGGGTGTCCTGGCCGTATTCGAGGTCGTAGGTTTCGCTGATCGCCTTGGCGGGGAGCTTGCCCGGCTTGCGCACGGGGACGAAGCCGGCGTTCAGGTTATAGGCGACGATCGGGCCGAACATGAAGCCGCGCGACTCCATGCCGACCACTTTGTCGACCTGCTTGCTCGCGAACTGCCAGACGAAGCGGTCGACCGTCATGCGCAGCGCGAGCGGATCCTTGAGCAGGGTGGTGATGTCGTAGAACAGGATGCCCGCTTTCGGGAAGTCCGGCACTTCGCGGATGAAGCCCTTGAGATCGTCCATCGATTCTCCCTTCGGTTCGGCGAGGGTCTTTGCGAGCCCTCAGCGCACGATTTCAAAACGGTCCCCCGCGGGGACTTGAGATTCTTCGGAGAGCGGCGTCCGTTCGACGTGGACCGGATGACCTGGTCCCTCGGCGAGCAGGCGGCGGGCAAATTCGGCGAGCGCCGGTTCGGGGCCGGCGGCCTCGATTTCGACCGCGCCGTCCGGCCGATTCCAGACCCTCCCGGCGAGCCTCAGCTCGCGCGCCAGGGTGCGCACGAAATACCGAAAGCCGACCCCTTGCACGCGACCGGTCACGACGAAACGGGCGCCCGGGATTTCGTGGTTCGCGCTCATCCTCGCCTGGCGGCCTCACGCCTTGGTCTCGTCGGCCCAGCCATGGCGGCCGACCAGCGGCACGAACACGACCTCCTCGCCCACTTCGCGCGCCACCTCGCCCGCCGCATCCTTGCGGTAGACCACCAGGCGCTGCGCGTTCTTCGTCCCCTCGGGGACCACGAGGATGCCCCCCGGTGCCAGCTGATCCAGCAGCGGCGGCGGCACGCGCGGCGCGGCGGCGGTAACCAGGATGCGGTCGAACGGCGCGACGTCGCTCCAGCCGACCGTGCCGTCGAAGATCTGGATCTTGACGTTGTCGAGCTTCAGGTCGCGCATTCGGCTGATCGCTTCGCGGGCGAGCGGCGCCACGCGCTCCAAGCTGTAGACGCGACGGGCGAGCAGCGCAAGGATCGCGGTCTGGTACCCCGAGCCGGTGCCGATCTCCAGGACCGAGCACTCCGACCCGACCTCCAGCAGCTCGGTCATCCGCGCCACCACGGTCGGCTGCGAAATGGTCTGGCCCTCGCCGATCGACAGGGCGTTGTCGGCGTACGCCAGGTGCGGCAGGGTGCCGCTTTTCACGAACAGATGGCGCGGCACCCGGCGCATCGCTTCGAGAACGCGCTCGTCGCGAATGCCGCGCTTCCTCGCCAGGTCGCGGATCAACCGCTCCCGCGCGGTCGCGTAGGGGTCGCTCATGGCTCGGGTTTGGGGTCCGGCTCGCCGTTCAAGCGCAGGGCGGCGAGCTTTTCACCGAGCGGGGCGAAGTTGTCGAGACCCGGGTAGTAGGTGAGGTCGAGATGGAGCGGCGTGATCGAGATGCGGCCGGAGGAGATCGCCTCGAAATCGGTGCCGGTCTCCGGCTTCCACTTCGGCGTCCCGGCGATCCAGTAATACTTCTTGCCGCGCGGATCGAGCTTCTCGACCACCGTCTGCTGATAGGTCCGCCGGCCGAGACGGGTGAAGCTGACGCCGCCGATCGCCCCGGCGGGCACGTTGACGTTCAGGATCAGATCCTCGGGCAGCGTCGGCTCGGCGAGCACGGTCGCCGCGAGCGTCCGCGCGAAGCGGGCCGCCGGCTCGAACGAGAACCCCTCCGCCACCTCCTGGCTGAACGCGAGCGACGGAACGCCGAGCAGGGTGCCTTCAAACGTCGCGCTCACGGTGCCCGAGTAGGTGACGTCGTCCCCTAAATTCAGGCCAAAGTTGATCCCTGAGCAGACCAGGTCGGGCTTCTTGTCCTTGAGCAGGTGGAGCAGCGCGAGGTTGACACAATCGGTCGGCGTGCCATCGACCGCGTACCAGTTCGGTTCGAGCTTGGTCAGCCGCAGCGGGCGCGACAGGGTGAGCGCGTGGCCGGAAGCGCTCTGCTCGCGATCGGGGGCGACGACGACGACCTCGCCGAGGTCGCTCAAGGCTTTCGCCAGGAGCTTGATCCCCTCGGAGAAGACGCCGTCGTCGTTGGTGACCAGAATCCGCTTGTTCAATTTGTTCAATCGCGCGCCTAGCCGAGGTACTTGCCGACCAGCGGCGCGAGCGTCTTGAGCGTCTCGGCCGGGATCAACGAACGCTCGGTGATCAACGAATGGGCGAGCGCGTGGCGGCAGAGCGGGCAGTCGGTCGATTCGTCGGGCAGGCGGCGGAGCACCTGGCGGATGACGTCCTGCGACATCTGGACGTTTTGGCGGATGACTTCCATCACCGCCTCGCCGGAGACCGCTTCTTCCGTCTCGTGCCAGCAGTCGTAGTCAGTGACCATGGCGAGGGTGGCGTAGCAGATCTCGGCCTCGCGGGCGAGCCGCGCCTCTTGTAGGTTGGTCATGCCGATGATGTCCATCCCCCACGACCGGTAGACCTCGGATTCGGCGCGGGTGGAAAACTGCGGCCCTTCCATGCAGACGTAGGCGCCGTTCTTGTGGACCTTCGCCCCCGCCGCCTCCGACGCCTCGGTGAAAGTGTCGATCAGGGTCGGGCAGATCGGCTTGGCGAGCGAGACGTGGGCGACCAGGCCATCGCCGAAGAAGGTGTCGACCCGGTGGCGGGTGCGGTCGAAGAACTGGTCGGGGACCACGATGTCCTTCGGGGCGTATTCGATCTTCAGCGAGCCGACCGCCGAGACCGAGATCAGGCGCTCGACCCCGAGCACCTTGAAGCCGTAGATGTTCGCCCGGTAGTTCAGCTCGGTGGGCAGCAGGCGGTGCCCTTTGCCGTGGCGCGGCAGGAACGCCACCTTCTTTCCTTCCAGCCGGCCGATCACGAAGGGGTCGGACGGGGCGCCGAAGGGGGTGTCGATCTTCCGCTCCTCCAGCACTTCGAGCCCCTCCATCTGATAGAGGCCGCTGCCGCCGACCACGCCGATACGGATATCCGTCATGCGCAAATCTCCTGAAGTGAACGTCAATGACTCCTCAACCGGAAGGCTGAACGATTTCGAGCGCTGGAGTTTAGCAGGACCCGGGAGGCGGCGGGGTGGGAGGGCCTACCGGTAGTGGCTCAGTTTGCCTTCCTCGCTCCTTCGGGCGCCTTCGGCAGCGGCCAGTCGCTGCGGGGCAAACTGAGCCACTACCGCCTACCGCACGACCGGCAGCCCCGCCGCGCGCCAGGCGGCGATTCCGTCGCGGAGCCAGAGGATGGTGCGGAAGCCGTCGCGCGCCGCGGCGATGGCGGCGGTTCGGCTTCGAAGGCAGGCGCGGTCGTAGCCGAGAATCACCAGCGGTTCGCGCGTCAGGAATTGCTTCGGCCACCGCGCCGCGACCGCCGCCTCGATCGCCTGGGGCCCCTTGGCGAGCAGGGCGGGCGGTAGCGGCGCCGCTCCTGGCAGATGCCCCTGGTCGTAGTCGGCGAGATCGCGCAGGTCGAGGATCGGCAGCGAGCCCGGACGGTTGCCCGCGAGCGCCGCCGAATCGAGCAGGGCGTAGACCTCCGCGGGCTCGACGACCCGGACCACCGGCAGCCCGGCCGCCTGCCAGGACGGAAAGCCGCCGCGGACGACGCGTGCCTCGAGCCCCATGGCTCGCAGGCGCAGGTAGGCGATCGCCTGGCGCGGACCGGAGAGCCCGTCACCCAAGAGCGCGAAGGGCGCGGTCGGATCGACCGTCGACCCGGCCGCGGGACCGAAACGCTCGAACGCCGCCCGATCGGCGCCCGGCTCGGGCAGGCGCCCGCCCGCGGGCAATCCTCCCCGAGGATCCCAGGGGAGGCTTGCCGGAGCGTGGCCGGCGCGAAACGCGGGGGGCGGGGCGTAGCCGACCGCCGCCCAGTCGCCTTCGTCGCGCAGATCGAGCAACTGCAGGCCGCTTCCCCCTTTGGCAGGATCGCCGGCCAGGCCTGCGAGCGCCGCCGCGGGTTCGATCATCACCTGCCGCGCGAAGCCGGCACCGAACGGCCGCGGGGGAATTTTCCGCTCCCGCCGCGAGGTCGACAATCCCGCCGCGATCCAGGCGTCCCAGCCGCCGTCGAGCACGCGGACGGTGCGGCAGCCGGCGGCTTCCAGGCGCAGGAAGGCCCGGGCCGGAAATTCGAGATCGGCGCCGTAGACGGCCAAGGGCAGATCCCCGCCGATGCCGAGCGCGCCGAGCGCCAGGCGCAGGCAGGCCGCCTCCGCCGGGTCGTTTTCCGGGCATCGGCGCGCCAGCTCGCCCAAGTCGAGCCGCGCCGCGCCGGGCAGGTGCCCCGCCGCGAACTCCTTGGCGGTCCGGACGTCCAGCCGCAGATACCCTTTCGCCGCCTCGAACGCCGGCGGCGCGATCGCGATGGCCGCCCAGGTCGGGACCGGGCGGGCCGCCGGCTCGGGAAAGACGGCGGAAGGCGGCAGCGCGAACGAGCCGGGGCCGAGCGCCGCGGCAAGCGCCGCGGCGCGAACGATCTTCGAGACCGAGGGAATCGGCATTGCGGTAAGGATGCCACAACCCGTCTCCCCCGCCGGCGGCCGTAACGACTCTCGCTCCTGAACGCCGATCAAAGACGAGGGACCGCTCCCCTTGTCAACATTCTGAACTTGATGCTAAATAATAGGTGTCCTGCCTTCCTCAGGAGAAACCGATGCCTACGCCATTCTGCCCGGGATACGGCGCCGAGCCGTACAAGTCGCTGGTCGAAAACGCGCCGGGAGCCGAGGTGTTTCCGGCCAAGGATTTCCGCGTCGAATGGGGGCCGATCTTCCATCGCGGGCGGCTGGACGGCAGCGCGCGCGTCCTCGTCGTGGGCCAGGATCCGGCCCAGCACGAGACGATCCTCCGCCGCATCCTGGTCGGCACCGCGGGCAAAAGGGTGCAGGGGTTCCTCGCCCACCTCGGGATCACCACCAGCTACGTGATGGTCAACACGTTCCTCTACAGCGTCTACGGCCAGTTCGGCGGCAACAAGCACAAGAACGATCCGGCGATCGCCGCCTATCGCAACGCCTGGATCGCGGCGATCCTGGACAACCAGCCGATCGAGGCGGTGGTCGCGTTCGGCGGCCTCGCCGATGCGGCGTGGACTCAGTGGCTCGCCTCGCCGGAAGCCCAGGGGCGCCCCGCGCTCCCCTTTCAGCACGTCCTCCATCCGACCTCGCCCGACAGCGCGGGCGGCACCGCGGCGCAGAAGAAGGCGGCGATGAAGGCGATGCTCGCCTCGTACAACGTGGCGATCGCCGCGCTACTACCGTCGATCGCGCATCCGGATACGGCCGACGTCGTCGCCCCCTACGTCGACGCGCTGCGTCCCGAGGATCTGCCGCAGGTTCCGCTGGTCGACATCCCCGCGGGTTTTCCTTCCTGGGTGACCACGACCAACACCTGGGCCACCCGCACGGGCGAGACGGCCGCGGAAAAGCGGCGCACGATCAAGGTGACGGCTCCGGTCTCCGCGGTGCCTTGACGCCATGGCGAAACCAAAACCTCCGATCGATCCGCTGGGCGGCGGACCCTACGTCCTCGAAGGGCGCATCGTCACCATGGATGCGCAAAATACCGTGATTCCCAAGGGACGCTGCTACGTCAAGGACAGCACGCTGATCGCGGTGCAGGACGCCGCGGCCCCTGCGCCGCCGGGATTTTCCAACGCGCCGAAGCTGATCACCCGGGGCACGATCTATCCCGGACTGATCGAGCTGCACAACCACCTGGCGTACAACGCGCTGCGCCTGTGGAACGTGCCCAAGCGCTACACCAACCGGGACCAGTGGGCGGGGATTGCGGAATACCGAAAAAACATCAGCGGTCCGATGCAGATTATCGGCAAGAGCATGGACGTGCTCCCCGCGCTGATCCGCTACGTCGAGGCGAAGACCCTGATGGGCGGCTGCACCACCAGCCAGGGGATTCAGCTGTTCAGCCAGGCGGGCATCCGCCGCTTTTACCGCGGCATCGTGAGGAACGTCGAGCTGACCGAAGAGGCGGCACTGCCGGAAGCGAACACCCGAATCGCCGACGTCGAGGCCGCGACCGCCGCTAAGTTCTTCGAGCGCCTCAAGAAACAATCGTGCTTCCTGCTCCATTTGAGCGAAGGGAAAGACGCCAAAGCCCGCAAGCATTTCCAGGCGCTCCAAATCCACGCCGAGAGCTGGGCGATCAGCCATCAGCTCGCCGGCATCCATTGCGCGGCGCTCAACGCCGAGGACTTTGCCGTGTACGCGCAAAACGGCGGCTCGATGGTCTGGTCGCCGTTCAGCAACCTGCTGCTCTACGGCGAGACCGCCGACGTCAAAGCCGCGAAAGCAGCGGGAGTGCGAATCGGCATCGGCTCGGATTGGTCTCCTTCCGGCAGCAAGAACCTGCTCGGCGAGCTTAAGGTCGCGAAAGCGTGGAACGACACGAACAACGTTTTTTCCGACCCCGAGATCCTCGCTCTCGCCACCCGCAACGCCGCCGCCATCCTCAAATGGGACGGATTGCTCGGATCGCTCGAAACCGGCAAGCGCGCCGATCTCCTGGTGATCGACGGCACGGAGAAAGACGCCTACGCGCAACTGTTCGAGGCCCACGAAGGGAATATCGGCCTGGTGATGATCAACGGCGCCCCCCGCTACGGGCATTCGGATTGGATGAAAAAACTAGGAGCGAAGAAAGAGACGAGAAACGTCGACGGCCAGGCTCAGGCGTTCAACTTCGTGCAGGAAACCCAGGACGAGCTGGTGGGCAAACTGTCGCTGAAAAACGCCGAAGAAGCGCTCGCCGCGGCGCTTCAAAACCTGCCGCAGACCGCGAAGGAGCTGGAGAAGCCCAGGCCGCCCACTCCGTTGCTCGGGCTGTTCGACGAG
>Ga0268264_10002321_pt1 | contig 16826 bp, 18 predicted proteins | sample KBSSwiS32_FD_190357 | JGI IMG/M metagenome (GOLD analysis project Ga0268264, IMG submission 190357) | Switchgrass rhizosphere microbial communities from Kellogg Biological Station, Michigan, USA - KBS Switchgrass S3-2 (SPAdes) (version 2) | ecosystem: Host-associated > Plants > Roots >...
TTCCACGATTCTCCATTCACAACAAATCCATGTACAAGCACAACGGGCTTGCCGCTGCCTTTTACTTCATAATAGATTTTTACTCCATCAAACGAAGCAAATAAACCAGCCGAATCGGCGTCAAAACCTGCAGATGCCTGCACGGAGATGGCCGTAGATATCAAATACGCTATAAGTGGAGCTGATCTGACCTTCATATAATCGTTTTTATAATGATTTTTTGAAAATACCAAAAGTTCCGATCTTGACAAAAGTTTGACCAGACCGTATGAGGAAAATCTACACGATCATTTTCTTATTATTCATTTCGCATATTATGTGTGCTCAAACATCGCAGGATAGCATTGCAGGCCGGTATTTCTTACAGGGAGTTATGGAGATGGCAAGTATACTTGAACTAAATGCTGACTCAACTTTCAATTTTTTCTACTCATATGGTGCAGTTGATCGATATGGTAATGGCAAATGGAGTTTGACTGGAGATAAAATAATTCTGAATAGCAGACAACGACCTCCCCTCGATTTTAAAATGGTAGAAAGTAAAGTCAATACGGACAACAGAATTACAATTCAGATCCTCGATAACAACAAAGCGCTCCTCCACTATGTCTATTGCGTCGTCAGTACAGTTTCGGGGGAACATGATGCCGACGCGAATTCAGAAGGGATCATCTCATTTCCGAAAGAGCCTATTGATTCAATATCGTTATTATTCCGTTTGTGCCCCGACAGGTATTCAACATTTAAAGTTGACAAGAATCTAAATTTTTTTCAATTTCGATTTGAACGATGGCTGCCGGAAATTTTTCTTGATCACATCCAGTTAAAGTATGAAGAAAAACTCCTGATCGGTCAACACCCTCTATTAAAAGGGAACACTTATAAATTTTCGAGAGAATGACTTTCCGAGTTAGTATAATGTAAACTGCAATATTATTTTGACGAATGGCCGTGTAAAAAATATTTTGCTACGTACCTTTCAAATCCTTTAAATTTAACTTTCATTCCTTATTTATCTTTTCTATTATGGGAGATCTTCAAATTAAGAAACAGCCAAAAAACTACGATGCAGTTGTTGTTGGTTCTGGAGCTGGCGGCGGCATGGCCGCATATGTCCTTGCACATGCAGGTTTAAAAGTTTGCCTTTTGGAAGCAGGTCCGATGTTTGATCCGAAAACAGATTCCAACCAATTAAAAAATCCCTGGGATTCTCCGCGCCGGGGCGCCAGCACAAAATTTCGCCCATTTGGAGATTTTGATGGTTGCTATTGGGGCTGGGAAATCGATGGAGAACCATACACGCAAAAAGGTGATTCGAAGTGGGAATGGTGGCGCGCAAGAATGTTGGGCGGAAGAACAAATCACTGGGGAAGAATTTCATTGCGCTTCGGCCCAAAAGATTTTAAAAGAAAAAGTATTGACGGTTTGGGTGATGACTGGCCAATTGGCTACGAAGACATCAAACCATATTATGATGAAATCGACAAACTCCTCGGCGTATTTGGAACCAATGAAGGATTGGAAAACGATCCGGACGGATTCTTTCTTCCTCCACCTAAACCGCGCCTTCACGAATTGTTCATCAAACGTTCAGCAACAAGTGTAGGAGTTCCTGTCATTCCGGCCCGTCTATCCATACTTACAAAACAAATCAACAAAGAGCGTGGTCAATGTTTTTACTGTGCACAATGCGGAAGAAGTTGTAAAGTATATGGTGACTTTTCTTCGTCTTCATGCCTCGTTATCCCGGCATTGAAAACAGGTAACGTTGATCTCGTAACAAATGCCATGGCGCGTGAGGTGCTGACAAATAAGGAAGGTTTAGCAACAGGCGTTTCGTATATCAATAAGGAAGACATGCAGGAATACCAGGTAACTGGCAAAACTGTTGTGCTGGCGGCAAGCACTTGTGAAACCGCGAGATTGCTACTCAATTCAAAATCACAACGTCATCCGAATGGACTGGCTAACAGCAGCAATGTGGTTGGAAAATATCTTCACGATTCAACCGGAGCAGATATGGGCGGAATAATTCCTGAATTATTTAACCGCAAAAGATATAATGAAGACGGCGTTGGTGGAATGCATGTGTATTCTCCCTGGTGGCTAGACAACAAGAAACTGGATTTTCCCCGGGGATATCATATCGAGTATGGCGGTGGATTTGGAATGCCATTGTACGGATTTAATTGGGGCATTGAAAATCTCAACGGGAAATATAAGATCAACGGGAAACAAAAAGATGCAGGCGGCTATGGCGCATCTTTAAAAGAAGATTATCGCTATTTCTTCGGAGCACACGTGGGAATGGCCGGACGTGGAGAAGCCATTGCCAGGGAAGATAGCTATTGTGAAATAGATCCGAGTGTAGTGGACAAATACGGAATACCAGTTTTGCGCTTCCATACTAATTATACTGACTATGAGATTAAGCAGGCAAAGCATATGAAGGAAACTTTTACTGAAATCCTCACAGCAATGAAAGCCGAAATTATGTGGGGCAATGACGATGGACCGCACAATAATTGGGGACTGCACAATCCGGGAAATATTATTCATGAAGCAGGAACAGTGAGAATGGGAAACGATCCAAAAAAATCACCTCTTAATAAATGGTGCCAGGCTCATGACTGCAAAAACCTTTTCTGTGTCGATGGAAGTCCGTTTGTGTCCCAGGCTGACAAGAATATTACGTGGACGATCCTTGCATTGTCAATGAGAACAAGCAACCACATCGTCGACGAACTAAAAAAACAAAATATCTAATTCTATAAATAACTGTTATGGATAGACGAAAATCGATAAAAACATTACTTGTCGGTGGCGTTTCTGCCAGCGTGATTGTGGAAGCTTGCAATCCTTCCGATAACAAAACAGCTACGACCGAGCAGAAGGCCGCTGAGGCAAAACCGAGTGATATCAATCGAATGGCCGAAGAAAAAGAATATGAGAAAAAGTTAATGGCCGAAAAATTTTTTACCGACGCAGAAATGGCGTCGATTACCATACTTGGTGATATTATCATTCCAAAGGATGATGTGAGTGGAAGTGCCTCCGACGCAAAAGTTCCTGACTTTATAGAATTTATCGTCAAAGATATGCCTGAGCATCAAACTCCCCTGCGTGGTGGTTTGAGATGGCTCGATCTACAATGCCTTACTCGTTTTGAAAAACCATTTAAAGACTGTTCACATGAACAGCAAATGCAGGTGGTTGACGATATCGCATGGCCAAAAAAGGCAAAGCAGGAAATGGTTCAGGGAGTAGCTTTCTTCAGCTTAATGCGTAACCTTGTGGCAACAGGATTTTATACATCTCCAATCGGAGTTAAAGACGTCGGATATATCGGAAACGCGCCTAATCAGTGGAACGGCGTACCGGCGGATGTATTGAAACAATATAATCTCGCCTATACGGAAAAGGAATTGAAAGAATGCGTGAGTTTCTAAATTAAAAATACCCTCTACACAGCATGTGAAGTCAAGTAAAGAGAGCGGAGCGCCGACATTAGCCGCCGCTGCCGCTCTCTTTACTTCGATCTATTGACTACTCACTGTGGAGGACAAACGCCGTTGTAAGTTAATTTTCCATCGGATCAATATAATACCCCTCTTCACTCAACACAAAGCTATTCGGAACAAATGAAAGCAGAGATTGCTTGATCATAGATGCTGCTTCCTTAAGATAGCTCTGACCGATTTCTGGCGTGCGTACTGCAAACTGCCAGCTCTGTATCTTCAAAAATGCCACTTTACTTTCCTGGATAATTTGATTGTCTCGTTGGCGAAATATTTCAGCCAAACGATCCTGCTGGTTCTGGATTTTAGGGAGCATAGGGATTGAATATTGGTTTTTCAAAAGGTATCCTATTAAAAACGAAGAATTAAATTCGAAATTGTATGAATTTTCAAAAAATTCATTGATTGATAGGACCTTCCGCGCCTGATTATCTCTATAATTGAATTAATTTGAATATTAAACTTCATCGTATGGATTATGTAACCCTTATTGGCCTGGCCGCAGCCTGCGGCACAACCGTCTCCTTTATACCTCAGGCGATCCAAACCATAAGGACCAAAAACACTTCCGATATTTCATTGGCCATGTATGGACTGTTTACAAGCGGTACATTTTTATGGTTCCTCTATGGCCTTTTGACAAGAAATTTGCCTGTGGCCCTTGCGAATGGAATCACGTTGATTTTTGCTACTATTATTCTTGTTTACAAAGTGAAGTATAAATAAACTCAGACACTTTTATGAAATTGATCACTTATCTCCATTTCAATGGCCAATGCGAAGAAGCATTGAATTTTTACAAGACATGTTTTCGGGGAACGATATTACAATTCTCTCGCATGGGTGACAGTCCGATGCCGGTGCCGGAGTCACATAAAAATAAAATCATGCACGCAAGATTGAAATTTGGCGACAATGTGATTTACCTATCCGATACGCTCGCTGGAAACGAGCGAACAGTTGGAAACAATATTAGTCTTTCACTTGAAATAAATCCCCCGACGAAAATGGATGATCTCTTTGCGAGGCTGTCCGAAGGCGGAAAAATCATTATGCCGTTGCAGGATACATTTTGGAATGCACGCTTCGGTCAATTCGTAGATAAATTTGACGTGCACTGGATGATGAATTGCGAATTGAAAAAATAGATTGCTGCAAAATTATTCTGCGTTAACTCGAGTTTGCCAGAAATTTTGAGCAAAGCGAAGTTATCAAACATAGCCCTCCTATCACCCACCACAAAATTCGAAAGCTAAAATGTTCCGCAATTTGTGCGCCGCCAAACGGACCAAGCACCTGTGCGGTTGACCAGGCGATGGTGTACAATCCGGCATACTGCCCACGATTGCCAATTGTAGTTCGTGATATCCAAAAAGAATTCATGAATGGCAATGCAAGCATTTCTCCGAATGTTACCAATACCATACAAAAGACTGCTGTACCGGCAGTCTCCGGCAGAATATTCAACAGCAAAAAAGAAATGGCTGTCAAAAGAAAACCGTTCCTTATAAAAAACATTGCATGTCTTTTTCCTTCGAGTTTGAAGATCATCACCATTTCGACAAACGTGATGATCACTCCATTTAAAGCCATCAACAAACCGATAAAAAATTCCCTGATGTGCAATGTTTCTTTGTAATATACCGGTAGTGTAGTGAACAATTGAAAAAAGCATATTGCGAACAAAACAGTGAGACCAATAAAAATAAGATAACCCTTATCTCTAAGCGCAGAAGTAACACCAGTGCTTTCATGTTTCTTTTCTTCCTTTGTGCCATGATCAGGAACGGGAGAAAGAAAATATTTCAACAGCAATGCAGCCGCGATATTCGTTATACCGTCTGTCCAAAAAAGCAAATGATAATTGATAGACGCAAGTATTCCGCCAAGTGCACCGCCGATTGCCCAACCGAGATTAATAGCTAATCGATTTAGTGAATAAGATCGCGTTCTGTTTTCTTCTTTACTGTAATGAGCAATGGCAGTTGAATTTGCCGGTCGAAATGCGTCATTTACTAAACTCAATAAAAAAGTAAAAAGGCAAATGAGTGGAAAGCTTTTTACCATCCCAAGAATAATAAACAATACACCACCCCCTACCAACGCAAAAAACTGTACCGGGTGAAATCCAAGTTTGTCTGTCAGCTTACCCCCGATAAAACCTCCGCAAATGGCACCAGCACCAAATAGTCCCATTACAATTCCCGCCTCCCCGATACTGTAACCCATCGATGGTTGCGTCAGGTAAATCGTCATAAACGGAATGACCATCGTACCACTCCGGTTCACCAGCATTACAACTGATAACAACCAGGTAGAACGCGATAAACCACTATAGGCGTTTTTATATAAAGAAAGCGTCCGGGATATCATATAGTTTCATCAACAGTCATCAAATACTATTTCACATTTGCGCTTTTATCAAAGAAATCGTCAACATCTTTCTTGAAGTTGATCATCGACGGCTTATTGATATAATACATGTGACCTGCCTCGTAAAAATGGAACTGAATGTTTTGTTGCAGTTCCGGCCTGAGAAACATGTGTTGAACATCATACCGGGCAATGAAGTATGGTGTGGCAAAATCATAATATCCCGCACCGATGTATACTTTCAACGATGTATTCTTCGTCATGGCAGAACGCAAACTTTCTGCCACATTTAAAAATCGATTCTGCACATTGTTGAAATTCCATGGAAATACATTTCCAAAAATATTGTAAGGTTTCTCCGTTTTGAAATCTAGTTCTTTTTCAAAATAATCATTGATAGCAGACGTGAAAGGTCCGTCGATATTTGTAAATGAAGGATCGAAATCTATATTTTCACCCGCATCATCAAAATCCCTTCCCGTAAATCGCGCGTCCAGGCGTCCTATACTTAGTCCGTCTTTTCTTCGCAGTTCCTTATAAAAACGATCTTCAGTTACACGCAGATTGTTTTGGAGGCAGTATTCCTTTGAAAGCCCCGTATAGTAACTCATTCTCTCCGCTATTTTACTTTTTTCTTCACCACTGATCCAATCGCCTTTCAGCAGCGCATTCGCAAAATCACCCAATGCAAATTGTTCGCTTTCTTTTAAGGCCTTTTGCAGGTTTGATTCTAGCTCCGGCGCTAATTTTTTATGATACCATGCGGCAGCTGTATAACTTGGTATGTACAATGCCGCAGGTAAATCATTGCCCACATAATAGTCATTAGTACCAAAATTTAAGACTGCCGAAATAAGAAACACGCCGTTGAGAAAAATGCGATAATTAGTTTGCAAATAATCTGCAAGGCCTGCAGCTCTTGTCGTTCCATAACTTTCTCCGGCCAGATATTTCGGAGATCCCCAGCGCTCGTATTTTGAAAGGAAATAACGTATGAATGAAGCGACTGACTGAATATCCTCCACGTATCCGTGGAACTGGTCAGCCTTCTCGCCCGAAGCAGGTCTGCTGTATCCTGTTGAAACGGGATCGATAAAAACAATATCGGTTTTATCGAGCCAACTATACTCATTATTGACATATTGATATGGAGGAGGCGGTGCAGTGCCATCATCAGCAAGCAACACCCGGCGCGGTCCTAGTGCACCTAAATGCAGCCAGACGGAAGAAGAACCCGGTCCACCATTAAATGCGAACGTGACTGGTCGCTTATTGGCCCTGTCATCATTTTTCCGATAGTAGATGAAAAAGATTTTTGCAACAGATTTCCCTGTATCATTTTGCAGATCTGCGTAACCCGTAATGGCTGTGTAGTCGATCTTGTGGCCACCGATGGAAACGGTGTCTTTGGTCACAACTAATTGCCCGGGTATAGTAACAATCTCCGGTTGAAATTTAGGTGTTGAATTGACTTTCTGAGCGTGGGTGAAAATAAATCCGAGAGAACAGAAAATAAACATTAATATTTTTTTCATGAACATTAGTTTGGCAATGTTCATTCAAAAATATGCGATTTGGGTGAATTGAGATGTGAGGTTTGGGGTGAATGGTATAAAGCATCTCTGACCTCTAACCTTACACCGTTACCTTATTTACCAAAGACTTTCTTCAAGATATCTGTAACCTGTGCGGCTGGGTCCTTACGAATTTTTATTTCCTCTTGCGCAACGTAATAGAAAATTCCGTCCATTGCTCTTTGAGTCACATACGATGATAGATCGGTATCAACTTTTTTAATCGTAGTCGGAAGCTTGTTGTAGGTTTCAAAAACATCTTTCCAATACTTCGTGGCATCCGTTTTTTTCAATGACGTATCGATAACGGGTTTGAACGCAGCAGTCAGGTCAGTTGTTGTCGTTTTTTTCAAGTAAGATGTGGCCGCTGTGTCTGGACCGCGCAAAATTCCGAGACCATCCTGGATCGTCATTTTCTTAACCGCATTCACAAAAATTGGAGTCGCTGATTTTGCCGCATCTTCAGCCGCACGATTTACACTTAGTATCGCATCATCGACAAGTTTACCCATTCCCAAGTTGCGAAGTGTTTTCTCTACTTTTTGAGCTTGTTCGGGCAATAATATTTTAACGGCAGCATCTTTGAAAAAACCATCAACGGCCGACAACTTATCTGTACTTTTTTGGGCGCCCAAAGTCAGTGCTTCTTTCAATCCGCTGACAATGTCCTCACTGCTCAATGAACCAGAACCCCCGCCGCCAACCGCCTTTTTTACATTGTTGAGCAAGCCGCCCACAGAAGATTTTGAACTCGAACTTTGCTGCGCATATACGGCAGCCACTGAAAACGAAGTCAATCCAAATACGATCAATAGTTTTTTCATTTTGTAAAGATTTTAAAATTCCAATGCAAAAATTGGCGTTTTGCGGGCTAGCAAAGCATTAACGAATCCATCATAATGCTTATTATGAGAAGATGGATTTTGATAAAAGTAGTCAGTAAAATGAAAAGGAAATGTTAACTCCTAGGTCCCTTCAACATAGTCTGCCGACCTCGGCATTTTGCTAAATACCTCAACGATATGGGACGGTGGAGATGCTAATTTTCTTTCGCTTGTATTAATCCAGGCGCCATCCACGGTCAACACCGCGGACAGGATGTTTTCGTTTTTAAATAGCTGATGACGAATGCTCCATCGTGAAAAATCTTTCCTTGACTTTGTAAGTTCGAGATCCATGGCAAGCCTATCGCCCCATCTCACTTCTTTTCGAAAGACAGCCTCCTCTCGAAATAATATCGGCCCAAAATGCAATTGCTCCATCAAATGAACGGGCAAGCCGTGTTCTTCTAAAAAACAAATTCTGCAGTAGGCACCGTAATCATAATACACCGAGTGACGCAAGTGAAAATTTGGATCCAGGTCGGACCATCTTAATTCGATCGGTTTCCGATAATTTTCCATTCAAGTAATAAGATTTAATTTTTTGCAAATTATTGTTTAATTTTTATTCGCTGAAACCATGCAACGCAAACTACTCACGATGCTTTTCATTTTGTCATTGGGAATTTACCAATATGGAAAGATCGTGAGCTACATTGGATGTAAAATAAGCGAAATTAATAACACTGTGGCCCGATGCGATTGTGAGAAAGCGAATGGTGATTTTACTTCCAACAGCGCTGTTCCTTTACAAAAATTGGTTGTGAAAGAAAAAGTTGATGATATTTTTTCGGAACAACATCAAGAAACAACGCCGCTTATCATACGTACAAATAATCAAAATGCTTCCACAAGATATGACGCATTAGCGGGCGGCTTCCACAGCTCCATTTTCGAACCTCCCCGTGGTTTATCTTTCTCTATCTGAATTTTATTTTAACCTTTTCTCGCTGGTAGTCGCATGCCATCAACGCACGTGCGTACCCGCATACAATTATTAAAAAAATCAAATGAAAAAGATATTTTCATGCATTGCAATCATTTCCGCGTTCTCATGTCATTCAAAAATCGTCTCTCACAAAACGGTCGTCAACACAGAATCTGTCGACAGTCATGGCAACGCAATCCTGTTGGGAAAATGTACAAGAGCAAGACTCGAACAACCTCCATATTCGGAATGGTTCACTAAAAATTTTTCTGACTACAAAGTAGATACTACGACCGCTGTGCAGCTTCGAAAAAATATTTCAGGTAAAAGTTTTATCATATTCATGGGCACGTGGTGCGGCGATAGCAAAAGAGAAGTCCCGCGCATGTACAAGCTGCTCGACTTTTGTGGAGTAAAATCTTCAGATATACAATTGATCATGTTGAACAGTTATGATTCGGTGTACAAACAAAGCCCGACCCATGAAGAACGCGGAATGAATATTCATCGGGTTCCTGACCTGGTCGTGTTTGAAAATAAAAGGGAAATGGGAAGAATTGTTGAATCGCCGGTTGTTTCGCTCGAAAAGGACTTATCTGATATCGTTAATGGGAAAGGATATGTTCCGAACTATCGAATCGTTCCGCTGCTCGTCAAGCTATTCAACGAAAAAGACGTAAAAGAGCTGCAATCAAATGTGAAGGAGATTTTGGTATCGGCCCAACCATTGAAAAAACATGTTGCCGAACTCAGGTCATACGGACATGTATTGATGGCCGCGGGCGAATTCAATAAAGCACTTGTTGCATACAAATTAAATGCGCTACTCTATCCTGATGACGCAGGTGTTTTCGCCAACTTGGGAGAATTGTATATGAAGACAGGAAACAAGGCACTAGCAAAAGAAAATTATGAGAAATCGCTGGCACTTCAACCAAATAATGACAATGTGAAAGAGCAGATTAAGCTGATGCAGTAAGAGAAATGTGAGGAATGCGATGGCTGTTGGGGAATTTGGAGATGTGAAAATGTAGAGATGTGAGAATTCTGAAGGTCAATCTTCGATTATAAGTGAGGCATTATTTATAATCGAAGATTGACCTTCAGAATTCTCACATCTCCACATTTTCACATCTCCACATTTCCACATTCATCACATTCCTCACATTTGCCAGAATTACATTAGTTTTGCGTCTTTAAAAAAATTATAATGATGAAAAAAATTACAGTATTTGTGTTGGCAACCGGCATCAGTATAATGTCAATGGCACAGGCTCAAAAGAAACCTGCTCCTGCAGCAGCAACTCAGCCTGTTCTTAAAACAAATCTCGACTCAGTCAGCTATGCATTAGGATTGAATTTTGCAAACTTTTGCAAACAGCAAGGAATTAAATCTCTGAACTCGGCTCTGGTTTCAAAAGCGATCAACGACGCATTGAAAAATAACAAACTTCTGTTAAACGAACAGGACGCAAACAATACAATCATCGCGTGTATACAAAAAATAAAATCGGAAAACTCAGCGGAAAGCAAAAAAGTTGGTGAAGAATTTCTGGCGGCGAACAAAACAAAACCCGGCGTTGTCACTCTACCCAGTGGACTTCAATACGTCGTATTAAAAGAAGGAACAGGGCCGAAACCAACGGCGACAGACAAAGTAAAATGTAATTACGAAGGAAAGCTGATCGATGGAACAGTATTTGACAGTTCAGAAAAGCAGGGTCAACCAATCGAATTTAATGTTGGCGGTGTCATTGCGGGCTGGACGGAAGCGCTTCAACTCATGCCGACCGGAAGCAAATGGCGCTTATTTATTCCATCTGCACTCGCTTACGGTGATCAACAACCGAGCGCTACCATTAAACCTGGATCTACGTTGATATTTGATGTGGAGTTGTTGGAAATTGTGAAGTAAATGTGGCGAACGTGGCGAATGTGGGAATGTGAAAATTATGAAGGTCAATTTTCGATTATAAGTAGTGAATTATTTATAATCGAAGACTGACCTTCAGAATTTTCACATTCCCACATTCCCACATTTCCACATTCGTCACATTATTTATTTATAAAGAAGATCATAGTATTCATGCGCCATTCTTCCAGAATCAAATTGGAACTGGACATCGCGCATACCATTCTTTGCAATTTGTCTCCAGGTATCGTGCTGGTCATAATATAAAGGCAGAATCTGTTGCTCAAGGATTTCATATAACTTTTTGAAATCATAATCATCCTGTTCCTGTGTATTCATGCTTGCATAATCACCTTTCGGAATTACAAATCCATTATTGCCATGATTGATGAATTCTGGTATCCAACCATCATCAGTGGAGAAATTAACTGCACCGTTCATGGCAGCAGTCATTCCGCTTGTACCTGAAGCTTCGCGCGGCACACGCGGGTTGTTCAACCAACAATCAGCAGCCTGCTTCAATCTTTTTGATAACCCAAGTTCGTAACCGATGAGCACGGCAACATTTTTATAATTCTTACTAAGATGGACGAGATGATTGAATTCGTTGATAGCAGGATAATCCATCGGGTATGGTTTCCCCGCCCAGATAATCTGCACAGGGTATTTTGTGCTGCTCGTTAACTTATTGAATCGCTCGATATCCCTCGTAAGAAATTCTGCTCTTTTATATCCCGCAAATCTTCTTGCCCAAACGATCGTAAATACATTTGGCAAAAATATTTTTCCAGTCTGATCTGCGACAATTTCAAATGCCCGCTTCTTCATATATTTTTTACGATCATCCCACCAGTAATCATCGCCCTGTTCTCTTTGTTTGTAGAGTTCTTTATCTGCCCAATATCTCCAGTTTTGTGCATTCGTAATAGAGATAATCGGGCAAATATTATTGTACTTGCTCCACATCGCCCGCGATACATTTCCATGTAACTGCGAAACGCCATTTGCAATATGTGCAAAACGCAATGCGGCCAGAGAATGATTAAATTGATCGTCTTCAATCCCGGTGACTTTTCTCACCTCTTCCAAAGAAAGCCCACAGAAATAACTCATCTTATTACACAAATAAATATCGTGTTTTTCGTTCCCTGCTTCTTCCGGAGTGTGAGTAGTAAAGACAACACGTTTCTTTACTTCTTCGAGGCTTTTGTTGAATTTTTGATACAGGTAAAACGCTGCGCTGATTCCATGTGCTTCATTCAAATGATATAGTTCAGCATTAAAACCAAGTTCATCAACTAATTTTGCTCCGCCTACACCTAATAAAATAAACTGAGCAACTTTTGTTGCCACATTTGCATCGTACAGACGATGCGTGATTGTTTGAGAAACATAATCATTCTCCGGCAAATCGGTGCTCAACAAAAAAAGAGGAGCACTCTTAAATGTTTCCGGATTTAAATACCACGCTTTAACCCAAACAGGATGTTCATGAATAATAATTTGAAACTTGATTCCGGTATCTTCAAGAAAACTATATTGTTTTTCCATCCAGGTGACCTGTAATGTTTGATCCTGATTCCTGGCCTGATCATAGTAACCGTATTTCCACAAGATCCCGATAAAGATCATGTTCTGTCTCAATTCATATGCACTGCGACAATGTGAACCTGCTAAGAAACCAAGTCCGCCGCTATAAATTTTTAATGGTTGGTGAACGGCAAACTCCATTGAAAAATAAGCCACTCTTTTTTGATAACGCTCGTCAACAACGTAAGGGACATTAAAATTTTTGAAACTCATAAGCTTTTTTTACTATATCCTTCTTTCGTTTTGTGTAAGAAAGACGCAATATAACGGATAAAATTGATTTGAATTGCCTGAAGAAATCATGCAGATGTGGAAAACTAAAACGCATTATTTTGTTTTCTTTTTTGCTGGTTTAGTTTTTACCTCTTTGCGTTTAGTATAGGAACCGTCAAAAAAACACTTAATATCCCGGTGATTTCCGCAACCTTCAATTTCTTTAAGGCGGACAGTATTTTCTTTGAAATAGAATTCGATCGCACAGGGATCTCCGTTTGATCGATACTGGGCTGTTTCAGGAGAATTGAATTTTGCCTGTCCCTTGAGCTCGCCCTTACATTCACCATTATCTTTTTCGAAATGAACAAAGAATAAGACATAAGAAGAATTCTTGCCGTCTCTGAAAGAAACAAAGTTTCTTTTATCCTGAATGTAGTCTCCGGTAAATTTATGTTTCCTGGATAAAGTATCAATGGGATTGATAACGGACTGCACACTTTTTGGCTTTGCTTCATTCGATTCAGTTAATATAAGTGTAAACATCCCGGGATCATTATATACGTATACCCATTTACTAAAAAGTGTTTGTCCGTCCGCGGACTTGTGTTGCCTGGTGGTTGAAATGGTATACTTCGCATCCATACCCGATATCCAGCTCGATGGCTGATCAGGATCCGTGTTGATCAGCGGCATTGCTGCTGCGAACTTATTTTCTTTGTCCAGGCAAATCAGGTAAAGCAATTTCTTAGCGGGAGTAATCGCTTTTACGAACAGGTATGTTTCTCCTTTTTTTACCGGCACTTTTCCGACTGCATAAATTTTTGGCTTGACAGTTTTTCCAAACCGTGCGGTGATTACCGAATCGGGGACAAACCGTTGAAACGTTTTATTGGTAATCAGGGAATCTTTTGGATGATGTTTTAATACGGAATCGGAAAAATTATAAGGCAAGCTGACAGGATGAAATATATCAACAAAATCGCTCACGTCAACGATTTCATCAGGATTAGCTGAAGTCGATTTTTTATGTCCGCACGAAATTAATAGCCCTAGCAACGCGAAAAAGACCAGAAATCTTTTCATACAATGCAATATTGAATTCTCCTTAAATCAAAAATAAACATTCATGAGCATATCTGTTCAAACCCCGAAAATTCAGGATATTTTGCTTTTTAAAAAATTATTTTTAGATTTGCCTAAATTTAAATTTAGACTAGTGAAATATTCACCCAGTATCGAGAACTATCTGAAGGCGATTTTCCACTTGCAACATGAATCTGGAATTGCGACAACCAATGAGGTAGCCGCTGCCTTACAGACTCGTCCTGCCTCGGTAACGGACATGCTGAAAAAACTTAAGAAGCAAAAGTTGCTCCAATACGAGAAGTACAGGGGTTTTAGGCTGACGCCCGAAGGAAAAAGGATTGCGATACAGATTATTCGCAAACACAGGTTGTGGGAATATTTCCTCGTTGAAAAACTACAATTCGGTTGGGATGAAGTACATGAGGTCGCTGAGGAATTGGAACATATCAGCAGCAAAAAGCTAATTGACCGCCTTGATGCATTTTTAGATTTCCCCAGTACGGATCCCCATGGGGACCCCATACCGGATGAGCAGGGAAAATTCAACGCCGCACCACAACAAAACCTGTTGGCAATACCACTTAATAAACCGGCAAAGGTTTCGGGCATTGCCAGCCAGACGACTGAAATGCTTGAGCTTTTAAAGCATAAGCATATAAGCATCGGGACAAAAATCGAAATCAAACGAAAATTTCCATTCGACAATTCGCTGGAATTAAAAGTACACAACCAAAAACTGATCATGGTCAGCGAACAAGTTGCAAAAAATATATTAGTAAACGATGAGCAATAAACTACAAAGAGATGTTTCACTAAGCGAAGTGCACGGCAGTGTAGAAACAAAGTTTAAGGGACCGAAGTGGCGGCAATTATTCGCGTTCTTTGGCCCCGCATACCTGGTTAGTGTGGGTTACATGGATCCTGGCAATTGGGCTACGGATCTCGCGGGCGGAAGTAAATTTCACTATTCACTGATATGGGTTTTGTTGATGAGTAACCTGATGGCGTTGCTGCTTCAGAATCTTTCAGCGAGACTTGGCATTGTGAGAGGAAGAGATCTCGCACAGGCTAACAGGGAAGCCTATCCGAAATTTGTGAACATACCATTGTACGTGTTGGCGGAAATCGCAATTGCCGCTTGTGATCTGGCTGAAGTATTGGGAATGGCCATTGGTATCCAACTATTGACGGGGCTGCCTTTGGCGTGGGGTGTAGGCATTACAGTGTTCGATACCTTCTTGCTGCTCTTTCTCCAAAGGCTTGGCATGAGAAAAATGGAAGCCTTTATCATCACGTTGATTGCCATTGTGGGTCTCTGCTTCTTAGTTGAGATATTGTTTGCAAAACCAAATGGCGGGGATATCCTCAAGGGCTTTGTTCCAAGTTTGCCGGGTGAAGAGGCACTATACATTGCAATTGGAATTATCGGCGCAACCGTGATGCCGCATAATTTGTATTTGCATTCTGCGCTCGTGCAAACAAGGAAAATTCAAAAAGGTGATGAGCATATAAAAAAAGCGTTGCGATTAAACTTACTCGATAGTACCATCGCATTGAATCTCGCATTCTTTGTGAATGCTGCAATTCTCGTTCTTGCCGGTAAGGTTTTTTTCGAATCTGGAAGAACCGACATTGCGTCAATTAAAGAAGCATACCAGTTGCTGGCGCCTTCACTAGGTTCGGTAGTGGCTTCTAAATTATTCGCGATCGCGTTGATTGCCGCAGGACAAAGCTCCACTGTTACCGGTACATTATCCGGTCAAATTGTAATGGAAGGATATTTGCGATTACGTATCAACCCGATGTTAAGAAGATTGATGACGCGATTGCTGGCGATCATTCCGGCAGTCATCGTGATTATCATTTCAGGTGAACAGGAAGTGGATGAGTTGCTTATATTCAGCCAGGTCATATTAAGTCTTCAATTGGGCTTTGCAATTATTCCGCTTATACATTTTGTTAGTGATAAAAAAACGATGGGAAATTTCTCGATCAATACTATCACAAAAATATCTGCATGGCTGGTGGCTTCAATACTTATTTACTTAAATGTAAAATTGGTGTATGAAACCGCTGGAGACTATTTCTCGCATCCAGGGAATCTGTTTTGGAAGATCCTGATTATTGCAGGAGCGCTATTGGCAGTTTCCTTGCTAGTATATGTATTCTGTCATCCATGGCTGTCAAAAACACAAAGGCGTAAATCCATCCAACTCCATCGCGAAGCCGATGAACTTACTCAATTCGAAATTCCTTCATACAAAAAAATTGCGATTGCACTCGACTTCAGCGAGCGTGATGAAAAATTACTTGCGTATGCGATCGGACAGGGAAACAAAGACAGTTCGTATTTGCTAATACATATCGTCGAGAGTGCATCGGCAAGAATGCTGGGTAAACAAAGTGACGACTACGAAACACGAAATGACCAGGAGCGGCTCGACTCTTACAAATTGCAGCTTCAAAAAAAAGGATTTCAAACAAGCACGAGACTAGGATACGTGCAACGAACAAAAGAAATTGTACGAATCGTCACTGAAGAACATGCCGACATTCTTGTAATCGGCGCGCACGGCCACACAGGTTTCAAAGATTTTATTTACGGAGAAACAGTGAATACCGTAAGACACGAGTTGAGGATTCCGGTGCTGATCGTGAACCTGTAAAATCAAATGTGGAAATGTGAAAATGTGGAGATGTGAGAATTCTGAAGGTCAATCTTCGATTATAAGTGAGGCATTATTTATA
>Ga0268264_10002325_pt1 | contig 16817 bp, 28 predicted proteins | sample KBSSwiS32_FD_190357 | JGI IMG/M metagenome (GOLD analysis project Ga0268264, IMG submission 190357) | Switchgrass rhizosphere microbial communities from Kellogg Biological Station, Michigan, USA - KBS Switchgrass S3-2 (SPAdes) (version 2) | ecosystem: Host-associated > Plants > Roots >...
GCGACAACGCCGAGCTGGACGTGGAGCTGATCACCCCGATCGCCATGGACCAGGGCCTGCGCTTCGCCATCCGCGAAGGCGGCCGCACGGTCGGCGCCGGCGTCGTCGCCAAGATCATCGAATAGGCTGTAGCCACCACTGACATTCGATCGGGCCGTCGGGGACATCCCCGGCGGCCCTTTCGTTTGCGCGCTTGACACGACTCCGCGGCTCGGGCCGCTTCGGGCGCGGAGGGCAGGGATGATCCGAACACTTGGCGCCGCCGCGGCGTTCTGGCTGGCGCTGGCCGCGAGCGCGCCGGCCGCCGAACCCGATGTCTCGAAGATGACCGGCGGCGAACTCGCCGCCTTCGCCCGCGCCATGCCCAAGGGCGGCGAGCTGCACAACCACCTGGGCGGCGCCATGTTCGCCGAGACCGCCTTGGCCTGGGCGGCCGAGGACGGCCTGTGCGTCGACGAGGCGAGGCTGGCCATCGTGAGCGACTGCAACCGTGACCCGCAGGGCCGGCTCGCGCCCGACCTCGCCGAGCCCGCCGCGGTGATCGCCGATGACGCCCGGCGTTCGGCGATGATGGACAGTCTCAGCACGCGCCATCCGGGGTTCGCCGGCCGCTCGGGGCACGACCAGTTCTTCAGCGCCTTCGGCCGCTACGGCGTCAGCGACCGGCGCTACGGCGACCTGCTGGCGCTGGTGGCGGACGACCTGGCCCGGCAGAACACCTTCTACCTGGAGGTCATGCATTCGCCGCCGGCCCCGCGGCTTCGCCAGATCGCCGCCAGGGTTCCGTGGCGTGACGACTTCGCAGCGATGCAGGCGGCGCTTTCGGCGGCCGGGCTGGAGGGCCAGGTCGCCGAGGTCACGGCGAGCCTGGACGCCCAGGAGGCGCGGATGCGCCAGGTGCTGGAATGCGGCACGCCGCGGGCGCGTCCCGGATGCCAGGTGACGGTGCGCTACCTCGTCCAGTCCCTGCGCATCTTCGATCCGGCCCTGGTGTTCGCCCAGCTGCAGCTCGGCGTGGCCCTGGTGAAGGCCGACAAGCGCTGGGTCGGCCTGCAGCTGGTGGCTCCCGAGGACCATCCGGTCGCGATCCGCGACTATGGCCTGCACATGCGCATGCTGGGCTTTCTCACCGACCGCGGCCGCGCCGTGCCGATCGCCCTGCACGCCGGCGAGCTCACCCTGGACATCGCCGCGCCCCGGGACGTGCGCGCCCACGTCGCCGAGGCCGTGCGCGTGGCCGGCGCCCGGCGCATCGGCCACGGCGTCGACCTGCCGCACGAGGAAGGCGCCGAGGCCCTGGCCGCCGAGATGGCTGCGGCCGGCGTACTGGTGGAGGTCAACCTCACCTCCAACGCCGTGATCCTGGGCGTGCGCGGCAAGGCCCACCCCTACGCCTGGCTCCGCCAGCGCGGCGTGCCGGTGAGCCTTTCCACCGACGACGCCGGCCTGCTGCGCATCGACCTGACCCATGAGTACGCGCGCGCGGCCGATGAGGGGGCGACCTACGCGGACCTGAGGGCCTCCGCCCGCAACGCGTTGGCCTTCAGCTTCCTGAGCGGGGCGGGGCTGTGGGCGGACCCAGGGACCTACCGCCGCCCGGCCCGCGCGTGCGCCGGCCAGATCGGCGCGGCCGAGCCGAAGCCCGGGCCCTGCGCGGACCTCGTCGCTGGGAGCGACAAGGCCCGGGAGCAGTGGCGCCACGAGCATCGGCTGAAGCTGTTCGAAGCCGCCAGCCGGTGATGGCGCCTCATGACTACGAATTAAGCTGTCACGCGGCCGCGTCGGGACTACCGTCCGGCGGATGAACACCGGGAGTCGAAAGATGCGGCGCCTGTGGGCTTGGGTTGCAGCGAGCGCGGCGCTGGCGGGCGGAAGCGCGCAGGCCGCGGCGGTCGAGGTGCGCGACGCCGTCGCCCGCGTGACGGTCATCCCCGAAGCCCGCAGCGACGTGAAGGTGGAGATCGTCCGCCCGAACCCGCGGCTGCCGCTCACCGTGCGCACCGCCATGGGCGGCCAGGTGATCGTCGACGGCGGCCTCGACCACCGGATCCGCGGCTGCAACAGGGCCGGCGGCATGCCCTCGGTCACCGTCACGGGCCTGGGCGAGGTGGGCTGGGACGAGATGCCGGAGATCATCATCCGTACGCCGCTGGCGGTCGACCTCTCCGCCGGCGGGGCCGTGTTCGGCTCCGTCGGCCGTTCATCCACGCTCAGCCTCTCCAACGCCGGCTGTGGCGACTGGACGGCGGCCAATGTGGCCGGCGCCCTCAGGCTCAGCCAGGCCGGCTCCGGCGACGCGCGGATCGGCAAGGCTGCGTCCGCCCACCTGCGGATCGCCGGCTCCGGGGACGTGGCGGTGGCCCAGGTCGCCGGCCCGGTGCAGGTCGAGGTGGCGGGCTCCGGCGACGTGGAGGTGGCGAGCGTCACCGGCCCGCTGGACGTGCGCGTGGCGGGCTCCGGCGACGTCAGGGTGGCCGCGGGCCGCGCCCCGGTGATGAACGTCTCCATCGCCGGTTCCGGCGACGTGGAGTTCGGCGGCGTCGCCGACAGCCTGAAGGCGCAGATCACCGGCTCCGGCGACGTGCGCGCTCGCCAGGTCACCGGCCAGGTGGAAAAGCGCATCATCGGCCATGGCGCGGTGCGGATCGGCTGAGCCGCGCGGGCAGGGGGCCCGGCGGCGATTTTTGGCCGCCGCCCGGCCCATCTGAGGCTTGACCCGGGCGAGTCGAGCGCGTAATGACCCGCCTCCTGTTGGACCGGCTGTAGCCCCCGTCGATTTTCGGGGTCTAGACGCGGCCCGCGGAGCGACCTGAGACAGTACTTATTGTCAGCGTTTCGGGGAAGGGCCCTCGCTTTCGGCGCGGGCCTATGTCGTTTTTGCGGACTTTCGCGTTTGGGCCTCCCGCGAGGGGGGACCAGGTTGGTCTTTGAAATGGTCAAAGTCACGCGGGCGGACCGCCGTCTGTAGGGGAACTGAAGAGCGATATGGATCGTCAGAACATCCGCATCCGGCTCAAGGCCTTCGATCACCGCGTGCTGGATCATTCCACCCGCGAGATCGTAAACACGGCCAAGCGCACCGGCGCCACGGTACGGGGTCCCATCCCCCTGCCCACCCGCATCGAGAAATTCACCGTCAACCGCTCGCCGCACATCGACAAGAAGTCGCGCGAGCAGTTCGAAATCCGCACGCACAAACGTGTGCTCGATATCGTCGACCCCACCCCGCAGACCGTGGACGCGCTGATGAAGCTCGACCTGTCCGCCGGCGTGGACGTCGAGATCAAGCTCTAAGGGGGATCGGTCGATGCGTACCGGCGTGATCGCCAAGAAACTGGGTATGGCGCGCTTCTTCGATGAAGCGGGAACCCATGTGCCCGTGACCGTGCTCAGCCTCGAGGGCTGCCAGGTCACCGGCCAACGCACCAAGGACAAGGACGGCTACGTCGCCCTGCAGCTGGGTTGCGGCGCCAAGAAGCCGAAGAACACCTCCAAGGCCATGCGCGGGCACTTCGCGAAGGCCGAGGTCGAGCCCAAGCGCAAGCTGGCCGAGTTCCGCGTGTCCGAGGACAACCTCATCGACGTGGGCGCGGAGATCACCGCCGACCACTTCCTGCCCGGCCAGAAGGTGGACATCACCGGCTCGACCAAGGGCAAGGGCTTCGCCGGCGGCATGAAGCGCTGGAACTTCGCCGGGCTTCGGGCCACCCACGGCGTCTCGGTCTCGCACCGCAGCCTGGGCTCCACCGGACAGCGGCAGGATCCGGGCAAGACCTTCAAGGGCAAGAAGATGGCCGGCCAGCTCGGCAACGAGACGGTCACCACCCTCAACATCACCGTCTGGCGCATCGACACCGACCGCGGCCTGATCCTGGTCCGCGGCGCGGTCCCCGGCTCGGAAGGCTCGTTCGTCAAGATCCGCGACGCCGTGAAGTCGCCGCTGCCGGCCGATGCGCCCAAGCCGGGCGCCTTCCGCACCGCCGGCGCCGCGCCGGCCGCACCCGCCGAGACCCCGGCTGAAGAAGCCCCGGCGGCCGACGCCACCGGCGAGGAGGCGTAAATGAAGCTCGACGTCATCAGCCTCGACGGCGGCAAGGGCGGCTCGATCGAGCTCGCCGACGCCATCTTCGGGATCCAGGACATCCGCGGCGACATCCTGCAGCGCATGGTCACCTGGCAGCTCGCCAAGCGCCGCGCCGGCACCCACAAGGTGCAGGTCCGCAACGAGGTCTCGCGCACCGGCAAGAAGATGTACAAGCAGAAGGGCACCGGCGGCGCCCGTCACGGCTCGCGCCGGGCGGCCCAGTTCGTCGGCGGCGCCCGGGCGTTCGGCCCGGTGGTCCGCAGCCACGCCTTCGACCTGCCCAAGAAGGTCCGCGCGCTCGCCCTGCGCCACGCGCTCTCCTCCAAGGCCAAGTCCGGCGCCCTGGTGGTGGTGGACACGGTCGCGCTCGCCGATCCGAAGACCGGCGCCCTGCGCGCCAAGCTCTCGACGCTGGGCCTGACCAACGCCCTGGTGATCGCCGGGGCCGAGGTGGACGCCAACTTCGCGATGGCGGCCCGCAACATCCCGAACCTCGACGTGCTGCCGAACGCCGGCCTCAACGTCTATGACGTGCTGCGTCGCCAGACCCTCGTGCTCTCGCGCGACGCGGTCGAGGCGATCCAGGCGCGCTACGCCGAGAAGGAGGCCGCGTGATGGCTGACCCCACGCCCCGCCACTACGACACGATCCTGGCGCCGGTGATCACCGAAAAGGCCACCCTGCTGTCCGAGCAGAACAAGGTGGTCTTCCGGGTCGCGGGCGATTCCACCAAGGACGAGATCGCCGCCGCCGTCGAAGCGCTGTTCAAGGTCAGCGTGACCAAGGTCAACACCCTCAACGTCAAGGGCAAGACCAAGCGCTTCCGCGGGATCAAGGGCCGCCGGTCCGACGTGAAAAAAGCCATCGTGACGCTGGCCGACGGCCAGTCGATCGATATTACGACGGGGCTCTGATCCGATGGCCTTGAAGCAGTTCAATCCGACCTCGCCCTCGCGTCGCGGGCTGGTGCTGGTCGACAAGTCCGAGCTCCACAAGGGCCGGCCCGAGAAGTCCCTCGTCGAGGGGCTGAACAAGTCGGGCGGCCGGGGCGGCGGCGGTCGCATCGCGGTCCGCTTCCGCGGCGGCGGCGCCAAGCGCCTGTACCGCAAGGTGGACTTCAAGCGGCGCAAGCTGGACGTCCCGGGCGTCGTCGAACGCCTGGAGTACGACCCCAACCGCACGGCCTTCATCGCCCTGGTGAGGTACGCCGACGGCGAACTGGCCTATATCCTGGCGCCGCAGCGCCTGAAGGCCGGCGACGAGGTGATCGCCGCCGAGAAGGCCGACGTGAAGCCGGGCAACGCCATGCCCCTGCGCGGCATGCCCGTCGGCACCATCATCCACAATGTCGAGCTGAAGCCCCTGAAGGGCGGCCAGATCGCGCGATCGGCCGGGACCTACGCCCAGCTCGTCGGCCGCGACTCCGGCTATGCGCAGATCCGCCTGAACTCCGGCGAGCTGCGGATGGTGCAGGACAGCTGCATGGCCACGGTGGGTGCGGTCTCCAACCCCGACCACATGAACGAGGTCCTCGGCAAGGCCGGCCGCCGCCGCCACATGGGCTTCCGCCCGCACGTGCGCGGCGTGGCCATGAACCCGGTCGACCACCCGCACGGCGGCGGCGAAGGCCGCACCTCCGGCGGCCGCCACCCGGTGAGCCCCACCGGCAAGCCGACCAAGGGTTCCAAGACCCGCAAGAACAAGGCGACGGACAAGTTCATCATCCGCTCGCGCCACGCCAGGAAGGCTCGTTAGTCATGACCCGTTCTGTCTGGAAAGGCCCGTTCGTCGACGGCTACCTTCTGAAGAAGGCGGACGCCGCGCAGAATTCCGGCCGCAAGGACGTGATCAAGACCTGGTCGCGCCGCTCCACCATCATGCCGCAGTTCGTCGGCCTGATCTTCGGCGTCCACAACGGCCAGAAGCATGTGCCGGTGTCGGTCAGCGAAGACATGGTCGGCATGAAGCTCGGCGAGTTCGCCCCCACCCGGTACTTCCCGGGCCACGCGGCCGACAAGAAGGCCAAGAGGAAGTAGCATGAGCAAGCAAGCGAAAGCCCGCCGGCTCGCGCCCTCCGAAGCCGTCGCCAAGGTCCGCTCCCTGCGCACCAGCGCCCGCAAGCTGAACCTCGTCGCGGCCTCTATCCGCGGCCTGAAGGTGCAGCGGGCGCTGAACGAGCTGGAGTTCAGCCCCAAGCGCATCGCGCAGGACGTCCGCAAGGCGCTCTATTCGGCGGTCTCCAACGCCGAGAACAACCACAACCTCGACATCGACTCGCTGATCGTCGCCGAGGCCTTCGTGGGCAAGAACCTGGTGATGAAGCGCTTCGCCGCCCGCGCGCGCGGCCGCGCTTCGCGCATCGAGAAGCCGTTCTCGGAGCTCACCATCGTCGTGCGTGAATTGGGCGAGGCCGTCTGATGGGTCAGAAAGTCAATCCGGTCGGGCTGCGTCTCGGCATCAACCGCACCTGGGATTCCCGTTGGTTCGCCGACGGCAATGACTACGGGCGGCTGCTGCACGAGGACATCAAGGTCCGCAGAGAGCTGAAGAAGCGCCTGTACCAGGCCGGCGTCTCGCGGATCATCATCGAGCGCCCGCACAAGAAGTGCCGCGTGACCATCTATGCCGCGCGCCCCGGCGTGATCATCGGCAAGAAGGGCGCGGACATCGAGAAGCTCCGCAAGGACCTCTCGGCGCTCACCGAGGGCGACGTGCACCTGAACATCGTCGAGATCCGCAAGCCGGAGACCGACGCCCAACTCGTCGCCGAGAACATCGCCCAGCAGCTCGAACGCCGGGTGGCGTTCCGCCGGGCCATGAAGCGTTCGATGCAGAGCGCCATGCGCCTGGGCGCCAAGGGCGTGCGGATCAACGTCTCGGGCCGCCTGGGCGGGGCCGAAATCGCGCGGATGGAGTGGTATCGCGAAGGCCGCGTGCCGCTGCACACCCTGCGCGCCGACGTCGACTACGGCTTCGCCGAAGCCAAGACCACCTACGGCATCATCGGCGTGAAGGTGTGGGTGTTCAAAGGCGAGGTCCTCGATCACGACCCGATGGCGCTCGACAAGCGCCTGGCCAGCGAGTCCGGCCCGGCCGGCGAGGGTGGTGGCCGGGATCGTTCGGGCGATCGTCCTGATCGTGGACGCCGCGACCGCCGCGAACAGGCCGCGTAAGGGCAAGATCGATGCTGTCTCCGAAAAAGACCAAGTACCGCAAGCAGTTCAAGGGCCGCATCCACGGGATGACCAAGGCCGGCGCGACGCTGAACTTCGGCTCCTATGGCCTGAAGTCCCTGGAGCCTGAGCGCATCACGGCGCGGCAGATCGAGGCGGCCCGCCGCGCGATCACCCGCCAGATGAAGCGTCAGGGCCGCGTCTGGATCCGGATCTTCCCGGACCTGCCGGTCACCGACAAGCCGGCGGAAGTGCGGATGGGTAAGGGCAAGGGCGCGGTGGACTACTGGGCCGCCCGCGTGGCGCCTGGCCGCATCATGTTCGAGATCGACGGCGTCGCCGACGACGTGGCCCGCGAGGCGCTGCGCCTGGGCGCCGCCAAGCTTCCGGTGAAGACCCGCGTCGTGACCCGCATCGACGCCCAGCAGGCGGAGCAGGCGGCATGAAGTTCGACGAAATCCGGGGCATGACGCCCGATCAACTGGCCGAGACGCTGCTGAACCTGAAGAAGGAGCAGTTCAACCTGCGCTTCCAGAAGGCGACCGGCCAGATCGAGAAGACCCATCGGGTGGACGAAGTGCGCAAGGACATCGCGCGCATCAAGACCACCCTGCGGGCCAGACAGGCTCAGGCCTAAGGAGACCGCGATATGCCGAAACGAATTCTCGAAGGCGTCGTCGTCTCCGACAAGGGCGACAAGACGATCGTCGTCCGCGTGGAGCGGACCTTCCTGCACCCATTGCTGAAGAAGACCGTCCGCCGCTCGAAGCGCTACCACGCCCACGACGAGGCCAACACGTACAAGACCGGCGAAATCGCCCGGATCATCGAGTGCGCGCCGAAGTCGAAACTCAAGACCTGGGAAGCGCTGCCTAAGGGCGGCGCGGCCCAAGCTTAAGGAAAGGTCTGAACCATGATCCAGATGCAGACCAACCTCGAGGTGGCGGACAACTCCGGCGCCCGCCGCGTGATGTGCATCAAGGTGCTTGGCGGGGCCAAGCGCCGTTACGCCGGCGTCGGCGACAAGATCGTCGTCTCCGTCAAGGAAGCCATTCCGCGCGGCCGCGTGAAGAAGGGCGACGTGCTGCAGGCGATCGTGGTGCGCACCTCCTCGGCGATCAAGCGCAAGGACGGCTCGCTGATCCGCTTCGACAAGAACGCGGCGGTGATCGTCAACAAGCAGAGCGAGCCGATCGGCACGCGGATCTTCGGCCCGGTGCCGCGCGAGCTTCGCGCCAAGAACCACATGAAGATCATCTCTCTCGCGCCCGAGGTGCTGTGATGGCGGCGAAGATCAAGAAGGGCGACCGCGTCGTCCTGCTGGCCGGCAAGGACAAGGGCCGTGAGGGCGTGGTCCTGCGCGTGGCCCCCAAGGAACAGCGTGTGGTGGTGGAAGGCCTGAACATCGTTCAGCGCCATACCCGTCCCTCGCAGATGGACCCGCAGGGCGGGATCAAGAACAAGGAAGCGCCGCTTCACGTGTCGAATGTCGCAATTGTCGACTCCAAGGGGAAGGCCACCCGCGTGGGCTTCCGCGAGGAGAACGGCAAGAAGGTGCGGTTCGCCAAGACGACCGGCGAGGTGATCAATGGCTGAGCAAGCTTACGAACCGCGGATGAAGACCATTTATCGGGAGCAGATCCGCTCCACGATGAAGGAACAGTTCGGCTACACCAACGAGATGCAGATTCCCAAGCTGGACAAGATCGTCCTGAACATGGGAATCGGCGAGGCGGTGTCGGACTCCAAGAAGGCCGCCTCCGCGATGAAGGACCTGGCCCTGATCGCCGGACAGAAGCCCGCGCCGACCCGCGCGCGCCTGTCGGTCGCCGCCTTCAAGGTGCGCGAAGGCATGGTCGTGGGCGCCAAGGTGACGCTGCGCAAGGACCGGATGTACGAGTTCCTCGACCGGCTGATCACCGTGGCCCTGCCGCGGGTGAAGGATTTCCGGGGCCTCAAGGCCACGTCCTTCGACGGCCGCGGCAACTACGCCATGGGCCTCAAGGAGCACCTGGTGTTCCCGGAGATCAACTACGACCAGATCGACCAGGTCTGGGGCATGGACATCATCGTCTGCACGACTGCGAAATCCGACGACGAGGCGCGCGCGCTTCTGAAGGAATTCCAGTTCCCGTTCACCGCGACGCAGTGACGGGAGAGGAAAGAGCACATGGCTAAGAAAAGCGCCGTCAACCGCAACAACCGCGTCAAGCGGCTGGTCAAGCAATACGCCGACAAGCGCAGCGCCCTGAAGGCGATCGCGATCAATGAGAACCTGCCGCTGGAGGACCGCTTCGAGGCGCGCCTGAAGCTGGCCGAGCTGCCGCGCAACTCCTCGAAGGTGCGCATCCGTAATCGCTGCGAAATCAGCGGCCGCCCGCGCGCCTACTACCGCAAGTTGCGGATGAGCCGTATCGCGTTGCGTGATCTTGGGGCCGCGGGGCACATCCCCGGTCTCGTCAAGTCGAGCTGGTAGGGGAGGGTCATATGGTCAACGACCCCATTGGCGACCTGATCGCCCGCATCAAGAACGCCGGCATGCGCGGGCGTTCGAAGGTCTCCACGCCCGCCTCGAAGATGCGCGCCCGCGTCCTCGACGTGCTGGCCGAGGAGGGCTACATCCGCGGCTACAGCCTGGTCGAGAAGCCCGGCGCGTTTCCGGAGTTCGAGATCGAACTCAAGTACTTCGACGGCCAGCCGGTGATCGCCGAGATCGCCCGCGTCTCCAAGCCCGGCCGTCGGGTGTACACCGCCATCAGCGACCTGAAGCCGATCAAGAACGGCCTTGGGATCTCCATCCTGTCCACGCCCAAGGGCGTGATGTCGGACAACGCCGCACGCGACGCCAATGTGGGCGGCGAAGTGCTTTGCCGGGTCTACTAAGATGTCACGCATTGGAAAGAAGCCGGTTCCCGTCCCCAGCGGCGTGACCGTCACCGTCGAAGGCCAGACCGTGGCCGTCAAGGGGCCCAAGGGCCAGCTCTCCTGGACCCTGCCGGAGGACATCGACGTCCGGCAGGAGGGCGGTGAGCTCACCTTGGCCATGCGCGAGGACACCGCCCGGGCGCACGCCATGTGGGGTCTGTCGCGCACCCTGGTGAACAACATGGTCACGGGGGTCACCACCGGCTACGAGCGCACGCTCGAACTGGTCGGCGTCGGCTACCGCGCGGCGTTGAAGGGTCAGTCCCTGGTGCTGCAGCTCGGCTACAGCCACGACGTGGACGTGCCGGCCCCGGACGGCGTCAGCTTCGCCGTGCCGAAGCAGACCGAGATCAGGATTTCGGGCATCGACAAGCAGGTGGTCGGCGAAACCGCCGCCCGCATTCGCCGCCTGCGCCCGCCGGAGCCCTACAAGGGCAAAGGCGTGCGCTATGCCGGCGAGCAGGTCCGCCGCAAGGAAGGCAAGAAGAAGTAGGCCATGGCGCTCTCTCCCCGCGACTCCTCCAAGAAGCGCGCCCAGCGCATCCGCATCCGGCTGCGCACGGTGGCCAACGGCCGTCCGCGCCTGTCGGTGTTCCGTTCGTCGAAGAACATCTACGCTCAGGTGATCGACGACGAACGCGGCGTGACGCTCGCCGCCGCCTCGACCCTGGAAGGCGACAAGCCCGCCAAGGGCGCCGACCGCGACGCCGCCGCCCGGGTGGGCGCCCTGGTCGCCCAGCGGGCGCTCGAGAAGGGCGTCAAGGACGTGGTCTTTGACCGCGGCGGCTACCTTTTCCATGGCCGGGTGAAAGCCCTGGCCGACGCCGCGCGCGAAGCCGGCCTGAACTTCTAAGGAACAGCTGATGGCTCGCAGGAACGAAGAGCGCGGCGATCGCCGGAATCGCGACGAGGCCGACAGCGACATCGTCGAGAAGCTCGTCCACATCAACCGCGTCGCCGCCACCGTGAAGGGCGGCCGCAGGTTCTCCTTCGCCGCCTTGATGGTCGTCGGCGACCAGAAGGGCCGCGTGGGCTTCGGTCACGGCAAGGCGCGCGAAGTGCCGGAAGCCATCCGCAAGGCCACCGAGGAAGCCAAGAAGTCGATGATCCGCGTGCCGCTGCGCGAAAGCCGCACCCTGCACCACGACGGCAATGGCCGTTGGGGCGCCGGCAAGGTGATGGTGCGCGCGGCGCCTCCCGGCACCGGCGTCATCGCCGGCGGCCCGATGCGCGCGGTGCTCGAAACTCTCGGCGTGCAGGACGTGGTCGGCAAGTCGGTGGGCTCGTCCAACCCCTACAACATGGTGCGCGCCACCTTCGAGGCGCTCAAGGTTCAGTCCTCGCCCCGGCAGGTGGCGTCCAAGCGCGGCAAGAAGGTCTCCGATGTGATCGGCCGCCGGGCCGACGGCGCCTCGGCCGCGACGGCCGTCGACGCGGAAGGATAAGTTCGATGGCTCAGATCAAGGTGCGTCAGACCGGCAGCCCGATCCGCCGGACCAAGGACCAGCGCGCGACGCTCGCCGGCCTCGGCCTGAACAAGATCGGCCGCGTCTCGACGCTGGAAGACACCCCCTCGGTCCGCGGCATGATCGCCAAGGTCCAGCATCTGCTCGAGGTGGTCGAGTAGGCGAATTTTCCCTCCCCTTCATGGGGAGGGCCAGCCGGCGCCAGCCGGCGAAGGGTGGGGACGTTTCCTATCATTCCCACTCGGTCCCTTCGGGACCACCCTCCCCTTGAAGGGGAGGGAGCACAGCAGCCGAGTCGGGCGCCCGCCCGGCGACAGATCTCCAAGGAGAGGCGACCATGGTCAAACTCAACGAACTTTCCCCGCGTGAAGGCTCGGTCAAGGGCCGCATGCGGGTCGGCCGCGGTCCGGGCTCGGGCAAGGGCAAGACCGCCGGGCGCGGCGTGAAGGGCCAGAAGTCCCGCAGCGGCGTCGCCATCGCCGGCTTCGAGGGCGGCCAGATGCCGCTGCACATGCGCATGCCCAAGCGCGGCTTCAACAAGCCCAACGCCAAGACCTACGCCGAGGTGAACCTGTGGCGCCTGGAGCAGGCGATCGCCGCCGGCAAGCTCGACGCCAAGGCGCCCATCGACGGCGCGGTCCTGGTGGCCGCCGGCGTCCTGCGCCGGGTGAAGGACGGGGTGAAGCTGCTGGGCGAGGGCGAACTGACGTCCAAGGTCGACATCACGGTCCACCACGCCACGCCGTCCGCCCGCGCGGCGGTGGAGAAGGCGGGCGGCACGGTCACCACGACCCGCAAGGTCGCGGAAGAAGCCTGAAGGTGCGTCGCCCCGGCCCGATGACAGGCGCCGGCGGACGTCCTATGTACGACCCGACCGCGATCGTGGGGAACTAGATGGCCTCGGCCGCCGAACAGCTAGCCGCAAACCTGAACATTGGCGCCTTCCGCAAGGCGACCGAGCTGCACAAGCGCATCTGGTTCACCCTGCTGGCGCTGATCGTCTATCGGATCGGCACGCACATCCCGATTCCGGGCATCGATTCGGCGGCCTTCGCGGAGGCCTTTTCCAGTCAGTCCAAGGGCATCCTGGGGATGTTCAACATGTTCTCCGGGGGCGCCGTCCAGCGGATGGCGATCTTCTCCCTGAACGTGATGCCCTACATCTCGGCCTCGATCATCGTGCAGCTTCTGGGCACCATCTATCCACCCTGGGAGAAGCTGCGGAAGGAAGGCGGGGAGGCGGGCCGCAAGCAGCTGAACCAGTACACCCGCTACCTGACGGTGTTGCTGGCGCTGTTCCAGTCCTTCGGCATCGCCGCCGGCCTCGCCTCCAGTCCTGGCCTGGTGGTCAATCCCGGGCCGTTCTTCCTGGTTTCCACCGTGGTGACGCTCACCGGCGGGACCATGTTCCTGATGTGGCTGGGCGAGCAGATCACCAGCCGCGGCGTCGGCAACGGCGTGTCGCTGATCATCTTCGCCGGCATCGTGGCGGTCCTGCCGCAGGGCCTGGCGCAGATGTTCTCGATGACGCGGACGGGGGCGCTGTCGGGCGGGGCGGTGTTCCTGATCGTGGCCCTGGCCATCGCGGTGGTGTTCGCCATCGTCTTCATGGAGCGCTCGCAGCGCCGCCTTCTGGTGCAGTACCCCAAGCGCCAGCAGGGCAACCGCATGTTCGGCGGCGACACCTCGTTCCTGCCGCTGAAGATCAACACCTCGGGCGTCATTCCGCCGATCTTCGCCTCCAGCCTGCTGCTGCTGCCGGCGACGGTGATGGGCTTCCTGGCCACCGCCGACCTGCCGGCCTGGGCCCAGTGGCTGCCCGGCGCGGTGGGCCAGCTGCAGCACGGCCGGCCCATGTTCATGGTGTTCTACGGCGGCCTGATCGTCTTCTTCTGCTTCTTCTATACGTCGGTCGTGTTCAATCCGGAGGATACGGCGGAGAACCTGCGCAAGTACGGCGGCTTCCTGCCGGGGATCCGGCCGGGCAAGCGCACCGCGGAGTACCTCGACTTCGTGCTGACCCGTCTGACGGTGATCGGCGCGGCCTATATCGCCGTGGTCTGCCTGATGCCGGAGGCGTTGATCGGCTTCTACAACGCCCCGTTCTACCTGGGCGGCACCTCGATCCTGATCGTGGTGAGCGTGACCATGGACACCGTGACCCAGATCCAGTCCCACCTGCTGGCGCACCAGTACGAGGGGCTGATCAAGAAATCCAAGCTGCGCAGCGGACGTAGCAGCCGCTGATCGCCCGACGACAAGGGCGACGGCGGCCGGCTGAAGGGGGGAAGACCCGATGAATCTGATCTTGTTCGGCCCGCCGGCGGCGGGGAAGGGGACCCAGGCCAGGCGCCTGGTGGAGAGCCGCCAGATGGTGCAGCTCTCCACCGGCGACATGCTGCGCGCCGCCGTGGCCTCGGGCTCCGAGCTCGGCAAGCGGGTCGAAGGCATCATGCGCGACGGCGGCCTGGTCTCCGACGACATCGTCATCGCCCTCATCGAGGAGCGTCTGCCGGAGGCCGAGGCCGCGGGTGGGGCGATCTTCGACGGGTTCCCGCGCACGCTGGCCCAGGCCCAGGCGCTGGACGCCATGCTGGAGCGCCGCGGCGCGCGCATCGACCTGGTGATCCGGCTGAAGGTGGACGACGCGGCCCTGCTCGATCGGGTCGCCGGCCGCTTCGCCGAGTCCGGCCGCCCCGACGACAATCCGGAAAGCTTCAAGGTCCGGCTGGCCGCCTACAACGACCAGACCGCGCCGCTGCTGCCCTACTACCAGAACCACAACAAGCTGGTGGAAGTGGACGGAATGGGCGCCATCGAAGATGTCGCCGCCGCTATCGACCAGGCGCTGGCCGCGCCCCGGTGGTGACGAAACTTGGCCTTTTCCGCATAGGGGCGGGGAGGACCAGAGGGATTAACAATTCAGCGCATTACGCATTGACGGGAACGCAACGATCCCTATAACGGGGCGCTTCCGCGAAAGGGCGCGAAAGACGTGCCGGCCGAAGCCTCTCAGGGCGTGGCCGGGGCGCCGTTCGCGCTTCTCTGCGTGACCAGGAGAGATCTTCAGTGGCCCGCATCGCAGGCGTCAACATACCCACCAACAAGCGCGTCGTCATCGCGCTTCAGTACATCCACGGCATCGGCAAGGCGAAAGCCGCCGAGATCACCCAAAAGGTGGGCATCGAAGAAGCCCGCCGGGTCAATCAGCTCACCGACGCCGAGGTGTTGCAGATCCGCGAGGCCATCGACCGCGACTATACAGTCGAGGGCGACCTGCGCCGTGAGACCGCCGTCAACATCAAGCGGCTGATGGACCTGGCCTGCTACCGCGGCCTGCGCCACCGCAAGGGCCTGCCGGTCCGCGGCCAGCGCACCCACACCAACGCCCGCACCCGCAAGGGTCCGGCGAAGCCGATCGCCGGCAAGAAGAAGTAGAGAGCGTCAAGTCCCATGGCCAAGGAACCGGCGCGCGTCAAACGTCGCGAGCGCAAGAACATCACGTCGGGCGTGGCGCACGTGAACGCCTCGTTCAACAACACCATGATCACCATCACCGACGCCCAGGGGAACACCATCTCCTGGTCCTCCGCCGGCGCGATGGGCTTCAAGGGCTCCCGCAAGTCCACCCCTTACGCGGCCCAGATGGCCGCCGAGGACGCCGGCCGCAAGGCGGCCGAGCATGGCGTGCGCACCCTGGAGGTCAGCGTCTCCGGTCCGGGTTCGGGACGCGAATCGGCGCTGCGCGCGCTTCAGTCGGTCGGCATGACGATCACCACCATTCGGGACGTGACCCCCATCCCGCACAATGGCTGCCGGCCGCCCAAGCGCCGGCGCGTCTGAGTACCTATATGCCGACATTCCCTGCGCCGGCCCGCGTCCGCGGCCGGCGATCCTGCGTTTCAAGGGACACCGCTACGTGATCGAAAGAAACTGGAACGAGCTCATTCGTCCCGAAAAGCCGCTCATCGAGCTGGGCGGCGACGCCAACCGCAAGGCGCGGCTGGTGGCCGAACCGCTGGAGCGCGGCTTCGGCGTGACGCTGGGCAACAGCCTGCGTCGGGTTCTGCTGTCTTCGCTGCAGGGCGCCGCCGTGACCGCCGTGCAGATCGACGGCGTCGTGCATGAATTCTCCTCGCTTGAGGGCGTCCGCGAGGACGTCGTCGACATCGTGCTCAACATCAAGCAGCTCGCCGTGCGCATGCACGCCGAGGGGCCCAAGCGCATGACCCTGCGGGCCACCGGCCCCGGCGCGGTCACCGCTAGCCAGATCGAGGCGCCCGCCGACATCGAGATCCTCAACGGCGACCACGTGCTCTGCACCCTGGACGACGGCGCCCAGGTGCGCATGGAGTTCACCGTGCAGACCGGCAAGGGCTACGTGCCGGCCGAGATGAACCGCCCCGAGGACGCCCCCATCGGCCTGATCGCCGTGGACGCCCTCTATTCGCCGGTGAAGCGCGTCGCCTACCGCGTCGAGCCCACCCGCCAGGGCCAGAGCCTCGACTACGACAAGCTGATCATGGAAGTGGAGACCAACGGCGCCGTCTCGCCGGTGGACGCCGTGGCCTACGCCGCCCGCATCCTGCAGGACCAACTGCAGATCTTCATCACCTTCGAAGAGCCGAAGAAGAAGGTCGAGGGCGAAGCCAAGCCCGAGCTGCCCTTCAACCCGGCGCTGCTCAAGAAGGTCGACGAGCTGGAGCTTTCGGTCCGTTCGGCCAACTGCCTGAAGAACGACAACATCGTCTACATCGGCGACCTGATCCAGAAGACCGAGGCGGAGATGCTCCGCACCCCGAACTTCGGCCGCAAGTCGCTGAACGAAATCAAGGAAGTGCTCGCCGGCATGAACCTCCACCTGGGCATGGACGTGCCCAATTGGCCGCCGGAGAACATCGAAGAGTTGGCCAAGAAGTTCGAAGACCAGATGTAATCGGAGCGTGACAGCCGGAAGTGGTATCCGGTTCCGGCGGCCGTCACGCGACAAATTAGAATCCCCGGAGCGTCGAGAGACGCCCCGCCCGCCAGGAGAGTGAGATCGCCATGCGCCACGGTTACGCGCGCCGCAAGCTGGGTCGGACCAGCGCCCACCGCACCGCGCTCTTCGCCAACATGGCGGCGAGCCTGATCAAGCACGAGCAGATCGTCACCACCCTGCCCAAGGCC
>Ga0268264_10002332_pt1 | contig 16777 bp, 12 predicted proteins | sample KBSSwiS32_FD_190357 | JGI IMG/M metagenome (GOLD analysis project Ga0268264, IMG submission 190357) | Switchgrass rhizosphere microbial communities from Kellogg Biological Station, Michigan, USA - KBS Switchgrass S3-2 (SPAdes) (version 2) | ecosystem: Host-associated > Plants > Roots >...
CACTGGCTTTCCTCCCTTCAGTACGCTCTGAATTCTTTCCAGCGTTTTCTTTTCGCCGCAGAGGGAAAGGAATGCTTCTCGTTCGAGGTCGAGAATATATTGTTCACTGACGAGCGTGGGTTCACTTAAATCTCCTCCGCACATCACAAATGCGAGTTTTTTTGCGACAGTTACATCGTGATCCGTTGCATAGTTACCGCGCCACATACCGTTGATACCGGCGTATAGTGCGCCGAGCGCCGACCTTCCAAGTACTTTCACATCGTTCCGCTGGACTGGCATTACATATCCGTCATCGAATAATTCGATTACTGCCTGCTTGGCTTCCGAGATACGTCGTCCCTGGTTAATGCTGACGATATCACGATCCTTTTTCAGGATCCCTAATTCAAATCCTTCAAATGCCGACGTAGAAACTTTCGCAGTGGCAATTGTAATGAACCGATTTTTCAAAGTAATTGTTTCAGGTTCGTCTTCATGCATTTCATCAGCAGCCCGCAGTGTGAATTCTTTCGTGCCACCACCACCGGGAATCAATCCAACTCCCAATTCCACAAGACCGATATATGTTTCCGCCGCGGGAACGACCCGGTCGGCATGCAAACTCAATTCACAGGCTCCGCCCAACGATAGTCCATGTGGAGCTACAACAACCGGCACTGCGGAATATCGGGCCCGCATCATCGTGTTTTGAAAAAGTCGTATCCCCATATCGACTTCATCATATTCCTGTTCAACTGCAAGCATGAATATCATTCCGACGTTTGCACCGGCGGAGAAGTTTTGTCCTTCATTCGCGATCACTAACCCCTTATATTTTTCTTCGGCAAAGCCTATGGATTTTTGAATACCTTCAAGCACTTCACCACCGATCGTTCCAAGTTTGGTGTACCATTCCAGTCCTAACACATCATCACCGATATGATACAAATTGCAGACGCTGTTCTTCCATACGGTTTGCCCGGAAAAATTTTTCATTACAATAAATGCGTCTTCCTTATCCGTTCCTGTTGTAGACTTGTATGTTCCATTCGATGGAGAATAGGCAAGGAGATTTCCATTCTCAACTTTATAGAATGATTTATTTCCTTTCGCTAACATATCATCAACCCAGGAAGCAACCTGATAACCTGCTTCGCGCATTTTTTTAATGGTTGCTTCCACTCCGAATGTATCCCAGGATTCAAATGCTCCAATTTCCCAACCGAAGCCAGCCATCATCGCATCATCGACGCGATATATTTCGTCACTGATTTCAGGAATGCGATGAGATATGTAAGAAAATAACCCATAATGAAAATGACGATAAAATTCTCCAGCTTTGTCGGGAGCCTGTATCAAAGCTTTCAATCGTGTTTTTAAATCATCAATCGGCTTTGCAGCATCGACAGATGGGAATTTTGCCTTGCTTCTGGGTTTATATTCAAAAGTTTTCAAATCGAGCGTATAAATTTCCGTCTCGCCCTTTGCATTCTTTTTCTTAGAAAAAAATCCCTGCCCTGTTTTATCACCCAGCCATTTATTGGCCACAATTTTTTCAAGCCAATCAGGAATAATAAATGTATCTCTTGCCTCATCATTTGGACAATTTTCATACACTCCCTTTGCAACTTTAACCAGGGTGTCGATACCGACTACATCGGCGGTTCTGAAAGTAGCGGATTTAGGACGGCCGATAATTGGTCCGGTTAGCGCTTCGATCTCGTCGATTGATAACTGCATTTTATCCATCAATTTGAAAATCGCCATTATTCCAAAGATGCCAATGCGATTTGCAATAAATGCGGGAGTGTCTTTGCATAACACAGTGGTTTTTCCAAGATGTAAATCGCCATAATGCAAAAGGAAATCAACGATACCCGGATCCGTGTAAGGAGTCGGAATAATTTCGAGCAAACGCAAATAACGCGGCGGATTAAAAAAATGTGTTCCGCAAAAATGTTTTTTGAAATCATCGCTTCTTCCTTCCGTCATCAAATGAATGGGAATGCCAGAAGTGTTTGAAGTAATCAAGGTCCCTGGTTTGCGAAATTTCTCTACTTCTGTAAACACAGATTGTTTGATATCGAGTCTTTCCACTACTACTTCAATCACCCAATCACAACCCGCGATATCTTTCATATTATCCGTAAAGTTCCCAGTCCTAATTTTTTTCACCACATCTTTCGAATATACCGGCGATGGGTTTGATTTAATCGCGGCTGCCAATGCTTCATTGACAATCCTGTTTTTCACCGATGGATGATCAACCGTTAATTTCTTTGCCTGCTCGATTTCCGTCAATGCGGTTGGCGCAATATCAAGTAACAACACTTGCAAACCAACTCCTGCAAAATGACAAGCTATCCTCGATCCCATCACACCACTTCCCAACACAGCAACTTTTTTGATGATTCTATTCATGTAGGTTTTTATTATTGAGTGAGAGATGACTCAAAGAAAAACAAAAGATTGTCGAGCTCCTGCTCCACGACACTAAATTTCATTTTCACATTTTCACATTTCCACATTCATCACATTTGCTTCACATTTGCCGTCGATACCGCGCTCCAATCGATTTGATCTTTACCTGCCGAAACGAGCTGCTGCATATTTTCTTGTAACAAACTTGCCAATGGCATTTGCTGTTTTGTTGCTGATGCTTGTGCCAGCACAAGATTTATATCTTTTAATCCAAGCTTCATCGTAAATGCCGCTGGTTCGAATTTCTTTTGCAGGATAATGCTGCTGTAATTTTGGTAAATCGGTGCGTTGAATAAAGTTTGCAACAACATCGACCACATTTTTTGCTCGTCAACGCCGCTTGCTTTTGCTAGAGCAGAACTTTCACCGATTGCCTCCAACGCAGCCCCGATTAAAAAGTTACCACACAACTTCACCGTATTTGCAGCGGTAACATTATCACCAAAATCCCAAACCGCTACCGCGCCTGCATCTTTTGCCAATGGCTCAATTTGTTTCCTGATTGCCTCTTCTCCACTCAATACAAAGTTTACCTTTTTTGCGACAGCTGCTTCGGGTCTGCCAAAAACCGGCGCTGCAATATAATGTTGTTGATGCTGGGTGTGTTTCTCTGAAAGATCCTTTGCTGTTTGAGGAAGGATCGTGCTCATCGAGACGTGAACAGAGCCGGGCTGCAAATTATTAATCAGCCCTTGTTCGCCTTCGCTAATTGATTTCAATGCCGCATCGTCAGATACTATCGTGAAGACGATTGTACATTGCTTAGCCAACGTTGCAATGTCCTTGCTTGCGACTGCACCCTTCGCAACTAACGGCGTAGATTTTGATGTGGTGCGATTGTACACATGAACTTTGTGGCCACTTTCAATAAGGTTCATTGCAAGTGGTGCGCCGAGACTTCCTAAACCTATAAATCCTAATTCCATAATGTTTTGATTTTAGCCGGATCATTACCTGAATTCCTGCCGAAATTTTAAGAAACGGTTGAACCGGGTTCAATTTCCTGATCCGCGTTTACAAAAATTAATTTTCCTTCACTGTTTTCTGCCATTAGAATCATTCCGTTGCTTTCTATGCCCCTCATTTTTCGAGGCGCCAGATTTGCAACGACAACGACTTGTTTACCGATTAATTCTTCCGGTTTAAAATGGAGGGCTATACCGGAAACGATTATGCGCTTTTCAAAGCCCAAATCGATTTCCAGTTTTAATAATTTATCTGCTTTTTCCACCTTTTCAGCGGAAAGAATTTTGCCGGTTCTTAAATCCAATTTTGCAAAATCATCATATTGGATCTCGGCCTTATTTTCTTTTGGTTGTGCCTTTGGTGCTTCCACTGTTGGGGTTTTATTTGGTCCATTTGCGTTCTTGTGGAGTTTCTCAACCTGCGCCGCAATTTCTGCATCTTCAATTTTTCTGAATAGCAGCTCGGGCGGACGCAGACTATAACCCACACTTAATAGTTTCAATTTCCCGGCATTTTGCCAGTCCAGCATTTTATCAACCACTTTCATCAAGTAAAGCATCTTTTTCGCTGTATTCGGGAGAAATGGATTGACCAGGATTGCAAGATTTGCTGTAAGCTGCAGGCAAATATGCAGACAATTATCAATCTGCTGCTGGTTTTCCGGACTTATCGGTTGTCCTTTCCCGTCAGATGCTTTTTCCAGGGTTCTTTTTCCTGCAAATATTTATTGCCCTTGCGTGAAAGGTCGATCACCTCGTACAATGCTTCTCTGAATTTGTATTCCTCCAACAGACTTTCCACTTTACCTTTCGCGTTTTCGATATCTTTTATGATCGCATTGTCAGTTGCGTCCAGGATATCTGTATGCAGCGGGGGTACTTTGCCTCCGCACAATTTGTGCATTAATACAAAGGCGCGGTTTACAAAATTTCCGAAAATGGCAACGAGTTCGCTGTTGTTTCTTTCCTGGAAATCTTTCCATGTAAAATCATTGTCCTTGGTTTCCGGCGCATTCGCGCACAAGACATATCGCAACACATCCTCACACCCGGGGAAATCCTTTACGTACTCATCTACCCAGACGGCCCAATTGCGACTGGTGGAAACTTTTTCTCCTTCGATATTTAAAAATTCATTTGCAGGAACATTATCCGGGAGAACAAAATTGCCATGTGCCTTTAACATCGCTGGGAAAATGATACAATGAAATACGATATTATCCTTGCCGATAAAATGAACAAGCTTCGTATCTTCTTTGCACCAATAGTCGGCCCAGTCAGGAGTTAATTCTTTTGTTGCCGAGATATAACCAATCGGAGCGTCAAACCAAACGTACAATACTTTTCCTTCTGTATCCGGTAACGGAACTTTGATTCCCCAATTACTATCTCTCGTCATGGCGCGGCTCTGGAGCCCGTTATCCAACCAACTTTTGCATTGGCCGTACACGTTATTCTTCCATTCTTTATGTCCATCAATGATCCATTCCTTCAACCATGGTTCATAGTTTTGTAATGGAAAGTACCAATGCCTGGTTTTTCTTTTTACAGGAACGGCATCGCTGAGGGCACTTCGTGGGTTGATCAGCATCTCCGGACTTAACGAAGAGCCGCATCGTTCACACTGATCTCCATATGCATTTGGATTTCCGCAAATGGGGCAGGTGCCGATAATATATCTATCTGCCAAAAAAGTTTTTGCCTTCTCATCATAATACTGCTCACTCTCTTTTTCTTCAAATAATCCATCGTCGTATAATTTTTTGAAGAACGCAGACGCTGTATCGTGATGAACTTTGTTGGAAGTCCGTGAGTAAATGTCATATGAAATGCCCATCTGCTCAAGACTTTCCTTTATTAACGCATGATATTTGTCGACAACCTGCTGCGGTGTGATTCCTTCCTTCATCGCGCGAATAGTAATCGGAACTCCGTGTTCATCGCTGCCTCCGACGAATTTGATATCTCTTTTTTGTGCACGCTGATAACGGACATATATATCCGCCGGAATATAACAACCGGCAAGGTGTCCAATGTGTAGTGGTCCGTTTGCATAGGGTAGAGCTGCAGTAACTAATATCCGTTTGTAATCTTTCATCTTTAATCCTCTTATGCGGGGTGCAAAAATACGCAATATGTAGGGAACTCGAATGGTCGGCGTCTTGAATGATTGAACAGCAACTTTAGGCCTCAAACTGCAGAAAGATGACGTGACAAAAAGATATTCAATAAAATAAAAAATTAATAATAGATATTCGAGCCAGATTCGACGGGTCGATCATATCGATATCCATATTTATTATTGATTTGTCCGCTTATTGAATATTTCCTCGAAGTTTATTTTCGCAAATCATCTACTTGATACACCAGTATAACCGCCCCGGCAATCTTGTCATCGATTCCATTTACTGATTGTTTGTTTGCATAGTAAGGCCCCAAATTACTGTTTGCGAGTAGATATGCTTTTCCATTTGCTATGGCCAATGTTGTTGGCTCCTGGAAAACAGGATTGCCCCTGTCAACTATTTTTTCCTCCTGTATCCGGGTGCCCGAGGGATCGAGCTTGTATACAACAATCGCATTTGTCTTATTTGTCGTATCACCGTTGTACACGCCAAATAAAAGATTGCCGGATAAATCTAATCCGTCCAGGTTACGTATTACGAGTGAATCCTTGTATCCTTCTAATTGAGATAATTTTCTAGTCTGCAGGTTGTAGGTGATAAGTCCGTGTTTGTATGTCGCGATATAGAGCAAGTCATTTTTTCCCATAACGATTCCGTTTGGCTCGGCCGTTAGCGAATCCCTGATCAGCAATTTTATTTTTTTTGTAATTGGATCAACCTCATAAATAGCCCCAAAAAAAGTGTCTGTACAATAAATCTTTCCATCATTGGCAATCGTCAGGTCGTTGAAGAGACGACTGTTGGTATCTTTGATGATATAATACTGCTTCGATTTTCCATCGGAAATGCCAAACGCGTGCACTTGGACACTATGCGAATCACGGTCTTCCTTATTCGAAAGTGCCCACAACCAGTTACGCTTCTTATCTATTTTCATTCCGAGACCTTCCAGGTAATTTCCTTCACCGGGCTGAATGAAGTCTCTGGCGTTTCCCGAGGCATCAATAGCAACAATTTTGTGTTGAGCGATGCTGCTTATGTATATCGTTCCCGTTTTGCTATCAACAACAATACCTTCGGGAATTAGATCTTTTTGCGCGGTTGTCCTGATTTCTTTTGGCGATGGTTGTGCATATGCGCAACAGGAAATGCATATAACGGCTATAAATTCGAGCATTCTTTTCATAGTATAATTTTTTCATCAATCGAGTATGAAGTTAAGACTAACCACCTACTCAATTTTAACCATGCCCTGGCTTTCTTGCAAATTCCGCGCCCGTACAATCCTTTCTCTGCGCTTCGTATCTTTAGTTGATGAACCGTAAAAATTTCTTTACTTCAATATTTGGGGCAGGGGCCTTGATTGCAACTCCGGTTTTCGGAATGAAGGGAGAAAAATATGATCAGCCTTCGTTAATACCTCCTTACCTGAAGGAAGGCGATACCATAGGAATTACATGTCCTGCCGGAAATATAACGCTAAAGGAAATTCAACCAGCTATGGAACAACTCGAAAGCTGGGGTTATAAGGTTCGCATAGGCAATACTGTTGGAAAAAAGGATTTTACTTTTGGTGGAACCGATTCAGAACGTGATTCAGATTTCCAGCAAATGCTGGATGATCCTTCCATCAAAGCGATTTTATGTGCGCGTGGTGGTTATGGTTCGATCCGCATCCTCGACGAACTCGATTTTAATTCATTTCGAAAGAATCCGAAATGGATTATTGGATTCAGTGATATCACTTTTATCCACTGTCATGTAAATCGCAATTTTGGTATTGCATCGATTCATTCAAAAATGTGCAACAGCTTTCCAACCGATTGGTCCGAGGCTGAGCCCATCCAGGTAGAATCGATTTTATCAATCAAAAAAGCATTGTCCGGCGAGGCAATGAAGTACAGCGTTGTTGCTGATGTGTCCAATAGAAGTGGCACTGCGACCGGAATACTTGTAGGCGGCAATTTGAAAACTATTGAAACGCTGGCTGGCACGAAGTCCGATTTACTAACGCCTGGTAAAATATTGTTTGTAGAGGATACCGGGGAATATTTGTACAGCATCGACCGCATGTTTTGGAATTTGAAAAGAACCGGTAAGCTTGATAAACTGGCGGCGCTGGTCGTTGGTGGATTTAAAATAAAACCAGATGATCCCGGAGAGGAATTTGGAAAAACAATTGAAGAAATTGTTTGGGAGAAAGTGAAAGACTATAATTATCCTGTTTGTTTTGGGTTTCCTGTCGGTCACCAAAAAGAAAACTTTGCGCTGAAGCATGGCGTTCCTCATCGGCTTGAAATAAATTCAACCGGTGTAGAACTGCACGAACAATGAACTTAAAATTCGAAAATGGTAAAAACTCCTCCTTTCCTGCAGCCAGGCGATATAATCGGCATTGTTTGCCCCGCAGGGTATATGAATATTGAAAAAGCGCAAACTTGTATTGATACATTGCAACAATGGGGTTATGGTGTTCGCCTCGGTAAAACGTTGGGCAGTGATTCGCAAAATTATTTTTCGGGAACCGATGAAGAGAGGCTTGCAGATTTCCAACAAATGCTCGATGACGACGAGATAAAAGCGATTCTATGCGCGCGTGGTGGATATGGTGTGGGAAGAATTATCGATTCAATCGATTTCAAGAAATTTAAAAAAAATCCCAAATGGATCATCGGCTATAGTGATATCACAATTTTGCACGCGCACATTTTTTCCAATTATGATATTGCGTCGTTACATTCCCCAATGGCTTCTGCATTTAATGATGGTGGAAACGAAAATGAGTTTATTCTCTCTTTGAAAAATGCGCTGGAAGGTCAAAAAATAAAATATCAATGTGCGCCGCACGAATTCAACCGGAGAGGCGAAGCGATTGGAGAATTAGTCGGTGGAAACCTGAGCTTGCTCACGAATCTTACGTCTACATCGTCAGATATAAAGACTAAGGGAAAGATTTTATTTGTCGAAGATGTGGGAGAATACTTGTATAACATCGACCGAATGTTTTATCATTTAAAACGTGCGGGCAAAATGCATCGGCTGGCGGGACTTATTGTCGGAGGATTTACCGACAACAAGGATACCGAGCGACCATTCGGAGAAACTGCCTACGAAATCATACGCGATATCGTGAAAGAATTTAAATACCCGGTTTGTTTTGGATTTCCTGTTAGTCACGAAAAAGAGAACTATGCTCTTAAAGTTGGTGTGGGTTATAAGTTGAAAGTGAGCAAAACAAAAGTTACACTCGAAGAATAGGTGACCCTATACAGAATTTTTTTCACGCAAACGGCGCAAAGAAATACATGATGGTGCAAGGCTCTCTAAATTTATAATATAGTCTTGTAGGAAATCTTTGCGGTAATTACTTCCATCCTCTTCGTGAGGATAAAACACGAAGGCCGGCGTTAGCCGGCCTTGCAGGATAGTTGTCCTCTCATGTGTAGCAGGAAAGAAACACTTCTAAGCTACGTCTTTTTTTCTAAACTGAGACGGCTTGTTTATCGTGTTGTTTGGGCATTGCCTGCTCCACATTCACGCCCAATCCCTGAGCAACCGCCATTCCCAGCCGAATGTCTGCACGGAAAAAATGGCACAGCTGGCGGTTGATGATCTCACCTTTTTTCGGTCCTGCGATTCCACTCATAGCACCGATGATATTGCTTACGAGATTCTTTTTTTCATAGTCGCGCAATACTTCGCGATAAAAAATTCCTGGCTGCGAATAATGATCGTTTTCGCCTTCGCCATTTCGATTGTGCCAGTCGGCAATATTTGAATCCAGTTCGAGAGGCAAACCTTTGTATTTTTCGTCTGGTTTGATATTGTCGAAGCTGTTTGGAAAATAATTTGGATTTGCACCTGCATTTCCATCAACGCGCATGAATCCATCTCTTTCATAATTATTCACTGCGTATGGGCATTTGTTTACAGGAATTTGTTCATAGTTTGCGCCAAGCCTGTAACGATGCGCATCCGGATACGAGAGCAAACGGCCTTGTAACATTTTATCGGGCGAATAGCTGACGCCATCCACCACGTGTGCCGGCGCAAACGCAGCTTGTTCCACTTCGGCAAAATAATTACGAGGGTTTTCATTCAGCTCCATGATACCCACATCGATCAACGGAAATTCCTTTTGCGACCAGGTCTTGGTCAGGTCAAATGGATTGAACTTATAAAATTTCGCTTGCTCGAGTGTCATTACCTGGATCTTCAAGTGCCATTTTGGAAAATCGCCGCTCTCAATGGCGTTGACAAGATCTCGTTGGGCAAAATCCGGATCTTCTCCTTTCATCTTTACTGCTTCATCATTAGTGAAATTCTTAATTCCTTGAGCGGATTTGAAATGAAACTTCACCCAAACTTTTTCATTCTTGTCATTGATCATACTAAAAGTATGACTACCGAATCCATGCATATGACGATATCCGTAGGGGGTGCCTCTGTCACTCATTAAAAACATTACCTGGTGCAGGCTTTCCGGGTTGAGGCTCCAGAAATCCCACATCATGGTTGGACTTTTACAATTAGTATACGGATCTCTTTTTTGTGTGTGAATAAAATCAGAGAATTTTTTTGGATCCTTGATGAAGAAGATGGGAGTATTATTTCCGACCAGGTCCCAGTTTCCTTCTTCAGTATAAAATTTGATCGCGAAACCGCGCGGGTCGCGTTCTGTATCTGCAGAGCCTTTTTCACCACCGACAGTAGAAAAACGCAGGAACACTTTCGTTTTTTTACCAACCTGGCTAAACAATTTTGCACGCGTGTAATTGCTGATGTCGTGCGTAACAATAAAAGTCCCGTAAGCGGCACTTCCCTTTGCGTGAACCACTCGTTCCGGGATACGTTCTCTATTAAAATGGGCCATTTTTTCATGCAGGATGAAGTCCTGCAAAAGAAGCGGACCACGGGCTCCGGCACTCATCGTATCCTCGTGGTTATAGTAAGGAATACCGGATGCAGTGGTTAGCTTTTTTTCTTCACTCATAGTTTGGTTTTTTAATGATGAACGGATTCGATTGTTTGCGAGCCAAATGTCTGGCTTTTTCTCGATTGGAAAAATTGATTAATTTTATTATTCAATAGATAATATCTATCATGACTTTTACGCAACTTGAATACATCGTGTCGATCGATACGCATCGGCATTTTGCGAAAGCGGCTGACAATTGTTTTGTTACGCAGCCTACGCTCAGTATGCAGGTGCAGAAGTTGGAGGAAGAACTCGATCTTCTCATATTCGACAGAAGTAGGCAACCTGTGATTCCAACCGCTGTGGGCGCGGAAATCATTGAACAGGCAAGAAAAATCCTGGCGGAGAAAAACCGCGTACACGAAATTGTGCAGCACAAAAAGGAAACGTTGACGGGAGAATTGAGGATTGGAATTATTCCAACACTCGCCCCGTACCTGTTGCCACTATTTGTTCAACGCTTTACAAAAAAGTATCCGCACATAAAAATGATCGTACATGAGATGACGACGGAGATCGTTGTCGCCAAACTCAGGGAGGGCCGCATCGACGTAGGCATTCTTGTAACCCCGTTGCAGGAAAATGGAATTCGGGAACATGTATTGTTTTACGAGGAGTTGCTCGTTTATGTTTCAGAAAAGAATGGGCTTTATAAGAAAAATTATATCCTGGCAAAGGATATTGATCCAAATAAGTTGTGGTTGCTCGAAGAAGGGCACTGCTTTCGCTCCCAGATCGTAAATCTTTGCGAACTTTTAAGGGTAAGCCGGGAAGAAAGTCATTTTGATTATGAAGCCGGGAGTTTTGAAACGTTGCGCAGGATGGTTGATTTAAATGAAGGTATTACGATTTTGCCGGAGCTTGCTGCCATGGATTTCACTCCCCGCCAACAAAAACTGATACGGCATTTCAAAAAACCTGCCCCGATGCGGGAAGTGAGCATCGTGGTACACCGGGATTTTGTGAAAAAAAGATTGATTGAAGCATTGAAGCAGGAGATTATTGATATCGTTCCGTTAAAAATCAAACAGAACAAAAATCAGAATGTCGTCCCGATCTAAAATGTATAAAAAGCAATTCTATCAATTAATGTATTTTGCAGGTCACAAAGATTTACGCAACCAGTATCTATCGTCATGAGCAGTTTCGGAAAAATCTTGCTTTCAGTGTTGGGTGAAAAACAGTATTTGTCGTTCCGCGCGTCGACCTTTCAAATGTCATTCCGAATGGGAGGACTGGGCATCGATTACCAGGATCTTTATTTCTTAAAATCAATCATTGGCAAAGGAAATCACTGCGTTGATATCGGTGCGCATCTTGGTTATTATACAATTGAGCTAAGCAGGTTGGTAACGGACAGCGGAATGGTATACGCGGTCGAACCCATCACCAAATTCAATCAAACGTTGAAGCATTTGCTGAAGAGAAAAAAAATTCGCAACGTTGAACTTTTTCCACTCGCACTAGGAGGAGATGAAGATTATGTGGATATGGGAATACCTGAGGTCGCAGACGTTAAAAACGTTGGTAATGCGCACACGGATCCATTGAATATCGAAAGAGAAAGAGTACCAAATAAACGAGGAGACGATTTGTTTCAAAGCCTGCCCAGGCTTGATTTCGTTAAATGCAACGTGGAAGGATTAGAAACCCAGGTTTTTGGTTCCATGACGAATTCAATTGCGAGATTGCAACCAATTCTTCTCTGCGAACTCGCGTCAAAAAAGGACCGCATTACATTGCAGAAAATGCTTGCTCCATATTCTTACGATGTATATTTCCTCGAAAATAAAATCCTTCATAGTATGGATGTCTATGGCGATAAGCAACCTATATCGCACAAGCACTATTTCATTCCCGCATTTCATCAAAGAAGGTTAAAGGATTTGATCCGCGAGTGATTAATGAGAAAGCAGTGAGTCAAGTTTTTGATGAAACAAAGTGAAATCATTTAAATTGTTGTGGCTGCCATTTTCTATTACAACAAATTCATCATTGTTTTTTAGAACAGATTTCAATTGTTCGGCGTTGCTGAATGGAACAATTCCATCGTCCGTTCCCTGCAAAATGACAACGGGCGCTGTAACTTTTTGCAGGTATTCGTTTGTTGGCAAATGATAGTGGATAATTTTCCCAATCGGGTAGATAGGAAAATAATGGCTGATGAGAGAAGTCATACTATAATATGGCGTTTCGAGGACCAGGTATTTGCTGTCACGGATTGATGCAAGTTGTGCCGCAATGCCCGTGCCCATGCTTTTTCCATAAATTATAATACGAGATGCATCATATTTTGCCCTGGCCAGCTTATATAACTGTAATGCGTAGTCGTATAAACGTTGCTCACTAAACTTTCCGGTGCTCTTGCCAAATCCGGGATAGTCGATCATCCATACTTCATAATTATTCATTGTAAAGTTGGATGCATACTTCGCATACCATCCGATATTTTTTCTATTTCCATGAAAATATAATACGACGCCTTTTGCCACCGAATCTTTTGCCGTGAATTGGATGATATTAATATTTGTTTCGTTGTTGTAAGGAATATTAATTTCCCGATGAGGATTTGAGAAATCGTACTTGTGGTTCTTTGCAATTGCAACAGGTTGAAATAATACGTAGTCTTGCAAATAATAGAGCGCAATTCCTATGATCGCATAAAGCAATAAGAACACTTTTATCCAGCGAAAAATCTTTTTCTTTCTCGAAGTTTTTGCTTCAGGAGTAAGCATCCGGATTATTTGGTTGCAAAGATAGGGAGCGGGTCGGTTTAAGTTGATGTTAAGGTTAAGACTTAGATCTAACATTAGCCTCAAACTTTACGGTGACAGAATATCCCGTATGAAATTATGATACTCCGGAAATGAAGGAAGATTGTTATGTCCTCCACCCTGAATGCGAATCAATGTAATTTTTTCCGGGTTGAGTGACTGTAATTCTTCACTGTGTCGAATTGGGATTAGCCAGTCTTTTGTTCCATGAATGATATACGTATGGCATTTTACTTTTTGAATCCACTTATCCGTACGAAGTTGATAACGCAGAATATATCGAACAGGCAAGAAGGGCAAAAATCTTTGTACAGCTTCTCCAAAATTATAGAATGGTGAATCAAGAATAAGATATCGCGGATTGTTATCGGCAGCAACTTTTGCAGCAAATCCGCTTCCGATACTTCGCCCGTAAACTATGATATGCTCTTCCTCGCATTTTTGAGCCAGGCTCTCATAAATAAATTGCATGTCGTGAAAAAGTTCAATTTCACCACGCTTGCCGGTGCTTTTTCCAAAGCCGCGATAGTCGACCAATACCACATCATAATTATACCTGTAAAAATCCTGCGCATATTTTGCCCATCCTTTTATACTCCTGGTGTTCCCGTGAAAGTACAATATCAGCGCGTCGGATTTAGGGCGATAAAAATGAAGTCCATTAATTCGTACACCCGGTTCAACATCAAAAAATAATTCTTTGAATGGAATATTATACTTGTACTCAAAATCCGCAGGCAGTTTTTCAGGTCTGAATATGAATTTCTCCTGTAGAAAGTACACAGCTATCGAAAGTGCGATAAGCCCGATAACGATATAAACCAGCAAGAGATTCAATGGTTGATGAAGGTAAGAGGAATTGATCAAACCTCACCCTCGTTCCTCTCGTTCAGAGGAGGGGAACGAGGGTGAGGTTACGCCTCGGCAACCCGCTTCAAATTCAAATCAGGAAGGGGCGAAACGATAAGTGGAAATTTTTCGATTGTTACGTTGGAAGGATCGAGTCCAAAACCGCGTTCTTCGGAGAGAGAAACTTCTTTTAGCCAGAAATATAATTTCATGATGACTCTTTCAAAGAATGGAAGTTCATTATCCGTACTGAGATATTTTTCCATTACAATGATCTGGAAATCTCCAACGACATTGTTTCGTTCGAGAGATTCATAGCGACTGGTAATATTTACTTCTTTATTATTCACGAGGTCTTCAACCACTTTACGCAACATCAGATTTATTTTCGGCTCGATCCTGAAACCGAGACGAAACTCTACTCGAATAATATCGTTCGGGATAATATGATCAACCGAATATTCTGCCGTGTACGGATCATCCAGCGTATCGATGTGAACGAACCAATAAATATCTGCGCGCTTTGGTTTTTTATTTAAAATGGAATAGATGATTTTATGCTCAATTTCTTTCGGATTGTTTGCGCTCGTCATATACACGAGGTGTGTTGCGAATTTTGCAACGGTGCGGTCATTACTTAATTCCTGAATTTGCGGAATGTAATGTTCCATGCGAACAAACTCTACGTAGCGATTTTTTATTTTCCTTGAGCGGTACCACACATACATAATGATAAATAATGCACCACCACCAATCAATGTTACAAAGCCACCATGTGAAAATTTGTCGAGGTTGGCGAAGAGAAAGCTGCACTCGATCGTCAGGTAGATAACGAGGTATAGATAGATCAGCCATGAACTGGTCCGCCTTGAAATCATATAGTTGGCGAAGAGAATCGACGTTGCAAGCATACACAGTGTTATAGCCAATCCGTACGCACCTTCCATATGTGTTGAGCTCTTAAAATAAATAGTGATACCGCAGCATCCGACGAACAAAAGAAAATTGATTGCAGGAATATATAGTTGCCCTTTCTCTTCCGTCGGATAGTTGATTCTGAACTTGGGCCAGAGATTTAGACGCATACTTTCACTGATGAGGGTGAACGATCCGCTGATGAGCGCCTGGCTCGCGATGATCGCTGCTGCCGTTGCGATAACAATTCCAGGTATGAGGAACCATTCCGGCATGATGCTAAAAAAAACGCTGTTTGCAGCGATATCAAATGTTCTGCCGTTAAAATTGGCTAACAGCCATGCACCCTGGCCAAGATAATTCAGGATAAGGCAGGTCTTTACAAAAATCCATGAAACGCGGATATTGGCCCTGCCCACATGTCCAAGGTCGGAGTAGAGCGCTTCCGCTCCGGTTGTACAAAGAAAAACACCGCCCAAGAGCCAGAAACCTTTGGGATAGGTGGTAAGCAGTTCGATAGCGTAGTGTGGACTTAGGGCTTTAAAAATCTGGAGATCGTCGAGTAAATGGCTACTTCCTAACACAGCCATCATGGTGAACCAAATGAACATGATTGGTCCGAATAATTTCCCGATAGACTCGGTGCCAAATTGTTGCAGGAAAAAAAGGATCACCATTATTCCTAACACAATGTACACGATTGTCGATTGGTTGATATGTTTGAATGCCTGCAATTGGCGCAAACCTTCAATTGCAGATGTGACTGAAATCGGAGGAGTGATCATTCCGTCGGCCAGTAAGGCGGCGCCTCCGATCATTGCCGGAAGAACAAGCCATCGTTTTTGGCGCCTGACCAAAGCGTATAACGAAAAAATTCCGCCTTCACCTTTATTGTCGGCTTTTAACGTAAGCCAAACATACTTGATAGTGGTCTGCAATGTCAGCGTCCAAATAATGCATGATAACGATCCGAGGATAAGTTTTTCAGAGATGATCTTGCCGTTGATAATAGCATTGAGAACATATAAAGGTGAGGTTCCTATATCCCCGTAAATTATTCCTAGCGCAATAACCAAACTGGCGAGCGTTACCTTATTAATTTGTTTGCTCAAGGTGGAGTAAGTTAAAAATTTGCTTTAACAAAGGGCGGTTTTATATAGCAGGCAATCATCCTTAGTGTAAACAATAGCGCCAGGTTTGCACCTGACGCGAATGCAAAGATATATGTAAATCGAATATTCGTAAATGGATTTTTTACAAACTGGTTAGAGTTAAGATTAAGTTTGAGATTTAGGTCAAAGTCTTAACCTTGATCTTGACCTCAAATTTTCCAACTTACCAACCTTTTAACGTTTCAGCATAAAAAATCGCGTCCTCCGTGTCGTAATTTTGTAGGTGTCGGAAATGGATTAAACTTTTGCCTAACTTACAATTCAAATTTGATATCTTTTTAAAGTATAAACAATCTATGAAGGCGTTGTTTTTAGTACTTGCGATTGCGCTGCCCGGGTTCTTAACAGCTCAAAAAATCTTTTACTCCAGCCCCGAATCTGATGATGGCCGCAGGACAAATTTTGAGATCATCGGAAAAGTAGGGGGTAATAACCTTGTTTTCAAAAATAACCGTAATTCCAACGTTATTTCGGCGTATGATAATTCGATGAAATTGATTGAGCGGGTTCCACAGGACTTTCTCCCGGAAAAGTA
>Ga0268264_10002333_pt1 | contig 16775 bp, 17 predicted proteins | sample KBSSwiS32_FD_190357 | JGI IMG/M metagenome (GOLD analysis project Ga0268264, IMG submission 190357) | Switchgrass rhizosphere microbial communities from Kellogg Biological Station, Michigan, USA - KBS Switchgrass S3-2 (SPAdes) (version 2) | ecosystem: Host-associated > Plants > Roots >...
AATTGTTTCGACAACTGGCCAGCTGGAATTTGTTTGACTATCGAATAAATTCAACCTGATATTCTCTGACTCAAATTGCTCAATCATCCAATCAATATTGTCTTCATTTTCTGTTTTCGAATAAGAACAGGTTGAGTAAACAAGCAACCCGTTGTTTTTTAGAGCGGGCCATGCATCTTCCAAAATCCGCTGCTGACGCATACTGCACAATTTCACATTTTCTTCGCTCCATTCTTCAATGGCTTGCGGATCACGGCGAAAAAGTCCACTTCCGCTGCATGGCGCATCGATCACAATCACATCAAAATAATTTTTTAAGCGCGAAAAATCTTTTGGATCATTATTGGTTACAATCACATTTGCCGAGCCCCATTTGATAATATTTTCCTGCAGGGTGTTTACTCTTGTTTTAATGACTTCATTGCTCACCAACAAACTATCAGCAGAAATACATGATTGTATCAAAGTTGATTTACCACCCGGAGCCGCGCACAGATCAAGTATCTTCAAAGGCTTTGAAAGATCGACAGTTTGCCGCAATGCCTGTTCTATAAACATGCTCGATGCTTCCTGTACATAGTATACACCGGCATGAAAAAGTGGATCCATTGTGAAAGACGGACGCGCGGCAAGATAATATCCAAACGATGACCAGGGCACGCGCTCACTTAATGGCAGGTTAAATTTTTGCGAGATCGTTGATTGATTTAATTCAGTGTCGCTGTTGTAGAAAGCTTTTGCTGGGTTGAACCGGATAGAAGTGATTTGCTCGCCTGAAGCATGTATTTCGAGAAATTTGTTTTTGTCAAAACCTTCTATACCCTCAAGAGAGGATAATAGTGCAGGCGGCAACGATGGTGAATGCAAATCCTTTAAATTTGGTGTCCAAAATTATCACAAATCGCTATTCAACTTCAAAAAATATGAAAGCAATTTTATCGAGCCTGCTATTGATATTTTCTTTTTGTCCCCTGCATGCGCAAGCTCCGCCTGATAGTTGGAACGATGGAAAATATATTACAGTCAACGGTGCAAAATTGTGGGTTGTGATATACGGCAAAGGCGATCCGCTGGTTATTATTCCGGGCGGACCCGGTGGTTCACATTTTTCTTATCGTGATTTCGATTCATTGGCGGCGACCAGTACACTAATTTATTTTGATGGATTCGGTCGTGGAAAATCTGATACCGCAAAAGATGTGAAAGAATATTCACTTGAAAGAGATATTGAAGATATTGAAGGATTACGCAAGGCATTGCATTTTGAAATGATTAATGTTCTCGGACATTCATACGGCGGCCTTGTTGCGCAAGGGTATGGTCTAAGGTATCCGCAACATGTAAAACATCTCGTGCTCGCTAATACATTTCACAGCTTTGTGATGTGGCAAAAGAATGATGACAACAGTAATCACGAAATAAAAACAAACTATCCTGAAGTATGGGATACACTCATGAAGGTTCGGGAAACAGGAGTCATCTCAAGCGATCCAATCCATCAACAAATTTATGGACGGGTTCCATACGGATTTCTCTATGCGTATAACCCGGATTATTTCAAACCAAGGCCAGGACTAAAACACTATCCAAATCCTTTTAATTCAAAATTGTATTATCAAATGGTTGGGAAGGATGGCGATTTTATAGTCGGAAGTGATATTGGAAATTTTGATTATCGCTCGAAATTAAAAAATCTGAGCATGCCTGTATTAATCTATGGCGGAAGATTTGACCGCGTTGCAGTTCCTGAAATGATGATCAAGTTTAAAGAATATTGTCCGCAGGCGAAGTTTGTAATGTTTGAATTTTCGGGTCATAATCCACAAGTGGAAGAGCCGGCGGCACTGTTTAGTTTGTTGAGAGAATTTTTGAGGTGAATCGCGGATTTGCGAATCACGGATTTGCGGATTTATGCGGATTTCGCGGATTCTCAGGTGGAACATTGCTGACCCATTAGTATTTCTCCTGCGTCAAAGAAATGAAACTTAATTTTCAAATATCAATAATCAATGATCAACATAAGAATCCGCGAAATCCGCGTAAATCCGCAAATCCGTGATTCGAAATCCGCTCAAATCCGCAAATCCGCGATTCATTTCCACATCTTCACATTCCCACATTCTCACATTCTCACATTATAGGTTCTTAATCACCATGATCAGCTGTTGCAGCACATCTTTCGAATCCCCAAACAACATTGAAGTTTTTGGGCGGAAGAATAATTGATTTTCGATTCCGGCATATCCCGGTTTCATGCTTCGTTTGTTTACGATGACAGTTTTCGCCAGTTCAACTTCGAGTATTGGCATACCATATATAGGAGAAGACGGATCTGTTTTGGCAGCGGGATTGACTACATCATTCGCGCCTAAGACCAGTACAACATCCGTTGTAGAAAATTCTTCATTCGCCAATTCCATTTCCAATAATTTATCATAGCTCACATCCGCTTCAGCAAGTAATACATTCATGTGACCGGGCATTCGTCCCGCTACAGGATGAATGGCATATTTTACTTCGACGCCTTTTTCAGTAAGCAATTTTTCTAATTCATGACATGCATGTTGCGCTTGTGCAACCGCAAGTCCATATCCGGGTACAATCATCACTTTGTTTGAATAGGTCATGATCATGGCTGCTTCACCAGCTGAAATTTCTTTGTACACATTTGATTCATCATGGGCATCTCCTCCCCCTGTCACTTTTGCTGTCGCGCCGAATGAACCAATCAAAACATTTTTCAGTGAACGATTCATGGCTTTGCACATCAGGATTGTGAGTAAAGTTCCTGCGGCACCTACGAGAATACCACCGGTCAACATCGCTTTGTTGTCATATAAAAACCCACCACATGCTGCCGCGACCCCTGTGAAGGAATTGAGTAAAGAAATTACTACAGGCATATCGGCACAACCGATTGGAAGTACAAACAATACACCGTACAGAATTGCAATCGCAAACAAGATGAAAAAGAGGATCTGAAAAAATGTAAATGGATTGGATGAATCATTTGCTAGTTGTGAAGAAATATCTCCGTAGCGTGTAACAAGATAGATGGCCAATCCAAGAATTAATGACAGGAGCGCAATATTGAATATATGCTGGCCTTTGAAAGCGTAGTCCTTTATCTTACCATTTAATTTTCCCCATGCAATGATGCTGCCGGCAAAAGACACAGAACCTATAATCAGGCCGGCCAAAATTATAATTAGTGTTCCTCTTATTGGGCCAGTCACTTTTATTGTGGAAGAAATAAATTCACCAACTTCGAATTTAACTGTAATTCCAGCGAAGAAATTTTTAAGATGGTGAAATTCGACAATCGAAATTAACGCAGCGCAGGCTCCTCCCATTCCGTTAAACAGGCTGACCATTTCAGGCATGGCCGTCATCTTTACTTTTCTCGCAGCAATCGCACCAACAAGTGTTCCGATAATTAAGGCAATAAAAATGAACGCATAATTATGTAGATGACTTCCTTCTTCATCCCTATATAAAAATATCGTTGCAAAAATTGCGACGACCATTCCAACTGCAGCAATCCTGTTTCCTTTTTTTGCCGCCGCCGGGTTAGAAAGCATTTTCAGTCCCAAAATAAACGTGACCGAAGCGACGAGGTAACAAATTGCAAGTATGCTTGATTCCATATTTTATTTTTTCGCCAGAAGCGCGAGCATTATTATTTCTTTTTCTTAAACATTTCCAACATTCTGTCGGTAACAACAAACCCGCCGACGACATTCAGCGTTCCTAACACGACTGCAAGAAATCCGAGTATGAGCGACAGATAATCATGCTCACCCGCTTTTCCCATGACGATGATCGCGCCAATAATCACAACTCCATGAATTGCGTTGGCACCACTCATCAGTGGAGTATGCATTACACTCGGTACATGGCCGATCACTTCAATTCCTAAAAAGATCATGAGAATGACTATATAGATCATTTGCTGATGTACGTCAATCCAATTTAAAATGCTTTCCATAAAGTGTATTTGTATGCAATTATCTTTTTTAAAAATTCAATTATGATGGACCCTTTACCCTTTCATGAACAACCTGGCCATCGCGTGTTATACAGGAACCTTTTATCAAATCATCTTCGAAATTCAAATGCAACGCTCCGTCTTTGTCAATCATTAACGCCAAAAAGTTTAAAACGTTTTTGCCATATAATCGACTTGCATCGTATGGCATGGAAGATGCGAGTGAAGAATTCCCAATAATACTGACCCCGTTGTGATTTACTGTTTCATTGTTTTTTGTCAACTCCGTATTACCACCTGTCGCGGCTGCAAGGTCAACAACCAACGAACCTTTTTTCATCGATTCAATCATGGAAGTTGTTATCAGTATTGGCGCTTTTTTCCCAGGTATTTGTGCAGTCGTAATCACAATATCTGCTTTTGCAACGCTCTCTGCAATTTTTGCTTTTTGTTTTTGTTGGAACTCCTCAGTTTGCTCAACGGCATATCCTCCTGCGGCAGATGCGTCCGCGGCACCTTCTACCTCGACAAATTTTCCACCCAAGCTCATCACTTCTTCTTTAACCTGGGGACGCGTATCAAACACTTCAACAACCGCACCCAATCGTTTTGCTGTCGCGATGGCCTGCAATCCCGCAACACCCGCGCCCAATATCAATAATTTTGCCGGAGGTATACTTCCAGCTGCCGTGATAAACATCGGAAAATAACGGGGAAATATATGCGCGGCTAATAAAACCGCTTTATAACCTGCAATGTTTGCCTGTGAACTCAAAACGTCCATACTTTGCGCCCGTGTTGTTCTTGGCAACATGTCAAGGCTAAAGGATGTAATGCCCTGTTTGGCCCACTCACGCATACGTTGCTGTTGATACAAAGGTTGAAAGACGCCGATTGCAATTTTATTTGTCAGTGATGCAGGAATTTCATCACCGTGAATAGAAAGTAAAATATCTGCCTGGCTGAGTATGTCCTGTCGCGTTTTAATCAGCGCGCCTTGTTGCGTGTAGTCACCATCGCTACAAAAGGATTTATCGCCCGCGCCTGACTCCAACCAAACCTGGACATTTTTTTTGGTTAAGACACTAACAGATTCTGCCAATAGTGAAACCCTTGTTTCAAATGAGGGTTCTTTGAGTACGCCAACGATCATAACAAGAGTTATAACTTCAAATTAGTAAATATTATTGTATCCCGGATTCCGCCGAATTTGGGCGGATTTTCGTGCCTGAACCGTGTTTATTCTTTGAGCTTTACGAGAAATTTTCTCCGCCACGATTGGTTTACGATTTACATCCCTCTAATGTCAAAGTGTTGCTTCACTTTAAATTCATTTCTAAAAAGAACAATTCCCACAAAAAAAAGATCTATTGTCAACATCGCACGCGGATCATTTTTAATTTCGTCCCAGGCCTCTTCCATTCCTTCGCTCCAGTGAATATCATCGAACACAATAAAAGATTCATCCGATATCGCCGGTATAAACATGTCATAATATGTAAGCGTCGGTTCCTTTCGATGGTTTCCGTCAATATATACTATCGTTTTTAAATCATTCTCTTGTTTTAATCGCGATATTAATCCTGGTAATTTCTCTTCAAATGGTCCACGGATAATCTCAATGTTCTTTGCATTAAGTTGTCTAAAATTTTCACCTGCGATTTCTGCAATAGATCCAGATCCTTCCATCGTGATCACATTTGCTTCCGGATTTCCCAACGACATATAAGCGGCCGAGATTCCTAGTGATGTTCCTAATTCAACAATTCTTTCCGGTTGGTAATGGCGACAAATTTTGAAGAGCAGTTTTCCCTTCCGCACAGATGATGCGCTACTCTTTGCAATTCTATTAATACTTTGCGAAGTGGATTTCAGAATAGTTGAACCTGCGCCAAAATCCTCTACATCAATCGACCTTTTATCATGTAATAACTTTTTTCGGAGACTTTCAACTGTTGTATAAGCAGGATAATCTTTCTGATCATTTAGTATTTTTGTGACGAAGTCAAAAACAAACGGAGAATGTATCCCGTGCCCTTTACCATTCGATGCGCCGAAATAAAATTTAAGATACTTTTTTGCAATCTCGAATCCAGAATACATAATGAATTCAATCTTCTCTGTCACGTCAGAAATTTCAACTGTGAACCTGCTTTTGAACAATCTCACTTGTCACGATTCGCTTTTTCCCAAACCTGAAAACTATACCCGTATTCGTGCTTTTCATCTTTCGGAAATGGGATATCAGAAACCAATTTCCAAATAGATTCATCAATCTCCGGAAAAAACGCATCGCCATCAGTCGTTACAAAAACCCTCGTCAAATAAATTTTATCCGCGAATGATATAGATTCTTTAAACAACTCTCCCCCGCCAATAATAAACGCCTCCTTGCAATCGGTTTGCTTCGCGAGGTCCACGGCCGTTTGCAAACTGTCGGCAACCTGAACGCGACTGTCGCCCGCATCCCAATTTTTTTGACGGGTCACAATGATATTAAACCGGCCATGCAAAACGGTATTGTCCATCGATTCGTATGTCTTTCGACCCATAATCACCGGCATTGCCCACGTTGTATTCTTAAAATATTTCATGTCATTCGGCAAATGCCATAGCAAACGGTTATTCTTGCCGATCACATTGTTGCTAGTGGCTGCTACGATGAGAGAAATTGTCATTGAAAAGAATTGAGAAGATCCCGGCTGGTTTTATACAGCTACCTGCGCTTTGATTGCCGGATGAGACTGGTAATTTTCAAGCGTGAAATCTTCAAATTTAAAATCGAAAATATTTTTTACTGCCGGATTCAATTTCATTGTAGGCAATGGATACGGTGTTCTCGTCAATTGCAATTTTGCCTGTTCAAGATGGTTAGAGTATAAATGCACATCGCCAAATGTGTGAATGAATTCACCTGGTTCCAGATCGCAAACCTGTGCAACCATCATAGTGAGCAACGCATACGATGCAATGTTAAATGGAACACCCAAAAAAACGTCGGCACTTCGCTGGTAAAGCTGGCAACTCAATTTTCCTTTTTTCTTTCCTTCACCGGGAGCAACATAAAATTGGAACAATGCGTGACAGGGCATCAATGCCATTTCGGGGAGATCGGCAACATTCCATGCACTCACTATAAGTCGCCTGCTGTCTGGCGTTTTTTTTACTTGATCGATGACCTGCGTGATTTGGTCAACCGTCTTCCCATCTGCACCCGTCCAAGACCTCCATTGTTTGCCATATACCGGCCCTAACTCTCCACGTTCATCGGCCCATTCGTCCCAGATGCTCACGTTATGATCTTTGAGATATTGAACGTTCGTGTCCCCACGCAGAAACCAAAGTAATTCATATACGATGCTTTTTAAGTGCAGTTTTTTTGTGGTGACCAGCGGGAATCCATCTGCCAAATCAAATCGCATTTGATATCCAAAACAACTTGATGTGCCGGTTCCTGTACGATCGGATTTGGAAACACCCGTATCCAATATATGTTGAAGCAAATCGAGGTATTGTTGCATGTTTGCAAGTTACTACAGAATGCTCAATGGCTGATCGCTGCTTGTCAAATGTGAGCAAACTGTTAATTCATTTGTACATTATTCCGATATAGACGCGCAAAAAGCCTGCATTGACCGGCATATATAATTTCCGCGCCGCTTAGATAATTGACAATTGGGCAACTTTCTTTGGCACCAATTTCGAGGATTAAACTATCGTGTTACAAGCTTGTCAAACAAAAAAATTTATAATAATGAAAAAAATGATCGCATGTCTGGCCGTGGTGATTGCCATCTTCTCTGTTTCCTCTGTGTACGCACAGGCCCAGGGAGACCGTCAACAAAGAATGGCCGAGATGAAACAAAAAATGAAAGATGACCTGAAACTCACAGATGTTCAGGCAGATTCAATTTCATCTATTCAAGGTGAATTTATGCCTAAAAGAAGAGAAATTTTTATGGATCAGTCGATGAGCCAGGAAGATAAAAAAACAAAAATAATGGCGCTGAACGAGCAGGCTGATAAGAGAATCCACGCAGTCCTAGGTGACGATCTGTTCAAGAAATACCAGGATTGGTGGGAGAAGAATCGGCCACAAAGACCGGGAAGCAAGTAGGTAAATGTGAGAATGAATCGCGGATTTCGCGGATTTGAGCGGATTCCGCGGATCTTCCAGTTAAAAATTGATTATCAACGCAAGCTTTTTTCACTGAAGAAACAGTCAATATTCAATAATGATATTCAACTGGGAGATCCGCGAAATCCGTTCAAATCCGCGAAATCCGCGATCACATTTTCTTCTGTTCCTTTGCCCACGTATCCTTTAGCGTCACAGTTCTATTAAACACAAGCTTGTCTTCTGAGCTTTCTTTATCTAAACAAAAATATCCTTTGCGCAAAAACTGATAGCGTTCGTCAAATTTTGCATTTCTTAATGATGGCTCGGCATACGCGGCAGAAATCGTTTGTAAAGAATCAGGGTTCACATAGTCTTTAAAATCTCCTTCCTCACTCATCGGATCCTCGACTTTAAATAAGCGATCGTACAATCGCACTTCAACAGTAATTGCATGAGCCGCACTCACCCAATGCAAAGTTCCCTGCACTTTCAGTCCTGACGTGTCGGCACCACTTTTACTTTCCGGCAGATAAGTACAGTGAATTTCTTTGATAGACCCGTCATCATTTTTGATGGCTTTGTCGCATTGAATAATATAAGCGCTTTTCAATCTAACTTTTTGACCGGGCGCGAGACGGAAAAATTTCTTCGGCGGATTCTCCATAAAATCATCTCGTTCGATGTATAACTCGCGACCAAAAGGGATTTCACGATATCCGCCATCGCCATCTTCCGGATTATTTTCGCTTTTCACAATTTCAATCTCCTCCGGATAATTTGTGAGAACAACTTTTACCGGATCAAACACCACCATGCGGCGCGATGCAATCTTGTTCAGATGTTCTCGGATACAAAATTCAAGCAATGAAACATCGATGATATTGTCTCTTTTCTGCACGCCGATCCTTTCATTGAATTCACGAATACTTTCGGGTGTGTAACCTCGCCGGCGAAGACCGACGATTGTCGGCATGCGCGGATCGTCCCACCCGCTTACATGCTTATCATTTACTAATTGTAATAACCTGCGTTTACTCATGACCGTGTATGTCATGTTCATTCTGGCAAATTCATATTGCTTTGATGGGAATATATTCAGCTTTTCAATAAACCAATCATATAGTGGGCGATGGGTAACAAACTCCAGGGTGCAAATAGAATGGGTGATATGTTCAATTGCATCGCTTTGTCCATGCGCGAAATCGTACATTGGATAAATGCACCATTTGTCACCCGTACGATGATGATGTGCGTGTTTGATGCGATACATGATGGGATCACGCAATTGCATATTGGGCGATGACATATCTACTTTTGCACGTAACACTTTTTCGCCGTCCTTATATTTGCCCGCGCGCATATCGGCAAAGAGTTGCAAATTTTCCTCGATAGTGCGACTACGATACGGACTGTTTTTGCCAGGCTCGGTAGGCGTTCCTTTCATTGCCGCAATTTCTTCACTTGAACTATCGTCAACATATGCAAGATTCTCCTTGATGAGCTCGATGGCAAATTCATACAGTTCTTCGAAATAATCCGAAGCGTACAGTTCATTGGCCCATTCATAGCCCAGCCAACGGATATCATCTTTGATGCCGTCCACGTATTCTGTTTCTTCTGTCACAGGATTCGTATCATCAAAGCGGAGATTCGTCTTGCCGCCATATTTTTGGGCGAGACCGAAATTCAAACTGATGGATTTGGAGTGACCGATATGAAGATAACCATTCGGTTCGGGCGGAAACCGCGTAAGCACCGATGTATATTTTCCGGAATTCAAATCGTTCTCTACTATTTCTTCTATAAAATTGAGCGAGCGTTCTTCCTGATTTTTAACTGTCGTCATAATGATAAATACTCTCTTAAAACCTGCGAATTTACACTATAAAAACGAGAAATGCGGGTTGTCGATTTTGGGTTCACGCAAAGGTGCAAAGGGAAAAAACACGTAAAGCTACAAATTAGCAGCCGCGCAAATGGTTAGAAGCCTTGCATCTTGTTTTCCTTTGCGTCTCCGCATGAAATGTCGGCTGAATTAATTCCTCTTTAAGTATCTATTGTGTAAGATTTTTTCCATTACCTCATCCTTCGAGGCGCGGCTGATCGGAAGAGAATGATTACCGATCCGGATCTCATTCCCCTCGATACTTTCAATCTTTGGAATTGAAACGATAAACGATTTGTGAATTTTCAAAAATTGATCTTGAGAAAGATTTTCTTCTATCGCCTTAAAAGTAAGATAGGTGATATATTTTTTTTCCGACGTAAATATGCACACATAATTTTGAAGGGCCTCCACAAATAATATGTCGTCATATTTTATTTTTACCAGCTTACTGTCCGTCTTGATAAAAAAATGATCCGACTTTTTTGCATCCGCAGGGTTTCGTTTTCCGTTTTCAACATGCAACTTTGCCTTATTGACCGCTTTTAAAAAACGCTCGAAAGAAAACGGTTTGAGCAGGTAATCTACTGCATTCAACTCAAATCCTTCCAATGCATACTGAGGATACGCGGTGGTAAATATGAACTGCGGTGGATGCAACAACGTTTTAATAAACTCGAGACCCGTAATCTTTGGCATTTGAATATCGATAAAAATCAAATCGATTTGCTTACTCAACAATATGTCAGATGCTTTTACCGGGTTGTCAAAATCGCCTGCAAGCTCCAGGAACTCTACTTCGCGAATATATTCCTTCAGTCCTTTTCGAGCCAGCGGTTCATCATCTATAATTATACAAGTCATGATTGTTTTAATTTACCCGGTCTGATTCTAGCGGACCTCCAACTTTAAATCAACCCGGAAAACTTCCTTTTCATTCTTCAAATCGAGTTTGAATTTATCTGGATACAACAATTCAAGCCTTCGTTTGACATTTGCAAGTCCAATGCCACCCGCTGGTTCAGTCGAACGTTGTCCCTCTTCTTTTGAATTTTCTACTGAAAAATTTAGTGAGCCATTTGTGTTATTCATGCTGATATGGACAAAATTCTCCCGATCTCCATAATGAGAAACATGCTTGAATGCGTTCTCAACAAACGGCATGAGTAATAGTGGAGCAATTCGGAATCCTTCGGCGCCATTCAGCTGCATGTTGACGATATAATTATTATCGCGACGCAACTGTTGCAATCGGACATAGTCCCTGAGATACGCAATTTCCTTTTCTATTGTGATCGATTCCGCATTACATTCATACAATTGATATCGCAGGAGATCTGAGAACTGCAAAAGAGTTCGACGAGCATCTATGTTTTCTTTATCTATCAAAAAATAAATCGAGTTTAATGAATTGAATAGAAAGTGAGGGTTGATTTGTGATTTCAGGAATTTCAATTCTGTCTCTGCCTTTTCTTGCGAAATGGCTGCAAGGCGTTGTTGCGCCTGTATGTGATCGGCCACCAATTTAAGCGCGGCGCCTGTTGATGTGAGTAGAAAAAGTGGGATAATGTTGTCGTAGATACGTTCCCTGAAATCTGAAAACACATCGATTCCATGAAAATACGGAGATAACAATCTTTCATTCACATAGATTTTCAAAATACCTACGATAAAGATGAGAGCGAAATAGATGATTGCGAATGCGAAATACTTTTTCTTATGGAGAAATACAGGTATGAGTAGATAGTTCGTGCAATAAACCAATATCGCAAGCGCTACAATTTTAACTGCAGTGATCTTAATTGCTACACTTGTGTTTGGAAAATCCTGAACACGAAAAAAATACCAGCCATAGAACAGAATGAGCCAGGCCAATACATGGTGCAGCTTATACTTCCATATCAGGTTTGACCTTTGCATAGCCAAATTAAATATACAAAATCGGATGCAAAGGATATCTTACACGAATGGAAGAAATAGCTTGACAAGATGGCCGATCCTGTATTCAAATTGCCGCCTTTGCGCTTCAGCTCATCATGCGTTTTCAGCATTTCGTGTAATAGATTTTACAAAAAACATTTTTTCTTCTCATCTTGATTTATGAACCTGATTGCGCAATGTGGGTTTTTTACCACATTGGAACAGTAAGATTATAGGCTTCCTTCAATTGTTAATTTTAAAAAAATCAAAATGAATCGCAGGACACTTGTCGCACTTGGTTCAATATTTATCCATACAACTTTATTTGCGCAGGATTCGATTTCGGCCAAATCTATCGAGGATATCACGAGGAAAAAATACGACTTGCAAAACAAAACGTATTGGATATTGACGCGCGAAAAAATTCTTCCCGAAGCAGAATGTGGGACAGAAGTCAGCGTTTCGCTGATCAACGATTCTATTTATCGTATCGTTTGCACCGGAAGCAACAAAGAAGGGAAATGGGCCAAAGAATATTATCCTTTGGATGGCCAACTCGCATTTTGCTATGGAAGTGATGATTTTTATGAAGGGGATGGATATAAAAACTGGAAAGGGTACCCGGCTGCTGAATTCCGCGTTTATTATAAAGCTGGAAAATTAGTTCATCAAAAAAGGGACGGAATACGTAATGAGAGTGAATTTTCAAGTATGGTCAAAAAACTTCCGGCTGAATATATGCGTGTGTTGCGATGGGTTAGAAAGAAATTACCAGCGGTTACACTAAAATGAATAATCAATAAATAAACAGACTATAAAGTTCAAAGCACAATCCACTATTTATTGTACGCCCTCTCCCCAAAAATCAAACTCCCAATTCTAACCATGGTACTCCCTTCTTCTATCGCGATATGATAATCGCTGCTCATTCCCATGCTGAGTGTAGCAAATCCAGGATCATTAAGTGCAGATTTTGTTTCGTTGAAGAGAGATCGCAAATAGAAGAATTCTTTTCTTACTTGATTTTTATCCTCCGTAAATGACGCCATGCCCATTAAGCCGGCAAGTTTGATATGATCCAGTTGATCATTTTGTTTGTATTGCTGGATCGTTTTTTCAAGTTCGTCTTCGTCAAATCCAAATTTAGTTTCTTCTGATGCAATATGTACCTGTAAAAGGCATTGAATGATTCGCTGATTTTTTCTTGCCTGTTTATTAATTTCAACGAGCAGGCCGTAACTATCTACGCCTTGTATCATGAATACAAAAGGCGCGAGGTATTTTGTCTTGTTTGATTGAAGGTGGCCAATAAAATGCCACCGGATATCATCCGGTAGTTGTGATTGTTTTTCGGTCATTTCCTGCACATAATTTTCTCCAAAATCACGCTGACCAAGATCATACAGGGTCTTTATATCTTCAACAGATTTTGTTTTGGAAACAGCAACCAGCGTCGCGCTTCCTAATTCATTTAGTATCTCTTTATATTTACCTGAATCTATTCCCATCTTTACCTTTAATGCTTATTCATTGTCATCCACGAAAATCCGCACCACATCCGCGTGGTCCCTGTTTTTACTTGAGGATCGACCTACCTATCACCATTCTCTGCACTTCGCTGGTCCCTTCATAGATCTGCGTGATTTTAGCATCGCGCATGAGGCGTTCAACGTGATACTCTTTTACAAAACCGTATCCGCCGTGCACCTGGACTGCTTCGGTTGCGGTCCACATTGCCGTTTCACTGGCAAACACTTTTGCCATCGATGAACTGAGCGTATAGTCGAGTCCGTTATCTTTTTCCCATGCGGCTCTCAAGCATAGAAGTCTTGCCGCTTCGATCCTTGTAGCCATATCGGCAAGCTTAAATTGTATCGCCTGGTGATGCATGATTTCTTTTCCAAATGCTTTTCGCTCTTTTGAATATTTCACTGACAGTTCATAAGCGCCGCTTGCAATTCCTAATGCCTGGGATGCAATACCAATTCTTCCGCCCGCCAGCGTTTTCATGGCAAACGTAAAACCGAACCCATCGTCGCCGATTCGGTTTTCTTTGGGCACTTTTACATCAGTGAATGAAATACTATGCGTGTCGCTTCCGCGGATACCCAATTTATTTTCTTTTGCTCCAACGGAAACGCCCGGCCATTTTTTCTCAACAATAAATGCGTTTATACCTTTACTTCCTTTGGAGACATCAGTTTGTGCCATGACAAGATAAACGGAAGCGGAACCACCGCTGGTGATCCAGTTCTTTGTTCCGTTTAAGATATAGTGATCACCTTTATCTTCGGCAGTAGTTCGCTGTGAGGTCGCATCGCTTCCTGCTTCCGGTTCGCTCAATAAAAATGCACCAATATGTAATTCGCCATCTTTTTTCGCCTGAGCAAGTGGAACCAGGTATTTTTGTTTTTGTTCTTCTGTTCCGAACATTTCAAGTCCCCAACAAACCAGACTATTGTTTACGCTCATGCAAACGCTTGTGCTCGCATCGATCTTACTGATCTCTTCCATGGCGAGGACATAACTGACCGTGTCCATACCTGCACCACCATAGTTTTGGCTGACCATCATTCCCATGAATCCCAGGTCGGCGAGTTTCAATATCTGTTCTTTTGGAAACTTCTGGTGTTCATCACGCTCAATTACACCTGGCAGGCATTCGTGTTGTGCAAAATCACGAGCGGCCTTTTGAATCATCAAATGTTCTTCTCCAAATTGGAATTCCATGAGTTAATATATTCGACAAAAATAATAGAAATGCGGAAACTAACAAGTGTTAGTATAAATTTCCATGCAGGAAAAATATTATCGAGGCCGGCGAGCCTATCCGTCTTCTTTTATAATCGAAGACAGACCTTAACTGCGGTCGGGTAATTCATGCGAAAATTTGATTCGCATGAGAACAGAATTTTGAAAAGCCGCCGTAGGGGTCTTTGACCGCCGACTGGGTTGTCACCAATTTGTCTAGACCAAGGGAGTCATCACCGTAAGATGATGGTTTATTTCTTAACATGACCTCTGTAGTCGCAAACAACCACCGTCACCATTATTTCTTACCTTTGTCTCAACAAACAACGGTATGCTACGCGTTAGAAAAACATCAGCCTTGTCCTCATTTGCCGAATTGTTGCTGCCCGTCAACTATTATATTCCCGGCTAAGGATACTCCGCAGAAGTTGTTTCCAATTATTTCCATTTAATTTATTTCGATAACTCCTTATATGGCTAAGAATAATTCTGATCAGGTAAAAGTTTCTTCTGAAATTGGTCGTTTGCGCCGGCTATTGGTACACAGTCCCGATAGCGGACTCGGTAAAGTTGTTCCGTCAAAGGCGCAAGACTGGCTTTTTGAAGACATCGTTCACCTCGATACGATCCGCAAAAAAGAATATGATTATTACACCAAGTTGCTTCTTTATTTTTTGGATCCGGAGAAAATCCACGGCTGTTTGAAAGAAATCGATTCCGAAAAAAACAAGCGCGATTTTTATAAGCCAGATCACACTTCTTTTTTTAAATCGGAAAAAGTAATCGAACTCCAGTGGCTGCTTGCTTCCATACTCGAAAACAAAGAAATTAAATCGAGGCTCATTGCGTCAGTATGCGCGATCGAAAATTGCTCTTACGAAACACAAAATGAATTGTTCAATCTGGATTCGAATTCACTCGCAAAAACTTTTATTACTGGTTCGCTGAAAGATGATAGCATGATATTTCCTCCAGTCCCGAACCTGATTTTTACAAGAGATATCGGCATTGTCATCAATGATCATATTTTATTAAATAAACCCGCAAAAAAAGCCCGTACACGCGAGGCATTGTTGATGAAGTATATTTTCTTTAACCATCCGTTGTTCCATAATTACCAGGATAAGATCATTGAGCTGCCAGATACATTCAACCATTTCCTTTTGCCGAGAGATGGAGACGACAAAAAGGTAACCCTTGAAGGTGGTGACGTCATGGTGATCAGTAAAGATCATGTACTCATTGGCGTTAGTGAACGTACAACCATGGAAGCGGCGCACCAGGCAATCAAAATATTATTTGAAAAAAACCTTGTCAAAAAAATTACGGTGATAAAAATTCCGAAGAAAAGGGATTACATGCATATTGATACAGTATTCACGCAGGTGAAACGCAATATTTGGGTGATGCTGGGAGTGTTTTCCAAGAAAACAATTAAACATGAGGATGCAGACTCCGTACAGAAAATACTGATCGACGGTAAAAAAGATGAAAAATTGAAGATTATTCAATTCAGAAAAAAAGACATCGAAAACCCGGTCTATTTCGATAACCTCGAAGACCTTTTGATCGATATCAGTGAAAAAGATCTGTGGAGCAAGGATAATGTGAAGTTTATTTATTCAGGCAATAATGAATTTCCATTTGATGCACGCGAACAGTGGACCGATTCCTGTAACCTGCTTGCTCTGAAAGAAGGAGTCGTTCTCGGCTATGACCGCAACGATAAAACTGTCGAGGCATTTAAAGAAAAAGGGTTTGATGTTATTCATGCATCCGACCTCATCGGGAAACTCGAATCTGGTGAGATACAAGCCGACGATTTAGAGGATACACTGATCCTAATGCCATCCGCAGAGTTGTCTCGTGCAAGGGGTGGTTTTCATTGTATGAGCCTTCCATTGTTGCGCGACGAATTATAATTTGCTAACATCGACGCTATGCAAACAACATCCCATATATTGATGATCAGGCCGGTGAATTTCACTTTCAACACAGAAACGGCTGGCAACAACGCCTTCCAGGTGGCAGGAAATGACACAGGCGCGCAGGAAAAAGCGTTGAGAGAATTTGATGATTTTGTACAGGTACTCCGCGACCATGATATTGAT
>Ga0268264_10002337_pt1 | contig 16760 bp, 17 predicted proteins | sample KBSSwiS32_FD_190357 | JGI IMG/M metagenome (GOLD analysis project Ga0268264, IMG submission 190357) | Switchgrass rhizosphere microbial communities from Kellogg Biological Station, Michigan, USA - KBS Switchgrass S3-2 (SPAdes) (version 2) | ecosystem: Host-associated > Plants > Roots >...
GGGAACAGCAGATGAAATTACTTGCCGGGAACAGCAACCATCCGCTGGCCCAGTCGATTTCCGACTATCTCGAGGTCCAGCTGACCGAGGCGAGCGTCCGGCGCTTCGCCGATGAGGAGATTTTCGTCGAGATCAATGAGAATGTCCGCGGCGAGGACGTGTTCGTCATCCAGTCGACAAGCTACCCGGCCAACGACAATCTGATGGAGCTCCTGATCTGCATCGACGCGCTCCGCCGGGCGTCGGCAAAAAGGATCACGGCCGTCGTCCCTTATTTCGGCTACGCCCGGCAGGACCGCAAACCCGGTCCGCGAACGCCGATTTCGGCCAAGCTCGTCGCCAATCTGATTACCGTCGCGGGGGCGAGCCGGGTGCTTTCGATCGACCTCCACGCCGGTCAGATCCAGGGCTTCTTCGACATTCCGACCGATAACCTCTTCGCTTCCCCGGTGATTGCGGCCGACATTCAAGCGCGCTTCGCCAACCGCGACCTGATGGTGGTGTCGCCCGATGTCGGAGGGGTGGTGCGCGCTCGCGGCCTTGCCAAGCGCCTCAACAACGCATCCCTCGCGATCGTCGACAAGCGCCGGGAGAAAGCGGGCGAATCCGAGGTGATGAACATCATCGGCGATGTCGAAGGGCGCAGCTGCATCCTCGTCGACGACATCGTCGATTCGGCGGGAACCCTGTGCAACGCCGCCGCGGCCCTGAAGCAGGAGGGCGCGACCGAAGTTTTTGCCTATTGCACCCACGGCGTGCTGTCGGGCGCTGCGGCGGCGCGCGTCGCCAAATCCGAGCTTAGCGAGTTGGTCGTTACCGATACGATCTGGAGCGGCGAGCCGGATCCCAAAGACGGCAAGATCCGCCGCCTGACCATCGCGCCCTTGCTCGGCGAAGCCATCCGCCGAATCGCCGACGAAAGCTCCGTTTCCAGCTTGTTCGATTAGTGGATGTGCAACCTCTACCAGCTCGAAAAGAGCGTCGATGCGGTCCGGCGCTTGTTCGCCGACCTGCAGATCCCGCTCGATTTTCCGGAAGGCATTCCGAACTTCCAGCCGCGCGACATCCGTATAACCGACCGCGCGCCGATCATTCGCTGGGCAAGTGCCCGCGATACCGCCGAGATGGTCGAGCGACGCTGGTCATGGCCTGCGCCAAGCGGCAAGCCGGTGTTCAACATGCGCTCAGACGGCCGCGAGTTCGGCAAGGACCGCTGCCTGGTCGTCGCCGACGCTTTCTACGAGTTCACTACCCCCGCCGACCCGAAGCAGAAGCGCAAGGATTGCTGGCGGTTCACGCCGGCGGGCGATTTCGCCATTGCCGGACTGGTTCGCGCCGACCCTGAGGTTGGGGAGGCGTTCACCTTGCTGACGGTCCCGCCCGGGCCCGACATCACGCCCTACCATAACCGGCAGGTCGCGCTGCTGGATCCGCCTGACTGGCGCTCCTGGCTCGATAGTTCAATCAGCTCCAAAGACTTGCTACAGCCGAGCCGGGCTGGAGAATTGAGGGTGGGCTCTGCTTGAAAGGAGCAGCCGTGGACCCGGACGTAATCCTCAAACGCTTCGATTCCCCCGACGAAATCCGCGAATTCGAGCTCGGCCGCTTCGAGGTCGTGACCATCGGCGGAATGACCATCGGCAGAGCGACCTATCAGCCGGGCTGGAAATGGTCCGAGCATGTCGGAAAGCCGATCGGTCAGTCATTATGCCAGGTCGAACATGTCGGGCTGGTCGTGTCGGGCTGCGCCACGGCCGCGATCGAGGATGGACGCGTGGTCGAGATGCGCGCCGGCGACATCTTCTACATCCCGCCGGACCCACCGGGGCACGATAGCTGGGTAGTCGGCGAGGAGCCCTATGTGTCGCTGCATTTCCTCGGCGCCGGCGATTATGCTGCGGGCCATAAGGACTGAACCATGCCGACAGTCCTCATCACTGGCGCCAACCGCGGCCTGGGCCTCGAATTCGCGCGGCAATATTCGGCGGACGGCTGGGACGTCATCGGAACCGCGCGACAACCGGGCGATGCCGCCGAGCTGAAGGAAATCGACCGAGTCCAAGTCGAGCAGCTCGAAATGCGCGACCTCGAGGCCGTGACATCGTTCGGTTCGCGAGTGGGAGAGCGGCTCGACCTGCTCATCGCCAACGCCGGCACATGGAAGCCCGAACAGGCCACGACCGCCGAGGACGGGCGAACATGGGCCGAGATGCTGACGAGCAACACGATCGCGCCTTACCTGCTCGCCAAAGCGGTGCTCGAACAGGTAGCTGCGGCGGGCGGCAAGATGGTCGCCATTAGCAGCGGTCTGGGAAGCATCGCGGAAAGCTCGGGCGGCTACGTGCCCTACCGGACGTCCAAGGTGGCTCTGAATATGGCCTGGCGGCAACTGTCGATCGAGGCGCGTCCGCTGGGGGTCGCTACCGCGGTGCTCGACCCCGGCTGGGTGAAGACGCGCATGGGCGGACCCAGTGCGCCGACGACGCCGGAAGAAAGCATAAGCGACATGCGCCGGGTCATCGACGGCCTGACCCTCGAGCGGTCGGGCGGATTCTACCGGCGCGACGGTTCGGCAGAGCCGTGGTGAGGCCGCCGGCTTGCCAGAATCGGCCGCCGTCTTTATAGGCGCGCGCTTTCCAGATCATTGGAAAACCAATGGCCCGGCCGAAAGGGCTGCCGTGGCGGTTGGATAATGTCGCGTCCCTCGTGGCGCATTAAAGGAGACGAAATGCCCAAGCTGAAAACCAAGAGCGGCGTCAAAAAGCGCTTCAAGCTCACGGCGACCGGCAAGATCAAGCATGGGGTGGCGGGCAAGCGCCACCGGCTGATCAGCCACAACGCCAAATATATCCGCCAGAACCGCGGCACAGAAATTCTCGCCGACGCCGACACGGCGCGCGTGAAGGCCTGGGCCCCCTACGGCCTGAAATAAGGAGGTAGGGAACCATGGCACGCGTCAAACGGGGTGTAACCACCCGCGCCAAGCACAAAAGGCTCCTGGATCAGGCGAAGGGCTATTACGGCCGCCGCAAGAATACGATCCGCATCGCCCGCCAGGCGGTCGAGAAGGCCGGGCAATATGCCTACCGCGACCGCAAGGTGAAGAAGCGGAGCTTCCGCGCTTTGTGGATCCAGCGGATCAACGCCGCGGTCCGCGCCGAGGGACTGACCTATGGCCAGTTCATCCACGCGCTGAATCTCGCCGGAATCACGCTCGACCGGAAGGTGCTCGCGGACATCGCGATGCACGAGGCCGAAGCGTTCAGCGCCATCATCGCCCAGGCGAAGGGCGCGCTGGACAAAAAGGCGGCTTAAGCCCCTTCATCCATCGCTCGGCAAAAGGGCGCGCGTCTAGAACTGGCGCGCCCTTTCGCCTACTCATGCGGCCATGGGCAATCTTGCTCACATCCTTATTGCCGGACTCGTCACGCTATCACCGGCTTCCGGTGACGATGGCGCGACCCCCCAATTCACACCGGTGCCGGCCCAGCAACCCCTCTCCGCCCCCGAAATAGCCGATGCCCCATCCCATCCCGACTACCGGCTGGTCACGCTCACCGGCTATCGGATGGTCACGCTCAATGACTTTTCGTGTGGCGACTTTTGCTGGCTCGAAGTGACCGAGGCGGGGCAGCGCGCGCCGCGCGCTGTGCAGTGCATGGCGAAATTGTGCTGGGACTGGGCCGGCAGTAAGGAGCAGGAACTGCCCACCGGCCTGAGAATGACCAGGGCCGAGGCCCGATTCGCCACGTACCGCCGGGTCTACGACGACAGCAAGTTCGAGGCGGTGATCGATCTGCGCCTGGTCAAGCGGGCCAATTAGGGCGCGACGGGTTCGCGCTCGATCGCGGGTCGGTCCCAGTGAGCGAGGTCAGCGCCCGCTGCATAGGCCGACTGAAGGAACTCGCCGAGCATCCGCCCCGGATCGTCGGCGGCGCGCACGTCGGCATAGGGCAGCACGAACTCGCCGAACGTCGCGTCGAAGCGGCCGTGCGCCACCTTCGAGTCGCGATAGCCATCCGGCTCCGGATAGATGTAACTGTAGAAGAACGGCTCGGCCGGGGTCACTCCGCCGGCCCAGAATCCGCCGCTCGCCACCTCGTGGCTGTAGGCCTCACGAGTCACCCGGTCGGGAAGGCCCGGCATTCCGCCCGGATGCAGCGGCGCAGTCCGTCCGGAAAAGCGGCTGACCGCCAGATCGAAGGCGCCCCACCAAAAATGCACCGGGCTCGCCTTGCCCATGAAGCCGGCGCGGAATTTCGCGAACAGCGGTAGCATCGCGGCGAGCGCTCCCCGGAAACGTTCGGCCGAATCGCGGTCGTAGTCCCGGGGCCGATTGTCCTCGGCAAAGGGCACTGGATCCTCGATCTCGCTCGGCACGCCGTTGAAGCTCGACGGCAGTTCGTGAAGGTCGAGAATGGCGACCAGCCGGCGATGGAGCGCGGCGACGCTCCCGGCATTGAGCGGCACTTCTTCGCGGGACCCGTCGCTGACCCACAGCACCATCGCATGGCGGCAGAGGTCGATCGTCAGGGTGAAGGTTCGCCCGCCGCTCGCCGCGGTCGGCATAGCGGCGAGGCCCCGCGCATTGGGCTGAAGGGCGGCATGCCACCCATGGTTCATCCACGGCGCGTGGGCAACGCGGATCTTGCCGAGCATCTGTGCCGCCAGGTGAAGGACGGAAAGCGTTTCGTGATCGTGCTCGACGCTGAGCTCGGGCCAGTCGCTCATCGGCGCATCCTAACACGCCTTTGCAATTTTCGCTTCGGCCCGGCTAAGGCGCTTGCCATGTCCGACGCAATGCTCGACCGGATCGCCGCGGCAAAGGACCTGCAGGAGCTCGATTCCGTGCGGGTGTCCCTGCTCGGCAAGTCGGGCGAGATCACCGCGAAGCTCAAATCATTGGGATCGATGGACCCTGACACGCGGACCGCCGAAGCGCCCAGGATCCACGAGCTTCGCGAGGCGGTCACCGAAGCGATTGCGAGCCGCAAATCGGCGCTCGAGACCGCGGAACTGGAACGGAAGCTTTCGACTGAGACGATCGACCTGTCGCTTCCGGCACCGGAGAGCGCGAGCGGGACGGTCCACCCCGTTAGCCAGGTGATGGACGAGCTTGCCGAGATTTTCGCGGACCTCGGCTTCTCGGTCGCGGAAGGGCCGGAAATCGAGACCCAATGGTACAATTTCACCGCGCTCAACATGCCGGAATTCCATCCCGCGCGGGCGATGCAGGACACGTTCTACCTCGAGCCGCGGTCCGCCGGCGAGGAGCCGTTCGTTCTTCGGACCCACACCTCACCGGTGCAGATTCGCGCCGGCGAGAAGCATGGCGCCCCCATCTACGTGATCGCTCCGGGCCGCGTGTACCGCTCCGACAGCGATGCGACCCACACGCCCATGTTCCACCAGGTCGAGGGTTTCGTGATCGATAAGGGCATCACGCTCGGCCATTTGAAATGGACGCTCGAGACCTTCCTCAAGGCTTTCTTCGAGCGCGACGATGTCGTGCTGCGGATGCGTCCCAGCTACTTCCCCTTCACCGAGCCGTCGGCCGAAGTCGACGTCGGATACACGATGGAGAAGGGCCGCCGCGTGGTGGGCGGGCAGGAAGGCTGGATGGAGGTGCTCGGCTCCGGCATGGTCCACCCGCGAGTCATCGCCAATTGCGGTCTCGACCCCGACGAATGGCAGGGCTTCGCCTTCGGCTGCGGGATCGATCGCCTGGCGATGCTCAAATATGGGATGGACGACCTTAGGGCCTTCTTCGACGGCGATATCCGCTGGCTGAAGCATTATGGCTTCCGAGCGCTCGATGTGCCGACGCTGTCGGGCGGGGTCGGAGCATGAAATTTTCGCTGAGCTGGCTCAAGGACCATCTCGACACCGATGCGTCTGCCACCGAAATCGCCGAAAAGCTGACCAGCATCGGCCTGGAGGTGGAGGAACTTTCCAACCCGGCCGAAGCGCTGGCGCCATTCCTGGTCGCGAAGGTGCTGACGGCCGAGAAGCATCCGCAGGCCGACAAGCTACAGGTGCTGACCGTCGATGCCGGCACAGGCGAGACGATCCAGGTCGTCTGCGGAGCGTCCAACGCGCATGCCGGAATGCTCGGCGTGTTCGGCGGCCCTGGCACGTACATCCCCGGAAGCGATCTCATGCTCAAGGTCGCCGCGATCCGCGGGGTCGAATCGCACGGCATGATGTGCTCGGCGCGCGAGCTCGAACTCGGCGAGGACCACAGCGGGATCATCGAACTCCCCGACGACGCGCCGGTAGGCGTGGCTTTCAGCGAATATGCCGGGCTCGACGATCCGGTCTTCGATGTCGCCGTCACCCCCAACCGCCAGGACTGCATGGGCGTTCGCGGAATCGCGCGCGACCTCGCCGCGGCTGGCATGGGCAAGCTCAAACCGCTTGCCGTGCCGCAGGTCGAGGGCAGCTTCCCCTGCCCCGTCCCGGTCCGGATCGAGGATCCCGACGGCTGCCCGGCCTTTTTCGGCTGCGCCGTTCGCGGCCTCACAAACGGTCCCTCGCCCGACTGGATGCAGCGGCGGCTAAAGTCCGCCGGCCAGCGGCCCATCTCGGCTCTCGTGGACATCACCAATTACGTGATGCTCGAACATGGCCGGCCCGCGCATGCCTATGACATCGCCAAGCTTAGCGGCGGGCTTACCGCGCGCGCCGCGAAGCCGGGCGAAAAGGTGCTCGCGCTCAACGAGAAGGAATATGTGCTCGAGCCGTTCATGACGGTGATCGCCGACGACCGGCAGGTCCACGACATCGGCGGGATCATGGGCGGCGAGGATTCGGGGGTCAGCGAGAAGACGACCGACGTGATGCTCGAAGTCGCCTTTTTCACGCCCGAACGGATCGCCCGCACCGGCCAGGCGCTCGGCCTCACGAGCGACGCGCGCAGCCGCTTCGAGCGGGGGGTCGATCCCGCCTTTCTCGACGACGGCCTTGCGATCCTGACCGGGCTGATCCTCCATATATGCGGCGGCGAGGCATCCGAAGGCGTTCGCGCCGGCCAGCCGCCGGCGCAGCAGCGCACGATCATCTTCGATTTCGGCCGGACCAAGGCACTCGGCGGAATCGACGTCGCCGAACAGCGTCAACGCGAGATCCTCGAGAGCCTCGGTTTCGGGGTGGCCGGCAGCACTATTACGATCCCGACATGGCGGCGTGACGTCGAGGGGCCGGCGGACCTGGTCGAGGAGATCGCGCGGATCACCGGCTATGAAAATGTGCCGTCGACACCGCTCGGCCGCACCCCGGGAGTCGCCCATCCCACCGCGACCCGTTCGCAGCTCATCGAGCGGCGAATCCGGCGCACCGCCGCGGCGCGAGGGCTCGACGAAGCCGTGACGTGGAGCTTCATTTCGGAAGCCGAAGCCGCGGCCTTCGGCGGATCCGAATGGCGGCTCGCCAATCCGATCAGCGAGGACATGAAGGTCATGCGGACTTCTCTCCTGCCGGGGCTGATCGCGGCGGCGCGCCGGAACCTCGACCGCGGCGCGACGAGTGTCCGGCTGTTCGAGGTCGGACGGCGCTATCTCGGAGATTCGGAACATCCAACCCTATCGCTGCTGCTGGCGGGCGAGCAGAGGACGCGCGAATGGCAGTCGGGGAAGGCGCAAGCCTTCGGCGCATTCGACGCGAAGGCGGAAGTCGGCGCGTTGCTCGAGGCTGCGGGAGCTCCGGTCGATAGTCTGCAGGTCTTCGCCGACGCCGGTCCGACATGGCATCCCGGCCGGTCGGCCACCCTTCGGCTCGGACCCAAGACCGTGGTTGCAGCCTTCGGTGAGCTGCACCCCGGCCTGCAACGGAGCCTCGACGCTCCCGCCGGAGCGGTCGCCGCCGAAATCTATCTCGACGCGATCCCCGCGCCACGATCGAGCAGTCGAGCGCGCCCGGCTTTTTCCCCGCCGGCCCTGCAGCCGGTCAGCCGCGACTTCGCGTTCATCGTTCCAGCCGATTTGGCGGCCGAGAACCTCCTTCGCGCAATCCGCGGCGCCGATAAAGCGGCGATTACGGCGGTTCGCCTGTTCGACCGCTTCGAAACCGCCGAGGGATTATCGCTGGCCGTCGAGGTCACTCTCCAGCCGGCCGACAAGAGCTTCACCGACGAGCAGATCGGTGGGGTTTCAAGCCGCATCGTCGCGGCCGCGGAAAAACTAGGCGCGCGATTGAGGAGCTAGCTCCAGAGCGTTGATCGCCGCATGGACCCGTGCTTCGACGTCAGCGCGCTTCAGGCCCGGCGGGATCGTACCGCCGACTTTGAACGTCACCGTCCCGCTTTGGTGAACCAGCCCGCGGCCCCAAAGCCGCCCGCTATCGACAGCCACTGGGACGACCGGCAGGCCCAGAGTCCGATAGAGCGCCGCAAAGCCTGACTTAAGCTCGGGCGTTTCGCCGACACGCACCCGTGTACCTTCCGGGTAAATAGCCACCGGCCTACCTGCCGCAATCGCATCCTGGGCTCCCGCAACCATCGCGCGCAACGCCTTTGCGCCCGCGCTCCGCTCAACCGGGATGACTCCATATTGACGGGTCATGAAACCGAACAGCGGGATGTCGGCCAACTCCTTCTTCATTACGACGACCGGAAGATGGGTCAGTCGGACCATTTCAAGCGTCTCGTACATCGACTGGTGCTTGACGGCGATCAGGTGCGGACCCGCCGGAAGCGCACCGTCGATGCGCGTTCGGATGCCGAGCACATGGGTGGCGAGCTTATGGTGCAGATCCACCCAACTCAGCACCACCGCGAGCGTTGGCCGCCGGCCGAACAGGCTCGCGACGATGCCGGCCAAAACCCAAATCACCGTCGCTGGGTAGAAGATCGCGGCGAACAGCAGCGAGCGGGCGAGCGCCATCAGATATCGGCCCAAACAGCCAGACGCCGAAGCACGTATTTGTTGTATTCGCCGAAGAGGGTGAGGAAGCTCGGTTCGGACCTCACCGCGTCGGTCACGATGCGATATTTGTCACCGAGGACCTTGCGGAACTCAAAGCGGGCCCGGCGCATGTGCCAGTCGCTGGTGATGAGGCGCACCGACTTGAAATGATGTTTCGCGAGCCAGCGGCTGGCCTCTTCGGCGTTGGACCTGGTGTCGACCGATTCGCTCCCGAGGTCGACGCAGCAGCTGAGCACCTGTCGGCTGCGGCCGCCAACGCGCCGCGCAATATCGTCCTTGGTCACCGCCGGATCGACGCCGGCAACCAATAGCCTGGTCGCTTTACGGTCCCGGAGTACCTCGATGGCGTGCTCGATCCGGCCGCTGCCCCCGGTCAGAACGATCGCCGCCTCCGTGGGCGAAGCATCGGCCGCGGCCGGTTTGCCCAGCGTCAGGGCGAAGAACAGGAAGCCGAGCGCATAAATGAGCGCGATCAGCGACGCGGCGCGAGCGATCATAGGGCCGTCCGCAAGGTCGCGAGCACCGCTGCCCGCGCAACCCAGGTTGCGAGCCCGGTCAGCGCCAGCGGGATGGCGGCGAGGATGATGAGGTCGGCCGTACCCAGGGTCGCCCCGCCCATCAGCTCGCCCGCAAAGGACGAGCTCGCCGCAAGAAGGGCCAGCACAAGCGACGCGGCGGCCGCGCCGATCAGGCTGCCGGCGAGCGCGTCGATCGCGATCTTGCGCTGGAACAGGTGCGTAACCTGGACGTCGGTGGCGCCGATTCCGTGCATGACGTCGATAGTGAAGCGGTGCGTGTCGAGCGCGCCGCGCGCTGCCAGCACCACTGCGGCGGCGCACGCCCCGCCGAGCAGGATCACCAATGCGAGAGCAATCCACTGGAGCGCCTGCAGGGAGCGCAGCAGCGGCCCGAGCAGATCGCGATGGGCGACGAGCTTCGCCCCCGGCGCGGCCGCTCCGACCCGTTGTTCGACCACATGAAGGTCAACTCCCGGCCGAACGTTGAAGGTGATCAACGCGGGCACCGGCAGGTCAGCCGACGCTCCCGCGGGCCCGAGCCACCGCTCGAGCGTCTTCCTCATTTCGCTTTCGGACACAGCGGAAGCATTGGTCACGCCGGTCGAGCTCCGGACGACTTTCAGCACCTGGCCGAGGTTGCGTTCGCCATCCGGAATTTGGACTGAAAAGCGCGCTTCGGCGCCGGCGGCGACGCGGGCGGCCGTATCGGCGAGCGCGAGCCCCGCAGCGGCGACGATCATGATCGCGAAAGTCATGATCGCGATGACCCACGGGGTCGGACCCTTGAGCGGACGGGTCCCGAGCAGCCGTCGTTCGGATGGGGACGTGAACAGCCAGGCGAACATCAGGACGGACCCCCCGGCTGGCGTCCCGGCGGGTTCCTGAGGCTTCCCGTCGGATCCTGTACCGAGCCGGTCTCGAGCCGGATCATCTGCGCCCCCGGAGTCGCGCTGATCAATCCCACGTCGTGGGTTGCGACAACCACCGTCGTGCCGAGGCGGTTGAGGGACGTGAACAGGTGGAGCAGGCGTCGGGCCATGTCGGCATCGACATTGCCGGTCGGTTCATCGGCGACGAGCAGCTCCGGCCGATTGATCACGGCCCGGGCGATCGCGACGCGCTGTTGCTCGCCCCCTGACAAGGTTGGCGGGCGGGCGCTGGCGCGGTCGGCGAGGCCGACCCAGGCCAGCATTTCTCGCACCGGGCCTTCGACCTCCTCCTCGCTGGCTCCGGAAATCCGCAGCGGAAGCGCGACATTGTCGAACGCCGACAGGTGCCGGATCAGACGGAAGTCCTGGAACACGACACCGATACGCCGCCGGTACTGGGGCATCGCGTCGCGCGCCGCGCCGGTGAGGTCCTCGCCGAACAGGGAGATCCGCCCGCGCGTCGGCCGTTGCGCGAGGTAGAGCAGCTTCAGAAGCGAGGTCTTCCCGGCGCCCGAGGGGCCCGTCAGGAAATAGAATCCGCCCTTGGACAGCCGGAAATCGAGGTCGCGGAGCACTTCCGCGCCGGTCCCGTAACGCAATCCAACGCTATCGAATTCGACGATCGGTGTCAGAACCGCTCCCTCCCGCTCGCGCGCCTTGCCAATGCGCGCGCATTCCTGTTTACCCTGTGTACACCGTCCCGAAAGAGGGCAATTGCAAGACATGATCCTGACCTGCCCCAATTGCGAAACGCAATATGTGGTGAAGGATGGCGCAATTCCGCCCCAGGGACGCCAGGTGCGTTGCGCCTCGTGCAAGCACAGCTGGCATCAGGATCCCGAAGAAACCACGCTTGAGCTCGGGCCCGAAGCGGAGGCGGGCGAGCCTGAGCAGCAATTGGCCGCAGGGGCCGATGTGCCTGAGAATCAGCCCGAAAGTTTCGCCGAGGCGGCGGTAATCGAACCAAGCAGCGGCCCGGAGGCCGAAGAACGCGCTTATGAGGCAGCTGCACTTCAAGGGGCGAGAGTCGAGGAGCTTGTCTCCGGTGAGCCTTCCACCGCCGTCCCTGCGGATTATGATGTGCCTCCCGGCCCCGAGGTCCAGGCGGACGACGAATTCAGCCCCTTTGCCGCGCGCGACCAGGCCGAGCCCCGCCGCCGGAAGCCGATCGTCACCCTCCTTCTCGTGCTGGTCGCCGTCGCTGCTCTGGCCGCGGCGTTCTGGTTCTTCGCGCCGGCCGAATGGAAGGCCCGGGTGGGCCTGGCCGAAACAACCACCCCGCTCCAGCTGTCCAATCCTCCGCAAATGGAGCTGAGGCAGCTGGCGAGCGGCAATCAGTTGCTGACGGTTGCCGGCCGGGTCATCAATCCGACGGATAAGGCACATTCCGTCCCGCCCATCTACGCGCAATTGTACGATCACGGAGGCAAGGTGATCTACAGCTGGACTATCGCTCCGCCGACCCCGACGCTCGGCCCCGGTGCGAGCGCATCGTTCAACAGCGCGGAAGTGAATGTCCCGTCGGGTGCCGAGGGGCTGACGATCAGCCTTGGCCCGCCCAAGGCCTAACTTATTGAAATTCGATGAGTTTTGCCGGTTGATCGCCGCCGGCCGAGCGGATGATCGTATCGCGGGGCAATAGGCCTTCAGTGGTACGCTCTTCCCCGAAATGCAGCTGTACGCCCGAGATGATCCGGATCGTGGCTCGAGCCTGGGTGCTCGCGCCGACCGGAGCACCGGGAGGCGTTTGCGGCGCGGCTGAAGCGACTGCTGCGGCGACCAAAAGGACCATAGAACTGCACCGTAACGCGGCCGCGGCGAATTGGTAAACAATGGCTTAAGATGCGTCCCTTTATGGAACGGATTGAGCCGGCGCGGGACCGGCATTGCGTCTCTAGGGGGGCTTTGCTAGGGGCCGCGCCTTGCCAGTGCAGGCAGCCCAGGAATCAAGGGCTTCCGGCTCATCAACATGACGTGCGGTCGTGGCGGAACTGGTAGACGCGCAGCGTTGAGGTCGCTGTGGCCGAAAGGCCGTGGAAGTTCGAGTCTTCTCGACCGCACCAGCAGGCAGATTTAGGGCGTCGGTGCGGAGGCGTCGGCCGAAGCGATCGCCGGCGTCGCAGTGACGTGGACGGCGCCGAGCCGGACGACGGTCTTCTCGGCGGTGACCGTCGCGTGCAGGCCGAGGTCCGCGATGATTTTCGCGGCAGCCGCCGAATCCTTGGCAACCCTGATTGTGTAGCTGCCGTATGTGACGCGCTCGAACAGGAAGAAACCGTCGAAGTCGGTGCGCGTGGTGGCGGCGACCTTGCCCGCGCCGTCGACGAGCTCGATGTCGAGGCCTTCGAAGCCGATGCCCCCGCTCTTCACGATGGCGCCTTCGATGTCGCCGCCGCCGACAAGCCCGATCTCCACTTCGGCGGGAACGCCAGGCCGTGGCACGACCACCTGGAGCGCCTTTTTCGGCACGAGCATCGGATCATCAAGGCTGCTGGCGTCGATTCCGACCGCGACCGGGGCGTATGCCGTGAGCCCGCCGACGACCACCGAGCCCTTCGCGTCGGTTCCACGCTCCGCCTGGTTGGTGCCGGTGGTGATCAGCGCCCCTTTCTCGAACGGCTCGGAAGGATCGTGGACACCATTGTCGTTGAGGTCGCGATAGACCGACGCATGGATTGCACCCGCTTCGGCGAGCGGCTTGCGGGACAGGCTCAATCCATGGTTCGGATCGAGGGAGAAATTGAGGTTGACCCCGAACGCGAGTGAGCCGTCGGTCGCCGCTTCTCCGGTGAGCGCAATCCCCATCGAGTTCAGGTGCCGGATGTGCGAAATCCTGAAGCGCCCGCGATGACCCAGCCGGTCATAAGCGATCCCGCCCTCCCAATCGGCATTTTCGGATGCCGACCAATAAGCCGATAGTTCGGCATCGCGGAACCGGGCCCGTGGAGACAGATCGAAGCTGGCTGATCCACGCAGGCGCACATCGCCGACGTGGCCGGTCCCGATCAATCCGAGGTTCAGTTCCCCGGGCGGTGCGACGCCCGTGCTGAAATATTGTTTCCGGTAGCGAATTTCGCCGGAGAGGTTGAACCGGTCGATGTTCGCCGACAGCCGGGCGGCGGCGTCGAGTTGCTTTGAACCGTTCATATTGTCGGTAAGGTGCAGCTCTGCATGGGCCGGGATGACCGTTCGGCCCAATTTGATCGGCGCGTCGACCATCGCGCGCAGATCGCGGATGCTCTGTGCCGGCCCTCCCCGCAAATGAAAATCATTTGCGAGAAGCGCTTCCACGTTGACGTTCACCCGCCCGAATTTGCCGAGCAACTGGGCCCTGGCCGCCATCCCGCCCGAAGATCCCCGGGCAGCCGAGACCTCGACCAGCGCCGAGCCGATTGAACGGCGCACCGAGCCTTCGACGAAGGTTACCCGTTCGTCGTCGATCAGCATCATGCGCGCGAGCACGCCGACCGACGTTCGATCGTCGATCCCGTGCTCCAGGGACAAAGTTGCTTGCGCCTTGGGCAATCCGGCGACGTCCGGAGGCTTGTGGATCGTCAGTAGGTCGCGGCTCGGCTGGCTGAAGCCCGCCCAATACCAGGTCTTGCCCTTGGGGACATTGTCCTGGCCGACGTTGAACACCTCTTCGCGAGACCGGATCTGCCCTTGCGGTCCGTAAAGGACGATGCTGATCTGGTTATCGCCGTATAAAAGCTGAACATCATCAAAGACATAGCGATTGCTGGAATTGGCTTTGGCAAAGCCGAGCAACTCGCCGTTGCGGTAGATTTCCGCTTCCCAGCCGGCTGGAAGGTCCCCTTCGAAGCGAGTCCGGTCAAAGGCCGTCTGGGTCGACAGCGGTCGGTTCGTCACGACCGCCCCGCGTCCGCTCGCCGCGGAACCCGTTAGGCGGGTGTCGAACCCCTCGACGTCTCCGGCGCCGAAATGCGTCGCCTTCAGGGGCCCCAGGAGCTTGCCGTCCGGGTCAGAGCGATAAGCGCTCAGCCGCAACGCCTGTGGCATGCCCTTGGCGTCTGTCGTCAGCTGGGCGTCGTAGGAGAGCTTGGCAATCTCGCCGGCGGCAAAGACGGAACTCTGACGGTCGACCCGCATCCCGTCGCCCGCCCGGTAGGTGACCCCGGCGCTAACGACGAAGTCGAGCGCCGGTGAGCGCCACATGCGGTAGGGCAAGCGAACCTGGGGCAAAGCGCTGAGGTCGTAGCTGGCCGTCCGGATATGCTGCGCCCTCTGTTGCCGCTCGAGCGCCAGCTCGACCGGCAGCTTGGCTTCCGATTCCAGCACCAGGACGGAACCCGACGTGACCGGTTTCACCCCGATCCCGAACCAGCGCTCGAGCGCTGACGTCTGGACGCACCAGCCTTCGGGCGTTTCACGGATCGTTCCCGCGGCAATCGGCTCGCTCTTGACGCCGTAAGTCGCTGTCATCGCGGCGTAGTCGATTGAAATACGGTTCTTTTCCTTGAAGGCCCAGCCGCTCGCCCGCTTTGCCGCAAGGTCGATCTTCACCGGCACGCCGAGCGTGGTCAAAAAGTCGCCTAAGACGACACAGGTGCCTTCCGGAGTGTTATAGGCACGCACTCCGTCGCCAAGCCTCAGCTGGCGGATGTTGACGTCAAGAAGGAACTGGGAGTCCGGATCGGCGGTCCAGCCGGGCGCCGGAAGCGGCGCGGGCGCGGATGCGGCAACGCCGCCGGCGCAAAGCGCCAGCAGCATTGCCGCCTTGCGCAGCCAGCTGCTGCCGCCGGCCATGAGAATGGTCCGCTCGCCCGCTCCGCCGCTAGCGCAGCACCGCCTGCGTTTCTGCGATCACGTGGCTGCCGTCGTCGAAGGTTTCGACATATTGGACGGTGACGGGGCCGGCCGCGTCGGCCAGGCGCGCCTCATCCACCGGAACGGCGACATGGCGAATTCCGATTTCCGTATAGACCGCGACCCCCTTCTGGATCGCGATCGGAGCCTTCGCGCCGGGCTTAAGGACCCGCACTTCACCAAAGGTGGAGCGCTTTCCTGATCTAGTAATATCCATTTCAACCAAAGACTTACCGTCCTTCCGGTCGAGCTGGACATGCTGGATCGAAGCCGTCGCCTGAAGGTTGCCGAGCCGGACGATGACCGGAATGGTCACTCCGTAGACTGGAGTGAGCTGGAACCTCACGCCCTTCTCGGTGTCGACCGACGCGGGCTGCACCACGGGATTTGCCGGGGGAATGGCGCGGAACAGCAAATGCACCCGATACTCGCCGTCGGGCAGGCCCTGCGGCGGGATAGCCCGAATCCGGATCGCCTGCGGCTGGTGCGGGGCGAGCACCACCTTGCGGGGCGCATAGATCACCATGTCGGCCGCCTTTTGGTCGTCGGCCGTCGGCTCGGTGACGTCGACCAGGCCGCCCTCCTCGGTCATCCGGCGGAATTCGATCGAAACCCGATAGGTAGCCGGTTCCTCACCGATATTGTTGAGGATGACCTCGGCCCCCTTGCGGCCGTCGAGGACGATTCGCGTCGGAGCAACCAGCAGGTCGCCGATGCCCGCTTCGGCCGGAGCGGACGCAACAAGCACAGGCGCGGCAAAAGCCGCTGCGCAAAGTATGGACTGGGTCCAGCGATTCATCTTGGCGATCCCCCACTTTGCTCCAGACCGGAGCGATCGCCTCTTATTTGATCCGGAATGGTTTATTTTCGGTCAACCATGGCCGTTCAATCGGCTGAAAGTCGCCGAAAATTCGCCAATCGAACTCTATTGATAGTCAACGGTGACGTTGAATGTGCCCGAATAGGTCCCGCTCACCGTGGTGGAGCTCAGGCTGATCGAGCCGCCCAGGGAGAAGTTCGTTCCGGGCGGGCCGGAATTGGTGAGCAATGCCGAGCCTGGGTTGTCCACGACCATCGTCAGCGTCTTTGTCGGGTCGCCCTGGTTTACAAGCGTGACGTTCGGAGCCGAAATCAGAACCGTGCGATTGTTGGTTCCGCTCACATTGTAGCGGGCAACCTGCGTCGCACCGGTGCAGATCAGGTTCGCGTTGGTGCAGCTGAACACTCCGGCCCTCGAGATCCCCACGGTCGCGTTGGACCAGGTGCCCGGACCGAGCGCGATCGTCCCAAGGTCGAGGTCCTGCAGCCAGGTCAGGATCAGCGGCTTGACGACATTGGCCTGCACGGTCGCGACATTGTTGGCGGCGTGCGCCGGCGCCGCGGCCGCAAGCGCCGCGAGGCCAACCATCATTGCGGTGAAGCCCGTCCGGGCTCGCTGGCGCACGACTTCCTCTCCCGAACGGGACAATTCTCGATCGTGCGACCTACGTCCGAAATGGTTTATTTTGTCTCTACCATGATTGGAAAGTGCCCATGCAAAAAGGGGCCACCGTTACCGGCGACCC
>Ga0268264_10002338_pt1 | contig 16756 bp, 15 predicted proteins | sample KBSSwiS32_FD_190357 | JGI IMG/M metagenome (GOLD analysis project Ga0268264, IMG submission 190357) | Switchgrass rhizosphere microbial communities from Kellogg Biological Station, Michigan, USA - KBS Switchgrass S3-2 (SPAdes) (version 2) | ecosystem: Host-associated > Plants > Roots >...
CTGGCCGCGAGGTCACGGACCTTTACTACGACTGGGCCAAGCTGCGCGACATCGACGAGAGTGGAGCGCTGCTGGTGCGACCGGACAAGCACATCGCCTGGCGGTCGAGGTCGCTCCCCGCCGATCCCGAGAGCGCTCTGCGCACAGCGCTCGGACAGGTCTTGGGCAAGGGCGTCTCTGCATGACCCTGCGGTTCGAGCACGAGACCCTGGGGCAGCGGATCCGGTTCGCGTCCGGTAGCGCTCGCCAGGCGCTGGCTGCCGAGGTCGAGGCGCTCGGTGCCAAGCGTGCGATGGTCATCGCGTCCGCCGCCGAGGCCGAGCTGGCCGCGCGGATCACCGAGGGCCTGCCCGTCGCAATCGTGCACGACGAGGTCGTCATGCACGTCCCCGTCCCCGTTGCAGAGCGTGCCCGAGAGGCTGCCGCGCGTCACGACGTCGATGTACTGGTCAGCGTCGGTGGCGGCTCGACGACGGGGCTGGCCAAGGCCGTCGCGCTGACGACGGGGCTGCCCGTCGTCGCCGTGCCCACGACGTACGCCGGATCGGAGGCCACCAACGTGTGGGGCCTCACAGACGGAGCGACGAAGACCACCGGCGTCGACGCGCGGGTGCTGCCGCGCTCGATCGTCTACGACGCGTCGCTGATGCTCGGTCTCCCGGTGGACATGAGCGTCGCCTCCGGCCTCAACGCGCTGGCGCACTGCGTCGACTCGATGTGGGCGCCACGGGTGGACCCGATCGACGCGGCGCTGGCGGCCGAGGGCATCCGGGCGCTGGCCTCGGGCCTGCCCCGCGTGGTCGACGACCCTGCCGACCTGGAGGGGCGGGAAGAGTCGCTCTACGGCGCCTACCTCGCGGCTGTCGCTTTCGCCTCGGCCGGCTCGGGTCTGCACCACAAGATATGCCACGCCCTGGGCGGCCGATACGACCTCCCTCACGCGCCGACCCATGCAGTCGTGCTGCCGTACGTCCTGGCGCTCAACGCCCCAGCCGCGCCGGCCGCCGACGCCCGTATCGCGCAGGCCTTCGGCACGGAGACCGGCCTGCAGGGGTTGGATGCCCTTCGGGCCCGGCTGGACGCGCCCCGGGCGCTGCGCGACTACGGCTTCGAGGAGGACCAGATCCCCGACGCCGTCGAGGCGATCCTCCCGTCGGTGCCGGAGAGCAACCCCGCGACCGTGACCCCCGAGAACCTCGAGCGCCTCCTGCGGAGCGCCTGGGAAGGAGCAGAACCGCGATGAGCATCCCCGCCGACACCGCTGCGGTGAGCGACGAGCAGCAAGCCCGCGAGGACGAGCTCGTCCGGCGCGTGCTCGACTCCTTCGCCGACACCGCTGACCCGCGGCTCCAGCAGATCATGCACGCCGCCGTCCGGCACCTGCACGCGTTCCTCCGCGACGTGCGGCTCACGGAGAGAGAGTGGAAGCAGGGCATCGACTTCCTGACGGCGGTCGGGCACATCACTGACGACCGGAGGCAGGAGTTCATCCTGCTGTCGGACACGCTCGGTGCGTCGATGCAGACGATCGCGATCAACAACGAGGCGTACGCCGACGCCACCGAGGCGACGGTCTTCGGCCCGTTCTTCGTCGAGGACGCCCCTCATGTCGAGCTCGGCGGCGACATCGCCGGTGACGCCACGGGCCAGCCGTGCTGGGTCGAGGGGACCGTCCGCGACACCGACGGGAACGCTGTCGCCGACGCGCGCATCGAGGTCTGGGAGGCCGACGAGGACGGCTTCTACGACGTGCAGTACGGCGACGACCGCGTCGCGGGACGCGCCCACCTCTTCAGCGATCGCGACGGGAGCTTCCGGTTCTGGGCCGTCACCCCGACGCCGTACCCGATCCCGCACGACGGGCCAGTCGGGGCGATGCTCGCCGCGAGCGGCCGCTCGCCGATGCGCGCCTCGCACCTGCACTTCATGGTGAGCGCGCCCGGTCTGCGGACGCTGGTCACGCACATCTTCGTCCGGGGCGACGAGCTGCTCTCGAGCGACAGCGTGTTCGGGGTCAAGGACTCGCTGGTCAAGGACTTCATCGAGCAGCCCTCCGGCGCGCCGACCCCCGACGGGCGGGACCTCGCCGGCGCGACCTGGTCGCGCACGAGGTTCGACATCGTCCTGGCGCCCGCCGATGCCCACGAAACCGGCGACGGCACCTGATGCCCCCCGCGTGCGGGCCGCGCTCGGCCTGCTGCGGCCAGATGTGGTCCCTGCGAGGCTCGGACCGGGGGCGTGAGAAGCATGAGCTCTGTTCGCTGGGCACTCACCGTCGGGTCGAGGAGGGCAGCGGTCGCTGAGGTGACTCAGGTCGGCCTGGCCATCCAGTGCTCGAGCGTGCTCAGCGGACGAGGTCGCCCAGCTCTTCGTAAGGGGTGAGCGCGTCGACCATGGGTGAGAGGATTTCCCTCGTGTGTTGAGGTGTGATCACTTGCGAGGGGTCGAGGGCGAACACTTCCGTCGAGCCTATGTCGATGTAGACGTTCTCGCCCATCAGCCTCGGAAGGCTCTCATCACTGTAGGGCCAGACGTTGCTGACGCGTTGGGTCAGCAGGTAGGTCGGCGCGGAGTCCTCGACCTCAAGGCCAAGAGCCGGCATCAGATCGCCTGGCACGAAGTGCGCAATCTGTGACTCGAACGCGAGGCCCCAATCGGATACCGCCATGCGCTCCCAGATGGGGAACAGCACGTTCATGCCCGGATCTGTCAGGTCACGGTAGAACCCGCTCACGGCATCCAAGCCGTCGAACACCTGGGTCTGCCCACCGGCGGCGATCCGATACACGGGATGCTCGATCGTCATGCGCGGGTCCACGATCTCGGGCCATCGCCCGGAGACCTCGAGCATCGAGTGGCGGCGGAAGTTCTCGAGCATGAGGCGCTGACGCGGGTCGTCGACGAGGCCCAAGAGACGCTCCGCCTCTCGAGGAACGATCGTGACGTCAAGGGCCGGTGGCGGTCCTGGATTGATCGTGATCATTGTCTGTTCCGTCCTTTCACATTGCAGAGGCGCCGCCGTCGACCGGGAGTGCGATCCCGGTGACGAAGCTGGCCTGGTCCGATGACAACCAGAGGGCGGCGGCCGCCACCTCTTCGGGAGTGCCGAGCCGCTTGATGGCCATCCTGGCCACCCACTGCTCGAGTTGTTCCGGGCTGAGTACGTCCATCAGCGGCGTGCGGATCGACGCGGGACAGATGGCGTTGACGCGAATCTCGAGATCGGCGTTCTCGACGGCTGCTGTCTTGGTCAGGCCAACGACGCCGTGTTTGCTCGCCACGTACGCACCGAGCAGGGGCGGTGAGACCAGGCCGGCCAGCGATGCGATGTTGACGATCGACCCGCGTCGTTGGGCGCGCATCTGGCGCAACTGCCATTTGAGGCCGAGCCAGACGCCCTTGAGGTTCACGGCGATGACTCGGTCGAAGTCAGCCTGCTCCATCTCGATCAAAGAGGCCTGGTGTTGGATCCCTGCGTTGTTGAGAGCGAAATCGACAGCGCCGAACGTCTCGACCGTTGTGGCGACCAGCGCCTGCTGGTCCTCCTCGGACGAGACATCGGCGGACACGAAGACCGCAGTGCCACCTTCCTTCTCGATGAGGCGGACGGTTTCCAGTCCTTCGTCGCGGCGGCTCTCGAGGTCCGAGACGACCACACTGGCCCCTGCGGACGCGTATTCGAGAGCGCAGACCCGGCCGATCCCGCCAGCGGCACCAGTGACCAGGCCGGCCCGACCCGCAAGCGCACCGGTCACTTGAACCCCTCGAGGAACTGGACCAGCTCAACGAGGTTGCCTTCCGGGTCTGCCGCGTAGCTGTACATGACCTGGGGATGCGGCCCGATGCGCGGGCTGACAACGGGGCGACCACCGGCGCCCACGAACCGCTCGAACCACTGCTCGAGCTCAGAGTCCACTCGCACGCACACGTGGCCGTAACCTCGGCTTTTGACCGCGTCGTGGGGCTCTTCCCACCGAGGGGGCTCAGTGGAGTCGGGACGCGTCATGAGCTCGATCGCCCAACCGTCGGAACTCCGGAGGATGACCGCCTCCATGTTCACCTCGGGAACCTCGAACCGGAACTCTTCGTCCAGGTTGAGCGCCTGGGTGTAGAAGTCGGTGGCCGCCGCAAGATCGCCCACCGAGAGCCCGACGTGGTCGAGAGCAGAACCACGCGATGTCGCATGATGAGGCTCGGACGCGCCGAGCTGGGCTTCTGCGCACATGGTGGGGATCTCCTCTGTTAGGTCAGCCAGCGGTTGCGCCTGCGTCCACGGGCAATGCGACACCTGTGACGAAGGACGATGAGTCGGAGCAGAGCCAGGCAACCGCCTCGCCCACTTCCTCCGGTCGGCCAAAGCGCTTGATCGCCTGGGGCGCGACGATCTGGTCGCGGAGCCCATCGGGCAGCGCCGCAGTCATCGCAGTGCTCACCGCGGCAGGACAGACGCAGTTGACCCGGATCCCCTCGTTGGCGAACTCCACCGCGACGCTGCGAGTCAGGCCGACCACCGCGTGCTTGCTCGCCGCATACGCGGCTCCGAGGGCGAGACCCTTGAGCCCAGCCAAGGATGCCGTGTTCACGATCGCGCCACCTCCCTGCTCGCGCATCACCGCGATCTGGTGTCGAAGCCCGAGCCATACGCCGGTGACGTTGACTTCCAGGATTCGGCGGTAGTCCGCCAGCGTCGTGTCGAGGAACCCGGACGCGAGAGCCACACCCGCGTTGTTGTGTGCGAAGTCCAGACGCCCCGACACCTCGAGAACCGCAGCGATGACCCGTGGCCACGACGTGTCGTCGGCGACGTCCGCGGCGACGAAGGCACCGCTGCCCCCGGCCTCGCCGATCAATCGGAGGGTCTCTTCGGCGCCGTCGCGTTGGGAACCCAGGTCGCACACGACCACGTGGGCTCCCCGACGAGCCAGTGCGACGGCGCTCGCGCGACCGATGCCGCTGCCCGCGCCGGTCACCAGCCCGGTGCGACCGACCAGCTCAGTGTTCACGCGTTCTCCTGCGTGCCGACGATGAATCGAGACAGAAGGTATCTCGAAGTCTAAGTATTTGGAAGCCCTTGAGAGCACAGACTTGCGCGCCACCAGCTTGACCGGACAGTGCGTCGCGCTCGTGACAGGGGATCGCGCGGAATCGGATTCGCGACAGCCGACCAGCAGGCACGAGACACGTACGCCGTGGTCATCCCCCCTCCGCCGTACTGCCCGCCAACTCGGCCGCATTCATCGGCGGCTAGACGGTCGTCGCGGATGGCGGTGTTCCTCCGCACTTCTCCTGTCAGTGGGTTGCTGTGGCGCCGATCACGAAGGTAGTGTGACTTCTAAATACTTTTGTTAACTGGAGGAGCCATGGATCTGCTAGCCGACGACCTGTGGACCGGCAAGGTCTTCGTGAACGAGTGGACGACTGGCAGCGGCGGAACCGCCCCGGTGACGGAGCCGGCCACCGGCACAGTGCTGGGACAGATCGGGCTAGCCTCATCGTCCGATGTCCTCCGTGCCGCTGCGCACGCGGCAGCCGCACAGAAAGAGTGGGCTGCCCGCAGGCCCGGGGAACGAGCAGCGATCCTTCGGCGCGCCGGTCAGCTCTGGGAGCAGCATGCCCAGGAGATCGAGCGCTGGATCGTGCGGGAGACAGGCTCGATCCCGGCCAAGGCGCAACTGGAGGTTCAAAGGGCAGCTGCGGACTGCTACGAGGCCGCGGGACTCACCAGCCACGCATCCGGGGAGGTGCTGCCCAGCAACGAGGATCGTTGGAGCTTCGCGCGGCGGCGTCCGGTCGGCGTGGTATCGGTCATCGCGCCATTCAACTTTCCCTTGATCCTGTCCAGCCGCTCGATCGCCCCGGCGCTCGCGCTGGGCAATGCCGTCTTGCTCAAACCCGATCTGCGCACGGCCGTGAGCGGGGGTGTCTCGCACGTTCGGATCTATCAGGAGGCCGGTCTGCCAGACGGCCTTCTGCAGCTCCTGCCCGGCGGGCCGGACATCGGCGAAGCTGTCGTGGCCGCACCTGAGGTTCGGGTCGTCTCGTTCACCGGGTCCACCGCGGCGGGTCGCAAGGTCGGCGAGCTCGGTTCTCGCCACCTCAAGCGCGTCCATCTCGAGCTCGGCGGGAACAACGCCCTGATCGTGCTGCCCGGAGCGGACGTGGCGGCTGCGGCCTCAGCAGGAGCGTTCGGATCCTTTATGCACCAGGGCCAGATCTGCATGACGACCGGGCGTCACCTGGTCCATGAGAGCCTTCGCGAGGAGTACGTCGATGCGCTCGCCGGCAAAGCAGCCCACCTCCCGGTCGGGAACCCGTTCACGGACGAGGTCGCCCTGGGCCCGTTGATCGACGAAGGACAGCTGAAGCGGGTCGACCGCATCGTGCGCGAGACGATTGCCGCTGGCGCCACCCTGGCCGCCGGCGGGACATACGAAGGACTCTTCTACGCGCCGACGGTGCTCGCAGACGTTTCGCCGGACATGGCGGCATGGTCCGAGGAGGTCTTCGGGCCGGTCGCGCCCGTGGTCTCGTTCTCCTCGGACGAGGAAGCGATCAACCTGGCTGCCGCCAGCGAGTACGGGCTGTCGCTCGGCATTCTCGGCGACGTCGGGCGCGCGATGAGAATTGCGGACGCCGTGCCGAGCGGGATCGTGCACATCAACGAGCAGACGGTCGCCGATGAGGCGAACGTTCCCTTCGGCGGTGTGGCTGCTTCCGGCACCGGTTCGCGGTTCGGGGGTGCCGCCGCCAACCTGGAGGCGTTCACCGAGTACCAGTGGCTGACCGTTCGGCCCGACATCGCTCCCTACCCCTTCTGAGGAGCGCATGACCATCACGAACGTCGGCCACGCCATCGCACGAGCACTTGTCCGCGAAGGCGTCCGCAACGTCTACGGCATGCCGGGTGGCCATGTGCTCCCCATCTACGACGGGATCTACCTCACGGAGGGAATCCGATCGATCCTGGCCCGACACGAGCACCACGCGGCGGCCATGGCTGTGGGGGAGGCTCAGCTCACCGGCCAGCCCGGGGTCGTCCTGGTGACCGCCGGTCCAGGGCTCACGAACACGCTCACCGCTGTCGCAGAGGCATACGTGGGGGCGATCCCGCTGGTGGTGCTCGGTGGAAGGGCTGCGACATCTTCCTTCGCGCGCGGCGCGAGCCAAGAGGTTCCCACCGATAGGATCTTCGAGCCTGTCACGAAGTGGTCCGTCCGAGTCGATCGCCCGGATCGGGTCCTCGAGGTTCTCCGCCAGGCGTTCGTGCTTGCGCGCAGTGGACGACCCGGACCGGTGTTGGTCGACCTGCCTCGCGACGTGCTCGCCGCGGACATCGAGGACGCGCGGTATCGGAAGGTGGAGACTTCCCTGCGGGTGGCCGCAGACCCGGCGGCAGTGACGCAGGTGGCACACCTCCTGCGACGGGCCCGCCGACCCGTCGTGATCGCCGGTGGCGGAGCACTTCGTTCCGCCGCCTCTCGCGGCGTCGCGACCCTCATCGACCGGCTTCGGGCCCCGTTGCTGACCAGCCTGTCCGGCCGCGGCATCGTGCCCGAGGATCATCCCCTCGTTGTCGGAGGCCTCGGGGCACACCGCAACCCTGTCGCCAAGCGAGTGCTCGCGGACGCCGACGTGCTCATCGGTCTGGGGACCCGGTTCGAGGAGATGGAGTCGAACTGGCAGCCATCTGCCGTTCCTCACCCGGATGCGACCTATATCCAGGTCGACCTCGACGCCGCCGAGCACGGCCGCGGCATTCCGACCGATCTCGGGGTCGTCGCCGACATCGCGACGTTCCTCGACCAGCTGCTCATGGAGCTCGGCGAATTCATACCGCAGAGCGAGTGGGACGTGGCCGAGCTGACGAATGCGGTCAGGCTCCTCGACCAGGAGGTCGGTCAGCTGGCCGACTCCCGCCAGCAGCCGATCCATCCCAGCCGGGTGATCCGCGCGGCGCGGGACGTCTTCGACCGCGATGCAGTGTTCGGTGTCGACGTCGGGGCCCTCGCCCAGCACATCGGCGGGGCCTTTCCTCAGTTCCGGGTCTACGAGGCGCAGTCGATGATCACCCCGTCGAGCTTCTACGGCATGGGCTTCGTCGCAGCCGCGATGCCCGCGGCGAAGCTCGTGCACCCCGATCGCCAGGCCGTGTGCTTCGTCGGCGACGGCTCTTTCCAGATGGTCATGAACATGCTGCCCGCTGCTACCGCGTACGGTCTGGCGGTCACGTGGTGCGTCTTGAACGACAATGCGCTGGGGTCGATCTGGGACCTCCAGCATCATCAGTACGGCGACCGGATCATCGACACTGCTTTCGGCTATCAGCCAGACATTGCCGCCGTTGCCGCCGCATGTGGCTGTCACGGCGAGCGGATCGAGGACCCGGACGATGTTGCCGATGCCCTGAGACGCGCCGCCAAGGCCAACGCCGAAGGACGTCCTGCGGTCATCGACTTCAGCGTGGAGCGAGTTCGGCTGCCGCAGACGCGTGAGCACTACTACCTCACCTACCCGCCCGAGGACTGAGTCTCCAAGGAGTCAGAACGGCCTCGACAGCGGCGCTGTAGGGGCCGTTCGGACGTTCAGCGATCTGCCCACTTCGATCCCCAGATTCCGGCACGACCCGGCGACAGGATCCCCTGCGGGTCCAACGCGTCCTTGATCACCCGGTTGAACCGTGCCAGCGCGTGGTCGTTGAAGTCATAGGTGTCCGCGACGAGGTCCATGTGGTCAAGATGCGTGCGGTAGACGCCGTACCCTCGCTCGGCTCCCTTGCGGATCAGCGTCGCGTTGAAGTCGTAGGCGCGCCGGGTCTGGGCCTCATCTGCGGTGTTGAACCAGAGCGAGACGATGTTGATGCAGGCGCGTGGAGACAACATCAGGGACGCCGCATAGTCCAGTCCCTCTTCAGCGAACAACCCACGAAGCCACTGGGTCTGCTCCAGCACCCGGCGACCGTCCAGCTCGGTCACGGGGGAGTAGTCGAGGTGCCCACCCACACCTCCTTCGTCCCAGCTCAGGTTGTCGAGCAGGTCGAGGGACGGGATGCCGGCTTGGGTCGTGTCGGACTGCTGACGAAGCCGGTCGACCGCACCGGAAGGGCCTTCGGCCGGTGCAGGTCGTTGGTCGTCGTAGAGGCGAGGGACGACCTCGTCTCCGGCCCACTCCCGGTGGGTGAGTCTGGACCCCTCGATGGCTGCGAAGGCAGCACGGCAGATATCCAACTGCTCTCGGACGACCTCCTCGGGTCCGAACAGCGCAAACCGCATCAGCCACGCCCCAGCGCCCGTTTCCTCGGCCATCCTGCTCAGCGCCGCATCGTCCAGGGCGCCCTCACCCGTGTGCCAGTGCTCCCGGGGTACGCCGCTGAATGCGCCAGCGATCAAGGTGACGTTGTACGCGATGGGCGTGTTCGGGATCGTCCCGTCGAGCAAGAGCGGCCGGACCACGTCGACGAGCGCCGCAATGTCCTGCTCCCGAGGGACGGTGAGCTCCGCCGACACGTAGTACTCCGGCTGGGGCACGAGCCAGCAGCCCATCTTGGTCGCGATGCCGAAGTTGGACTGCATGAAGATGCCGTCGTGGCTCGGGCCGAAGCTGTGCTTGCGGAGAGGCCACGCAGGGTTTCCGGTCATCGCCCCCATTCCGGTGCGGACCACGGTGCCGTCGGCGAGCACGACCTCGAGGCCACACGAACGCGCGGGATGATCACCCAGCGGCGTGAACCCGACGCCGTGGTCCATCGCATTGCCGATGATGCTTCCCCACCCCAGGTCGGGGATGGAGGGCCACAGCTTCAGCCCGCGACGACGGATCTCCTCGAAGAGATCGAAGAACCGGACTCCGGGCTCCACGACGGCATAGGCGAGCTCCTCGTCGATCTCGAGGATCCGGTTCATCTGCCGGAGGTTGATGACCAGCGATCCGGGCACGCGGGGTGCCGGACCGCCGTAGCCGTTGTTCCTACCCTGGGAGATCGTCCACACCGGGGTGTCGAAGCGTGCGGCGAGTCGGAGGATCGCCTGCACCTCCTCGACCGTGCGCGGCGACACGACGGCACCGGGCGCATGGGTGTCCCACTCCGCGTGCGAATAGGGGTCGCGAAATTCGCGAAGCCCTTCGGGATCGGCGATGACGCGCTCGGGATCGAGCAGCTCGACGCAGGCCCGCAACAGTGCTGGGTCGATCACCGCGCGGAGCTCGTCGGCAGTGGACTGGTTCATCGTGTCTCCGCTCCGGGGGTGACGTCGGCCTGGCGCAGATGCGCGGGCCAGACACCCTGCTTTCCCGGCGCCAGGATCCCGACCGGGTCGATGGCGTCCTTGAGTCGCTCGTTCAACTTCCTCAGTGCGTGATCGGCGAAGTCGAACTGGTCAGCTGCGACGTCCATCAGCTCGACGTGCGTTCGGTAGACACCGAATCCGAGCCGACGCGCTTCCCGGATCAGATCGGGGGCGATCGCAAATGCGGCGTGAGCAGCCACGACGTCGTCGGGGTGGAAGTACAACTGAGCGACGTTGATCATGCAGCGGCCACTGAGGATCATCGCCGGGTCCCAGTCCAGCCCGGTGCCCGCCATCATCCGATCCATCATCGCGTGAACGACCGTCGCGCTGTCGCCTCGCAGTGGCGTGACCACCGAGAAGTCCAGGTGCCCGCCACCCTCGCCGCTGTACCAGTCGAGCGCCTTCATCAAGTCCAGGCTCGGGATCCCTGCCTGTACCTGGGCATTCTGGCTCGTGGCCCGGTCATGGACCTCCGAGCCGGCATATGTCTCCTCGAGCACGCGCACACCGGCAATGTGTGACACCGCAGCCTGCACACGACGAAGCCGCGCACGCACGATCGCCTCGTTGCCGTACAGCGCGAACCGCATGTTCCACCGACCGAGTCCGAGCTGCTCGGCCACCGATTCGATGACGTGCTCCGGCACGGGACCCGGACCGTCGTAGATCTCGGCCCTGCTCGGTGCGCCGTCCATGACCGATGCTATGAACAGCGCGTGCCCGATCGCGGGCTGGTTCTGGATGGTGCCGTCGAGGAGCAGTGGCCTGACGGCGTCGATGAGCACCGGGAGGTCTTCCTTCCGGGGCACAGCGATTCCCCCGGACAGATAGCACTCCGGCTCCGGCATCAGCCAGATCCCCATCTTCGACACGATTCCGAGGCTTGACTGCTTGAAGAGCCCGTCGTGGCTCGGCCCGTAGCCGCGGGGGTGGGCCTGCCATGCGCTGCTCGCGGTCATCGCTCCCAATCCCGTGCGGAGCAGCTCGCCGTCGGGCAGGACGATCTCCATGCCACAGATCCGCGACGCATGATCGCCATGGACCGTGTACCCGACACCGCATTCCAGGGCGTTGCCGACGATGCTGCCCCACCCCAGATCCGGCGCCGACGACCAGAGTCGGTGACCCTCCGCTCGCAGGTGGTCGTAGAGGTCGAAGAACCGCACCCCGGGTTCCACAAGTGCCGTGGCTCGGTCCGTGTTCACGTCGAGGATGCGGTTCATCCGACGCAGGTTCAGCACGACTGATCCGCCCACGACCGGAGCCGGACCGCCGTAGGCGTTGTTGCGCCCTTGCGAGAAGGTCCAGATCGGAACTCGATGCCGGGCGGCGAGGCGCACGATCTCCTGGACCTCCTCGACCGTGGCCGGCGAAATCACCAGCGCAGGCCGATGATCATTCGAGTCGGTCGGCGAGAACGGGTCGCGGAAACTGGTGAGAGCTGTCGGCTCGTGCTGGGCATGCTCGACGCCGACGACGGCGATCAGATCGGTCAGTGCCGCTGCGACGTCCGATGGGTCCACCGCAATGCTCACTGGCGGTTCCTCACGTAGTGACGAATGTCGTGATGACGGCCACACTATAGTCAGATTTCTAAGTTCTTCAATAGTCGTCGACTGGCTCTACCTCCAGGACTCGGCGATCTCAGAGAGCGGTTAGGTTGAGCCCATGACGAACGACGTAAGGCCCTTCGACGACAGTGCTGAGGAGCAGCAGGTAGCGAACGCGCTCCTCGACGCAGTGCCCGACGCCGAGGTGCAGGCCACGATCCTCTGCTTCGAGATCGTCACCACCGCCGAGCGGCTGCAGCAGGACTTCGAGGTCGCCGTACACCGACCCTCCGGGCTGAGCTGGGCGGCATTCCGCAACATGTTCGCGCTGTTCACGGTCGGGCCCATGGCGCCGCAACGCCTCTCGCGGCTGGCTAACGTCTCGCAGGCCAGCACATCGAGCATCCTCAAGACGCTCACCAAGCACGGGTATGTCACGCGTCGGCAGTCACCGCACGACGGACGATCAGTCACCATCTCGCTGACCAGCAAGGGTGAACAAGTATGCGCCGAGCTGTATCGCAGGAACAACCGACGAGAGGTCGCGTGGGCCGCCGCTCTCACGCCGGCCGAACGACTCATCCTGGTCGAGCTGCTCAACAAGGTCCGAGCTCGGCCAACACCCGACGTCGACCCTGTCGACCGCCTCACGTAGGAAGCGGGCTCGGGAAATCCATGCTTGACCTGTGACCGAGGGCACACTACCGTTGAAAACTAGTTAGAGTTCTCACTAGATTCTCGGGTTGGCCACCGCCGACGACTCGCACTCGCAGCGTCGGATCGCACCCTCACGGAGTGAACATGCCCCAGTACAAGTTCAAGGCCTCGCGTGCCGTCGTAGTGCTCGCCACCGGTGCGCTCCTCGGCACGTTCGCGTTGTCTGCATGCGGATCGTCATCGTCGGGATCGGATGACTCGGCGGGTGACACCTCCGGAGCGTCGCCGTGCGGGCTCGGGAACGGGAAGAAGGCATCCGGCGACCCCGTGGTCATCGGCGCCCTGGTCACCAAGCAGCCAGGCCTTGACCAGTTCACCGACGCGACGAGCATGGCGAAGGCATACTTCGACTGCGTCAACGACAACGGCGGGATCAACGGTCGCCCGATCAAGTACGTGACCTACGAGGACCAGACCGATCCCGCTGTGACGCAGTCCCTCGGTACCAAGTTGTTGGACGCGAAGCCGCTGGCCATCGCTGGTGGGCTGAGCGTGCTGGACTGTCCGGTGAACGGCCCGGCCTACACGCAGGCAGGCTACGAGATCACCTCGGCGGGCGTGACCAATGACTGCTTCGGCTTCCCGAACATGTCACCTGTCAACATCGGCGCCGCGGGAAGCTCGACGGCATCTGCTCAGTACCTCGCCGACAAAGGCGTCAAGAAGATCGTCATCGTCACCAGCAACGCACCGGGCGCAGACTTGATCAACCAGAGCGTGCTCGACTTCGCCGACAGCAAGGGGATTTCTAGCGAGGGCATGCTCGAGAACATTCCGGTCGCCGATGCCAACGGACTCGCCTTGAAGCTCGTGAAGGCTGCGGGCGAGGGCGGCGGGGTGATCGTCAACTTCAACCCCGGTGACAGCCTGAAGGTCTTCAACGCCGTGACCCAACAGGGCCTCCAGGACCGCGTCACGTGGGCCTGCCCCAGCGGCTGCAACGATGCAAACCTCGTGAAGTCGCTGGGCGGTGCGTGGGACGGAAAGCTCGGTATCAACGCAGAGTACGCCTTGCCGACCTCAACTGGACCAGATGCACAGTTGTTCCGGCTGCTCCGGGAGAAGTACGCGCCCGACACCAGTTTGAGCGCCTACGGGCAGCTCGGGTTCGTCTCGGCTCTCATCACCGTCAAGGCCATGCTCTCCGTGCCAGTGGACCAGCTCAGCGTGCAGACGGTCAATGACGCGATCGCCAAGACAACGGATTACAAGTCGGACCTGCTGTGCCGGCCCTACTACTTCGGCATCGGACTGAGCCACCACCTGTCGAACAACTGGACCAGGATGGTCGGGATCGACAACGGAAAGCTGACTCCCGCGGGCGATTGCTTCGCGCTGGCGGCGACACCGGTCAACGACCTCGACGAGATCCGCCAGTTCGAATCAGCACACGGAATCTCCTGACCCGGGAAGCGGGATCATGGTCGATCTGACGCCTTACATCATCCTCGGGCTTGCTTTCGGCGGGGTGTACTCGTTGTCCGGAGTCGGCACAGTGGTGCTCTTCCGCGCGACGGCGGTGCTCCACTTCGCCTCCGGCGCCGTGGGTGCAACGGGCGCGTTGGTCGCATGGACCCTGATCGAGCAGCGAGGTACCCCGGACATCGTCGGGTACCTCGCAGCGATCGGAGTGGGAACGGCGATCACGCTGGGATACGGCCTGCTGCTCGGCCCGAAGTTCGCTCAACGCGATGCTCTCGAAAAGGCGATCGGCACCCTCGGCCTGTTGCTCATCCTGCTCGGCGGCATGTCGGTCCTGTGGGGAAACGATGCGCGAACGCTGAACCTGCCGACCGCGCGCCTGAGCATCCAGCTGGGGAGCGCGACGGTGAACGGCACCCAGATCGCAGCTATCGCCCTCGCGTTGGTGGTGACCATTGCGACGACGTTGTTCCTTCAGCTGACCAGGCTCGGCACGGCGATGCGTGGCATGGCCGACAGCAGAGAAGTCACCGCGATGCTCGGCGTGCCCGTTCGAAGGGTCGAGGCGACAGCCTGGTTGTTCTCGGGAGTCCTTGCCTCGATCACGGGGATCTTGATGACCGGGCTCGTCGGGCTCGACATTGCGAGCTTGACGTTCCTGATCATCCCGGTGCTCGCTGCGGCGGTCATGGGTCGGCTGCGATCTCTGTGGATCACTTTCGGTGCAGGCCTGGTGATCGGTGTCATGCAATCCTCCCTGATCGCATTCGACTCGGTAGCTGAGTACCGCAACATCACGCCGTTCGTGTTGGCCATCGTGATGCTGCTGTGGCTCGCCTGGCGCCGACCCCTCATGACTCGAGTCTGACCGTGACAATGACCCTGCACCGCGTGCCGCAGCCCGACGTCACTGCGCGACCCAGCTGGCACGGCATCACGCGCCGGCACGTGGTCACGGGAGTGCTCGGCGCCGCGGTTCTCCTCAGCCCTCCGGCATGGACCGACGACTACTGGCTCCAGACGCTCACGGCGACAGCGATCTACGCTGCTGTCGCACTGAGTGTCTCGTTGCTCCTGGGTCGGGTCGGGATGGTGTCGCTGTGCCAGTTCGCCCTCCTGGCCGTGGGGACGTGGATCGCGCTTCGGATCGGCTACGCCACGGGTATGCCGTTCCTCGTCGTGCTGGTGAGCGCCGGAGTCCTCACCGGCCTGCTCGGCATACTTCTAGGACTCCCGGCCCTCAGGCTGAACGGTCTCTACCTGGCGTTGATCACGCTGATGGCCGCTGCCGGCGTGACCGTGGTGTTGGCGGCAACCCAGTTCCCCAACGGCGGATCCGGCGTCCTGGGCTTCTCAGCCACGGCAGTGGGAAGCACGTCCCGGTTGGCGAGGCCTGGCTATGCCAGCTCCGACAGTGCCTACTACGCCGTGGTGGTCGTGATCGTGGCGCTGCTGTTCCTGCTCGTCGGTGCGCACGTGGTTTCCAAGCCCGGTCGCGCATGGGCAGCGATCCGCCAGAGCGAGTCGACGGCAGTCGCGGCAGGGGTGAGCGTGGTGCTCTACAAGCTCTGGGCGTTCGCCCTCGCGGCATTCATCACCGGGGTCGCGGGAGGCCTGCTGGCTGCCAGCGGCGGGGGCGTGACGACGTACCAGTTCCCGACGGAGAACAACATCCTGCTCCTCGCGGCGGTTCTCATGGGTGGCGTCTACGGCATGTGGGGCTCGATCGTGGCCGCGGTGTTCGTCAAGGTGGTCCCTGCCGTCCTGCAACTCTGGGGCATCTCCTCAGACATCCTCCTGATCGCCTTCGGCATCGGCGTGATCCAGACGATGCTGCTCTCGCCACGGGGTGTGTCCGCGCAGATCGCAGGCGACCTCACCAGGCTTGCCGGTCGACTGAAGAGGAGCAACAAGGTATGACCGCCCTCGACATCCGCAACCTGACCGTGCGCTACGGCGGTGTTGTGCCCATCGACGACGTGACCTTGCAGATCGACGGCGGCGCGTGGGGACTCATCGGCCCCAACGGTGCCGGGAAGACCACCTTCTTCAACGTTCTCAGTGGCTTCGCCCAACCGGTCCGCGGTTCGATCAGGGCCTTCTCCGAGGATCTGCTCGCCATGCGACCGCATCAGCGCGCTCGCTGGGGACTGCGCAGGACCTTCCAGACCGAGCAGGCGATTCGTGAGCTCAGCGTCTGGGACAACGTCCTGATCGGCCTCGAGCACAGCGATGGGCACCGGCACAGAAGGGAGGAGGTCGGCCGGAGCATCGACTTCGTTGGGCTGACCGCCGACACGCGTCGGCGGGTGGCTGATCTCGACATGTACCAGCGGCGTCTCGTGGAACTGGCCCGTGCCGTCGTCGGTCGACCCAGACTGGTCCTGTTGGACGAGCCTGCCGCCGGACTGCCCAGTGAGGAGACCGACTCGATCGGAAGGCTCATCTCGGCGATACCGGATGCGTTCGGTGCCGCCGTCATCATGGTTGACCACGACATGGCACTGGTCTCTCGTTGTTGTCGCCAGATTGCGGTGCTCGACTTCGGCAAGCTGATCGCCTGCGGGCCCACCGAGCGCGTGCTGAGTGATCCCCATGTCGTGGCTGCTTACCTGGGCGACAGCGAGGCTGTGTTGTGAACGAGCTGACGATCAGCGACCTGCATGTCGACCGTGGTGGGCGACCCGTGCTCCACGGGGTGGATCTGCACGTTCGACCAGGCGCGATCACGACCCTCTTGGGCCCGAACGGAGCCGGGAAGTCGACACTGGTGCTCGCCCT
>Ga0268264_10002339_pt1 | contig 16755 bp, 18 predicted proteins | sample KBSSwiS32_FD_190357 | JGI IMG/M metagenome (GOLD analysis project Ga0268264, IMG submission 190357) | Switchgrass rhizosphere microbial communities from Kellogg Biological Station, Michigan, USA - KBS Switchgrass S3-2 (SPAdes) (version 2) | ecosystem: Host-associated > Plants > Roots >...
GATGATAACCGGCTCGCACCCCGGTATATTGGTTTCGTCAATGGTAGCTTTAAGGCAAGCGATTTGGTGATCATAAACCCGATGGCGTACTATACCAACCAGGCAGGCGCGCACGAACTGGTGGGTGGCCTGAATGCTAATTACAATTTAAGCGGTGACGGCGATCTGCAACTGGTGGGCGGTATTTATTATCGCATGGGCGATGCCGTTATACCCATGCTTGGTTTTCAGTGGAAGATGCTGCGCATTAATTTTACCTATGATATAACGATATCCACACTTAGCAATTATAACAATGCAAGAGGGGCAATTGAATTCGCCATCATCAACCAGGGCTTTTACAGCCAGTACGATGGTAATCGCAAACAATCGTGGTGCCCAACCTTTAAGAATTGATCCTGGAGGCCCGGCACGGACATTCACACAAGCCCTGAGGTCTCACGCTTCATGTTGCTCAGACAATTTAAAATCAATTACTTTCAGTTGTAAACTTTTATTGCCATTCCATTCATTTTCATCAAGCGTAAAAACAAGGTCCAGCGGTTGCTGCTGTTGCAACAGGTGAAATTTATCTGCCATTCCAAACCCAATACCGCTGAACACAATATTGCTTTGCCGTAAAGAGAATTTAATATGCTCTTCTTTTACAATTTTTGACCAGCCATTGTCAAATACATTGTGCGCGATAAATACAGGCCGCATATTTTCCGGTCCAAACGGTTCCATCTGGCATACAATATTATAAAGGGTTTGATTAAGATCTGCAAAGCTGACTTCTGCATCAATTATTATTTCGGGTATCAATAAATGCTCAGGTATGCTGGCAGCAATAATTTCTTCAAATTTCTGGCTGAACAGTTCCACCTGGTGGGGCATCATCGTCATACCGGCCGCTGCAAAATGACCACCATAGCCCAGCAGGTGTTCACGGCAGGCGTAGATCGCTTCATATAAATTAAAGCCCGCTACGCTGCGTGCGCTGCCGGCTACCAGTTCACCGCTTTGGGTAAGCACCACGGTAGGACGATAATATTTTTCAATGAGTCGTGAAGCAACAATGCCCACTACACCCTTGTGCCAGTGTGGTTGAAATACAACTGTTGATTTCCTGTTTACAAGAACGATATCTTTTTCAATAATGGCTAGGGCTTCTTCCGTTATGCTGCTGTCGGCCTCTTTACGGTCAGTATTATCGCTGTGCAGCATTTCTGCATATTCCAGTGCTTTGTCATAATCCTTTTCAATAAACATTAAAACTGCCTTCCGAGCGTCGTCCATTCTGCCGGCTGCGTTTACCCTTGGTGCTATTACAAATACCAGGTTGGTAATATGCATCACAGGATTTTTAAAACCACTTAATTCAATCAACGCCTTTATACCACTGCAGGGATTTTCATTCACACGTTTCATTCCATGAAAGGCAAGTATGCGGTTTTCACCGGTAATAGGTACAATATCGGCTGCAATGGCAGTTGCCACGAGATCAAGAAAATAATGGTAATCTTGTTCCGGTAAATTGAACTGCCTAGCCAGCGCAGTTATTAATTTAAAACCGACGCCGCAACCACACAATTCTTTATAGGGATAGTTGCAATCAGGCTGTTTTGGATTGAGGATTGCAACAGCCGGTGGTAATTCCTTTTCCGGAAGATGGTGATCGCAAACAATAAAATCTATACCAATATCCCTTGCATATCGGATCAATTCTACAGACTTGATGCCGCAATCAAGAGAAATAATAAGCGTAAAACCGTTCTCTTTTGCATGATCAATACCCATTTTCGACACACCATAGCCCTCCCTGTAGCGATGAGGGATGTAAAAATCAATCAATGATGCGTCACAAATTTTCTGCAGGAACTGGTACATACAGGCCACCGCTGTAGTTCCATCCACATCGTAATCGCCAAATACCAGGATCTTTTCCTTTCTGCTGATGGCGTGCTGGATTCTTTCTACAGCCTTTTGCATATCCTTCATCAGCCAGGGATCATGCAATTGATTGATTTGGGGGCGAAAATAATTTTTTGACTGTTCAAAGGTTTCCAGTCCTCTTTGCACGAGTATCTTACAAATTACCGGGCTTATTTTGAGCGATTGCTGTAGTGTACTAACTGCTTCCTCACCGGCGGCGAGCATTTTCCATCTTTTCTGCATAAGGATAAGGTTATGATAAGGTAGTATCTAAGTTAATACTTTCTGTCTGTAGTATACCTGACCAGTTCTTCCAGTGTCTGCCGTACTTCCGTTTCTTCAAATTCGTATAGCAGCTGTAATGCCTTATCGCGGTATTCTTCCATCTTTTGCTGGCTGTATGAGATGCCCCCACTTTTTTTTACCACTTCAATAACATGATTTACTTTTTCTTTCCGGCGGTTTTCATTCTTAATAATGTATATCAATTCTTTTTTCTGGCTGGCGCTGCAGTTGCCAAGCGCGTATATCAGTGGCAGGGTAAGTTTTTTTTCCCTGATATCATTGCCCGTTGGCTTTCCAATATCCTCGTTGCCGTAATCAAACAAGTCGTCCTTGATCTGAAAAGCGATACCCACCCACTCTCCGAACTGTCGCATTTTTTCTGCAATTTCTTTGTCTTGCGAAGCAGAGAAGGCCCCCGCAGCGCAGGAAGAAGCAAGTAAGGAAGCTGTTTTATTGGTAATAATTTCAAAATAAACGCTTTCCTTAAGGTTGAGATTCCTGGCTTTTTCAATTTGCAGCAATTCTCCCTCACTCATTTGTTTCACCGCAGCGGAGAGAATTTTTAATATTTCAAAGTCGTCATTATCCAGTGATAATAAAAGCCCTTTTGACAACAGGTAATCGCCCACCAACACCGCAATTTTATTTTTCCACAAGGCATTGATTGAAAAAAAACCACGGCGCTCATACGATTCGTCTACCACATCGTCGTGTACCAGGGTGGCGGTGTGCAATAGTTCTACCAGCGATGCCGCCCGGTAAGTTTTATCATTAATCTGACCCGTCAGCTTGGCACACAGCAGAACAAACATTGGCCGCAACTGCTTCCCCTTTCGTTTCACGATATACCGCATAATGGTATCTAATAGTGAAACATGGCTTTTGACTGAGTCTTTGAAGACTTTCTCAAAGATTTCTAATTCCGGTGCTATAACGGGTGGTGGAAATTTCATTTTACATAAAGAACCGGCAAATTACAATATTCGGGTTTTAAATCCGGGTTGTGCAACATATTGGGCCGTTAGCTTGTCTCAAAACTATGAAATGCAATAACATGCACATTGTTCATTTGCGAAAAAAATTTGGTATATTTTAACTAAATGATATTTTTGCACGAGCAATTGGTATTTGTATTCGATTAAATCTTCATAAAATTCAGTTATGGCAAGCAAAAAGAATGTGTTTTTATCGGGCATTGTATGCCTCTTTGCGTCGGCTTCGTTTGCGCAGGTGCAAACAGGGTATGATGTAAAGGATTCTTCTCTGATTCCGGCCTCCAGGCAACCGCAGCACAACGAATTTTTAAATAATGCGTATCCATTTCCGGCCAAACCCCGTAACCAGTGGGAAATCGGCGTTAAGGGTGGTATTTCGAGTGTAGCGGGTGATGTTCGTTCTGTATTTCCAACAGGTGGTTTTGGAGTGCATGTCCGTAAGGCGCTCGGGTACATATTTTCTTTGCGCGCAGAATATACCTGGAACAGGGCCAGGGGATTAAACTGGAGTGCTTCTTCGGGTTATTCCAGAAATCCTGTTTGGTCAAATACTTTGGGAGGGGCTTACAATCCGGCTACAGACAAGGTCTTCTACAATTATAAAACAACTATCCAGGACCTTAGCATACAAGGTGTTGTGACATTGAACAATGTTCGTTTTCACAAGGCTAAAACAGGGTTTAACCTGTATGCCTTTGGCGGTATCGGCGGTTCTATCTATGATACCTGGGTAAATGCAAAAAATGGCGCAACGCCGTATACAACTTTGTTTAACAGCACTGCGTCAGCTACGTATTCAAATCGCAAGGATGTTAAAAAAATACTGAAGGCCGGCATGGATAAATCGTATGAAACACATGCTGAAACAGATCCCCTGCAGCCAAAACTGTTCGGAAAATCTTTTAAACCTTCGTTCCAGTTGGGTGTGGGTATGGCGTTTAAATTATCCAACAAGTTTAACCTTGCAATAGAAGAAAGATTTACAGCTGTTAAAACCGACCTGTTGGATGGTCAGCAGTGGCAGGAGAATACCTATATTCAGGGAGCTAATGTTGGCGTTAACGTACCTGCTCAGACCAGGGATTTTGATTCTTATAATTTCTTTTCAGTTGGACTGAACTATAATCTCGGTAAAAAAGCCGTTGAACCTTTATGGTGGGCTAACCCGCTCGACTACGCTTACAACGAGATCAATGCCCCCCGCCACATGAAACTGCCAAAACCTGTTTTGGATGATGCTGATGGCGATGGTGTGACTGACCAATTTGACCATGAACCAAATACACCTGCCGGCGCACCGGTTGATACACACGGTGTTAGCAGGGATACCGATGGTGATGGCGTTCCAGATATAAAAGACAAGGAACTGATTACGCCAACACAATGCCAGCCGGTAGATGCTGACGGTGTGGGTAAATGTCCTCCTCCTGCATGCTGCACAGAATTGGCTGCTAAGATGGACAGCATGATGGTTAAAAAAGCCGGTTGTGGAATCGGTGATTTGCCAAGTGTTTCATTTACTGGTCGTTCTGTTAGCTTAAGCAAAGATGCCCAGGCTGTTCTTGCCGGCGTAGCTGCTAAAATGCGCGATAATGCCGCTTGCAAAGTAGCTGTTTACGGTTATGGCGAAAGCAGTAAAGCTGCTCAGCAATTGAGTTGGGATAGGGTAAATGCCGTAATCAAATACCTGGTAGAAAAAGAAGGTATCAGCGAAGACCGCTTTATCTTCAAATATGGCCAGGGCGAGGGCGATAGTAATACGGTTGACCTGAAAGACGGCACCGGTGAAGAAGGTCCGAACACCGTTCCGGCTCCGCACCCGAACCTGAGGAAAAAGAAATAAATATCTTATTGCCAATAACTAAGAACCCTCCCCATCCGGGAGGGTTCTTTTATATTATCCTTAACGGGCGTGTTTTGGAGCCTTGATTTTTTCCTTTCATTTTTGCTTAAATCTATTAACTTTGCCCACCTTTATGAGGATACCAGCAGTACTGATTATTATAAGTTTCTTTTTCGCGGCTTGTTCCGGCTTCAGTAAAGTACAGAAAAGTAAAGATTATGAGTATAAACTGAAAATGGCGGACCAGTATTACGACCAGAAAAAATACAATTTTGCCCAGCAATTGTACGAGGAGCTTTTCCCGATATATAAAGGTACGGACAGGTTTGAAGAACTTTATTACAGGTATGCATTTTGCACCTATGATCTGAAGGACTATTTAAGTGCGGAAAACCTTTTTAAATCATTTGTGGAGGTGTTTCCAAACAGCAAACATGCGGAAGAAATGGACTACATGCGCGCCTATACTTATTATAAGCAGTCGCCAAAAGTAGAACTCGACCAAACCAATACTACGAAGACGATGGGTTTTATGCAGACCTTTATCAATACCCATCCTGGTTCCGCAAAAAATAAGGAGGCCTCGGAAATAATCGATAAATGCCGGGCAAAAATGGAGTTAAAAGAACAGAAAAGTGCGGAATTGTATTTTAACCTGAGTCATTATAAAGCAGCGGCTATTGCCTATGCTAACCTGATGAACAATTTTCCGGATTCTGATAAAGGAGATCAATACAAATTACAGATAATAAAATCGTATTTTGAATATGCTTCTTTAAGCATAGAAGATAAAAAAGAAGAACGTTTTGAACAGGTGATTACTGAATATCATGATTTTCTTGACCGGTATCCGGAAAGCAAACTCATGAAGGAAGCCGAGCGATATTTTACCTTATCACAAACAAACATTAAAAATCTTAAAAATGAGCCGATTAAGAAGACAACTTAGTTCCAGTACAGCCAACGTGGTGGAAACTAAAAACCTAACAGATATTAAGGCAAAAACAGGGAATCTTTATGAATCGATAGCAATTGTAGCTAAAAGGGCTAATCAAATTAATATCACCCTGAAGGAGGAACTGCATAATAAGCTGGAAGAATTTGCCAGCCATACCGACAGTCTGGAGGAGATTCATGAAAATAAAGAACAGATTGAAATATCCAAAGCGTACGAACGTATGCCTAACCCGGCATTATTGGCTACCCAGGAATTTATGGAAGACAAGATATACCACAGGAGAAATGAAGATAATTTGTTCAGTTAATCTTTTTTACTGAAAAGTATAAGCGACAGGCGGGCTGCTGTGTCGCTTTTTTTATTTCATTTGCTTTCACGATTGACGGGCACTGATAAAAAACATAATTTTAGGTATGTTCCAGGGAAAAAAAATACTGGTGGGTATTACAGGCAGTATTGCTGCTTATAAAACGATTTTACTCATCAGGGAACTGGTAAAAGCAAATGCGGAGGTGAAAGTGGTAATGACAACTGCGGCAAAGGATTTTGTGTCGCCCCTCACTCTTTCCACCCTCTCAAAGAACCCTGTTGCCATTGAATTGTTTGCCGATGGGTCCTGGTCTAACCATGTTATGCTGGGCCGTTGGGCCGACCTGTTCCTGATTGCCCCCCTGAGTTGTAATACGATGGCGAAGATGGCCCATGGTTTCTGTGATAATCTTTTATTGGCCACTTACCTGTCTGCTACCTGCCCGGTGGCCGCAGCACCGGCTATGGATGAAGACATGTGGCACCATCCGGCAACAAAAGCCAATCTTGCCACTTTATCAGAGCATGGTGTTCAAATTATTCCGGTAGAAACGGGCGAGTTGGCAAGTGGCTTGCATGGGGAAGGCCGGATGGCAGAACCTTCAGCCATATTATCGTTTATTGAAAAATATTTTTTCAGGGAACCGGACCTGGAAGGCAAAACTGCGATTGTCTCTGCCGGCCCTACTCACGAACCCCTGGATCCTGTTCGTTTTATCAGCAACCATTCATCCGGTAAGATGGGTGTTGCTATTGCAGAAGAGCTTGCATCCCGTGGAGCTCATGTGCACCTGGTTTTGGGGCCGTCGCAGGTAACAACCCGGCAGAATAATATTACCATCCACCCTGTAACAACAGCAGCTGACATGTACCAGGATTGCGTGCGCTTATTTGATGAGGCAGACCTCGCCGTAATGAGTGCGGCAGTTGCAGATTACAAACCGGCTGATATATCAAAAGAAAAGATCAAGAAAGAGGGTGATAAGATGGTATTGGAATTGGTGAAGACCATGGATATTTTGCAAGCACTGGGCGACAAAAAAAAGAAGCAGCAATTACTTGTCGGATTTGCGCTGGAAACCATCAACGAAAAAGAATATGCCCGTAACAAAATGATAAAAAAGAATGCCGATATCATGGTATTGAATTCTTTGAACGATAACGGTGCGGGCTTCGGATACAATACCAATAAGATAACCATCTTTGAAAAAGACGGAAATGAGTTGCAGTATGAGCAAAAATCAAAACAACAAGTAGCCCACGATATCGTTGATAGAATAGTAAAAATGCTATATGCTTAAACGGATCCTGACTATAGCAGCGCTGGTCTTTTTTGCCGTTTCTACAATGGAGGGCCAGGAGCTGCAGGCGAAAATAAGTGTTAATGCCAGCCGTGTTGGTTCACAAACAGACAAAAAGGTTTTCCAGACACTCCAAAGCGCATTGAACACTTTTCTGAATAACCGTAAATGGACCAGTGAAACTTTCCAGGCAAATGAAAAAGTAGTCTGTAATTTTTTGCTCAATATTTCGGAGGCGTCTTCAGATAATGTATACAAGGCATCGCTCACCATACAAGCCGCAAGACCGGTATACAATTCTTCTTACGACAGCCCGCTGGTTAATTTTATAGATGACGCGGTTGTTTTTAAATATGTTGAGTATCAGCCGGTGGAATTCAATGAAAACCGCATCTCCGGGTCTGACCCTTTAGTGGCAAATCTTACAGCGGTGCTGGCCTACTATGTAAATATTATACTCGGGATGAATTTTGATTCTTTTTCCCTTCGCGGCGGCGATCCTTACTTTCAAAAAGCGCAGAACATTGTAACCAATGCACCCGACAGCCGTGACATTGCCGGCTGGCGTAGTTTTGACGGTCAGCGTAACCGGTATTGGCTATCCGATAATCTTACCAACAGCAAATACGCCATTCTGCATGATGCGATCTATAGCTATTACCGCTTGGGAATGGACAATATGTATGATAATGAAACAGAGGCAGCCAATGCTATATTAAACACGCTTAATTTCCTGAATAATATTAACACTGAAAACCCCAACAGTATGGGCGTACAGTTTTTCTTCCAGGGCAGGGCGCGCGAATTGGTGGGTGTGTTCAAGAAGGCCTCGCCCGATGAAAAAAGCCGCGCATCGGAAATGCTTTCTAAAATGGATATCTCCAATGCCAATTATTATAAACAGGAATTAAAATGAGGATGTTGTTTTTTGTGCTGGTTGTCTCGGTCATGTTGGCCTGTGCAAACCGTGATGCTGTTCCGGGAGGCATTATTTCCAAACAAAAGATGGAAACAATTATATGGCAACTGATACAATCCGATGAATACGTAAACATCCGGTCGGCCAAGGACACAACCAAAAAAATAAGTGCAGAAAAAATGAAAATATACCAGCAGGTATTTGATCTAAATAAGGTGTCGCTGGCTGAGTTTAAAAAAAGCTACCTGTTTTACATGGAGCATCCCAATATAAGCAAGGAAATGTTTGATTCCATCAGTGTTAGGGCCAGCAGGCAGCATATGGAGATATACACCGGTAAAAAGGACTCATTAAAGCCAATGCCGGCAGCAACGCCCCCATTATCTGCGAACCCGGGCAACCTGCTGAAAAGAGATTCTATGTTAAAACACAGGATATCCATATTAAGATCAAAGCGCGATACAATAAAGCATGCGTCCGATAAGACCAGGCGGTTGAAAATAGATTCGGTCAAGCGGTCCCTGCATTCTTGAAGTAAATCTTTTGCAGATGAACAAAGTTTTTACCAGCGCAATTGATGCGTTGAAAGACGTTGAAGATGGTGCCATTATCATGCTGGGTGGTTTTGGTTTATGCGGCATACCTGAAAATTGTATAGCCGCCCTGGTAGAGAAAGGAGTTAAAAACCTTACCTGTATTTCTAATAATGCAGGTGTCGATGACTTTGGTTTGGGCATGTTACTGAAGACCCGGCAAATAAGGAAGATGATGAGTTCTTATGTAGGTGAAAACGCAGAGTTTGAGCGGCAGCTGTTGAGCGGTGAACTGGAAGTAGATTTGATACCCCAGGGAACGCTGGCCACACGTATACAGATGGCTGGCATGGGTATTCCTGCTTTTTTTACGCCTGCAGGCTACGGCACTGAAATAGCGATTGGTAAAGAAATAAGGGAATTTAAGGGTAAAAAATATTTGATGGAAGAGGCGTTGCATGCTTCCTTTGCGATGGTTAAAGCATGGAAAGGGGATACAATGGGCAACCTGGTATTTCGTAAGGCTACCAGGAATTTTTCAACCTCGATGGCGAAGGCAGGGGATATCACTATTGCCGAAGTGGAAGAACTGGTAGCGCCGGGAGAATTGGATCCGGACCAGGTGCATGTACCGGGTATATACGTTCACCGTATTTTTCAGGGAAGCAACTACGAGAAAAGAATTGAAAGAAAGACGGTAAGCGGAGGCTGATTTCATCTAGCAAAAACGAACTTATATGGCTCTTGATAAATATTATATTGCCAGGCGTATCGCACAGGAATTGAAGGATGGTATGTATGTGAACCTTGGTATTGGCATACCTACCCTGGTAGCCAATTATATTCCCGCAGGCATTACAATCACTATCCAGAGCGAAAACGGCATGTTGGGGATGGGCCCCTATCCCGAAGAAGCATTTGTAGATGCAGATCTTATCAATGCCGGTAAAGAGACAGTAACCATACTGCCAGGAGGTTCTTTTTTTGACAGTGCGGAAAGCTTTGGAATGATTAGGGCAGGCAAAGTAGATTTAACCGTGTTAGGCGCAATGGAAGTAAGCGAAACCGGTGATATTGCCAATTGGAAAATTCCGGGTAAAATGGTGAAGGGTATGGGAGGGGCCATGGACCTGGTAGCCAGCGCAAAAAATATTATCGTGGCCATGATGCATACGAATCCGAAAGCTGAATCAAAGCTTCTGCCTGAATGCGGGCTGCCATTAACCGGAGTAAAATGTGTGAAGCGCGTTGTTACCGAACTGGCTGTGCTGGATATAACCGATAAAGGGTTTGAGCTGATTGAGCGGGCGCCCGGCGTAAGTGTTGAAGAGATAAAAAGCAAAACTGCGGGTCGGCTAATAATAGGAAAGAATATACCTGAAATGAGATTTTAGCATTCGCTCCTACTAATCGATCAGGTTGTTCTTAACGGCAAAGAATACCAGTCCTGCTGTATTTTTTGAGCCAAACCGTTCCATGAGCCTGTCTTTGATAGCTTCTACTGTGCGCGGGCTTACTTCCAGTTTTTGAGCAATTTCCTGGGCGGTAAATTCCATACAGATATACTTAATAACATCTCTTTCGCGCTCGCTGATGGTAATTTCCTGGCTGAGGTTAGGGGCCACTTTTTGTTTGGAATGTGATTTTTTGAGCAGGATACGGTTTACAAAATTATTTAGATAATACCCCTTTGCCACCACTTCCATAATGGCTTTTTTGATTTCCTGGGGTTCAGCACTTTTCAGGAGATAACCGTTGGCGCCAACTTCCATCATGTGGCTCACAAAACGCTCATCTTCAAACATGGTAAGGCAAATGACATGTATCTGTGGGAAATGTTTGGCTACATATTTAGTGGCTTCTATACCGTCTTTACGGGGCATGCGCAGATCCATCAGGATGACCTCGGGTATCTCTTCTCCGGGCAGGTTATCAATTAACTCCTGGCCATTTTCAGCTTCCATCACAAATTTGATATTGGCGTAGGGCCGTAGGGATAGAATGACCCCCTTGCGGAATATCTTGTGATCATCGGCTATGGCTACTTTAATCAGGCTCATGGGTTCAGGTGATATTGGAAAAAGCTAAATTACAAATTTTCAGGATCTAAACGCTTATTTTGCCGTTTCATTTTGCTCAGCTGATTTCTTCTTTAGATAACTCAATGGTTACTTTGTAATAGGTCTGGGAAACATCTTTTTCAAAATATATATTTCCACTTAATAATTTCAACCGGCTTTGAATGTTTTTTAGGCCAAGTCCGACCGGGCTTTTATTCAGTTTTTCAAAATCTGACTGGGTGAGGCCCCTTCCGTCGTGGTGCAGCCGCAGGAAAAAGCGGTCGCCGTTGATATTCTGTGTTACGTGGATGAAACTGGCGTTGCTATGCTTGAGAATATTGTTAACAAGCTCCTGCAATACCCTGAACAGGATAAGCTCATCCTCCGTTTTAAGTCGTTCTTTGTAGTCGTGGAAGCGGCAGCTTGCATTCAGGCTTCCCGAACCGCTGATTTTTTGAAACAGGTCATTTACCGCAGATTCAAGCCCGAAATTTTTAAGGGTGGGGGGCATCAGGCTATGCGAGATATTCCGGATCAGCTGGATGGTGTCATCAATTATCTGTTTGGCATTATAGATGCTTTGCAGTTGAGAGACCTTATCCATATTGACCAGGTTTTCATTCAGGTACAGGCGGGCCGTAGCAAGCAAGGGTCCGGCATCATCGTGCAGATCGGCTGCCAGTCGCTGGCGTTCTTCTTCCTGCAGTCGTATGGATGCGTTTAGCAACATGCGCTGCTGATCCTGTTCCATGCGCTGCAATGTTCCCTGGTAGCGGATCACCTTTCGCTGGTGGAAGATGATAAATACAATCAGGCCTACTGCAAGCGTAAGCATGCCGATAGTGCCAAAGAAAATGACCTGCGGTATGCCGTTTTGGGTGTTAGCCTGTAATAAAAACATGTGTATAAACTGTAGGGTTAGGGGTTTAAATTAATTCCAATTAATAGGGTTAACTATAACTATGTTTTTGTAGTGGTAAGGGTTTAGATAAATCATCCTTATTCAGGATAAATGCGATAAGAAACAAAATCTTATTTAAGATATTAAATATGTTGTTTATATACCAATAATGAAAAGCTTCATTTTTAGGTAGACTTGTCACGTACAAAAATAAAAATAGACTTCCTGAAAGATAAAATAACATGCCTACTATTATCCAAAAAGCAGAAGTTGAATAGATAATTGATGTGGTGGGAGTGTTTATCTGCTCAAAAAAATAAAACAAGCAAAATACAATAATGAGCAGACTCTCTATCGATGCGGATAAATCGAACGCATTATCATTATTTCGAAAATAATATATTATCGAAAAAGAAATAAATAGGATGCTTGTAAATAAAATGCAAAGCCGCAATATTTTGCTTGACAAGGAATAGTATATATATAGGGAGAAGGTGCTATACTCGACAATTGTGAAGAGAGTTAAAATAAAGTATTGTGAGTGGGGATATGCCTTGAGATGGAGATATTTCAAAGACAGATCTGAACATAGTGAATACGCGCAATAAACAGCTATAGCATAAAGCCGCCTGTTTATTTTTCTCAATTTAAATAAACAAGCGGCAATAGGTAGAAGTGAAGAAAATGTGCTTAAATTAGATAAAGAAGCATCCAAAAGCCTTAGTTTCTTCAAATATAAGAAACCGTTACATCATTAGAAAGAATTATGCAGTGAGCCATTCCCATTCAGTAAACAGATCGTTATCGTTGTTAACGGTTCTGTCAGCAACTATTGCTTTTTCCGCGCCGAGATTTCCGTCTTGATGTACCACAACGTATTCAATCAAGGATTTACCTGCATTATCGACTCCAACATAAACCAGGGTTTTTTCTCCAATTTCATTGTAAGCGTTATAAAAACGAAGACCTACACAACCCGGCTGGGCTAGTATTTGATCCAAAATGTCACGACCAATGGTGTAATTTTTTGCATCAGTAGGGTTAGCTGACTGATAATCCATAATCATTTGGGTACCAAGTTCGTGAGAAATTGCCTCGCCTACCTGGGCGATGTTTCTTTGGGTGAGTTCAGTGTTCATCATAATAGTAAGTTTTTGGGATGTTTGGAGACATAAATGCGATACGAAATACCTTTAAAAAAAAAGAATGGACAAGGCGCACGTAGTTTTACCAAAATGTTATAAATTGCTGAAAGTTAAGCAGGATAAGGGTTTCAGCCGATTTTTATGGTAATTGTACTTCGTAAAGTTACGAAATATCACGACATGAAAATAGTAATTTTACGCAAAAAAATTACAGAAAGAAAAATAATTAATCAATAAAATTAAAAATGGGGCATTGCCGGAAGCCGGAACTGCGGTATATTATGAAGAATTGATGGCATGCAGCGGCTTTTGGATATCAGCAATTTTGGTACCGTTTTATCGTTCTACAGAGCTTTTTAGGGCAATTTAATGAGGTCTATGGCTGGTATTTGAGCCGTATTTGCCAAAGTAGGGAGGGTTTAGAGCAAAGAATACAGATTTAAACAACCGCTTAGTGTAATTTATAATTATTTGTTTTCCAGATTTTTAAATGATGAACGCAAGTCTCTAAACCAATAACCCTTTACAAAACCAATGCCCTTATGACTCCAGATCTACAAATTAAAGTGTCCATTGCAGATGATCATAAGATTTTCAGGGATGGTATTCGGATGGCCTTGAAAAATAAGGAATACCTGAAAATTCTATGGGAAGCCGAGGATGGCAAGGACCTGATGCACAAAATGCAGATAAAAAAGCCCGATGTGCTGCTGATGGATATCAGGATGCCCGAAATTGATGGTATTAACGCTATACCCCTCCTGCGCAAGGAATATGAAGATGTAAAAATCATTGTACTTACGATGTACGATGACCAGGAAATGATTAGCAAAATGATGGAGATGGGGGCGAATGCCTACCTGACCAAGACCACAGACCCAGAGGAAATTTACCAGGCCATACTCTCCTGCATGAACGATGATTTTTATTTCAATGAATTGGTCAACAAAGCAGTACTCTCCAAACTGCAGACCAAACGCCAGGTGCGCCAGTTCTATCCAAACCCGGTAAAGTTTTCCGAAAAGGAAGTAAGGATTTTGAAACTGCTCGCGGAGGATAAAACAACTGAAGAGATATCCAAAGAGGTTTTTTTGAGTCCAAGAACGGTGGAAACCATACGCCAAAACATGAAAACCAAGGTAGGGGCAAAAACCATTGCCGGCCTGATCATGTATGGAATGCGCAACAAATTGATTGATTGATTACCGGTTCATTTTATAAGGCTACGATCCCCTGCCGGATGGCATACATGGCCAGGCCTACCCGGCTCTTAATATCCAGTTTTTCAAATAAATGATCACGCAGGCTATCGATGGCCCTCGGATTTAATTTCATTTCCATGGCAATCTCTTTATAAGTTTTGTCGGTGGACGCCAGCCTTAAAAAGGAAATTTCCTGGTTGGTGAGCATTACCCGTTCCAAATCGGTGGTATTACCATCGCTGCTGCGAAACAGGTTGGCCATCTTTCCCGATACCTGCTGGGAATAATAGAACCCCGATTGAACCACAGCCTGTATGGCAAATTTCAGTTCTGCCGGATGGATATCTTTTTTCAGAAACCCTTTCACACCGCATTGCAAAAGCCGTATCAGGGCCTGGTCGCTATCGTACATAGTGAGCATTAAGATATGTACGGAAGGGTGGGTATCCCTAATCCAGGCTGCCGTTTCAAAACCATCCATACCCGGCATATTCAGATCAAGTAAAAGAACATCGGGCAGGTGATTTGTTTTCAGTTGGCTCATCAATTCTTTTCCATTGGCCACTTCCAGGATTACTTCACAGTTATCGAACCCGGCAATCAACCTGGCGAGTGCATTGCGCAATAATACATGATCATCTGCAAGGGCAATTTTTACCATTTGCTTACATTTAGTTTATTGATAAGGCGCTGTAACATAAATACTGGTCCCTTCGCTGGGTGCGCTTTCGATTACGAGTGTGCCATCTAACATTAGGGCTCGTGTACGCATATTAGTCAACCCATTGTTTGTTTTTCCCGAACGGTATTTTTCGATTTCATGTTTGTTAAAGCCACGACCATTGTCTTTAATTGTTAAACTGATATGTGTAGTTTCATATTTTAGTTTTATCCAAATCAAATTTCCAAACGCATGCTTTAGAATATTATTTAAAGCTTCCTGTGCTATTCGGTAAAGGATTAATTCTTTATGGGCACTTAAGAAAACAACGTCGCCTTCCTCTATAAACTCGATTTTGTAAGTCGCCGCGCTACGGATTTTTTCAATCGATATTTTTAATGTGTTGTATAAACCATTACACTTGATAAGTTCCGAATTTAAACTTTTAGAAATATCGCTAAGATCCTGGATAGCCTTACTTATCAGGTCTATAGACGAGTCCACGTTTTCTGTTGTTTTTTTCCTTTCGACGTAATTTATTGTGTTTAATTGCAGCTTGGCCAAAGTAAGAGAAAGCCCAATATTATCGTGTATCTCTCTAGAAATATCTTGAAATGTCTGCTCTTGAATTTCGAGCTGAGTTTGCAGTATTGAAGTCTCGTATGTATTTTTAAAATCTTCCAGCTGCTTATTGTAGAGGATATGTTTTTTTTGGTACAAAAAAAGGATTGCAGCTATGAAAGACAATAGAAACAAAAGCATAATAGTACTTGCTATCGCTAGAAGTATTACGTAGTCGTTTTGACTCTGCATTTATAACCTTTAATTAAGAAAAGAAAAATAATAATGTATCCATTGATATTTATAAAATCAATCACCATCGGAATTGGGGCTTTGTTAAAATAGTTTAGCATGAAATAAATTGGCAGAATTGAGGTAAAATAAATTAACAAGCCCGAATTAAACCAAAATGATGGTTCTTCCAACAAGTTTAAAATTGGTGGGTTTAGAAACAATTGATATAAATAAATAAAACAAGGTATTAGGATTACTAAGGATTGGATGTAATACATGTAGTTTGCATTTGACGAAAGAACATTATTTGTTGATAAGTTGAAAATGTAAAGAACTATTAACAAGCTATAAAGAACTAATAAGAAGGCTTTTGTCTTCTTTGACAACAATTGTATCTTATAAAAGAAAAAGAAAATACAAATTGTCTCAACTATAATAAAGAAATGGATTGAAAAAGTGAGAGTTAAGGCACTTGATATAGTTTTGCTTTTGTGAATGTGCGTAAAGAAAAAGTACAATATTGTCTGCAAAAAAGACAATAAAGGATAAACAAACAAATGACTCAGTTCTTTATGTTTTTTTCTGTGCGTGATTGCCACGCAAAAACACAAAAAAGCAATCAGCCCCAAAATAGTAGCGCTTATGGTTGTTAGCGAATTGAGCATCGTGCGGCAGTGTATTGAGTGTATTCGATTTGATAAACGAGAAATCTATGAACTTGCTAGCGATTGTCTAAATTATGTTTTCCACAGATTTTTATAACCAGAAAAAAACACTTTTTTTCTGTTGTTTTTCCCCTTGCTGGTTTTGGTGGCTGAGTAATTTTATTACCGGAACCAATAGCCATTAAACCTTATCCTTTTAATACGCAAATTCCCTATCGGATTGCTTCTGGCCTATCTGGCTGCTGTTTCTAATGGTGATGTGACAGTAA